>WNGL01005626.1_pt1 | contig 14866 bp, 11 predicted proteins | sample 5400591 | NCBI WGS metagenome assembly WNGL01 (sample SAMN13153377, study PRJNA577476) | soil metagenome | isolation source: 80 cm soil or saprolite under Garry oak tree replicate 1 | place: USA:California | collected 2016-06-15
AACCCGGCACCATGACAACCAGGCGCGGCACCTCGCTCACAAAGCCCCGCCAGCAAACCAGCTGGCGGGGCTTTCCCGCACCACGACATCGGCACCTTCAATGACGCCTTCATCGGCATCTTCGGCGCCCGGCAACACCAGGAACACCACGGCGTAAACCGGATCGAGCGGCCGGCTCTGCCAGGCCCGGACCTCCTCCAGCACGGCATCGGTGATCCGCGAGACGGTCTCAGCCGACAGCTCGGTGCCATACACCTGCTTAAGGTGGTGCAGGATGTCGCGGACGCTCATGCCGTGCGCGTACAGGCTGATGATCATGTCGTCCAGGCCGCCGGACACCCGGCCGGACCGCTTGGGCACCAGCACCGGCTCGAAGTCTCCCGCCCGGTCGCGGGGCACCTCGATGCCCACCGGCCCGATCCCGGTCTGCACCTGCTTGCTGATCGTGCCGTTGCGGGAGTTGCCGGAATTACGGCCAGACGGGTCGTGCCGGGCATAGCCCAGGTGCGCGGTCAGCTCCGCCTCCAGCGCCCGCTCGAGCACCGCCTTGACCAGCTCACCCAGCATGGACCCCTCACCGGTCAGCCGCAGGCCCCCCGCCTCGTCCCGCGACCGCTCCAGCAGTGCGTCCAGCAGCCGGTCATCCATCAGCTCCCGCAGCGGCCCAGCCGCCCGCCCGGAAGAGGGGGGATTTTCCCCGTCGTAATGAGATATCTCTCCCGAAACCCCCGCAGTGTTCTGAGCAGGCACCATCCCCGCTGGAACTGGCTCTTGGCGTGTAACGGACATCATTGCTTTTCTCCCCCCGTACCAGTGACCATTCCCACTGGTCACTCAGTTACCCTTTGTCACTCCTTACACACCTAGAGAGATACCCCCGAGGACCCGGTCGCCTGGGCGGGCGCCGCTGAGGGCGGCCAGTTGAGTGAAGACATGGCGTCGGCGGCCGCCGAAGAAGATGGCGGAGAAGACGTCATACCCGCATCCGTGCCTCATGAGCTCACCGGGTGTACCGGGACCCGCGGTGCCGCGCCGGAAGCGTGCGGGTTTCATCTCAAGACCTTGTTGGTGCCGACGGCGCTAAGCAGAACCATCGCTTGCCGCTTGCTGCGTGGTGTCAAGGGTCGCGGCCGTTGCGACTCCGTCGCTGTCCAACGTAAGCGTCACCGGGTCTCTGAGGCCGTAATCGCTGCAGTTGAGGTTGGTGAAGGACATGCTCAGCCGGTTCGCCATGAAAGTAAAAAGGTTGTCTCCGACCGATGGCACGGGCGACGTTGCCGATGCCAGCACGACCTCGTTGTCGTTCAGGAACGGGGCCTGGATGTTGAGCATGTTCTGGCAGAATTTAGACGGGCTGTCGTCCGCGTTGTTCGCCGCTGAAATCGTCGGCTGGCCAAGGTTAGACCTGTACAGGTCGGTTTTCTGGACACTGAAGGTGTTATTCACGAGGACCATCGGGTCGCTCTCTGGTACCAGCGCTACCGGCACCGCCTGGCTTTTGGCCGCAGAGAGCTCATCGAGGGCCTGCGATGTGCCCGGTGACCCGCCTTGCGACAAGTCCGGCGCCTCGAACGGCTTGCAGCCGAGCACCGGATCGACGTGCGCGTCGAGCAGTGCGTTATCACTTCCGTTTACCATCTGTGTCGCGCCCGGCAGTGCGGTGACATTCCGCTGACTGAACTGCGCGGTCCGCCCGGTCGCGGTAAGCAGGTACGTCGTGGTCACGTTGTCGCTCGGGTCCTGATCGACGATGCTGAAGTCCCGCGTTGTCGGGCAAGAATGACCAGTTACCGGGGAGACCCCGGCCGATGGCACGACGAGCTTGCCCCGCTCTTCCACTTTGTGTGCGGTCAGGAAGAAGGCAGTGCCGTTGCAGAACGACACCTGACCGAAAATCGAGCCGCGCAGGCCATCCACGCAGTGCCCCTGCCGGAGCGCGCGCCGGGTGGCGCCCACCTGCGTCAGGTTTGTGCCGTTGAATCCGAAGTCAATCGTGACGATCGCGCCTTCTGGAAGCGTGGGCACTACTGGTGCGGCGGCTGGTGTGGTGCCCTTCGTGACAACGAGCGGCTCATACACAGCCAGCTTCCCCGTGGCTGGGTCCAGAATCGTCGCCTGCACGAAGGCCCCAAGGTTCGCCGAGTTGGCCTCGGTGCAGCCAGACTCTGCGGGTGTTTTTCCGTCAGGACCGGTGAGCTGATAAGGGGTGGCGAGCCCTGCGGCACTCAAGGGGTGCGCGGGCACGATGATCTCGCAGTCCGAATTCGCGGTCGGCGGCGGTGCGGTTGCCGTGTCGGACGGGCATAGCGTGGGTGTAGCTGAAGCGGGTTGGACCGGTGCCGCAGTCGAGGTCGCGGCCGATGCGGTCGGAGTCGGCGTCATAGTCCCGGTCGTCGCCGAAGCGGTCATAGTCGGCGTGGCCGATTCGGCCGAAGCAGGAGTCAGGCAGGGGCTTGTCGGGGCTGCCGCATCAGTCGAGGCACTGAGCATGGTCTTGATATGCGGTGCGATGACGAGCGCCATCCCTAAGGCGAGGACTACTGCCAGGAATCCACCCATCAGCGCCGAGTGCGCCCGCGGCCGCTGCGTCTTGGGGCTTCGGTCGAGACGAGCCGCTCGCCGGTAAGACCGACCCCTGCGGTAAGGCATGTCAGCATCTCTCTGTCGGGTCCCGCTCCCGAAGGGAAACGTTAGGTCCAGACCCAAGCCAGCGTTGCCGGATCTAAATAAGAGCAGGAGATTTTTGCGTTCTGCCCGACGCGGATGTCTTCACGTCGGTGAATTCTGCGTCGATTGGTTACAGGAGTGAGCTGTGTTGATGGTGCGCTCGGTACCGGCACGCGGACCAACCCGCCCCTGGGACGCACGGCAAGCGAGACTGGCTCAGACCGTAGGCTCAGACCGTCCGCGCCCTGAACACTTCGCCCGGAAACCGGTGCAGGGTCGGCGGTTCAGAACTTCCCTCGGCAGGTAGCCGAATAGCCCGCTGCAAGTCCCCGAATCCTGCGGCGCATCTCTCAGGCGGCGGCTGAGCGTGCTTGATGAGGGCCCCAAGTGGCCCCTCACATGCTAAAACGGCTATCGCTACTTCTAATAGGTCAATTTGAAGTGATCCTGTGACTGGAGTCGCTAGGATCATTCCGTCAGAACCCTGTCGCCTCACCGGATCAGACCGACCAAGAGTTCAGGACAGTGGGCACATCGGAGCGTTAGGCGACTACATATCCTCCGGACGCCCCGGAGGCAGCGGGAGGAATAATCGCGTGCTCGCCAGGCGTCGGCACCCGGTATTCTCGGCGGCCGGAACTGCGCGCCCGCGGCGTGGGCGCTGGATCCTGGTGGCGGTTCTGCTCGCCGCCGGCTGCGGCGCATTAGCTGCCGGCGGCACCGGCAAGGACCGGGCCATCCTCGCCGCGGTGCAGCGTCTTATGTTGTTCTACTCGGGTGCATTCGCGCTGATCGCACTGACTGTCGCCGTGGCGGCCGGGCTGGTCGCGACGGACCGCGTCCTGATGCCCCCGGCTGGCCGGGTGATGTCGCAGGCGGTGCACCGTGCGCTGTCCCTGGCCGCGGTGGGATTCCTGGCAACGCATGTGGTGATGGAAGTGCTGGCGCACCGCTCGAGCCCGGTCGACGCGGTCTGGCCCTCCCTGGCGAGCGGCCAAAGGCTCTACCTCGGCCTCGGCACGCTCGCCTCGGACCTGGTGCTGCTGGTCCTGGTTACTGGCGTGGCCCGGCGCAGGTTTGCTGGGTGGCCGGGAGCCTGGCGTGCCGTGCATGTCACTGCATACCTGGCCTGGCCACTGGCGATTCTGCACGGGCTGCTCGTCGGGCGCCACGCCAAGCCGTATGTGTATTGGAGCTATGGGGGATGCCTGGCGGCGGTGGCGCTCGTCCTGGCGATCCGGCTCGTTGCCACGACCCGGAGCCGCACGGAGGTGGCCGCCCACCCGGTGCCTGAGTCGGGGGCGCCGTCCATCGGGTCTGGAGCGCGGGCCGCGATCCCCGCAGCCCTTGAGCCGACCGCCTTGTGGTCCGGCCGGCCGACGCCTTCGCACCCTGTACCGCTGCCCCCTCCGCGCGCCGCGCGGCCGGGCGGATCCCAGCGCGGTGGCACCCAGCGTGCCGCATGGTCGGCCGGCGCCCGGCGCGGTGGCACCCAGCGTGCCACGTGGTCGGCCGGCGCCCGGCGCGGCGGCACCCAGCGCGACGCGGAACGCTGAAGATGTCGACCGGGGCGCCCGAGGTCCGCTGCATCGGGAAACCACGCCTCACTGCAGGTCTTGACCGGCTGCGCCGGATCGATCTGGCGGCGCACCAGGCAGTCTTCGGCAAATTGCCGCGGCTTACCGCCCGGCAGCTCATCAGCATGGCCGAGCAGGTCGACCTGCGCGGGCGGGGTGGTGCCGCGTTCCCGGTCGCGCGGAAGCTCGCGGCCGTGCGGGACGCGGCCCGCACACGCAAACGGGCGCCGATGGTCGTGGTCAACGGAACCGAAGGCGAGCCGGGCAGCGCCAAAGACAAGATGCTGCTGCTCAGGTCCCCCTACTTAGTCCTGGGGGGCGCTCTGGCGGCAGCCCGGGCGCTGCGAGCGCAGCTGATCCTGGTCGGCGTCACCGATCCTCTGACCGCGCGGTCGGTAAGCGAAGCCGCCGCGGCCGACTCGGGCCTCGCGCGCCTGGTGCGCGTGATGGAGGTACCCGACCGGTTCGTGTCCGGTGAATCAGGCGCGTTGATCAACGCCATGAATGGCCGGACCCCGCTGCCGCCGGGGCGCAGGAGCCATGCCAGCTACAGCGGGGTCGGGCATCGCCCGACCCTGCTGTCCAACACGGAGACATTTGCGCAGCTTGCCATGCTCGCAATGGCAGGACCAGAGGGGTACGCCTCAACCGGTACGCCGGCAGAGCCAGGGACGGTGCTGCTGACAATGTGGGGCGCGGCCGGTCAGCCCGTCGTCGTGGAGGTGCCGTCGGGGCTGCCGCTCGGCGAGGTACTCGACCTGTGCGGCGCCGAGCCGGCTAACGGCGTCTTGGTCGGCGGCTACCACGGCTGCTGGCTGCCAGCGCAGGCTGCCCATGACGCGCCGGTCAGCCGGGCCGGCCTGGCTGCGGCCGGAGGCACCCTGGGCGCGGGCGTTGTGCTGGCGCTGGGGGAGGGCAGTTGCCCGCTCGGCGAAGTGGCCCGCGTTGCCGCGTATCTCGCCAAAGAGTCATCCGGTCAGTGCGGGCCATGCAAACTGGGCCTGCCTGGCATAGCACGTTCGCTGGCCGCGCTCGCCGACGGTTCAGGCGGAGCCGAGGCGCTGGACACCGCGCGCCGTGGCGCGGCAGCCGTGCGCGGCCGCGGCGCGTGCTCTCACCCGGACGGGGCGTCCAGGTTCGTGCTGTCCGCCCTGGACGTGTTCACCGATGATCTTGCGGCGCATTTGCTGCGCGGCAGCTGCGGTCGGCCGGTTCGCAACTGCCTGCCGCTGCCCTCGGTTCCCGGCGCAACCCGCCTGACCGTCGACTGGACTCGCTGCAGCGGACACGGACTGTGCGCGCACATCGTGCCGGAGCTCGTGCAGACAGACCGTCAGGGTTTCCCGGTGATGCTAGACACGCCAGTTCCGCCGTGGCTGGAACGCGACGCACGGCAGGCGGTCGAGATGTGTCCAGCGCTGGCTCTCCGGCTCATTCCGGCTGACCCATCCCAGCTGACTGCCAGGGCCCGGCGAGGCAGAGTAAGCGTTGGCCACGGTTCAGTTGCCGAAACAGTCCCTGACCTGGTTGTTTCCGAGAACTGGATAGCGGAGATCTCGGCTGAGCGGTCGATTCCGGGGTGAGGAAACGCGCATGTCGGACCCACCGCTCCCCGTATCTTGCCGAGGGGCCCTAGCGACTCGGGGATTCTGTTTTATGGATCCAGGCTGAACGGCAGGAGCTGCACAGCTGCGCGCACCGGAGCGGATCTTGGCGGCAGTGAGGGAGATGCCAGGCCCGGAACCTTTGCGGGGTTGTCGGCGGCCGAGGTTAGTGTGGCAAGGTGCTGGAGTCGTTCCACCCGGCGATTCGTGCCTGGTTTTCCCGGCGGTTTCCGGCTGGCCCGACCGTGCCGCAGGCTGAGGGCTGGCGGGAGATTGCGGGTGGCGGGAACACGCTGATCGCAGCGCCGACTGGGTCGGGGAAGACGCTGGCTGCGTTCCTGGTGTGTATCGACCGGATGTACCGGGCGCATGAGGCGGGCGGCGGGCGCGGGGATGGGCCGCAGGTGGTGTATGTGTCGCCGCTGAAGGCGCTGGCGGTGGATATCTGGCAGAACCTTGAGCGTCCGCTGTGTGAGATCGCCCGGACTGCTGCGGAGCTTGGCCTGCCCGCGCCGGATATCCGGGTAGCGGTGCGGACGGGGGATACGGCAGCGTCGGAGCGGTCGGCGATGCTGAAGCGCCCGCCGGATTTCCTGATTACGACCCCGGAGTCGCTGTACCTGCTGCTGACTGCGGAGCGGGGGCGGGCGATGCTGCGGTCGGCGCGGACGGTGATCGTAGATGAGATCCACGCGGTGGCGGGGAACAAGCGTGGCTCGCACCTGGCCGTGACGTTGGAGCGGCTGGAGCACGTCGCGGGGCGGCCGGTGCAGCGGATCGGGCTCTCGGCGACGCAGCGCCCGATCGAGACCGTGGCCCGGCTGCTCGTGGGCGCCGGGGCGGGCCGTTCGCACGCGGATGGCTCACCCAGATGTGCCGTCGTGGATGCCGGGCACCGCCGCAAGCTCGACCTGGCCCTGGAGCTGCCCGACGATGAGCTCGGCTCGGTCGCTTCGGCGGAGCAGATGGCCGAGATCTTGGACCTGATCGCCGCGCATGTGAAGCGGCATCGGACGACGCTGGTGTTCGTCAATACCCGGCGGATGGCCGAGCGGGTGGCGCACCAGCTCGGCGAGCGGCTGGGGGAAGACCAGGTCGCGGCCCATCACGGCAGCTTGTCAAAGGACCGGCGGCAGCGGGTGGAGTCCCGGCTGCGCTCCGGTGATCTGCGGGCTCTGGTGGCGACCGCGTCGCTGGAGCTGGGGATCGACATCGGGCCGGTGGAGCTGGTGTGCCAGATCGGGTCGCCACGCAGCTTCGCCACCTTCCTGCAGCGGGTCGGGCGGTCGAACCACACCCGCAGCGGGACGCCCGCCGGGCGGCTGTACCCGACGTCGCGGGATGAGCTGGTGGAGTGCGCCGCGCTGCTGCGCGGGGTGCGGTCGGGGCGGCTGGATGCGCTGCAGGTCCCGGTTCGCCCGCTGGACATCCTGGCCCAGCAGATGGTGGCCGAGTGCGCCGCGGCGGACTGGGCGGAGGAGGAGCTGCTGGCGCTGGCCCGGCGGGCCGCCCCGTTCTCCGCCCTGTCGCAGCAGGATTTCGAGGAGGTCGCCGAGCTGGTGTCGGAAGGCATCCGCACCGGCCGGGGCCGCCGCGCCGCCTGGCTGCACCGCGACCGGGTGACCGGCCGGCTGCGGGGCCGGCGCGGTGCCCGGCTGGCCGCGCTGACCTCCGGCGGCGCGATCCCCGAGCAGGGCGACTACCGGGTGCTGGCCGAGCCGGATCAGTCCCTGGTGGGGACGGTCAACGAGGACTGGGCGATCGAGTCCATGGCCGGGGACGTGTTCCTGCTCGGCACCACCTCCTGGCGGATCCGCCGGGTGGAGCCGGGCATCGTCCGGGTGGAAGACGCCCACGGCGCGCCGCCGTCGGTGCCGTTCTGGCTCGGTGAGGCTCCCGGCCGCACCCGGGAGCTGTCGGAGGAAGTGTGCGCCATCCGGTCGGAGGTCGCCGGGCGGCTGAACGCCGGTCGGCCCGCCGGTGCCATCGGGTGGCTGGAGGCAGAATCGGGGATCGGCCCTGCGGCGGCCGAGACGATCGTGGCCTACCTGGCCGCGGGGCTGAAGCAGCTCGGTGTGCTGCCGACCACCGACACGATCGTGCTTGAACGGTTCTTCGACGAGGCCGGGGGGATGCAGCTGGTCGGGCACGCGCCGTTCGGTGCCCGGCTTAACCGGGCGCTGGGGCTGGCGCTGCGCAAGCGGTTCTGTGTCACCTTCGACTTCGAGCTCCAGGCGGCGGCCAGCGATGACGCGGTCCTGCTGTCGCTGGGCCCGCAGCACAGCTTCCCGCTTGAGGCGGTCCCGAAATTCCTGGCGTCCAAAACGGTGGAGAATGTGGTCCGCCAGGCGGTCCTCACCTCGCCCATGTTCGCGGCACGGTGGCGGTGGAACCTGAACCGTTCCCTGGCAGTGCTGCGGATGCGCGGCGGGAAGAAGAACCCGCCGGCGATCCAGCGGATGGAGGCCGACGACCTGATGGCCGCGGTGTTCCCGACCCTGGCCGCCTGCCAGGAGAACGTCGCCCCGGGCCCGCTGGAAATCCCCAGCCACCCGCTGGTGCGCCAGACGCTGGAGGACTGCCTGCGCGAGGCGATGGACATTGACGGCCTCAAAAACCTGATCGCGAGCATCGAGTCCGGGCAGGTGGCCGTCGTGGTGCGCGACACCACTGAGCCGTCTGTTCTCGCCCACGAGATCCTGGGCGGCCGGCCGTTCACCTTTCTCGACGACGCCCCGCTGGAAGAACGCCGCAGCCGAGCGGTGCCCCTGCCCAGGGGATTGCCGGTCGAAGCCCACGAGCTGGGCAGGCTCGACTCGGCAGCGATCGGACAGGTCGGCGAGCAGGTCCGCCCGGACCCGCGCGACCCCGACGAACTGCACGACCTGCTCATGACGGTCGTGGCGCACCGCCCGGTGCAGGCCTGGCGCGCCTGGTTCGCCACCCTGGTCCGGGACCGCCGAGCCGTGTCCGTGCACGCCCCGGCGGGGCAGATGTGGTGCGCGGTAGAACTTCGCCCCACCATCGAAGCGCTGTTCCCCGGGGCCGCGATCGTGCCTGCTCATCCCTGCCCGGTCCGGGCGGAGCCGCCCGACCAGGACATCGCCGCCGCGGACATCCTCCGCGGGCACCTCGAGTGCCGCGGCCCGTCGGGCCTCGCCGACCTGGCCGGCGCGAGCGGGCTGCCGGAAGACCTGGCGGCACGTGGGCTTGCCCGCCTGGAAGCCGAAGGCTTCGCCCTCCGCGGGCACTTCACCCCGGCAGGCGGGGAGGAGTTTTGCGCCCGCCGTCTGCTCGCCCGCATCCATGCCTACACCCGGCAGCGGCAGCGGCGCGAGATCGAACCGGTCACCGCCCAGGATTTCATGCGGTTCCTGCTGCGCTGGCAGCACGTGGCCCCGGGCACCCGGCGCGAAGGCAGGTTCGGCGTGCTGGCCGTCATCGAGCAGCTGCAAGGTTTCGAACTGGCCGCCGGCGCCTGGGAAAATCCCGTCCTCGCCGCCCGGGTGGACGGGTACCGGCGAGAGTGGCTGGATGAGGTGTGCCTGTCGGGCCAGGTTGCCTGGGGGCGGCTGTCCGTTCGCGACAGCGACCCCAATCCCGCACCCCGCCGCAGCGGCCTCACCCCATCCCGGGCCACCCCGATCACCCTCACCATCCGCGACGACATCCCCTGGCTGCTGCGCGCCGCCCGCGGTGACCTCACACCATCCGAACCCGGTCCCGGCCGCACCCGCGACGTTCTCGACGCGCTCCGCCAGCACGGAGCGCTGTTCCGGCCAGATCTCGCCGCCCGCAGCGGCCGCCTGCCCAGCGAAGTCGACGAAGCCCTCTGGGACGGCGTCGCACGCGGCCTGGTTACCGCCGACGGATTCCGCGCCGTCCGGTCCCTGCTGCGCCGCCCTAGCCGCGGCAGGCTCCCCGAAAACCGCGGGCTCCGGCGCGGGCTGGACAGATCCGGGCCCGGCCCGGCCGGACGGTGGACTCTGCTGCCCAGCCCGATATCACCTGGCGACCCCGACGAACTCGCCGAAGCCGCCGCCGAGCAACTCATCGCCCGCTGGGGCGTGGTCTTCCGCGACCTCATCCGGCGCGAGAATCTCGCCGTTTCCTGGCGCGAAGTCCTATGGGCCTTCCGGCGCATGGAAGCCCGGGGAACCATCCGCGGCGGCAGGTTTGTGGCCGGGTTCAGCGGTGAGCAGTTCGCCCATCCCGACGCCATAGACGTGCTCCGCACTGTCAGGAAACACCAGCACACCGGCGAAACCGTTCAGATCTCCGCAGCCGACCCGCTCAACCTCACCGGAATCGTGCTCCCCGGCCCCCGAATACCCGCCACCCACACCAACACCGTCACCTACATCGACGGAGCCAGGCCCACTTCGAGTTGCGGATCATCCTCGGCGACATCGGGCCGGCAATCTGCAGGCGGCTGATCATCTCCTCCCACAGGGGAGTACTGACACCGTTTTGTTCCCGTTGTTGGCTACGTAGGCAGTGTCGGTCTTCGCGCCCGGCGATTCTGTAGCCCACCAAGCCCGGCAAAGCTGTGGGGGCCAGGAAGGCCCGTCCGATTACTCCTGCTCAACCGGCCTGCCTGGCGCACAGCCCGTCAAGTCGCTCCAGCGTCTTGGCCATGCTCTCGATCCAGGTGTTGCCGTTTGTCCATACCCAGGCGCTCCTCTTCCGGCGCACGAGAACAGTCGTAGATTTCGGTCACGCTGGTGCCACCGGGGCCATCGGGAGTGAGCTGATAGGTCCACCGGTGCCCCCAGCGAGTCTCGGCCGAACTGTACGGGGCGGCGTCCCGATGTCCATGTCCCGCTTCCGGCTCCCAGCTGATGCGCCGGTCCAACTCGTACTCGACGACGTGGTTGTTCATCTCGTAGTCGCCCAGCTCCGAGTAGTACATCTTCATCACGAAGACGTCCCCGACGCCCGAGATCACTGTGTTGGAAGGGCGGCCGGGGCTGGCGTCCGGAGCGAGGCCTTGGTGACATGTAAGACGCACCAACGCTCAACGATTCATCGCTGCGCCGGACGGTTGAAAAGCCGTCAAGGATGAAGTGGAGCCAGTCAGCCCCGTCAACGATCATCTGGACCTAGGCATCCGGACACCGGACGAAGGCGGGACGAATGCGCGCCTACTTGTTCGGGCCGACGAATTCCGCGGCGGTCGCCATCACCCCGGCCACGGTGCCAGCTCTGACGCGAGTTTGGCCAGCGCCGCCACGCCACGACGCGACGCGAGGCGAGGGCGAGGGCGAAGGCCCCTCAGTGCTTCGGAGGGGCCTTCGCCTGAGTTCTGATCGACGTTAGCCTGACCGGGACGCTACGGCGTTTTGCCCGTAGCGGTCATATTTTGCCGAAACTATCGAATTCTCCGTTTCGCGCTCCTCCGAGAAATGCATGCCATTCGTCCGGTGTAAACCGGAGGACCGGGCCTTCGGAGTCCTTGCTGTCGCGAACACCGATCTCGCCGTCAGGCAGGCTTGCCACCTCGACGCAGTTGCTGTTGGAAAAACTCAGGGAACTCTTAGTCCAGCACGGAGCTGAACCCGGCCTTCCCGGGCGGTCCCCGGGCGTCAGTCTTCTCACGTCCTTACCTCCCTGAATGTCGTGTGATTTATGGCCTGGAGCTTGTGACTACGTGGAGTACTCAATCAGCTACTCTAAGGTACTCCGGGTTTGTTGCAGACTCTTGCGGTTGAGACTCAAGTCCCCGCCTGAGTTCTATTTGCGTGATGATACGCCTGAGTTCTGCTTGTTGTGATGACATGCTTGAGTCCCCCGAAGACCGGTGTTAGCGGAGGGGTGAGGGCGGCCACTGGGGGCGAGGGCAAGGCATGCACTGTCCCGTTGCTGCTGCCCTGTCCCGGCAGGTGTGCGCGCATCCACGGCGCTGAGCAGCAGAGTTGCTCGCCCGGTGCTCCGCGTGATAATCAACGATCATGTGCTTGAGGTTGGTGGTCCTCGTGACCAAGCACTAACCGAGTGGCTCCCGAGTCATGGGCCCCGCCGACGAGGCGGACTGGAACCGGTCGCTCGCCGCACGAGCCGCAATCAGCCCCGGCCGTTGCCGCCCTGCTCGCGGACAGATTCGCCATGCACGGCGACCGGCAGTTGACGTTATAGCTCTCAGCGCAGCCGTTTCGGGGCATCGTCGCCCAGGTGTCACCCAACGCTCAGGGCTGACCGCCTGGACCGGGAATGGGGGCAGCGCATCGCGCTTCACAAACCCGGACGGTCATATCTGGGAGGTCGCCAGGGGCTGTCATAAGACGAGGGCTCATAGCGACAGTACGAGGTGGACCGTCATGACTGGTCGCTCGGGATTCCCGCCGAGAATGTTAATGACGGGGGTCTACGCTCCGGTTGAGCCGCAGGGCCTGTTCTGCCGGTCGCTGAAGCTGCTCGGGGCGCGTCGCGAACGTATGGCGCCCACAACCAGGTTGAGCGCTGCAGCGAGGTGAGAAGCGCGGGGTACACAAGACCGTATTTGTGGCCGACGATGACCAACGAGACAATCAACATGGCTGCGCATGCCACCCCGCCGATCAGGTGGGCCCAGCGGTACATTGCGGACATGCGCAGACTCCCGAACCCTCCGGTGCGTATCTCCGCCGCAAAGGGCGTGCGCGGCGGGCTCTAGGCGGGATCGGTCACCTGCCTGCCCTGGAACACCGCCCGGCGAACTTGCGAGCGCTCGAGCGGATGCAGCTGATATCGCTCGAGCAGCCAGGTGTCGATCGCGTCGTGCCCGGTCCCGGGCTTGTTCGTCACATGGCTGGAGGCGGGTCGCCAGCGCGCCAGGGTCGGGGCTGTCACCGCGGGGCCGCCAGCCCAGGCACGGTCGGCCGTGCTGACGAGCCCGGTAACGTCATCGTGGTCCCAGCCCGACCGGCCAGGCCGCGCCTGTCTGGCAGCCGGATTGACATGAGAGTTAGGATGGCGGAGCGCCGCATACAGGTGGACGACATAACCGATGGCAACGACGGACACAGCGCATCAAGGATAAGCAGACAACCATCACAGATAACAGGAGCTGGACCGCCGTGGCAGAGGACGCGATTATCCCCGGCGTTCCGCCCCGCCGCATCGACACCACGATGCCGCATTCCGCGAGGATCTGGAACTACTGGCTGGGCGGAAAGGACAACTATCCCATCGACCGTCAGGTCGGCGACCAGGTGGCGCAGTTCTTCCCGGGTATCGTCACGATAGCTCGCGCTGCCAGGTATTTTCTGGGCGGCTGATTCCGTTAATAGACGGCCGCTAACAGCATTCTATGCCACTATATGAGAAGTGCTAGCCGGCTCGTGGGGCCGCATCGCCGAGGTGGGTCTGCGACCTTGTTGCAGTTGCATGGGCCTGGTTTTCTCCAGGATGCTGCAATGGGATTTGGCGGGCATGCTGGCACTATGAGATACCTGCGCTTGTGGCCGCGCGAGCGTGAACGCGGTCATGGGCAGGAGCACGATCACGGGCATGAGCATCGCCGTGGTTCTGGGGCTGTAGCCCGGCTGCGGCATGTGCTGCGCCCGCATTCGCACGAGGCCGCCGACAAGGTGGATGCGGCAATGGAGGCCAGCGCAGAGGGCATGCGCGCGCTATGGATTTCTCTTGCGGTCCTCGCTGGCACCGCGGTGATCCAGGCGGCTGTAGTTGCGGTCTCTGGTTCGGTGGCGCTGCTGGGTGACACGCTGCACAACGCCGCTGACGCCCTGACGGCGGTGCCGCTGGGCATCGCGTTCGTTGTGGGCAGGCGGCCGCCGACCCGCCGCTACCCCTACGGGTATGGGCGGGCGGAGGACCTGGCCGGTGTGGTGATCGTGGTGCTCATCGCGGCGTCCGCGGCCCTGGCCGCGTATGAGGCGGTGACCCGGCTGGCGCACCCGCGCTCGGTGTCGAGCTTGGCCGCGGTTGCCGTCGCCGCGGTGGCCGGGTTCACCGGCAACGAGCTGGTCGCCCGGTACCGCATCCGTGTCGGCCGCAAGATAGGCTCGGCGGCGCTGGTCGCCGATGGGCTGCATGCCCGCACCGACGGGTTCACCTCGCTGGCCGTTTTGCTGGGCGTGGGAGGTGTGGCGCTGGGCTGGGACCGGGCCGACCCGGTGGTGGGCCTGCTCATCACCGTGGCGATCCTGGCCGTGCTGCGCCAGGCGGCCCGCGAGATCTACCGGCGCCTGATGGATGCCGTCGACCCTGCCCTGGTCGACCAGGCCGAGCACACTCTGCGCGCCACACCCGGCGTGCTGGGCGTCGGCCAGGTCCGGCTGCGCTGGATTGGCCACCACCTGCGCGCTGAGTGCGAGGTCGTCGTGGATGCCAGCGTCACCGTGATCGAGGCACACCAGGTGGCGGTCAGCGCCGAACACGATCTGCTGCACGCCCTGCCGCGGCTGGCTGCGGCGCTTGTCCATGCCGATCCGCAGCCCCGCGAGGGCACTGATCATCATGCGGTGCTGGCTTCCCATCGGTGAGAAAAGACGCCAATGCCTGGTGGTCCTGCTGTGCGATGTACCGGTCGGGTACGCTCCCCCGATGGCACTGGTCTAGTGCGCCCCGCAACTATGGGCCGGTTTACGTGCATTGGGACGCGCGCAGTCAGGCCATCATCACCAAGGCCGGCTACATCCGGCGGCATGAGGACTGCCCGGGCGCTCCGCACGCGCCATCGCACACCGAAAGCGCCGGCCCGGGCCCGCACGGGGCGTGGCTGGTGCATTACGAGATCGGGCGGCCAGCAGTTGACCGATTACTGGTTCTATGTGCACCGCCGGTGGGTGTTCGACCTGGTGCTCAGCAACCCCGACGCGGTGAAGCTGTACCGCATGTCCCCGAGCCAATATGCCGCGGCTGTTGGCTGTTCCCACTAGCCTCGATTCTCGGTGCAGAAAATCGGTTGAGGTTGCCGGGTTGTTCAGCGGGGCGGGAATCGGTATCGCAGGGTCCGGTTGCCGTCCCACCAGGGGATGGGTACTGCGAGGTCGGCGTAGCCGGCGTCGATGAGGACGG
>WNGL01007490.1_pt1 | contig 14862 bp, 14 predicted proteins | sample 5400591 | NCBI WGS metagenome assembly WNGL01 (sample SAMN13153377, study PRJNA577476) | soil metagenome | isolation source: 80 cm soil or saprolite under Garry oak tree replicate 1 | place: USA:California | collected 2016-06-15
TATTCGCAAAGATAGGACTCTGTCAAGCGCTACTAGGAATACGTCTGCGTACTGGTTCGAAAGCCAGGCGCCGCCCGGGTTTCCAGCCGCGTGAATGGCTTAGGTCAGATTGCGCGCGAGAAGAAGCTGATTCTGCGCGGGTTCCGGTAGGAAGTCAGGGGCGGCTGCGGGGATACTGGTGGGGGGCAGGCCAGATCCCGACAACGTGCCGGAAGGACCCTTCGAGCTCATCGCTGGGCGCTACTGGCCTACGACGGACTCCCATGGCGCGGCGAGCTCTGGCTCGATGTCGATCACCGCCTCGGTCCGCCATCGAAACGTCCGTCGGATGCCCTCACGGGTCCACAAACCATCGTAGTGGATGCCATCTGCCCCATACCACCCGCCGACACTCGGCGCAGGACTGATTCAATTTTCCGGCGGTTTTTCGAAAAAGAAACTCTCAGGCAGGAACGCCGATGCTATGTAATCGGTATCTTTTACCGATACACCGTGAACGCGGAAATGGTCCCGCCAAGCCCGGACGACCGCTACGATCTTGTCAATTTCCTTCCTGGCGGCTTCGATCGTAAGTCCGAATCGCTCGCATTGGGAAAGCACGTTGTAAATGGTTGCCGTACGGCCGTAGGCCCCGATTGTCATTGCGAGGTCGCGGCGTTCGAGGCTGACTAAGGGCGCGGGCACCAAGTCGTACGCCGGCGTAAGGCGCCAGCCGCGTGCAGTGCGGCGCATGGCGTGGTTGCGAGGATGGTCGTCGTTGTTCGTCACGGCAGCATTGAAAACGATACGCCGGAACAGCTCGATGCGATCTTCGTCGGGTTTTTCCGACCAGCGACGTAGCTGGTCCGCGAGCAGTAGATACGACCAGCGTTCCCGGTCGAGATAGTCGTCGTCGCAGTCGAGCATGGTGAGTCCGCTGACGAACCCGAAGCGAAGATAGCCCCCTTCAGCGTATTCGCGGTCGAAGCGTTCCACCATGAGCACGTCGTGGTCCGCGACGGATTCGAGGCGCGCATTGCAAACCGCGATGCCGCAACGACGCGCCAGCTCAAGGGTCGCGTACTCGACTCGCTGAAGGTTGCATCGATCGCCTTTTTCCGGAAATTTGCCGAGCCACAGGCGATTGCCGTCTTCGATGGTGGCCTTGGGCCGCGCGCCGCCCATGGAGGTGCCGGGCTCGAGCTGTTCGAGGATGTGTTCCGGCACCCGCTTTCCCTCTTCGATCGCCTCCGCGGCAGCGACCAGTTCCGCCAGTTGATGCGTACGGTTGTATCGGCGCTTCGATGCGGGCGGTTCCACACTAGTGCCGAAGCTCAGATAACCGGCGCCGTCCTGCGGCCCATTGAGCAGATAGTCGATTTCCTCCAGATCCCCCGGGCTGCGCTGCAGCTTGTGCTCGATCACGCGCCGACCCCAGGCGTCGGGCGCTGCATCGCGCACAGCGCCGGGAATGCCCTTGCGCTTGGTGAACTCGCGGACGATGTCGCCGAGCGGAAGCTGGAACGGATCGAATTCGACCGCGTCCTTGCGCTCTAGGTAACGGTCGCCGTAGCGAAAACGGCCGACGAACGTTCCGTCGCGCAGCTTTTCCACTTTCAAGAGCGCTGCCGGCACAGTGTTGAGCGTACCGGGCAGTTGAACGTAGATATAGGCCTGGCTCTCAGAAGTCATATTCGTTCTTCAACTTCTGCGATTTGCGGACGCGCGCGGGCCGACGCGACGCTTCCAGCGTCTTGCCATGGATATCAGCGTCGGGATGCGCGACGCCATCGAGAGTCTTGTCGAGGCCGAGTGCCCACAGGACGGTGATATAAGCTCCGAGCGCAACGCCGGGTTTCCCGAGCTCAAGAGCGTTGAGGGTGTTGCGATTGATGCCTGCCTTGGCGGCGACCTCGGCAATCGACAGACCGCGCCGAGTCCTGGCCACTCGCACGCGATGGCCAAGTTCCTTGACGCGCCCGGTAGCCTCGATAGGGAGAGTTTTTGTATTGCCCATAATGTTAGGCACTAAACTGAATAATGCCTAATATATTGGGCTAATAAGCTATGTTCGTCAACTAGAAAACAGGCTGAAACTCAGGCCGCTCGAAGCGGCAAGACGTTTCGCGCAGCCAGCGCATCAAGATAGTTCGCCCCCTTCTGCAGCCAGTCCCGCGCTTCGGAGTCCTAGTGATGCCGGTCGTAGATCGCAGCCACCGAGCTGTCGACGTGGTTAAGGATGCGGTCCTGCACGACGCCCGGGCAACGGAGCTTCGCCAGCCCGGTTGCGACCGTGCGGCCCAAATCATGATCCGGCACACTGTGCGTCGCCGCGTTCCTCGCCTGACTTCATACAAGCGATAATCGCGGCGGTCAGGGGCTGCGATTTTTTTAGAACCGGTTTCAAAAATGGCTTTACGCATTTTGCAGGAAGCGCCAGCAAATCAGGCAGCAGCCGATTTTGAGGAACGCTTCGTGAATGCTGGGCAGCCGTTCACATCGGATTCGGAGTCTGCGAAACCAATGCAGCCAAGCGATAGTGCGCTCCACCACCCGAAAGCTTTGTTGACCTGATTCTCACCGAGGGGTTGCCTGACAGCTCACTGCCGAACCGACAACCGACCGTAGATAGGTAACTTACTCACCTTCCGCCAGCCGTGACGATATTCTCGCCACCGCTCTCAACGCCGCGAGGTAGACCCTAGCGTCGCCGTCTTTCGCGGCCACATTCAGGTACGCTGCGGCAAGCTTCGGATCGGCCCGGAGTTCCTCGACGAGCCGCTCGTGGTGCGACACCGTGAGCTCATCGCGCGCTCGTAGCGCGCTTTTCGCTTTGTGTGCTCTTGCCATAGCCACTATTTTGCCCGAGTTGGCTTGCAAGGTCTGCGGCCCTCCTGCAACATGTGTGAGCCACAGGGACTGACGATCAAGATGCAACGACGAAATTCCGCAACTCCAAGCGTCGAAACGGGAAATCAAACGCCCTCGGCAGATCTTCCGGGTACCTCGGCACTGATGCAGCAGTACCTGCGCTTGAAGGCGCAGTACCCGGACATGCTGCTCTTCTACCGCATGGGCGATTTCTACGAGTTGTTCTACGACGACGCCGAGCGCGCCTCGCGCCTGCTCGACCTCACCCTCACCACGCGCGGCGCCTCGGCCGGCGCCCCGATCAAGATGGCGGGCGTGCCTTATCACGCGGTCGACCAATATCTCGCGAAGCTGGTGCGAATCGGCGAGTCGGTGGCGATCTGCGAGCAAATCGGCGATCCCGCGACTTCCAAAGGGCCGGTGGACCGGCAGGTCACGCGCATCGTCACGCCGGGGACGCTCACCGACTCGGAGCTGCTCGAGGAGAAGGCCGACAATATTCTGCTCGCCCTCTCCCGCGCGAAAGGCGCCGTCGGCCTCGCATGGCTCAATCTCGCGAGCGGCGAGCTACGCGTCACCGAGATCGCGCCGCATCTTCTCGAGAGCGAGCTGCGCCGCATCGCTCCGGCTGAGATTCTCGCGACCGAGGGCACGGCTCTCGACGGTTTCGCGGTCACGCGCCTGCCCGAATGGCACTTCGATTTCGACGCCGGGCGGAAGATCCTCCTCAAGCAGCTCGGCGCGGCGAGCCTCGCGGGCTACGGCTGCGAGGACCTGGAGCCCGCGATCGGAGCCGCAGGCGCCTTGCTCGAGTACGCGAGGAAGACGCAAGGACAGGCGCTCGCCCACGTCGCGGCGGTGATTCCGGAGCGCGCGAGCGAATACGTCCGCATGGACGCGGCGACGCGGCGAAACCTCGAGCTCACCGAAACTCTGCGCGGTGAGCCGGCCCCGACGCTTTTTTCCCTGCTCGACGAATGCGCGACCGGAATGGGAAGCCGGCTCCTGCGCCATTGGCTGCACCATCCCCTGCGCGATCAGGCCGCGGTCGGCGCGCGCCACGAAGCCGTGGCCGCGCTCGCCGATGCGCATGCGGGGATCCACAAGCTCCTGCGCCGCTTCGCCGACGTCGAGCGCATAACCGGACGCATCGCGCTCAGGAACGCTCGCCCGCGCGATCTCTCGTCCCTGCGCGACAGCCTCGCCTTGCTGCCCGAGCTCGCGCCTGCGGTTCCGCGCGGCGCGCCGCTGCTCGCGAGGATGCTGGGCGATCTCGAAGTCCCGGCCGAGTGCCTCGCGCTCCTGAAACGGGCGGTGCTGGAGGATCCCGCGGCGATGGTGCGCGACGGCGGCGTGATCGCCGAGGGCTACAGCCGCGAGCTCGACGAGCTGCGCGCGCTGCAGACAGACTCCGGGACCTTCCTCGCGGAACTCGAGCAGCGCGAGCGCGCCCGCACCGGCATCCCCAACCTGCGCGTTGCCTACAACACCGTGCACGGCTTCTACATCGAGATCACCAATGCCCACGCCGCCAAGGTGCCCGCCGACTACCGCCGCCGCCAGACGCTCAAGAACGCCGAGCGCTACATCACCCCGGAGCTGAAGGAATTCGAGGACAAGGCCCTCTCGGCCCGCGACCGCGCGCTGGCGCTGGAGAAATCGCTCTACGACGAGCTGCTGGCGCTGCTCGCCACACACCTCCCGGCGCTGCAGCGCATCGCGCGGGCGCTCGCGCAGCTCGACGTGCTCGCCTGCTTCGCAGGCACCTCAGCCAAGCGCGGCTACTGCCGCCCGGAATTCACCTCGGACATCGCCGTGGAGATCGACCAAGGCCGTCACCCTGTGGTGGAAGCTCAGGTCGAGCCCTTCGTCGCCAACGGCGCGCGGCTCGCGCCCGTGCGCCAGCTCCTCCTCATCACCGGGCCCAACATGGGCGGCAAATCCACCTACATGCGCCAGGTCGCGCTCATCGTGCTGATGGCGCATGTGGGCTCGTTCGTTCCGGCGAAATCGGCGCGCCTCGGCCCCATCGACCAGATCTTCACGCGCGTGGGCGCGGCGGACGACTTGGCGGGCGGGCGCTCGACCTTCATGGTCGAGATGACCGAGTCGGCCAACATCCTGCACAACGCGACCGAAAGGAGCCTGGTGCTGATGGACGAGGTCGGGCGCGGCACCTCGACCTTCGACGGACTCGCCCTCGCCTGGGCCATCGCGCGGCAGCTCCTGGAGCGCAACAAGTCGCTCACGCTCTTCGCCACCCACTATTTCGAGATGACGCGGCTCGCGCTCGAGCACAAGGAAGCGGCGAACATCCATCTCGACGCGGTCGAGCACAAGGACACCATCGTCTTCCTGCACGCCGTCGAGGAAGGCCCGGCGTCGCAGAGCTACGGCCTGCAGGTCGCGCAGCTCGCAGGCGTTCCCAAGGCCGTGGTGCGCAACGCGCGCCGATACCTGCAGATACTGGAGGAGGCGAGCTTGACTCGCGGAGGCCAGTCGGATCTCTTCGCCGCGGGCAAATCCGAGCCCGAGCCGCCCGCCGAACCCGATGCCCTGCGCGATGCGCTGGCCGCAGCCAATCCCGACGAGCTCTCGCCGCGCGAGGCGCTGGAGCTGCTGTACCGGCTGAAGCGTCTGTGAAGGGCTTCGCCCCGGCGCTGCTGCTCGCGCTTGCCGCCTGCTCGGCGCACGTCGCGCCGCCCCTGGCCTCGGGAGAGCGTACCACGCTCCAATTCGCGCTGATCGGCGACACGCCCTACAGCGCGGCCGAGGTTGCGGTGCTCGATACGATGATCGAGGAGATCAACCGCGAGGACCTCGCCTTCGTCATCCACGTCGGCGACATCACCGGCGGCCAGGGCCCCTGCACCGACGAGTGGCTCGAGGCGAGGAAACGCCAGTTCCAGAGATTCAGGCACCCGTTCGTGATCGTTCCGGGTGACAACGAATGGGTGGACTGCCACCGCAGCGGATTCGATCCGATGGAACGCCTGAGCAAGTTCCGCGAGCTCTTCGAATCCGGTGACACGAGCCTCGCCGACCGCAGCCTCAAGCTCGAGCGGCAATCCGGCCGCTACAGGGAATACCGCGAGCACATGCGCTGGATCGCCGCCGACGTGCTCTTCGTCGGCGTCAACGTGCAAGGCAGCAACAACAACCTCGGCAGGACGCCCGCGATGGACGCCGAGCACCGGGCGCGCATGGCCGCGGTGTTCGCGTGGCTGGAGGACAGCGTCCGTCTCGCCGAAAGGCACCGCCTCGCCGGAATGCTCATCTTCGCGCAGGGCGATCCCGACTTCGAGGGAAAGATGCGGCGCAAGGGGCCGAACGGATTCGCCGATTTCCGCAACGCTCTGCGCGACCTCGCGCTCAAGTTCGGAAAGCCGGTCCTATTCGTGAACGGCGATACTCACCTCTACAAGCTCGATCAGCCGCTCGCCGATCCTGCGACCGGAGGACCTATTCGGAACTTCACCCGAGTGGTGGTGTTCGGCTCGCCGCAGACCCGCTGGATCCTGGCGGGGATAGCCCCGTCGTCGCCGCAGCTCTTCCAGGTGAGCCCGGCGCCGCAATCCACGCCGCAGCCTTAGCCGTGAATTTCGCCCCGGGGTCCGCCGCGGTGGCGCCCCATGCCGCTCATGCGGTCCATGCCGTCGCGGATCGCCACCCTCACCTTCTCCCTCTGCGCGGCATCGAGCGTATCGTACACGGCGAACCAGGCCTCGCGCACCTGCTTTTGCGTCGCTTCCATCTGAGCGCGCATCTGGGCGCCCAGCTGGTCGCGCAGCTGCGCGAATTGCTTGAGGTCGGCGCCGGGCTTGTCGATCTCGACGCGCAGCTTCGCGCGCGTTTCCTCGCCCTTCGCGCGCATCGCGCGGTGAGCCTCGCGCTGCGCCGCTTGCGCTTTCTTCCACAGCTCTTCCTGCTGCGCATTGAGGTTCAGCTCCTTGTGCAGCCGCTCGAGACCGCGCATCGGTCCCATTCCTTCGGGGCCTCTTTCGCCGGGCGCCTGCGCCCAGACCGAGCCTGCGCCGAGCAAGCCGGCTGCGAGCAGCATGAGCTTCACTCCGTGACGTGCAATCATCTTTCTCTCCTGTTTGGGAAACGACGCCGCGATTCTCGCGCGGAATCGTTTCCAGACTATTTCCGGCGGGCGGGAAATCGTTGCAAATTGTTTCCCGCGCTCGGTGGCCTATCCTGCATTCAGCCTCATGCCGATCGTCAGAAAGGCGCGCAGAACGCCATCCGCTTCCGCGGAACTGGGCGTCTCGCCTCCATAGCGCGACGCGTTGAATGCCCGTGCGATCCGATGCAGCTCGGCATGCAGCTCCACATAGGCCATTTCCAGACGGTCCAGATATTCCTCGACTGTCTCGCCTTCCAGCCTGCCGAGGTTTCTTGCGCCCGCCACCCGCTCGAGCTGCCGAAATGCGGTGAGCGGAACCTTCGCGCGCGGCGTGGCGAACAGGACGACCCGCGCCCACAGCCACAGCAGGCGCACGCGCTGGCGATAGGCGAGCACGCCTCCGGCTGCGACCGCAATGAGCGCTGCGGCAAGCGGCAGGGAATACGCGACTATCCAGCCGGTCAGAGAGTCGAACCACGTACGCAACTGAAACACCAGGGCGTGCCACGCCTCTGCGAGCCGGCGGAACAGCGCGGCAACAGTTGCCGTGATGCTGGTCTTGCCCTGCAAGGCTTCCTGCAGCGACAAGCGCTCGGTGTAGGTCTTCAGATCGAACAAAGTGGTTCCTGTCTGCTGTTCGCGCTGCGGAATCGGATAGGCGGCGGTGGGCTCGAAGGTCATCCACCCGACCCCGTCGATATGCGCCTCGACCCAGGCGTGGCCGTCGAACGCGCGCACTTCGTAGAATCCCGTGACCGGGTTGAAGTTCTGCGCGAGATACCCGCGGACCACGCGCGACGGAATACCGATCGCGCGCAGCATGACGGCCATGGCGCTCGCGAAGAACTCGCAATGCCCTCGCCGGGTGTCGAACAGGAACTCTTCCAGGGGCGTCACGCCTTGCGAAGTGAACACGGTCTCGAAGCTGTAGGCGTAGGCGCTGCGCAAATGCGTCTCCAGCGCGACGGCCTTGCCGAGAGGCGAGGCCGCGCTCGCGCCGACCCGTTCGGCGAGCTCGCCGATGCGAGAGGAGAATCCTTCGGGAAGCTGCAGGTAGGGGGACCGGTCGCCGGGCACATCGCGGGCGACGGGCCGGGGCTGGTCTCTGGGCAGCAGCGAGGTCGCACCGTAGCGAAATCCGGGCTCGGCGGGTGCAGGCAGAAACACTGCGCCGTCGCGGGCCGCGGCGATCACGCTCGCCGGAGCGGCGAGCGCGACCGCATGCGCGGAGAGCGGCAGCACGCTGCCCGGTAGCGACACCACGTGCGCCAGATACTCGACCTTCACGCCTTCGTCCGACGATGAAAGCTTGAACCAGCCGTCGTCCTCAGGCACCAGCTTGCGCGTGCCGGTGTCGCTGCGGCTCCAGCGGTCTTTCTCGAACCGGTCGAAGCTTCGCCCGCGCAGGTAGAGCGGACGGTCCGACTGCACGTACATCACGATCGCGTTCGGATCCACTCCCGGTGCGCCTTGACCGCTGCGGGTAATGTCCAGGGATTCATCGGGCATCTGCTCTTGCCTGGCGGGCGGCGATCCCCTGCCCGTGTTCGAAGCCGCACCCCGTTGTGGAACGTTTCCATAGCGTGCCTCGTGTTCCCAGTCCTCGCGGGAATACTTTTCTCCGCCGCGCGTCGGGAGCACGGCGAAGTGGATCGGGTCGGGACGGGGCACAAGCAGGTACCAGGACATGGCGACCAGGAACACGCAGACTGAAAGCGCGACAAGATGGGCGAGCGGAAACGATTTGACATTTCCGCCGGCGGCCGAGGTAACGGCCGGCTGCTCGCGTTCCAGCCCGGCCTGCTGGTGGCAATAGACGAGCACGGCGAGCGCGCTCAATCCATAAGCGGCGAGGAGCACGACGAATGCGCTGCTGCGCGCTTCGGAAGCGCCGAAGACGACGAGAACGAGACTGATGCACAGCGCGAAATATGCGTCCCGGCGCGCCTTCAGAGCCGGACTTCTGGCCGCTTGGAGCCACAGCAGCAGGCTCAGCAGAGCCTGGAGAATCCCGTCCAGGAACAGCTGAAGCACGCAGACGCCCAACCCGATTGCAGCGATGCCGTCCACGAGGGTCTTGGGCGGCGCGCCGTCGCGCGTTCGCGCGTACCAGAGACCGCCGCCCAGCACCACCGCCCAAAAGACGATACTGAGCATGGCCTGCGGCGCGTCCGCGGACACGACTGCACGCGCGGCCGCCGAAAGGGTCAAGGCGACCCACAGGCTGACGTAGACGCCGGTAATGCGAATCGGCTGCATCATCGAAACAGCGCGGCCAGATCGGTGTCGCGCGAAATCGCGAAACCGTCGGCGAGCTTTCCCGGGGCTCGGAGGCGGCGCTCGGACGAATCGGTGTCGGAAAAACTCCGTGTGTCGAAGCGAAACCAGAGCGCGCGCTGGTTGCGCAGAAATTCCGGGGTCGCGACGCGCGCCTCGCCGTGCTGGAACAGTATCCATTGCTGCCCGCGGCGGTAGCGCGGCGCGAGCGCCGCGAGCACGGACGGGTAAGCTGCGGGGCAGCTCGCCTGCACGCCGGCGAGCGCGTCCATCACCGATTGCAGGTGCGCGTCTCCGGCGGCGGGCGGCAGCATCAGCACCGGCCCGTCCTCGCGCAATCCGCCCGCGATTCCACAGCGCAAGCCCAGGCGGATGAGATGCGCGGCGATGCTCGCCGCGATTTCCACGGCGCGCTCGAATGAATGGTCTTCGCCGAGCCCGGCGTGGTTCTCGGGATTGAGATCGAGGACGATCCAGGTCTCGCTGGTGGCGATGGCGTCGAACTGTTTGACGATCAGCCGCCCGTGCCGCGCCGAGCTTCGCCAGTGAATATGGCGCGGGTTGTCGCCGCTGCGGTAATCCCGGGTCTCGCGAAACAATTCCTGGCCGACGGAAGGCGCCGGCCGCTCCAGCTCCCCGCTCGTGCGATGCGAGGCCGAGGGCAGGTCGAAGCGCGACACCGGATAAGTGCGCGGATAGACCGTGATGACGGCGGGCTCGACCGCCCAGGTCTCCTTCATGTTCAACAAGCCAAACGGATACGCACAGACCACGACCACTTCGCTCAGGCGGAAAACTCCGCGGCGAGCGCACTGCACGCGCTGGCTGCGTTGCGCACCCAGGCCGCAAACGGAAAGGAACAGATGCTGTTCCGGCGCGAAGGGGTACGGCGATCTGAGTTGCAGCAGGTGGCGCTTGTGGGGACGCGCGCGAGGGATGACCGAGGCGGTCGCGTAAATCCAATCGCCGACCGATGCCTCGCCGGGCAATGCGATGCGGACGCTTGCGGCGCGCAGCATCCAGCGGGCGCCTGCCGCTGAAGCGAACACCGCACCGACCAGCACCGCGAACAGCGCATACACCAGGGCGATTCCGCGGTTCCATGCGACGGCAAAAGTAGCCGCACCGAGCACTGCAAAAACCAAAGGCAGCGACAAATAACGATCCAGGCGCGCCAGGCCTGCGACCGGTGATTCCAGGCCCGATGCGTCCGGCTGGCCGACCGGCATGGCTCTAGGCGGGAACCCGGGTCGACGCCACCACTTCGCCGACGATGGCTTCGGCGGTCTGCGCGGAGCTCGCGCCCGAGCGCGGAATGATCCGGTGCGAAAGCACTTGCCGCGCCACGTTCTTGACGTGCTGCGGCGTGATGAAGCCTCCGCCCAGCACCAGGGCGAACGCCTGCGCGGCGCGCAGTAGCGCGAGGGTGGCGCGCGGGCTCGCGCCGAGCGCGAGGCCCGGATGATTGCGCGTCGCCTGCACCAGGGAGAGCGCGTAAGTGGCCACGTCATCGGAGACGCGCACGTCTTCCACGGCGCGCTGCAGCGCCGCCAGTTCGTCCAGGCCGATCACCGGCTCCAGCTTGTCGAGTGGATGGCCGTGCTCCTGGGATCGGATCATCTTCATCTCGGATTCGGCGTCGGGGTAGCCGATCCGGATTCGCATGAAAAAACGGTCGAGCTGCGCCTCTGGCAGAGGATACGTGCCCTGGAATTCAAGGGGGTTTTGCGTGGCGATGACCATGAATACCGACGGCAGCCGGCGCGTGCGTCCGTCGACCGTCACCTGCTGCTCGGCCATGCATTCCAGGAGCGCGCTTTGCGCGCGCGGCGGCGCGCGATTGATCTCGTCGGCCAGCAGTACGTTGGTGAACACCGGGCCGGGGACGAACTCGAAGCCGTGAGTGCGCTGATCGAAGATCGACACGCCGGTCACGTCGCTGGGCAGCAGGTCAGGCGTGCATTGCAGCCGCTTGAACTCACCCTTGATCGATTGCGCGAGGCTGCGGGCGAGAATTGTCTTACCGATGCCGGGAACGTCTTCGATCAGAAGATGGCCGCGTCCCAGCAGCGCGACGAGGGACAGCATAAGGGCCTCGCCTTTGCCGAAAACGACCTTGGCCAGGTTCTGGGAAAGATCGTGGAGCGCCTTCTTTGTGTCGGTCATTTTTCGCTCGCGGCCGTTCTCAGACCCGACAGCCGTCCTCTCCCGTGATTCTGCTTCCGCGCGGGTGCGGTATCAATGCAGATCGAGCGCGTGGCCCTTCAGGGCTTCGAGAGGGACGTACTTGAGGACGTTTTCGTGAGTGGATTCGAGGACGACCTGCGGCGCCATGCCCGCCTTATGGGCTTCGACCCAGCGCAGCACGTGAAGGCACCAGCGGTCCCCCGGCTCAAGGCCCTTGAAGCGCATCTCCGGGCGCGGCGTGGAGAGATCGTTGCCGCGCGAGCGGCTGAACTCGAGAAATTCAGCGGTGGCCTTGATGCAGACTAGGTGCGCGACCCCTTCCACGTCGTGCGTCGCGCAGCAGCCGTCGCGGAAGAACCCGGTGAGCGGCGCGTAGCTGCAGGCGAGCAGCGGTCCGCCGAGAACGTTCTTTTCCTTGGAGAGGACCGAGCTCATGCGTGGATTTTAGCCGGAAATCTCTCCGTCGACCTCATTCTCACCGTCCGCGAAACTTCTCGAGGTACCCCAGGTCGAGGGCCTCGCGTACCAATTCCATCGTGGTCCGGGCCGCCTTTCGGGCGCGGTCCGTGCCGTCCGCCAAGGCGTCGCGGACGAGCCCCATCTTGGCCGCGAAGCGCGCCCGCCGTTCACGGATCGGGTCGAGCAAGGTGTTGAGCGCGGCGGCGAGCTTCTGCTTGACTTCGACGTCCCCGACGGAGCCGCGGCGATAGCGGTCCTTGAGGTCCGCCACCTCCTCGCGGTTGGGGTTGAACACGTCGTGATACAGAAAGACCGGGTTGCCTTCGACATGGCCGGGATCGGTGGCTCGGAGTCGCGTCGGATCCGTGTACATCGAGCGGACCTTCTCGTCTACGACGGCCGGGGTGTCCTTGAGGTGGATGGCGTTGTTAAGCGACTTGCTCATCTTGGCCTGGCCGTCGATCCCGACCAGCCGCGGCACACGCCCCACCAGTGCCTCAGGCTCGGGGAACACCTCTTTGAACTGCCGGTTGAAGCGGCGTGCCACTTCTCGGGCGAGCTCGATGTGGGGAAGCTGGTCCTCCCCGACCGGAACAAGGTGGGCTCGAAGCATGAGAATGTTCGCCACCTGCATGACCGGATAGGTGAAGAATGCGACCGGCACGGACTTCCGACCGAACTCCTCCATCTCCGCCTTGAGCGTGGGATTGCGCTCGAGCATGCCGAGCGGCAGGAACCAACTCAGCCAAAGGGTGAGCTCGGCGTGCTCCGGGATCAGGCTCTCTACAACAAAGGAGCTGCGCTCCGGATCGAGTCCGACTGAAAGCCAGTCGAGCGCCACCTCCCACACCGCCCCCCGCACCCGCGCCATGTCGTCGGCGTAGTCGGACACCTGATAGTCGGCGATCAGGAATGCAGGCCCACCCAGTTCTCGAGCGCGCCCGCGTAGTGGCCGAGATGCAAGGGGCCGGTGGGCCGGATTCCGGTGAGTATCCGCTTCTTGCTTTCCACTTCATCTATCCTCTTTTAGAACTCAATTGCGTCTGCAATCGCTTTGATTCCGGCCCTGGCGCAAGCCTCGTCAGCTTCACCGCCGGGCGCTCCCGATACTCCTATTGCACCGAGCACCGCGCCGCCGGATTCGATGACCAGTCCTCCGCCAACGGCTAAGAATCTCGGAAGGTTACGCAGCCCACTCAACGGTTTTCCCGCTTGCGTTTCGGCGGCGAGCGCAGTAGTCGGGGTACGGAAGCTGGCGGCTGTCCAAGCTTTGTTGGATGCGACGTCAAGAGTGTGTGCGCCTGCGAAGCGGTCGCGAAGTACCACTTGAGCAAGGCCTGCTCTATCAACGACAGCGACGCCAACCTGATAGCCCTGCTTCCGACAAAGCTCCATGGCAGCTTTCGCGGCAGAAAGTGCAGTTTCCGGGGTCAGGGACTTGGTTTGGAAGACTCCCTGCTGCGCAAGTGATGCGCCTGCAAACCCGAGTGTTGCAACCATCACGATCGTTTCGCGGTCCATCGATTGCTCCGGTTGAGGTTGAGTTCTAACAAGAACAAGCCGAGCGACGGCCACCGGGTGGTCGTTCGCTCGGGCGCTTGGTGGGGGCGCGAGCTCTTGCGCGCGTCTCTCGCGACCGTGAGGTTGGATTGCCGTCGCCTTGCTTGCTCAGCCAGCTAGTAGCTCCAGCAAGATGGATCGCCATTTCGCTCGCTCCCACAGCACCGACTTCATAATCCCTCCCTATCGCAAGGCAATCTAACGTCTTGGTGAACGGCGGGCCTTACGGACCATTCGCCGATACAGCCCTGCGCTTGTGGCCCGTCCGTTCCACCTTGAGTTAGATGGCATAGGCGCGCGTGATTCCTTAGGAACTCTTGTGTGCGAGATATGCGAAATGCGAAACGCGACGTTCGCGCGCTAGCACTGCACCTATTGCCCGGTAACGGCTCTGTCGCTCGAATTCCTCATTGCCTTCAACGGAGCGTAGCGCCTGCTCATTGGCGGCGCGGACAGCGCAGTGGCGTTCGGCAATCCCGACAAAGGTGGAGGTGAGATCCACCCGCCGGACGAGATGTAATCTGGCCTGGTCAAAAAGTCGCTCGTTGTAGCCCTCCGGGGCGAACACGAAGTGACCGAAGGGCGTGCGCTCCGCAACCTCCACGTTCGATATTGGGCCGGTAAGGACTTGGTCGGTAAAAACGAGCCGTCCAGCCGGTTTTAGAACTCTTGTCCAATCGGCAAATACCTTTTCGCGGTCCCGCAATTGCCCCACGGCGTCGAAGCATGCCAATGCATCGAACGACCCATCGGAGAAAGGCAACGGTTGAGCAGCATCAAGACATCTGAACTGCGCACGCGATGAAACCCCACATTGCTCGGCCAACTTGATCCCTGCAGCGACTGCCGGAGCGCTTGAATCAACACCGATCACCAGACAACCGGCCCTCTTTGCCGCTCGCAGCGACGGTTCGCCCGAACCGCAGGCCACGTCGAGCAACCGGCACTCAGCGTTCAGTTCGAGCCACTCCGTGAATCGGTCGTAGTCGGCCGTCGAAAGCCAGCTGCTCTGCCCGAAGTAATTCTCATACACTTGCGCAAAAATCATGTCTCGCAGTTTCCGGCGCTCATCATCAGCGTAGCGAGCGCCGTAGAACTCGCTTTGCCGATCGGCAGGTGACTTTCGCTCAGTCATGCGTGCCCCGGAGGTTGTGGCACTGTGCCATCTAACGTCCACGCTCACCGGCGCGCGGCTGCAAATGTTCGGCCAGCGTGCGATGCTTCACGCGCGTCCGGGTGGGCTGCGTGGTTAGAGCGCAAGGGGTACGGTCTGGACACATAGGTAACAGTATAGTCGGGGGACATAGGTAACAGTTTGAACACACTAACGGGCACCGCAGGAGGTGCCCATGCCGTGGAGCCAAACGTCGCCTATGGACCAGAGAACGCAATTCATCGCA
>WNGL01009520.1_pt1 | contig 14859 bp, 13 predicted proteins | sample 5400591 | NCBI WGS metagenome assembly WNGL01 (sample SAMN13153377, study PRJNA577476) | soil metagenome | isolation source: 80 cm soil or saprolite under Garry oak tree replicate 1 | place: USA:California | collected 2016-06-15
CGCAGGTCAGGATGATATTGGCCCGCAGCGCCAGGGCCTGCGATGATTTCGCCCGGCGTGCCCACCGCTGGAGAGTGGCCCGCTCGTCATCGGAAAGCGTCAATTCGGCCTTAGGCCGCCCCGTTCTTGCCATGCCAGTCAGCATCCCGTGATCAGCCTGGATACCTCGCAATGCCATGCCGTAGATGGGCATCTCTTGACCTAATTATGTACTGAATTTAAGGCGCGGGACACTAGCGTTTCAAGCATGTTAGACAAGCGGCGTGGGCATGGCGCGGACTCGATCTACTTCGATCACCGGGTCGGTACTGAGTGCCGCGACCCGCGGCTGCACAAGCCTTGCCTGGGACGGTGGCGCGGTGTCGTCTCCCTCGGAGCTGGCACTGACGGCCAGCGGATCCGCCGCAAGGTCAGCAGCCGGACCAAGACGGACGTCAAGGACAAGCTCCAGGCACTCCACGACGAGCAGCCGACATTGTGCTGACGACTGACCCCGCTGTTCTTCATCCAGTCATGGACGGAGGGCGTGAAGGCGAGGAGGACTGTCACCATGGTCGACTGCGGTCCCTGACCCGCCGACGCGCTCAAGCGGGCGCGGACCTGGTACGAAGACCTGGCGCGCAGCCGGGTCAGCGGGCAGCAGCCGCGCGACCCGCTGGCCTATGACCAGATCGCGGACGACCGCATCACCGACGCCGTCCGGCACGATCTGGCCAGCCCCGACGGCGACACGGCCGCGACCGCCCGCATCGTCTGGCCGGCCGATCATCTGGGCGCCGCCCGCTGGCTCCAGGAGATGATCGTCCCGGCGGCAGAGGCAGCCGCCGGGCATCAGCGTGTGAGCACGCTCGCGGCGGCCAGTAGCCGGTGGTCTTCCCACGGGCGCCCGATGAGCTGAACGGCCAGCGGCATGCCGCCGGCATCGGACCCGGCAGGCACGCTGACCGCGGGCGATCCGGTCAGGCTGGCGGGAAGGGTGAAAACGAAGTCCTCGCCCGTGATCTCCCTGTGCCGAGGCGCGGTTTCAAGGCAGGCCGGTGTCAGCAGGAACTCGATCTGCTCGGCGGCCTCGAGGTAGCGTCGCCTGAATCGGTCCCAGTCCCGCAGCTGGCGGTCCGCCTCCTCGCCGGACAGTCGCGCGCGGGCCCAGTAACGGCGGGTGATGTCGAGCCCCTCGTTCAGCCACGGCATATCCCATCCGGTCCTAGTCAGCCCCGCAGCGGTGAGGGCCGCGGCCGCGCGGTCGACCGCGGCCAGGATGCCGGCCGATGCCCGCCAGGGATCCTCGCCCTCGAGCACGGCGAACCTGGCGCCGGCCAGGCCGACCTTCTCGGCGGAACGCAGCGGCACGGGCGGAACACCCGCGTCCCGCCAGTCCGGCCCCGCCATGACGGCGAGCGCGCGCTCGAGGCCGGCTACATCGCGGGTCAGCGGCCCGATCTGGGTCCGGCCGTCGCTCAGGGCGCCGACCCGCGGATAATGGCCGGTGCCTGGGACCCGGCCCGCGGTCGGCTTCAGACCGCAGACCCCGCACCAGGCGGCCGGCAGCCGGATGCTGCCGCCCGAGTCGCTGCCGATCCCGAGCACGGACGCACCGCTCGCCACGGCCACGGCCTCCCCGGTGCTCGACCCGCCTGGTGACCGGCCGGGATCGGCAGGGTGCCGCACCACCTCATCGCCTGAACGGGGACCCCAGGCCCGCGTCTTGGCCACGATCACGGCGCCGGCCCGCCGCAGCCTGGCCACCGCCGTGGCATCGTGCCGCGGTCGGCGATCCTGGCGGCCGCCCTCGCCCGCGCACGGGAATCCCTCGACGTCGATCCAGTCCTTCACCGTGACAGGGAGGCCATGCAGGGGCCCGGTAACGCCGCTGGTCACGAATGCTCGGTCCAGGCGGCGGGCGTCGGCCAGGGCGCGGTCGTCCTCGAACCAGGCGATCGCGTGGGTTTGCTCGTCCAGCCGACGCAGCGCGGCCAGGTGCGCCGCCACGACCTCGTTCGCGGATACATTGCCGGATCCGATAGCGGCCAGCACATCGCTGACCGACTCGCCGATGTCAGCCGTCACGCAGTCCATCTTCACGGCCCTGAGCCTGGCCGCAACCGAGTTAAACCGCGCGGCCCGCCGAGGCGCCGCGGGATCGAGCCGCGAGTGCCGTTCGCCGCTCGCCGACGTCGGCGGGCCCCAGCCCTGCTGCCCCGACGCAGAAACCGCCCGCCTACGCTGACCAAAGCCGCCTGATCGCATTGTGCCAGAATGTCCGTGACAGCACTCTGGCGGAGGCGATGAATGGCCGAGACTCAGCAAAGTCCCAGCGGCGTGGACACGTCGAAGCCGAGCGTGGCTCGCATCTATGACTACCTGCTCGGAGGCGTGAACAACTTCCCCGTGGACCAAGCGGCAGCCGAGCTGATGAAGTCCAGGGCGCCCGAGCTTGTGGACGGGGCCTTCGCCAACAGGGGCTTCCATCAGCGGGCGGCAAAATGGATCGCCGAGCAGGGGGTCAGGCAATTCATCGACTTGGGCTCCGGGCTGCCCACGATCGGGAACACTCATGAGGTCGTACGGAAGGTTCATCCGGACGCGCATGTCGTGTACGTCGACAACGATCCCATGGTGCAGATCTACGGTTCGCACCTGCTGGCCGGCGACGACGCGGCAGCGGTCGTGCTCGCCGATCTCAGGGATCCGGACTCCGTTCTCGGCAGCGAGGCCGCGCGCCGGCTGATCGATTTCCGCGAGCCCGCCGCATTGATGATGACCGCCGTGCTGCACTTCGTGTCCGACGAGGACGACCCCGCTTCGCTCGTGGCGCGCTACGTCGCTCCGCTGGCGGCCGGGAGTTACATCGCACTCTCGCACACGACGGCCGACCACAAGCCGCCGAGGGCGGTCGAGGCCATGAATGAGGCGGGCCGGCGTTCCGCGGGAGGCAACTACCTTCGCACCCGTGATCAGGTACGCCAGATGGTCGGCGCCCTGAACCTGGTTTCCCCGTACGAGGGCGCCCCGCCCGAGATCACCTGGGTGGGGCTGTGGGGCTGCGAGGACCCTGAGTCGGCGGACTCCGAGGGATCGCGCTGGCTGTACTGCGCCGTGGCCGGGAAGACCGGCTGACAGCCAGAACCGCAACCGCGACACGTCATGCAGACCGGGATCGAACGCGTCCAGCAGCATCCGGATGATCCGTCACGGGCGCACAGGTGAGTAAGTCCGGCTTCGATCCCGCAGTAGAGATGGCCGACCGCGTGCCACTCCCGGGGCGCGGCCACCAGCGCTCAGCCGCCCGGGGAACAAGTCACCACCCGCAGCGTGGGATTCCAGCATTGGCCTGCCGGTCAGCATCGGCACGGCTACCTGCTTGTGCGCAGCGGCCAACAGGCGTCGCATTCCTCGTGCGCCGCGCACGGTGGCTCGCGGCGGCGCGGTGCCTACGTTCGAGGTGGGTGCTGCGAATGAGGAACCATGGCGTCAAGCTCGGCTGATATCTGCCAGAAAATCCAATGCGCCTGGCGTGCCCACAAGCAGCAATGGGAAGAGCCTCGGAGTAACGGCGAAGCAACTGACTTCAACACCCAGCAGGCGCGGCCGCCCGGTCCGCCGCCGTCGCCGACCCCCGGCCCTCGACTGATACATCCACCACCACATCGACTGTGTGGCCCGATTCAGGCAAGACTTGACCGCCCGCGGACGCAACACCGCTGAAGGGGATCACAACCGTGAATCTCGCGTCCAATCTCGTGGCCACGGCCAGTGACCGCGCCGGCAGCGCCGCCGTTCTGGTTGGTGAGGCCGCGACGACGTACCAGGCGCTTGATCAGGCGAGCGCGCAGCTCGCAGGCCTGCTGCGCGAACGAGGCCTGGCGCCGGGCGACCGGGTCGGCATCATGTTGCCCAACGTCGTCGAGTTCGCCACTGTCTACTATGGCGTGCTGCGCGCAGGTGGTGTGGTCGTCCCGATGAACCCCCTGCTCAAGAAGCGGGAGGTCGCCTACTACCTCGCCGACTCCGATGCTCGGCTGATCTTCGCGTGGCATGCGTTCTCCGGCGATGCGCGCGCCGGTGCCCAGCAGGCCGAGGCGGACGCGGTCGTCGTCGACCCGGCAACGTTCGCCGATCTGATGGCCTCGGCCACCCCGGAGCACCAGGTCGCCGACCGGGACGACGCGGACACTGCGGTGATCCTCTATACGTCGGGCACAACCGGCCGCCCGAAGGGCGCCGAGCTCACCCACGCGAACCTCGCCCGCAACACCGAGGTGATGCGCACCGACTTGATCCAGCTTATTTCCAGCGACGTGATCTTCGGCGGGCTCCCGCTTTTTCACTCCTTCGGGCAAACCTGCACCCTCAACACCGCTGTCGCGTCCGGTGCGTCCCTGACCCTGCTGCCGCGGTTCACTCCCGGCGAGGCGCTGAAGATCCTCGCTGGGCACCGAGTAACGGTATTCGCGGGCGTGCCGACGATGTACGTAGCGTTGCTCGGCCACCCGGACAGGGCGGCGTACGACCTGTCCGCCCTTCGGGTCTGCGTCTCGGGAGGGTCGGCGATGCCGGTCGAGGTGCTGCGCGGCTTCGAGGAGGAGTTCGGCTGCCTGGTGCTCGAGGGGTACGGCCTGTCGGAGACCTCGCCGGTGGCCTCGTTCAACCACCCGGACCGCCCGCGTAAGCCCGGCTCGATCGGCACGCCGATCAGGGGGGTGGAGATGCGCGTTGTCGGCAAGGACGGCAACGAGGTCGCCCGCGACGAGGTCGGCGAGATCGTGATCCGCGGTCACAACGTGATGAAGGGCTACTGGCGCAAGCCCGAGGAGACCGCGAAGGCGATTCCTGACGGGTGGTTCCGCACCGGTGACCTGGGCCGGGTTGACGAAGACGGCTACTTTGCGATCGTTGACCGGAAAAAGGACATGATCATCCGCGGCGGCTACAACATCTACCCGCGGGAGATCGAAGAAGTGCTGTACGAGCATCCCGCGGTCGCCGAGGCGGCCGTAATCGGCCTGCCGCACCCGGAGCTGGGTGAGGAGGTCGGCGCGGCGGTGGTGCGCAAGCCAGGTGCAGACGTCACGGCCGGGGAGCTGCGCGACTACGTCAAGGCTCAGGTCGCGGCGTACAAGTACCCGCGGATGGTGTGGATCGTGGACAACTTGCCGAAGGGCCCGACCGGCAAGGTCCTCAAGCGTGAGATCGTCCCGCCTGCCGACCTGGGGACGCGATGAGGCTGCTGCTGCTCGCGGCGCCCGGCGGCGGCAAGGGGACCCAGGGCATGCGGGTGGCTGCCCTGTTCGGCGTGCAGCACATCTCCGCCGGCGACCTGTTGCGGGCGCAGGCGCGGGCAGGCACACAAGTGGGCCGCGAGATCAGCTCCTACCAGGAGCGCGGCGACCTGGTGCCGGACCAGATCGTCTTCGACGTGCTCACCCCGGTAATCGTCGCCGCGGCCGCCTGCGGCGGATACATCCTGGACGGCTTCCCGCGGACGCTCCCACAGGCCGCCGCCGCCGGGGATCTCGGGGCACGGCTCGGCCTGACGCTGGACGCCGCCATTTACCTGCAGGCGCCTGAGCCGGTCCTCGTACAGCGGCTGCTCGCCCGCGCTGGCGAGGCCGGCCGCGGCGACGACACGGCCGAGGTAATCCGGCACCGGCTGCAGGTGTTCGCCGAAACGACGAGCCCGCTCATTGACTACTACCGGGACCGGGGCATCCTGCTGACCGTCGACGCCGACCAGCCGCCCGAATCCGTCACCGACGAGATCGAAGACAAGCCAGCTGGCCTGTCGTTTATCCGGGACACCACATGACGACCACATCGAACACCACGCCGACCGCGGAAGAGCTCGCCGACCAGGCGGCGCCGCTTGACGCGCTGCTAGTCGACGCCGCGCTAGGCACGGCCCGCCGGTTCGCCCCGGACGCGTCGGCCGCCAAGTTCGCGGCCGGCCTGGCCCGAAGGCCGCGCACCACCGGCCGGCGGCTGGGCAGCCTGGTGGCCGAACTCGCGCGAATCGGCGCCGGCACGTCTGCGCTGACGCCCGCCAAACGTGACCGCCGTTTTGCCGACCCGGCCTGGACGGAGAACGCTCTGCTCCGCCGGCTGGTGCAGGCATACCTCGCGGCCGGGCAGACCGCTGAGCAGCTCGTCGGTGACGCTGCCCTGGACTCACGCGACGAGAAGCGGGTCCGTTTCGGCGTCGAGAACCTCGCCGAGGCGCTGTCGCCGAGCAACTTGCCGCTGGTGAACCCGGCCTCGGCCAAGGCGGTCATCGACACCGGCGGCCTGAACATCCTGCGCGGCGGGCTCAGCCTGCTGCGCGATCTGGCCGCCGCCCCGCGGATACCCGAGATGGTGGACATGTCGGCGTTCGAGGTGGGACGCAATATCGCGGTCACCCCGGGGGCGGTCGTGGCGCGCACGGAGGTGCTCGAGCTGATCCAGTACCGTCCGCAGACCGAGCGGGTTCGCGAGGTCCCGACATTGATCGTGCCGCCGACGATCAACAAGTTCTACGCCCTGGACCTGGCGCCAGGCCGCAGCATGGCCGAGTACCTCGTCCAAAATGGCCAGCAGGTGTTCGTGATCTCCTGGCGCAACCCAGACGCCAGGCACGCCGGCTGGGGCCTTGACACCTACGTGGAGGCGGTGCTCGACGCGCTCGACGCGGTCGAACGGATCTGCGGTGCCGGCCGCACAACGCTGACGGGAGTCTGCGCCGGCGGCATCATCGCCAGCGTCACGGCCGCGCATCTGTCCGCGGTCGGCCAGCAGGACCGGCTGGCCGGCTTGAGCCTCCTTGTGACCGTGCTCGACACCGCGAACGCCGGCACCGCCGCCGCGCTGGTCGACCGGCGGCTGGCGGCGGCGGCGAAGGCGACATCCGCGCGCCGCGGTTACCTGGACGGGCGTGCCCTGGCCGAGGTGTTCGCCTGGTTGCGCCCGGGCGATCTGGTCTGGAACTACTGGGTGAACAACTACCTGCTCGGCAAGAAACCGCCAGCGTTCGACATCTTGTTCTGGAACGCCGACACCACCCGGATGAGTGCGAAGCTCCATGCCGATTTCGTGGACCTGGCGATGGAGAACAAGCTAGTCACCCCGGGAGCGCTGACGGTGCTCGGCACTGACATCGACCTGGGCCAGGTCGATGTCGACGCCTACATCGTCGCGGGCATCGCCGACCACATCACCCCGTGGCAGAACTGCTACCGCGGCACGCAGCTGCTCGGCAGCCAGAGCCGGTTCATCCTGTCCACCAGTGGCCACATCGCGGCGCTTGTCAATCCGCCGGGTAACCCCAAGGCCACCTACCAGGCCAACAAATCCAGCACGGCCAACCCGGCGGATTGGCTGAAGGCGGCGCAGACGGTGCAGGGCAGCTGGTGGCCGGACATGCTGGCCTGGCTCGGCGACCGCTGCGGCGCGGACAAGCCGGCCCCGGCCGAACTCGGCGGCGGTGGCCTGCGGCCGCTCGTCGACGCGCCCGGCACGTACGTCTTCGACACCTGAGGGGATCGCTCGATGTATCAGGACATCGGCCGCTCGCTTGGCACCGACTACTTCAGGATCGCCGACCAGCTGACCCGTGAGGAACTGGCCTACCTGCGGCGCACGCGGGACTTTGTCGACGACCAGGTGCTGCCGGTCATCAACGGATACTGGGAGCGCGCGGAGTTCCCATGGCCTCTGATCGAGAAGCTGGCCAAGCTGGAGATCGTCGGCGACGGCATCGAAGGGTACGGCTGCCCGCCGATGAGCCCGATCGCCACCGGGCTGGTGCACATGGAGCTCAACCGCGGCGACGGCAGCCTGGGCACCTTCCTCGGCGTGCAGGCCGGGCTGGCGATGCAGTCGATCGCCATGCTGGGCTCGGACGAGCAGAAGCAGCGCTGGCTGCCCGGCATGGCTCGGCTAGAGAAGCTGGGCGCGTTCGCGCTGACCGAGCCACTGCACGGCTCGGACTCCGTCGCGCTCGAGACCTCGGCCCGCCGCGACGGCGGCGAGTGGGTGGTGAACGGGGCCAAGAAATGGATAGGCAACGGCACGATCGCCGACGTGGTCGTGGTGTGGGCCCGCGACGTCGCGGATGGCCGGGTCAAAGGGTTCTTGGTCGAGAAGGGCACACCGGGCTACGACGCCAAGCGGATCGACGGCAAGGGGTCGCTGCGCGCGGTGTGGCAGGCCGAGATCGCGCTGTCCGACGTGCGGGTGCGCGAGGAGAGCCGGCTGCCCGGCGCGCACAGCTTCAAGGACGCCGGCCGGGTGCTCGCCGGGACCCGCAACGCGGTGGCGTGGGCCGCGCTTGGCCACGCGACCGCGGCGTACGAGGTCGCCGTGGCTTACTGCCGGCAGCGGCGGCAGTTCGGCAAGCCCCTGGCGAGCTTCCAGATCGTGCAGGACAAGCTGGTCAAAATGCTCGCCGACGTCTGCTCCATGCAGCTGTACTGCCTGCGGCTCGGCAGGCTCATCGAGGAGGGCAGCCTGACCGACACGATCGCGGCGATCGCGAAGATGAACAACACCCGCAAGGCCCGGCAGGTCATCTTCGAGGCACGGGACCTGCTCGGCGGCAACGGCATCCTGCTTGACTTCCACGTGATCCGGCACATGGCCGACATCGAGGCGATCCACACCTACGAAGGCACCGAGACCATCCAGACCCTCATCGTCGGCAGGGACATCACCGGTGCCAGCGCGTTCGCCTGACGGCCGCACGATTCGGTTCGTCGATATCGACGCCGACCGGCTGCGGATGCGCACCTCGGTGCGAGGATCAGGGCCGCCGCTGCTGCTGGTCACCGGGATCGGGGCAAACCTTGACCTCGCAGCGCCGTTCGAGCGGGAACTGGCCGGCCGGGGCTTGCAGGCGATCAGCTTCGACGCGCCCGGCATCGGGCAGTCAACCCCGTACGCCTGGCCGCGGCGGATGCCCGGCATCGCCATGACGGTGCAGCGGATGCTCGACGCGCTCGGCTACGACCGCGTCGACGTGCTCGGCGTCTCCCTCGGCGGCGTCATCGCCCAGCAACTCGCGCACCAGGCCCCGCACCGGGTGCGGCGCCTCGTGCTCGCGGCCACCGGCCCCGGTCTCGGCGGCGTGCCAGGGTCGCCGCGCGTGCTGCTGTCGCTCGCCACGCCACGCCGGTACTACCAGCCCGACTACTACCGGCGGATCGCCGGGCGCGTATACGGCGGCGCAGCGCGCCGCGACCCCGACGCGCTGCTGCACGGCTCGCTTGCCCGATTCATGCAGCGGCCCTCGCTGGGTGGGTATCTCGGCCAGATCTACGCGATCAGCGGCTGGACCAGCATGCCCTGGCTGCGGACGCTGCGGCAGCCGACACTGGTGCTGGCCGGCGACGACGACCCGATCGTGCCGCTGGTCAACGGCCGCATCCTCGCCCGGTGCATCCCGCGCGCACGGCTGCACATCGTGCGAGGCGGAGGCCACCTGTTCCTGCTCGAACACCCCGCAAAGGTCGCCGCCCTCGTGGCTGCCTTCCTCACCACAGACGATGCTGAACAGGCGCGGCCGGCCGGGAGGCGGCGCCGGTGATGCTCGGGGGCCCCAGGCAGCACTGTGAGGCGTTCGGCGTGATGGTCAGCCTGGCAGCGCAGCCGCGGCATACTGGCGTTTTCCTGAACCCGGGCCGCCAGCACGACTGCGTCGGCCAGCCCGGGCGGCAGGGCCAGCGCTAGCGCTGGCCCTGCCACCTGGTGGGCAGATCGTGCATCACGACGGGCCAGGCACCGCGCAGCCGCTCAGCCGTCCCGCGGCCCGTCGTCGGCATCCGGGCAGATGATCCGCGGGTAGGCGCTCCGTGCCGAGCCCGTGCCTCAGGTGCCCGCTCAGCCGCAGGTCAGGCTGGACTTGTCGAACGAGACCGAGATGGTGCCGCCCGGCAGCAAGGTGAAGTGGGCGACGTCGTGGGCGCTGATGGTGGTTCCGTCGGAGCCGGTGGCGTGGACCGAGAACGTGAACGTCTGGTTCGCGTTCTGCTCGTTCAGGTTGACGTTGGCCCAGACGGTGTCGTGCCCGGCGTAGGTGGCGCCGGTGCTTTCGTCCACGGCGCTGAAGTTGTCTTCCTCGGTGAACGTGGCCCACAGTTCGTCGCTGGCCGGGAAGAAGGTCGCGTGAGTGATCACGTTGCTGGACTCCGTGCCGTCCATCGCGCCGCCGGTGCAGGGGTTCACGCCGCTGAAGGCCTGACCGCCGTGGAACGTCTCGGTGAAGCTCTGGGTGTGGCCGCCTCCGGATGCGGAGGCCGCGACGGATGGCCCGATGATCAGCGCGGCAGCGCCCAGGCCGGCCAGTGTCCCGGCCGCCGGCCATCTCCGCAGCCGCCTTCGAATGTGGCGGCGCGCGGCTCCCTGGTGCCCGTGTGCTGACCGCCCCGCGGCGGCAGATCCGTCATGAGTGCGCATCTGGCATCCCTCCCTGGTGATGTGAGGCACTGCGTACCGCGGGCGTCTTCACGGTGCCCGCTGCTAGCGAGCGTGCCCGTCGCCGCCAGCGCACGCCAGGGTGGTGGCTGGCACAAGCCGGTGCGCCTACCACCACCGCTCCCGTGTGCCTTCCCGCTGAGGCGCGGGGGCAGTTCGGCTAGCAAGGCGTGGCGACTATTCCGATCGGCTCGCCTTCCAGCGCGCCATTCTGTCCCGGATGTATCTGTCGTGGTCGGCCGGGGTTTTCAGATCCGCAAGAGGCGGGGTCGTCATGCGCTCCGCAGGCGAGAGCGGAAGCGCGGACACAAGCTCCGCCTGGACCTGCTCGAGGTGAGATGGCACACTGGCGGCCGGGTTCGACCCGGTCGAGACCGGAACGGTGACGTCAGCGAGCGGATCGTCGTCCCGCGGTGTGGCCAGGGTAAGAGCGTCGGCTATGCCGCTGGCGGCGGCGTCCCTGGCCGTGAGGCTGGGTAGCCCCCAGCGCGTCTCTACCGTCTTGAGTATGGACGTGTGGTCCAGCGGCGTGAACCCCGTGGGGACACGGAAGACTGGCCGGGAGCGATAAGCGGCGAGACCAGCACGGTCGGGACCCAGACGCCGAAGCGCGCGAAGTCGAATCCGTATTCGCCGACCGACCGGTCGGGGGGAATGGCACCGGTTGGCGGCGGGACATGGTCATAGCAGCTGCCGTGCTCGTCATAGGTGACTATAAGCAGTGTTTGGTTCCATCCCGGGCCGTCTCTCAGAGCGCGGTAGACGTCGTGAATGAGTTGCTCCCCTTTGGCGACGTCGTAGGCAGGGTGCTGGCTGTTCCCCGTCGGCCCCGAAGTCGCGGAACAACCCGAAGTTGGCGTCGGGCGCGCCGGTGGTGTCGGGGAAATCCAGCCGGGCCAGCGGGTCCTTGTCGTATCCGTAGATCTTCCAGCGGACGCCTTTCCCCGTGAGCAGCCCGAAGATGGTGGGCACGGTGAACGACTTGGTCAAGTCGTTCATGTGGCCCTGGCTGGTCGCCGCGCACGCGAACGCCCGATTCGGAATAGTCTCGGTGGGGACCGAGCAGTACCAGCGATCGCACACTGCATAGCCGCGGGCCAGGCCCGAAAGGACCGGAAGCATCTCCGGGGTGAATATCCCCATGATGTCGGCGGGTACTGTGCCAGGAACGATAGGCCGATGCCGGTCGCTGTTCAGTTTCAGGGTCGCGGCGAAGTTGGTGACGAACCCGCCGTTTGTGGAGGTCGGCGGGTTCGGTTCTGGGTCGGCGCCGAAAAGCTGCAAATTGGTGGCCGAGTATCCCTCGCCCGGATTGCAGCCCGGCATAAAGTAAGCGCTGGGCTTCGCTGGGTCGATCTTGAAAACGGTCACCTCATTGCCGCTTGCGTCCGCGTTCGACTCCCCGCCGGTCAGTCCCTCGAATGGCTCCCCGCTCGGCGTCGTCTTGCCCTCATACAGGAAACCCAGCATGTGGTCGAACGAGCGGTTCTCCAGCATCAGGACGACGATGTGAATGCCGCCACGCACCGAACCGTCAGATCCGTTCGGATGAATACCATCGCCAGCGGCAAGGCGCAAAGATCGGCGATCCGGCATCGGGCGATCCGGCATCGGTGCTCGCCAGCGGTCTTTCTCTTGCCCCAGGATCGGTGACATCGGCGCATGCTGCGTGCCCCTCGCCGCATGCGGCGACCCGCCGCCGGTCGGCCTGCTGGTGGGCGGCCTCGTACCGGCTCATGATCTGGGCACTGATCCGGCCGCGTTCGGGAGACCGCCAGATCCGCCTGGTGAGCGGCGCGACTGATGCGGGGAACTTGGTCCGATTCGATTCGGCGCCAATATCCGCAACAACCGGACATTATCTCCGGCCGGATGAGATTCTAGGGCCGCCTGCGACCGGTAGGCCCGCCTGCGACAGTACCGGGCGGTTGTGCGAGGAGAGGTCTCGATGAGCGCGTTGGCATGCCTCCTGCGGGCGGGGATCGTGGCTGGGGTTGCCAGCCTGGGCGCGCTGGTGCCAGCCGCCTTTCCGGCCGCCGCGGCAGTCGTCGGCCCCAGTCGTGTCGCGCCGTCATCGGGACAGCTGCAGCCGGCCGATCATCCCAACGTCCAGGCTGCCCACTCCCCCGAGGTGCTGCGCCAGCTCGCAGGCGCGGCTGGTGGCACCGGGTCCGCGGGTTCTGGAACGGCGGCGCCGTCTGCGGCCCCGGGGGTCATCGCGGGCGCGCTGCAGGGCGTGGACGTCGCCTCCTTTCAGGAGCAGAGCCCGATCGACTGGCCGGAGGTGGCGGGCGCCGGTATCCAGTTCGCGGCGATCAAGGCCACCGAGGGCGCCTACTACGCGAACAAGTACGCACTCACCGACCTGGTGAACGCGAAGGCGGCCGGGCTTTCCGTGCTGGCCTACGCCTACGCCATCCCGGACGGCGGCGGTGGCAGCGCCAGCAGCAGCCCGGTGGTCCAGGCGGATGACCTGATCAACTACCTGAGGACCGGCGCCGCCGGGGTGCCGGCGGTCATGCTGGACATCGAGTACAACCCCAACCCCGATGGCACCGGCCAGTGCTACGGGCTCAGCCAGTCCGCCATGGTGTCGTGGGTCGCCGCCTTCGGCGCGGAGGCGCAGAAGAGGACTGGTCAGCAGCCGGTCATCTACACCCCGCCGGGTTGGTGGAGGGACTGCGCGGGCGGCAGCGCGGCCTTCAGCCAGATCCCGCTGTGGACCCCGTACTACAGCGCGACCGCGTCTAGCCCGGCGACGACGGCCGGCTGGGGTAACTGGGCGTTCTGGCAGTACACAAGCGCCGGCACGGTGACCGGGATCAACGACGCCGGCCATACCGACCTCGACCAGCTCAATCCTGGTGTGCTCCCGCTGCTGGACCCTGGAGCCCGGCATTCTCTTGCCGGCAGCCCGGTAGACCTGCGGGTCAAGCCGGCCGACCCGGTAGGCGGGCAGGTTCTGTCCTTCTCTGCCACGGGGCTCCCAAGGGGAGTCGGCATTAGCAGCACCGGGCAGGTCACTGGCTGGCCCGTCGCGCCGGGCAGCTACGCCGCGACGGTAACGGCGTCTGACGGCCATGGCCTCACCGGCTCGGTCTCCTTTGCCTGGACCGTGAGCATGCCGCCGGACGCGGGCCCGGCCGGCCCGGTCCCGCTTGACCTCGGCGGGAAGTGCCTCGACGACGTGCGCAACCTGTCGGCGGCCGGTACCCCGGCAGAGATCTGGACCTGCAGCGGCAGCGCCGCCCAGTCCTGGACGTACGTGCAGGACGGCACGCTGCGGATGCACGGCATGTGCCTGACCGTCCCGGCCGGCGCGGCCAACGGGTGGAAGGTGCGGCTCGAGCGGTGCACCGACGGCGCTCGCGAGCAGTGGCGGCTGCTCTACCCGCGGGCGCTGGATCCCTCGCTGGGCGCGCGCCCGACCGCCCTGTTCAACCGCGGGTCAGGGAAGTGCCTCGACGATCCCGGCTGGAGCACGACGAACGGGACCCGGGTGGTGATCTGGTCCTGCAATGGAGATCGGAACCAGGCATGGACACTGCCCGCCGGCCCGGTAGCGTCGCAGATCCCGGGCATATGCCTTGATGACAGCGGGAACCTGACCGCGGACGGCACCAAGATCGATATCTGGGCGTGCAACGGCTCGTCCGGGCAGACCTGGACGGTGAAGCCCGACGGCAGCGTGAGGGTCAACGGCAAGTGCCTGGACGTCACCGGTTCTGGCACGGCCAGCGGCACGCTGGTTGACCTGCACTCCTGCAACGCCAGCCTCGGCCAGCAGTGGCACCTTGTACCCGAAGGCGCCGTCGGGGCCAGGCTGGCGAACCCGCACTCTGGCCTGTGCCTGACCGACCCGGCAGATGCCAGGGCCAGCGGCACGCAACTGCAGATCCTGGCCTGCTCCGCAACCGACCCCGGGCAGGCCTGGCGTGTCTCCTAGCCGGCTCGCACTACTACCCCGATCACGACGGATCAGCTATCTCCCCAGGTGCTGGCGTGCAGCGGGGTCGAGTCGGTGCATCCGGGCTTCGGCGTGGGGATCAGCGTCGTGCCCGCGGGGCACGGGTTCAGGATCAGCGGGGGCAGCGGGGTCTGGGTGAAGTTGAAGTCACGGACCAGGTTGCCCAGGACGGACGCCCTCTCGCGGACATCAGGGCGCGAGTCGCGGCGGCCGTCGGTGGCCGGGTTAAGCCGCGCGCCGTGCAGGAAGTCGTCCTCGATGAACTTGAGGTACGCGTCAAAGGACAGGCGCTGGTGGTCGATGTAGCCTCGCTTGGCGTAAGGGCTGATGACCAGGGCCGGCACGCGGATGCCGTAGCCGAGGGAATCTACGTGCGGCGGGACCACGTGGTCGTAGAGGCCGCCCCAGTCATCCCAGGCGAGGAAGATCGCGCTGGAGTTCCAGTTCGG
>WNGL01007641.1_pt1 | contig 14857 bp, 10 predicted proteins | sample 5400591 | NCBI WGS metagenome assembly WNGL01 (sample SAMN13153377, study PRJNA577476) | soil metagenome | isolation source: 80 cm soil or saprolite under Garry oak tree replicate 1 | place: USA:California | collected 2016-06-15
CACCACGCCATTCCCCACGCCGCCCGACATCGTTCCGCCCGTGCCCAAGCCTCCGCCACAAACCGCCAGCGCCGAAACCATTCAAGAGGGCAAGCACATCTACAGAAGATTCGTCTGCGACGGTTGCCACTCCCCCGACATCGACGGCAGCGGCGCCTGGGTGCGCAACGGCGCCGTCCCCGATCTCCGCTACGCCCCGCCCGAAGTGCACAAGCAGTGGTACGCCATCGTCCTCGCAGGCACTCACTGGGACAAAGGAATGCCCGGCTTCGCCAATCCTCCAAAGTTCGCCTTCCCCAACGCGAAGATGACGACCAAAGAGGCCGACGCTGTCCACGCCTACGTAGTCGACCAGGCCTGGAAGGCCTACAACGCTGAACAGCAGAAGGCGCAGGCCAAGAACTAGACTCGCTGTCTGCCGAACGAGGACAGGGTTTCGGCATCAGTCATCGGCTTCATAGCCGGCTACGTCATCGCCGCCGAGACCTGCGACATCCCCTCCATTATCCGGGTCAGGTGCACCACAAAACCATTGTTGCGTGATTGTTTTAAGAAGTGCGACGGTCTCAGCCGTGGCATCGTTGGGCCATCCTGGTATTAGGCTCTTTTTTGCTCTGAGCGCTGGCCCGATTCAGCAATACCGGTTAGCGGCGTCGGCCAGAGTTTTGTTCGTGATTCGTAACGTGAACGAGTTTGTTGCGGCTTTCAGCGAAACGTCGTTGAAAATCCAGCCACACGAGGGGGGCGATGGATCCGGAGAGCTGCCCAGACTGCGGCGGTACTGGATACCTTGCGAAGCCGGTGGACATTGGCGGCAAGTCTCAAGGCGTTGCATTTATCCGCGTTAAGTGTCCCGCGTGCGGAGGCAGCGGACGGAAACGCGCAACCCCACCCAACCCTGCGGGCTGACCGCACAGCCCGTGGTGGTTGCTAAACGTGCGCGCCCGGACCATCGCAAATCCCGCCCTGAATTGATGGTCCGGGCAAACGTTTCAGCCGATAGGCGTGAACCGATCTAGCATTTGATTTCCTTCCGCGGTATTTTTCCGCTGCAGAGATGTCACTCGATTTCTGCATAACGTCTTCGGTACTTCTGGTTTCACGCGATGTCGGCGGCTTTAGCGCGAGCCGGCCGGCGCGAGACCAACGCCGGTTCAACGCGGTTCCGGCCGTTCGACTTGGCTCGATACAAGGCTTTATCCGCAGCCCGAATTACCTGATCGGTATTCGGCATCGCCCGAGCAGAGGTGGCAACACCAATGCTCACAGTGATAGAGAGAGGCGAGGAGTTACTGCCCGCAGCGAGCCGGCGTATGGCGGGACCGGTATGAGCCCGTCCCCGACTGAGCGGGTTGCGTCGGTCGGCTCCCCGATGCATTTGGCGCCGGTCGGCGATGCGTGTGCGAAATGTGCACTGTTCGATGATTGTCCTTAAATGCTCGAGGTGGTCGAGGACCTCTGGCGTCGTCTTGCCGGGAAACACGATAGCAAATTCTTCTCCGCCGCAACGATAAGCGTCTCCATCACCAGTGACCCGAGCCAGCCTGGCGGCCACAAGCCGTAGGACCTCGTCGCCCGTGTCATGTCCGTAGGTGTCATTGAATCGCTTGAAGTGATCAATGTCGACCATGGCGATGGAATAGGGTGTCTCGAGGCGCTCGAGCGTGTCGTTGAAGGCGCGCCGGGAAGGCAGACCGGTTAACTCGTCGTGATAGGCCAGCAGGTACGAGATTTCGACGATGGAGATCGCGAGTATAAGGGTGCCGGCTGCGTAGTACGCAAGAGATACCTTTCCTGCGCCTCCGAAGTGCAAGGCCAGAAAGGCAGCCGCCAGAGACCAGAGCAGCGCGCTTTCCGCGGGTTTTCGAAAAAGCAAGAAGCGGGCGAGCAGGACGATGATCGCCGCAGAAAATGCAAGCCATGCAGATGTCGGCAATGGAACAGTCGTGACCGCGTGATGCAATGCATGAGAGGGAACCGATACCGGGTCTCGCGGGCCGGGCCGACACAAGACGGCAACCACCGTGGATTCCACAAACAGCAGGAGACCAGCCGGAGTGTTGCTGGACCAGCTGAATCCTCGCTCGATGGCCAGCGAGAGAAGAATGAAATTCACCGGCAATAGCAGACCGATGCTCTCAAGCGCCATACGGCCCGTCCCGGCTTCAGGAATATGTCCGGCGAGAAAAAACGTGAGTGCTTTCTGGGCAAGAAATAGCAGGAGCAGCGCGAAGAAGATGCGGCTGGAATGGAATCGCCAGGCGAGCAGAAGTCCTGTTGTAAAAGCCCCGTAATAAAGAAAGGTGACGACCGGCAACGGGATGCTGACGACGCCGGTATGCAGGATGATGGCCATGCCGAGCAGCACCCAGCCGCCAGGTGTCGGCAGAGACGTCAACGTTTTTTTCGTCCAGACATCCACCAGAGGAGCCTTTTCCGGGGCGAGAGAATCCATAAGAATTATCTCCGCCGTTTCGACGAAGAGTAATTGATTGATCGGGTTCGGGTCTGCGCTCCCTGATTCGCCGTTCGGAGATGGTAAAACCCCCATCTCCGGCAGTACGATGAGCTGTCGGAGATGACGGACCTTACTTCGCTACTTCGCGACTTCAGTTGCTAAAGTTCTTCCACCGCTCTCTGCAGCTGCCGCGCGATTTGCTCGGGATCGATATCCTGCTCGAAGCGTAAAGGCCTGCCCATACGGATGCGAATTTTCCAAGGCGCGGCAAATCGTCTGCCTGCTTGTTTGACTTCCCACAGCCCATCGATCCGCATGGGGAGAACGGGAATGCCGAGATTCTTCGTCAGCAGCCCAATTCCTGCGCGAAACGGATTTATGTTTCCATCCACCGTGTGACGGCCTTCCGGAAAAACCAGCACGCTATGGCCGCGATCCACCGCCTCTCCGGCATAAGCAAAACTTTGGCGGAAACCGGCTTGACGTGGAAGCGGAAACAGATTGAGCAGCGAAACTCCGAGAGTCCATTGCACACGGTCGTAAATTCTTCCGAGCAATCCTTTATCGGACGCAGGCGTGCGCAGGGCTTCGAGCGCCTCGCCGCCCGCAGCTGTAATCAGCCGATGACGGAAACGTACCGGCAGAGCGGTCTGTATGAATCCCACGTCTACACCAGCAACATGATTTGAGACCACGAGAACAGGCCCGCTCGATCCCTGTAAATTCTCGCGCCCTTCGATTCGAGGCCAACCCAGCAGTACAATGGCGGGCCTCATCAGCAGGTAATGTGCAAGAAATCGCAGCCAGGTCAGCGGCCAGCGCAGGGCCCAACGCGGATAGTGATGCACGAGCCTTTCCGCCGCCTGGGCTCGCAACATTCGCTCCAAATCCCCCACCGTGTGTGCCGCCCCGAAGCCGGTTTCACTGAGATCAACCTGATAGCGATCTTCCAAAGCGCCCAGCAATTCCATACGATCCAGCGAGCCCAGGCCCAAGTCTGAATCGAGATTCGATTCAGCACTCACCCTGGCTCCGGTACGTCCTGTGATACCCGCGATGAGCTCGGCCAACGGGCTAATTTCGGCTCTGCCGGCACTGTCGGATTGCACCGGCGGTTGCGAGATCTGCGCCTGGGCTGCCTGCTGAATCAAATTCCGCCGCGGCTTTTGCGTGGAGGTGCGGGGAAAGTCTTGTTGCCGCCACTCGATCCATCTGTGCACGCGTTGATATTCCGCCAAAGACTGATTTGCACGCTGCACTGCCGCTTCCAAACCAGCGTCGTCGCGCGGAATAACCACCGCACAGGGCTCGGCATTTCCGTCTCGCTCGATCCCAACCACGACGCAATCCTTCACTTCAGGTTGGCGCCGCATCGCGGCCTCGAGATCCTCGGGATAAACATTCATCCCGGACGGAGTGACGATCACATCTTTCTTGCGTCCCTTGAAATAGAGGTTGCCGGCTACATCCAGTGCGCCAATGTCGCCGGTGCGATACCAGCCGTGCTCGTCGCCAACTGTCTGTTGGGCGCGTCCATCCCAGTAGCCGGCAGCCACTCCCGCCCCACGCACCAGAATCTCACCATCCTCAGCCAGCTTGATTTCACGCCCAGGAAGCACTTTCCCGATCGATCCCTTACCCCGCCGGAAAGGATGGTTCACACTGATCAACGAAGTTGTTTCCGTCAATCCGTATCCCTGGATCACGGCGTAGCCCAGGCGTCCCCAGAACTCTTCAGTATTCCCATCAAGCGCCGCGCCGCCCGAAATGAAAGCCCAGAATTTCCAGCCGAACCGGCGATGGATATGCCGGAACATCCACCACCGGCGCAGAAAGTGTTTGCCCTCGGCCAAGCGGAAACGGCCGCGAAAGTTATCCAGTTTCCCCTCATCTTCCAGATCGCGTTCCACTTTATCCTTCAGCGACTGCAACACTCGCGGCACGCTGACCAACACTGAAATTCGCTCCCGCCGAATGGTGCGGACGATCTGCGATGGCTTGAGCTCCTCCTGGAAAATGACCGCACCTCCGAGCAGCGGTGGCAAAAACATCCCAAGAAACTGTCCGAAGATATGGCTCAGCGGCAGCAGGTTCAAGAATCGAATGGGATGCACCCACCGCTCATACTTGAGGTAAGCACCCGTCCGCTGCTGGAAAGGCTCGATGTTGGCCAGCACATTGCCGTGCGTGATCACCACCCCCTTGGGGTCGGCTGTCGTGCCTGATGTAAACACGATTTGCAAGATGTCGTCCCGACCAACAGCGGCGTTCGGAACGGGCAATCGAGAATGATGACCGAGCTCTTGCGCGAAATCTTCCAGAACCAAAGTAGGCGGCGCAGGACCGATCCCCCCGGCCTGCCCGTGAGCGTGCCGTTTTGAACAAACCAACAGTTTGCCCTCGACCCGGCACAGAACCCGTGTCGCGAAATCGGCGGATGCCCCATTATCCATCGGGACGACAATCGCCCCGCGCAGCGCGCATCCGAAAAAAGCCGCGACCCACTGAGCACAATTCTCGCCCCAAAACATGACGCGGTCGCCTTTACCGATTGCACGCGCCTCTAATTCCCGGGCGAAGCGAAAAGCCCCATCCACGACTTGGCCATAGGACCACCACTCCATCCGGTACCCGCACCGCTGCCCATACGCGGGTTCGTTGCGGTGCGCACGGAAGTTCGCCAAGAAGAATTCTGCTAACGATTCGGCCATAAGGGGGGCGGCGAGAAATCCAGCTGAGCCTTGCCTCTGTATGCAAGTTTAGCCGCCTACAGACGGGAAACGTTACTCAACAATCCTAGGGGAGAAGGAGCACCGATCTCCGGCGCTGTTCGGTCAGCCGATTATCCGGAAGAGTCGCGGCTGTCACTCAGGCCGTGGGGAAGCGGGATAGCTTCCGCACGACCGACCACCCGAGGCGTCAATCGGTGCGGTCAACACTGTTGCGCTTATCTTTCGGTCAAGATTCGACCTCGCGGCTGGCGAAGGTGGGACGCACGCAATCTTTGAGGTCACGGTTAGGTTTCCGGGCTACTTCATTTCTCGCGTCCCAGTTCCACCGAAGTCCAAAAGGTGTCCGTCGGCTTGTAGTACTCGCGCTGATCGGAAACTGGGAACTGCCCTGGTAGAATCCGAACACCTCGTTGTTCAAATTCAGACCCGAGACCATCGCGGCAAGGCCCTTTCCGAGGATGGGATCTTCGACCGCGATGACCCGGGCGAACCGCGCAGTACTTGGGAAATGGCGTGCAGTAAATCGGGACAAGAGGAGTCTAAGAGAAATTGGTTGCCGAAACGTTTCAGGAGTGTTGACGGGGGGTTAATTTTCAATGAATATTTTTCCAGATTATCGAGCGGAAGGCCCGTAAGGACCCATAACATGTGCAGGAGTCAGACGCTACGCGCCGGAACCCTGAAGCAAGGGGGCTATCCTGCAAAAAAGCTCTGAATTGGGCGCAAACCTAGGACCTGCTGGACGTTGGGCTGGTGTGGGCTGGTGTGACCGTGGTGCCGACTTTTCTGCCCTGGTGATAACATCACGGCAGCGCAAAGGGCGCATCCGGTCCGCGGAAAGGACAGAAGTCCACCTGATCGCAACAATTCTTTTTCACGAACTAACTTTCTGCCCATAGATGCGGACCTCGGGCATACGAAAGGAAGTTCGTCATGCCAGTAAGACGCCTCCCCTCGAATCCGAATCTCGATCATCTCAAGTATCAAGCGAAGGACTTGCTGAAGGAGCATACCGCCCGCACTCCAGGAGCAGCCCAGCGGATCAGGGAATTTCACCCGCGTTTCGGTAGGGCCACGGACGTTGCAATCTTCGACTCCCACCTAAGCCTAAGTGGTGCACAGCTCGCAATCGCTCGCGAGTATGGATTTCCGAGCTGGGCGAGATTGAAAGCGCATATTGAAAGACCAGCGCTCTCAGATCAACTGAATTTGCCTCATCATGAGCGAATTGAAGACGCAACATTTCGCCGCGCGGTGGAACTCCTCGATCGAGGTGACGTGGCTGGGTTGCGTGCCCACCTGCATCAACATCCGAACCTTGTGCATCAGCACGTCACCTTCGAAGGCGGGAACTATTTTCGGAATCCGACACTTTTGGAATTTGTAGCAGAGAATCCGGTTCGCCACGGCATTTTGCCGGACAACATTGTTCGGGTGGCCAACGTCATTCTTGATGCTGGCGGAGAACCAGCATTGAACGAGACGCTCATGCTTGTCTCGACTGGCAGTGTGCCGCGGGAATGTGGCATGCAACTTCCGTTAATCCATCTCCTTTGCGATTACGGAGCGGATCCCAACAGCGCGATCCACGCTACGGCCTTGCATGGCGAGTTGGAAGCGCTGAACGCTTTGATCGGGCGCGGCGGTCGGATTGATCTGCCTGTGGCGGCGGCTCAGGGACGCATCGAGGAGGCCTGCCGGTTGCTTCCGGGTACCAACAGTGAGGATCGCCACTTGGCGTTCGCGCTGGCCGCGCAGTTTGGTCATGTCGAGATCGTTCGCCTGTTGCTGGACGCGGGCGAAAATCCCAATCGATATAACCCGGTCGGGGGCCATTCCCATACGACACCGTTGCATCAGGCCGCTGGGGCCGGCCATAGTGAACTCGTCCGACTTCTCGTCGAACGCGGTGCGCGACTCGATTTGAAGGATATCCTGTGGCAGGCTACCCCGGCCGACTGGGCGAGACACGCAGGCAGGACGGAAATCGAGGCCTATCTTCGTCACAAGGTTGGGAGCGAAAAGAACAAATAAAAGCGACCTTTGGGGATGAATGACCACTCGGAGGCGATCCTGCTGGTATGAACGTTACTCTCTCCCCACGCCCAGCGCATCCGCCACCCGATTGATGTAGTTGAACCAGGAAGCAATCAGAGTAATCTGCAGAATGCCGCGGTCATCGAATCCGGCCGTGCGCAATGCTTCTATGTCATCCTTCCGCACCTTCGTTGCGTCCCGGGTCACCATGACTACGTAGTCAAGCATCACCCGCTCCTGCGATGTGATCGGCGCGGTCGTGTAGTCCTTTTCAAGCGCCGCGACCAGCTCTTTGTCCAGTGTCACCCTACGCAGAAACTCTGCGTGTGACTCGATTCAATACTTGCACCGGTTCGTCACCGAGACCACCGTGGTGATCATCTCGTGCTGCCGCCGATTGAGCGGAAGGTCGGGCGACAGGAGCACTCCAAACGTACTGAAGGCGTGATAGAGCGCGTCGGGAATTAGCGTGTGCGATCCCACGATTGACGACCCGCCACTTTCGTCCGGATGCACCGGATCCGCATATTCCTTGGGATACACGAGCCTCTGGTCAGCAATGGCCTGGCGGAGTTTCTCATCAGCTTCTGAAGCCGGAATGGTTCTGATCCATGTCATTTTGAGAACTTGTTCCTTGCGTCTTAGGTCTAGAATTTCTTGGTTTCCAAGGTACACTCTCCCGGGAAGCCAAGCCCAACCGAAGTTGGGATCTTTCTCGACTCAGCAATTTGCAGCATTCACGCAACTCCTAGCGCATGGAATGGCCGCGGATTGCCTGTGAATCGTCCAGAATCTCTCTGGAAACAGCCATCGGATCCGTGTTTTTCTCGTGAGACTCCGTAATTCATGGGGTGCATTGCTGATTAGCTAGTCTCCACCTTGTCCTTACCAGGCCATCTTGGCGGAGTCGCATGCTTACGTGCCACATGTTCCCTTCGTAACCCACTTGTACACTCCCTTTTGGTAACCCTTAGTAACCATGCGATTTGCCATGTCCAGCCGTACAATTGGCCTTGTCCGATCGGCCATCTCGACCGCATCCGGGATTGCCGTAGACGTTTTCCCGGGGATGCTTCCCCGGAATGGTTCGTAGCTTCCGCGATAAGACCAGGGGCTGGAGTTCGTACCTATATGGCGTTCGGTTTCGGGTTCAACAAACAAAAGGTCCTCAGCGCTGCGGAGAAGTATGTCCAGCAGGGCAAGCTGCAAAATGCCATCGCTGAGTACGACAAGATCCTCAAGAATGATACCAAGGATCTCACGGTGAGTAACACCGTTGGAGACCTCTACGCCCGCATGGGCGATAACGACAAGGCCACGGCCTGTTTTAAGAGTGTGGGCGATGCCTATGCCACCCAGGGATTCACGGTCAAGGCTATCGCCATGTACAAGAAGATCAGCAAGCTCAAGCCTTCGCTTGAGTGCGTGCTGAAGCTGGCAGAGCTTTACACTCAACAGGGTCTCTTCAATGATGCCCGCGCTCAGTATCTGCAGGTGGCCGACGAATTCCTGAAAGCCGGCGAGCTGGAAAACGCAGTCCGCATTTTTCAGAAGATCCTAGAAATGGATCCGGAGAACACGGCCATGCGCGTCCGGTTGGCGGAAGTGTATGTCCGCTCGGGCAAGAAGACCGAGGCTTGGCAGATTTTTTCCGCAGTCGCTGAAACCATGCGGTCAAAGGGGTCGCTGGCCGGCGCCGAGGAGGTGCTGCAGCGCATGCTGACCCTCGATCCCGCCAACAGTTATGCGCTGCTGATGCACGGTCGGAATCTGCTCGAATCAGGCGATGCCGAAGCGGCTATCACTTGTCTGCAAAAAGTCGGCGATATTGACTCCAAACCAGAGGGCCTGCGTGACCTGCTCAAGGCTTACCTGCATGTGGGGCGCCTCTCCGATGCCGGCACGCTGGCCCATAAGCTTTTGACTGTTCACAACGACCTGGCCGCGATCTCAGGTTTCGCCGACGCTCTGATGCAGGCCGGCCAATATGAGAACGCGCTGCTGGTCTACGATCAACACTCCGAGCGGCTGCTCTCCACAAACTCAGCGAAGGCGCTGGAGAGCCTGCACTCCATCATCGGTCATGTCCGCGAAAACCCTGCTTCTCTGGAGAAATTGCTGGCTCTTTTCCTTAAGGCCGGAGACAACACTCACGTCACCGAGGTATACGAATTGTTGGCGCACGCTTCTGTCCAGTCCGGCAACCTGCCACGCGCCCGTGATCTGTATCAGAAGCTGGCAACCGTGGAGCCTCAGAACCCCTTACACATGGCGAACTACCAGCAGGTGGTAGCACAGCTCGGAGGGACTGCCGCGGGTGTAAACCTCATCACTCCGGAAGAAGCTGCCGTTATCGTGGACGAGTTGGAGGCCACCACTCCTCCCGTTCACCAGCACTATTCCGATGAAGTCGCGCTGGCTGTCCGCTCCGCGCTCACCGACGCCGAACTCTTTATCTCGTACAACATTCCTGCTAAAGCTTTGGGACCTCTCGTAGCAGTGCTGCCGCAGGCTCCCAACGATTTGCGTTTGAACCAGCGTCTCGCCGCTCTGCATACTCGCGCCGGCCGATTCGCTGAAGCTGCGGTCTGCTGTCATACCCTGCAAAATATCTACTCGGACGCGGGATATCCCGAAGAAGCCACCGGTTACGGCGAGCTTGCGGAACGTTATGAACAGCGATCCTCAACCTCGAAGGCAGCTGTGGCAGAAGACGTTTTGTTAACGGAGATAACGCCTGAGGGAACTGCGGCGGCGCAAGCCGCCGCAGTCCCGTGGCCGGCATTCGCACCGGCACCGGTTCATGAAGCTGCCCATGCACGCAGCAGCGCTGAAACTGAATTTGCCATCGTTGCGGAGCCCGCAGAGCCCTCGAATGAATCTGCTCCGGCAGTGGACGAACTCGATTTGCTTTCAGAATGGGAAGACTCGGTTACGGTTGAAGAAGACCCGCCGGCCGCAGAGATCGCTGCGGTTGAAATCAGCGACGCTGTGGGCGACCACGATCTCCCCGCCGCCGATGCCAGCCCCGACACTCACGACGAGAAGTCGGAAGAGACCGTCGAGGAGGTACGTTTCTATCTTGGCCACGGCATGTCTGATCAGGCATCGGCAGCATTCGCCAAGCTGCAGACTCTGACTCATGACCGGGCTTTGCTGGCTACCCTGCGCGCCGAAATCGAGGCCGCTAGTCAGGCCCCTGCCGACGAAGAAGAATTAGGTGTTCCCGATTCCATCGAGGAAATTGCAGCCGAGGACATCCCCAGCGCGGACCTGCGCGCAGAAGAGATCACCGTTTCTCTCGAGGACGCGCCCGCCAGCGAAGTAACTCCGTCGGCTTTGGAACCCGCACCCGAAGTAGCCGCGTCGGCAGCGGAAGTTGAACCCGAAGTCAGAGTCAAACAGCCGGGCGTTCTGAAGGAATTTGTCTCCGATCTCGAGTCTTCCCTGGGCGACAGCTTTCTCCCGGGCGCGGTCGAGCACGATGCCGACGCGACCTTAGCTGACCAGCATCAGAGGCAGCAACGCGCTAAAACAATCGAACCTCACCTCGAGTCGGCCGCTCCGGTTGAGCACCCTTCCGCTGAGGCGCCGGCCTTGGGTGAGCTCGTCGCCGACCTGGAAGCTTCGCTGGGCGATGATTTCTTGAAGGGCGCTCCGGTCGCTGAACCTGAACCTGTTTCCGCCGTTGCACCCCAAGCGCCGCCACCAGCCGCGCCGCCAGCAGTCGCCCCGCCTGCCAGCGCTCCTATGGCTGCGGCAGCAGCAGCAGGGACAGCACCGGCCAGAGCTGCAACCGTGCCACCGCCAAAACCTTCTACCGCCCATTCGATGCCGGTGGGCGCAGCCAAATCCTCTCCATTCGCCGAGGATGCGGGCGTGGATCTGGCTGAGATGTTCGGCGAACTCAAACAGGATCTGGAAGCCGATCTTGCTTCCGCGGACGAAGATCCGGAGACACACTACAATCTGGGGATCGCGTTCCGTGAAATGGGACTTCTCGATGAGGCCATCGGCGAATTGCAGAAGGCTTGCCAGTCGGTGGAGCGCGGTCACGCCTTTTCGCAGATCATGCAGACCTACACCTGGCTGGCCCAGTGCTTCCTCGATAAGGGAGTTCCAGAAGCCGCCATCCGCTGGTACGACAAGGCTCTCAGCGTTCCCAGCATCGACGGAGATACGCGCGTCGCCCTGCACTACGAGTTGGGAGCCGCCTACGAGACTTCGGGCGACAAACCTTCTGCTCTCAAGCACTTCACTCAGGTCTACGGCAGCAACATTGATTATCGCGACGTCGCCGAGCGCATCAAGGTCCTGAAGTCGTAGAATAGTTTGATGGCTTTCATCCCCAACTTTTGCCTGCCAGCCGTTGAAGCGCACTCGAAATCTCGCCCGAACGCATTCCCGTCCTTTCGACCGCAGAGGGGCGCTTAATGGCCGAGCCCGATCCCCGCGAAAACCGGGCTGACGATCCGTCTACGCCCGGCCCAGCGCAAACTTCCGGAACTCACACTGCGATCCTTGATCCGCCGCTTCCGCTCGGCCAGAAACACACTGGACTTCAACTCTGGCTGCACCGTGTTTCCGTCTTTCTATTTGTCCTGATCAGTGCGGTCGCTGGAGTGTTGCTTGTCATCTTGCCTTGGACGCCGGAATGGACTGACAACTCTCTTCTGCTCATGTTTCCCAACCTTCGCACCTTCGTCTCCAGCGGCTTCTTCCGCGGTCTTTGCAGCGGCTTGGGACTGCTGGACATCTGGATCGGCTTCTGGGAGGCTCTTCACTACCACGAAAACAAGTAGCCCCAAAGTAATGTGCTGCATCCGGATTCCCACTGCCGCTGTCGTTGTCGCTGCAGTATTCTGAAAGTCGCGGAAGACGGCCGGCAAGTTTGCCGAACGAGAATTTTTGCATGACTGAAAAACTGAAGTCAGCGCCCCTTGCCTATCGGAATCAGGCTTTTCTGAACAGTCCCGACGGGCGCATTCTTCGCATACTGTCGGAATACCAGGAACCGTTGTCGCGGTTTCGTCGTGAGCAAATCCAGGATACCGTCGTATTCTTCGGTTCCGCCCGCTTTTCCGGTCACGCCGAAGCCAAGAAGAGCTTGACCGCCATAGAAAAGAATGAAGCGAAAGCCCCGCTCCACCAGCAGGAACTGCAAGTGAAGCGCGCCGTGGCTGCCGTAGACATGGCTCAATATTACGAAGACGCCCGCCGCTTGGCCTTTCTGTTGACGAAGTGGTCCTCTCAGATACCTGCCCGCCGTCACCGCTTTGTCGTCACCACCGGGGGCGGACCAGGAATCATGGAAGCCGCCAATCTAGGGGCCCACGAGGCCGGCGGCAAGACCATCGGCTTGAATATTCATCTGCCCTTCGAGCAGGATCCGAATCCCTACATCACCCCGTCGTTGAACTTCGAGTTCCACTACTTCTTCATGCGCAAGTTTTGGTTCGCCTAATCAACTTCCAGGCTTTTGTCGACGCTGGCACCATCGCGCCAGAAGACCTTGATCTATTCAAAATCGTGGACTCTCCGGAGGACGCGTTCGCATTCCTTCGCGAAGGTCTGACCGCCTACCACCTCGAACAGCCCAAGAAACCCGAAGTCGTGCCCGAAATTGCGAAGACCAGGCCGTAACCATCATGGTTTGACTCTAGTACGCCCAGTACGGCCCGGGTCCGTCCGGCGTGTTCCGGCCTTCCGCTACCACTAAAGGCGAGTCGAAAGCCGACAGCCAACAAAAGCTAAGGAGGAAAGAGAAAGACCGCTCTTGCGAGGGGAGCTTTCGCGCTGAAATCTGGCCGCGGGCTGCCACTGCATTAGACTGGGCATCTAATGCCTCGCCGCCCCATACTCTGTTACATCACCGACCGCAAAGCCTTCGCCGGCGACGAATCCGCGCGCCGAGGGCGCCTGCTGGAGAAGATCCGAGAAGCCGCCCGTGCAGCGGTCGCATACATTCAACTCCGCGAAAGAGATTTTTCTGCCCGCGAACTGGAATGGCTGGCGCAAGAGGCCATCCGCATCATTCGCGACGAATCAAGGTTGAGAACCGACAAATCAGACCTCAGAAACGGAGACCTGAACCCAAGAACTATTCTTCTCATCAACTCCCGCACCGACATAGCACGGGCAGTGGATGCCGACGGCGTACAGCTGCGCTCCGACGACGTGTCCCCATCCAGCGTCCGCAAGATATGGTCGTGTGGCGCGGGCACTCCTGCCCGCGAAAGCCATCGATCTGAACCGATCATCGGGGTGTCCTGTCACTCTCCCTCAGATGCCGCCCGCGCGGCAACAAATGGTGCCAACTTCGCTGTCTTTGGCCCCGTCTTCGAAAAAAAAGACGCACCCGGCTCTCTGCCCGCCGGTCTCGAAACCCTGCGTGAAGCTTGCCGCGCTGACATCCCCGTCCTCGCCCTGGGTGGCATCACGCTAAATAACGCTCGCTCCTGCCTCGATGCTGGCGCCGCAGGCATCGCCGCGATTCGCCTCTTTCAGGAAAACCAGGTCGCCGAAGTCGTCCGCATGCTGCGCAGTCAGTAGGCCCGGCTTCGCATCCGTTCTGAAAATCTGCAACACCAACCAGCGCCTCTTCCGGTTTCCGATTTCCATTTCGCCATCCGGCGCTGGTAAACTTTAACCTCGGCAAGAGACCAGCGGCCATCCCAGGCAAAATGTCGGCTTCTCGATCGCAATCTGCTGTTTCCATCTGGTTAGAACCATCTTTGGTCCCCATCCCCGAAGGCTGGTTCCTCATGGGCTGCGACGCCGGTCAAGACTGCGAACGTCCCGTCCACCGTGTCTGGGTCGATGCTTTCCTGCTGGCAGCCACCCAGATCACGAACGCGGAATATGAACTGTTCCGGCGCGCCACCTCAACTCTGCCGCCACCTTTCTGGAATGATGCGAATTTCAATCATCCCGATCAGCCTGTGACCGGCGTTTCCTGGTTTCATGCCGCACAATATTGCGAATGGCTGCGAACTCAGACCGGCCGCGCGTACCGTCTGCCCACCGAAGCCGAGTGGGAGCGCGCTGCCCGAGGTGACGAAGAACAGAAACAATTCCCCTGGGGCGACGAGCCGCCGCAGTCTCGTCCCGATTATGCCACTCGCTGGCAAAACGGCCCGGAGCCAGTCGCCGGTTACTCCCCCAACTTTTTCGGCCTCTATGACATTTGCGACAACGTCCACGAGTGGTGCAGCGACTGGTACGATCCCAACTATTATTCGATGTCGCCCCAGCGCAATCCACGCGGCCTCGAGCTCGGCCAGCGCAAGGCTTCCCGCGGAGGTTCCTGGCGCCATCAGATCAAGGTTGCGCGCTGCTCCGCCCGTTCCAGCATCCCGCCCGAATTCCAGTACGCCGATTACGGATTCCGCATCGCCTGCGATGTCTTCTGATCTGCGAGGCGTTACCAGCGCGCTGACGAATCGGGAAGGGCACGACTTCAGTCGTGCCGATAGTTCTCTCCAGAGGACGGCGGCTTTAGCCGCTGCGGCAGGCACTCGTATAGGATCGACCTTAGCTCCAGCGTCAATTTGAAATCGTCGCTACAATCTCGACATCTTTTATTCGCTAACGGCACCCGCACGGAGCACTCATGTTCGAGAAAAATCTT
>WNGL01010398.1_pt1 | contig 14857 bp, 12 predicted proteins | sample 5400591 | NCBI WGS metagenome assembly WNGL01 (sample SAMN13153377, study PRJNA577476) | soil metagenome | isolation source: 80 cm soil or saprolite under Garry oak tree replicate 1 | place: USA:California | collected 2016-06-15
GGCCCAGCTCTGTCCGAGAGCGTTGCGGATGGCGCGGATCTCGTTCGGGGAGGCGACATTGCCGTCGAGTCCGGCCTCGCGGGCGAGCCCGCAGAGGTGAAGCACGTGGCCTTCCACGGACGAAGCGACGTGGAGCTCCGCGCCCAGGGTGATGCGGTCGAGGCTCGTGAGCACCGTGACCGCGATCACGAGCGGACACGGCGTGCCGAGCGTGTGGGCGGCCTCGGCCGCGCCGTGGGCGGCCGCCCGCATCATGGCGCGGCCCCCCGAAGCGTGGACGTTGAACATGAAGACGCCCAGCCTCACCGCCTCGCGCGCGGCCCCCTCCACGGTATTGGGGATATCGTGGAACTTGAGATCGAGGAAGACCTCGCCCCCGCGCTTGCGCACGGCCTCGACGGCGGGCGGACCGAAGGCGGTGAAGAGCTGGGAGCCGATCTTGAAGCGCGTCACCTGGCCGGCGAGGGCGTCGACGAGAGCCCCCGCGCGATCGAGGGAATCCACGTCGAGGGCCACGATCAAACGGTCCTTAGGATCGCTGGGCATAGTAGTCCTGTAACGGCTGCACGGTCATCTCTCCTTTGAGCAGCGCCTCGATGCCCCCGACTGCGGCCTGGGCGCCGTCCACCGTCGTGTAGTAGGGGATGTTCTGGGTCACGGCCGTCCGCCGGATCAGGTACGAGTCCTTGCGGGCCCGCCCGTCTTCCGGCGTATTGAAAACAAGGGCGATCTCCCCGCGCTTCATGAGATCCACGATGTTGGGCCGGAGCTGCTCGTTGACCTTGTGGACAAGCTCCACCGTCATGCCCTGGCGCGTGAGGAGCTTGGCCGTGCCCACCGTGGCCACGAGGGAGAAGCCCATGTCGGCGAGCCGCTTGGCCACCTGCATCACCGCCCGCTTGTCTCGATTCTTCACGGAGAGAAAGACCTTGCCCGACGTGGGGAGAGGCGAGCCGGCCGCGATCTGCGACTTGACGTAGGCTTTGCGGAAGTCGCGGTCGATGCCCATGACCTCGCCCGTGGACTTCATCTCGGGCCCGAGGATCACGTCCACCCCGGGGAACTTGATGAAGGGGAACACCGCCTCCTTGACCGCGATGTGCCCGACCTCGCGCTCCGCGGCAAAACCCAGGTGGGCGAGGCGGTCCCCGAGCATCACCTTGGTCGCGAGCTTGGCCAGGGGCACGCCGATGGCCTTGGAGACGAAGGGCACGGTGCGCGAGGCGCGGGGATTGACTTCGAGCACGTAGACGGTCTCGTTCTTGATGGCGAACTGGATGTTCAGGAGCCCGATCACCCCGAGCTCCCTGGCGAGGGCGCGCGTCTGGACCTTGATGCGCTCGATCTGATCGTCGCCGAGCGAGTAGGGGGGGAGCGCGCAGGCGGAGTCGCCTGAATGGATGCCCGCCTTCTCGATATGCTCCATGACGCCGCCCACCACCACGCGCTGCTCGTCGGCGATGGCGTCCACGTCCACCTCGAGGGCGTCCTCGAGGAACTTGTCCACGAGGATGGGATGCTCGGGGCTGACCCTGACCGCCTCGCGCATATAGGCCTTGAGGTCCTCGCGGTCGTAGACGATCTGCATGGCCCGGCCCCCGAGCACGTAGGAAGGACGCACGAGCACCGGATAGCCGATGCCTTCGGCGATGCGCTCGGCTTCCTCGTAGGAGCGGGCCGTCTCGCCGGGCGCCTGCTCCAGGCCGAGGTCGGCGAGCAGCTCGGCGAAGCGCTGGCGGTTCTCCGCGCGGTCGATGGCATCCGGAGAGGTGCCGAGTATGGGCACGCCCGCCCGCTCCAGGGGGACGACGAGCTTCAGGGGAGTCTGGCCGCCGAACTGCACGATGACGCCGCGCGGCCGCTCGCGCTCGACGATGTTCATGACATCCTCGAAGGTCAGCGGCTCGAAGTAGAGGCGGTCGGAGGTGTCGTAGTCGGTGGAGACCGTCTCGGGATTGCAGTTGACCATGATCGCCTCCACCCCCGATTCCTTGAGGGCGAAGGCGGCGTGCACGCAGGCGTAGTCGAACTCGATGCCCTGGCCGATCCGGTTGGGCCCCGAGCCGAGGATCACGACCTTGTCGCGAGGGGTGGGCGGCGCCTCGTCTTCCTCTTCGTAGGTCGAGTAGAGGTAGGGCGTGTGCGCCTCGAATTCGGCCGCGCAGGTGTCCACCATCTTGAAGGTGGCGCGGATCCCCGCCTGGAGCCGCAGGGTCCGGATTTCCGCTTCCGTCTTTCCGCAGAGCTCCGCGATCCGCCGGTCGGCGAAGCCCATCTGTTTGGCCTGCCTGAGCGTCTCCGCGTCCGTCAGCCCCCTGGCGGCGATGACCGCCTCGAACTCGACGATCTCGCGGATGTTCTCGAGGAACCAGGGATCGATGGCGCTGAGGGCGAAGAGGTCTTGCGTGGTCATGCCGCGCCGGTAGCCTTCGGCCACCGCGAAGCAGCGCTCGGCATTGGGGATGCGGATCTTCTGGCGCAGCGTCTCGTGGTCGGGGGACGGCCCGTCCATCACCAGCCCCCAGCGGTCCTGCTCGAGGGAGCGCACGGCCTTCTGCAGGGCCTCCTTGAAGGTGCGCCCGATGGCCATGGCTTCGCCCACCGACTTCATCTGGGTGGTCAGGGTCTGGTCCGCCTCGGGAAACTTCTCGAAGGCCCAGCGCGGGAACTTGACCACGCAGTAGTCGATGGCGGGCTCGAAGGAGGCGGGCGTCTCGCGCGTGATGTCGTTGCGGAGCTCGTCGAGGGTGTAGCCGACGGCAAGCTTGGCCGCGATCTTGGCGATGGGGAAGCCCGTGGCTTTCGAGGCCAGCGCCGACGAGCGGGACACGCGCGGGTTCATCTCGATCACCACCATGCGTCCGTCGGATGGACTGACGCCGAACTGTATGTTCGACCCTCCCGTCTCCACCCCGATCTCGCGGATGATGGCGAGGGAGGCGTCGCGCATCCGCTGGTATTCCTTGTCGGTGAGGGTCTGGGCGGGGGCGACGGTGATGGAGTCGCCCGTGTGCACGCCCATCGGATCGAAGTTCTCGATCGAGCAGATGATGACCACGTTGTCGGCGAGGTCGCGCATCACCTCGAGCTCGAACTCTTTCCAGCCGATCACCGACTCCTCCACGAGGACCTGGCCCGCCGGGCTCTGCTGGAGGCCCCACTTGATCGACGCTTCGAGCTCCTCGGGATTGTGGGCGATGGAGCCGCCCGTGCCCCCGAGGGTGAACGAGGGACGGATGATGATGGGGAAGCCGATCCGATGCGTCCGCGTGCCCGCGATCGCTTCCTCATAGCTCCGGGCGAAGAAGCCCTTGGGCATCTCGAGGCCGATGCGGGCCATGGCCGCCGCGAACAGGTGTCGGTCCTCCGCCGTCTTGATGGCGGGCAGCTTGGCCCCGATCAGCTCGACGCCGAAGCGATCGAGGGTGCCGTCTTCGGCGAGGGCCACGGCCAGGTTGAGCCCGGTCTGGCCGCCCACCGTGGGCAGCATGGCGTCGGGCCGCTCCCGCTCGATAACCTTGGCCACGAACTCGGGCGTGAGCGGCTCCACGTAGGTCCGGTCGGCCATCTCGGGGTCGGTCATGATGGTGGCCGGATTCGAGTTGACGAGCACGACCTCGAAGCCTTCTTCGCGAAGCGCCTTGCAGGCCTGGGTGCCCGAGTAGTCGAACTCGCAGGCCTGTCCGATGACGATGGGCCCGGAGCCGATCAGGAGGATCCTGCGAATATCTGTCCGTTTGGGCACCGCGCCCTCAGCCTTCGATCTGTCCGTAGACGATGGAGGTTTCGGGGGTTGCCTCCTCGCGCTTGTAGAGCACGTCGTCGAGTCGCCCGGTGCCGAGCCAGACCGCCTCGGCATTGCCCCAGAGCTTCTCCCCGAGCACGCTCATGCGCTTCTCCACGCGCTCCTTGACGGCATGCGCCTCCAGGGAGAGCTCACTCTCGCAGGTGAAGGCGGCCCATTCGGGCTTCTGGCCGGTTTCCTCGGTCTTCCGGTACGAGATCAGATATTTCGGCATGGATCAGCCTCCCTTCGTGCCTTCCATGATCGTGACGAAACGCTCGAACAGGTAGTGGGAGTCGTGAGGCCCCGGCGAAGCCTCCGGGTGGTACTGCACGGAGAACACGGGCAGCTCGCGGTGGCGCATGCCCTCGGAGGTGCCGTCATTGAGATTGACGTGCGTCTCCACGAGACCGGCCTTCTCCACGGACTTCGGGTCCACGGCGAAGCCATGGTTTTGCGCGGTGATCTCGACACGGCCGGTGAGGAGATCCTTGACCGGATGATTGGCGCCGTGGTGACCGAACTTGAGCTTGTACGTCTCTCCGCCGAACGCCAAGCCGAGAATCTGGTGGCCGAGGCAGATGCCGAAGATCGGCGCCTTGCCGATGAGCCCGCGCACCGACTCCACGAGATAGGGCACGGCTTCGGGATCGCCCGGGCCGTTCGAGAGGAATACCCCGTCCGGCTTCCTCTCGAGCACGGCGGCGGCCGGCGTATCCGCGGGCACGACCTCCACTCCACACCCGAGCGAGGCGAGCTCACGCAAGATGTTGCGCTTGATCCCGGAGTCGAAGGCGATCACCTTGAAGCGTGGGGCGGGCGGTTTGGTATAGCCCCTGACGAGATTCCACTCGCCCTCGCTCCACCCATGACCCTGGGTTACCGACACCTCGCGCACGAGGTCGCGACCGAGTAGCCCGGGGAGCGCGCGCGCCTTCTCCGCGAGGCGCTCCGCGTCGGACTCGACGGTAGAGATGATCCCTTCCTGCGCGCCGTGGTCGCGCAGATGGCGCGTGAGGGCACGCGTGTCGAGGCCCTGGATGCCCACGATGCCATGCTCCCGCATGTAGGTCTCGATGGGCACCTGTCCGCGCCAGCTCGAGGGATAGCCGCACGCCTCCTTGACGATGAAGCCATTGACCCACGGCCGCCGTGACTCCACGTCCTCGACATTGATCCCGTAGTTGCCGATCAGCGGATAGGTCATGCAGACGAGCTGACCTCGATAGGACGGGTCGGTCATGATCTCCTGATAGCCCGTCATGGACGTGTTGAAGACGACCTCGCCGTGGGCCGCGCCCGCGGCGCCGCAGGCCCGGCCCCTGAAGACGCGGCCGTCCGCCAGGGCAAGGATGGCCGCCGTCATGCCGTCACCACTTTGCCGCCGACCATGGTGAGCACGGGCGCCCCCGTCCCCGTGGCCCCCGCGAAGGGCGTATTCCGCGCGCGCGAGCGGAAACGCGCCGGCTCCACCGTCCACTCGCGATCGAGGTCGAGCACCGTGATGTCGGCGGGGGCGCCCGGGGCGAGGCTGCCCCCCGGCAGATTCAGGAGCCGGGCGGGACCCGAGGAGAGACGCGCCACCAGGGTAGGCAGATCCATGCGTCCGGCGCGGACCAGACGGTCGAGAAGGATCGCCACCGCGGTCTCGAGTCCGACCACCCCGTTGGCGCATTCCCCGAACTCGCCTTCCTTCTCCGAGAGCGCGTGCGGGGCATGGTCGGTCGCGATGCAGTCGATGGTGCCGTCGAGGAGGCCTTCCAGCACCGCCTCCACGTCGCGCTTGGTGCGGAGGGGCGGCGCCATCTTGGTGTTGGGATCGTACTCCCGCACCGCGTCGTCGGTGAGCACGAGGTGGTGCGGCGTCACCTCTGCCGTCACGCGCACCCCGCGCGCCTTGCCCTCGCGCACGAGCCGTACCGCGCCCGCCGTCGAGATGTGGGCGATGTGCACGTGCGCGCCTGTCAGCTCCGCGAGGAGGATGTCGCGCGCGACCATGACGTCTTCGGCCACCCAGGGCTGGCCGAGGAGACCGAGCTCGGTGGAGACGAGGCCTTCGTGCATGGCCCCTCGATGCGCGAGATGCTCGTCCTCGGCGTGGCTGATGATGGGCACGCCGAAGGGCAGGGCGTATTCCATGGCCCGGCGGTAGATCTCGGCGTTCATGACGCACTGGCCGTCGTCGGAGAAGGCGACACAGCCCGCTTCGGCGAGCTCGGCCATCTCCGCGAGCTCCTTGCCCTTGAGCCCGCGGGTGACCGCGCCGATCGGGTAGACGCGCACCACGCCTTCGACCCGTGCCTTGGCCATGATGAAGTCGGTGACGGAGCGGTTGTCGTTGACGGGCAGGGTATTGGCCATACATGCCACCGCGGTGAAGCCTCCCGCCGCGGCCGCGCGCGTGCCGGTGGCAATGGTTTCCTTGTACTCGTAGCCGGGCTCGCGGAAATGGACGTGAATGTCGATGAGCCCCGGGCAGACGACCTTGCCCACGGCCGCCACGATCTCGGTGCCCTCCGGCGCCTTGAGCCCCTTCCCCACCTTGGCGATGCGCCCGTCGGCCACGAGCACGTCGGCCACCGTGTCGAAGCCGTTGGCGGGATCGACGACCCGGCCACCCTTGACGAGAAGGCTCATGCCGCTTTGCTCCCGGCGAGGAGGAAGAGGACGGCCATGCGCACGGCCACGCCGTTGGTGACCTGGTCGAGGATGACGGAGTACTGGCTGTCTGCCACTTCGGGCGAGATCTCGACCCCGCGATTGACGGGGCCGGGATGCATGATCAAGACGTCCGGGCGGCAGTGCTGGAGGCGATCGAGGCCGAGCCCCCACACCCGCGAGTACTCCCGGAGCGAGGGGATGAAGCCACCCGTCATGCGCTCGTGCTGGAGGCGCAGCATCATGATCACGTCGGCGTGGGCGATGGCTTCCTCGAGCCGGTGGCTGACCTTGACGCCCATTTCCTGGCAGGCGGGCGGAATGAGGGTAGGCGGCCCCGCCACCGTCACCGTCATGCCCATCTTGCGCATCCCGTGGATATTCGAGCGCGCCACGCGGCTGTGGGTGATGTCGCCCACGATGGTGACGTTGAGCCCTTCCAGGTGCCCCTTCTTCTCGCGGATGGTGAGGAGGTCGAGGAGGGCCTGCGTCGGATGCTCGTGGGCGCCGTCCCCCGCATTGACCACCGAGCACCTGAGGTGCTTGGCGAGGAGGGCAGGGCCTCCCGCGGCCTTGTGGCGCACCACCACCACGTCCGGGCTCATGGCCTCGATGTTCCGGGCGGTGTCGAGAAAGCTCTCGCCCTTCTCGGCGCTCGAGCCGGAGGCGGAGAAGTTGATGACGTCGGCGGAGAGCCATTTGCCCGCGATCTCGAAGGAGGTGCGCGTGCGCGTGGAGGATTCGTAGAAGAGGTTGACCACGGTCTTGCCCCGCAGCGTCGGCACCTTCTTGATCTCACGGGTGGCGATCTCTTTCATCGACTCGGCCGTATCGAGCAGGTCACCGATCTCACCCGCCTCGATGTCCTGCATGCTGACGAGGTCTTTCCGCGTCCACGCCATGATCTACGCCCGTCCTTTCTTGATCGTTCGCCTCGGCATTGGGGTGGTCGCCCCGTCGAGCGGCCCCTCGCCCTCCTCGGGCTCCTGGATGACCACGCGATCCTCGCCGTCGTGCTCGGTGAGCATGACGGCCACGGTTTCTTTGCGGCTGGTGGGCAGGTTCTTTCCCACATAGTCCGGACGGATGGGCAGCTCGCGATGGCCCCGGTCCACGAGGACGGCCAGCCGGATCACCCGGGGCCGGCCAAGATCCATGAGCGCGTCCATGGCCGCGCGGATCGTTCGCCCCGTGAAGAGGACGTCGTCCACGAGGACGACGGTCAGGCCCTTAAGGGGGAAGGGAATCTCGGTGCTCCGGACCTGCGGCTGCCCGGCGCGGGTGCCGAGGTCGTCGCGGTAGAGGGTGATGTCGAGCGCTCCGACGGCGGGCCGCTTGCCCTCGATACTCGCGATCTTCTGCGCGATGCGCGCGGCCAGCGTCTCGCCCCGCGTCTTGATGCCCACCAGCGCCAGGTCGGCGCCACCGGCCTGCTCGACGATCTCGTGTCCGATGCGCGTGAGGGCGCGGTCGAGCCCGGCCTGATCGAGCACCTCCGCCTTCTCGCGCGTGCTCACGCGGTGCCCTCTCCCTCTCCCCACCGGGGAGAGGGCAGGGTGAGGGGGCGGCTCGCCGGACAAAAAAAATGCCCCGAGCTCATGTCGGGGCTACACAGGCTAGTCTCCAAGTGCTTCATCGCTGCTCCTTGCGGGCCTCTCAGGGTCCGCTTAAAGGAGTGAATCAAGGTACGCATGCACTTTACCTTCGCCCCGCAAAACTGTCAAGGACGGTCTGGAGCACGCTGTAAGGACACGTCGTTGTTGACTCGGTTCGGGGCACGGGACTACGCTCTGCGCGCGACCTGACTCACTCCCGGCTCGGACAGTGGAGGTTCAATGACCTGTCCTCGGTGCCAAGCCAAATGCCGCGACGGCGTCCGGTTCTGCGAATCATGCGGGACCTCCCTCGCCACGACATGCCATCACTGCGGAACGGCCGTGACCCCCGGAGCGAGCTTCTGCGGCGCGTGCGGCACCGCCCTCGCGGCCGCGCGACCTGATCGCTTCGCGTCACCGGGAAGCTATACGCCGCAGCACCTGGCCGAGCGGATCCTCACCTCGCGGAGCGCGCTCGAGGGGGAGCGCAAGCAGGTGACCGTCCTTTTTTGCGACCTCGCCAACTCGACGCCCCTGGCCGAGCTCCTGGGTCCCGAAGCGATGTACGGGCTGTTGAACGGCTTCTTCGAGCTGGCCCTGAATGAGGTCCACCGGTACGAAGGCACCATCAATCAGTTTCTCGGTGACGGCTTCATGGCGCTGTTCGGGGCGCCGCTCGCCCGCGAGGATCACGCCCGCCGCGCGGTCCTCGCCGCGCTCGGCATTCAGCAGGCGCTGCGTGAACGGCTCGCGGGCCTCGCGCGGCGGAGCGGCGAGGATCTGGATGTGCGCATGGGCATCAACACCGGCCTCGTGGTGGTCGGCAAGATCGGTGACAACCTGCGCATGGACTACACGGCGGTGGGCGATACCACGCACGTGGCGAGCCGTCTCGAGCAGCTGGCCGAGCCGGGCAATATCCTCATCAGCGAGGCGACGCACCGGTTGGTCCGTGGCTATGCCCGCGTGGAAGATCTCGGTGACCTCTCGGTCAGAGGAAAGACCGATCGGATCCGGGCTTACAAAGTGCTGGGCCCGGGCTCGCGCCGCTCCCGCCTCGAAGGACAGGAGTCACAGGCCCTGACCCGGTTTGTGGGACGCGAGCGAGAGCTTGCCACCCTCATGAGCCTGCTGGCGAAGGCGGAGGGGGGAGACGGCCAGGTCGTCGGCATCGTGGGTGAATCCGGCGTCGGCAAGTCTCGACTGTTTCACGAGTTTCGAGAGCGTCTGGCCAACCGCTCGCTCACCTACCTGGAAGGCCGGTGTCTCTCCTACGGAAGCTCCATCCCGTATCTCCCGGTGCTCGATGTCTTGCGCCAGAACTGTGGCATCGCCGAGACCGATGGCCCGGAAGCGATCGCCCAGAAGATCGAGTGGAGCCTACGCGAAGTGGACATGGATCCGGTCGAGACCGCGCCGTATTTGGTCCACCTCCTGGGACTCAAGGAGGGCACGGCCGGCCTTGCCGGGCTGAGCCCCAAGGTTATCCAGACCCGCAGCTTCGACGTGCTTCGCCAGATGACGTTCAAGGGCAGTCGACGTCGGCCCCTCATGATCCTCGTGGAGGATCTTCAGTGGATAGACAAGACGTCGGAAGAGTATGCGACCTCGCTCGCCGAGAACATCGCGGGCTCGTGCGTGCTTCTGGTTCTGACCTATCGTCCGGGCTACCAGCTGCCCTGGATGGAGAAGTCCTCCTCGACGCAGCTGGCTCTCCATCAGCTATCGGCGAAGGAAAGCCTCGAAGTCGTGCGGGCGGTGCTCGCACCTCGGCAAGCGACGGAGACGGTGAGCCAATTCATTCTGACCAAGGCGGAGGGCAATCCGCTCTTCCTCGAAGAGCTCGCGCGGGCGGCGGTGGACCGTCGGGCTCTCGAGCCCGGCTCGCCGCTCCCGGAGACGATCCAGGATGTCCTGAGCGCGCGCATCGACGGCCTCGGCGACGGGCTGAAGCGGCTCCTGCAGGACGCCGCGGTTCTTGGCCGAGAGGTGTCCCTGCGCCTGCTCGAGGCCACGGTGGAGCACCCAGAAGGACTCGACGAGTCATTGCGGGAGCTTACGCAGCAGGAGTTCCTGTACGAGCGGGCGGGAGGGCCGGAGCGGATGTACGTCTTCAAGCACGCCTTGGCCCAGGACGTCGCCTACGCGAGCCTGCTCGAGCGGCGGCGCCATGCCGCGCACCTCCGTGCCGGACGGGCGCTCGAGAGTCTCTACGCCAACCGCATCGACGAGGTGGTGGAACTGCTCGCGCACCACTTCGGTCGAAGCGCGGAGGCGGAGAAGGCGGTGGACTACGCGATCCTCGCGGCCGAAAAGGCCCAGCGGCGGTGGGCTAATAGCGAGGCGCTCGCGCATTTCGGGAGTGCGCTGTCTCGACTCTCTTCCATGCCGGACACGCTCGCCAACGCGTTCCGTCGAATCGACGCCGTGATCAAGCAGGGCGAGATCCGCTTCGCCCTCGGCCGGCACACCGAGCAGCTCGTGCTCCTCGAAGGGATCCGCCGGCTCGTCGAAGAATCGGCCGATCCGCCCCGCCTCGCCGCCTGGCACTACTGGACGGGCTTCCTCCACAGCCTGACCGGCGGCCGTCCCGAGGTTGCCATCGCCCACTGCCGCGAGGCGGTGGCCGTAGCCGAGAATGCGGGTCTGCTGGAGCTCTGCGCCTTTGCCGAATCGTGTCTGACCCAGGTCTACGTCATCGCGCCCTCGAGTACGGCCTGGCCGTGGACGATCTGCGGCTCAAGGTGTCCGCTCTCGTGCGGATGGGCTCGACCCACGTCCAGCGTGGCGACACCTCGGCTTGCCTGAGACGCTGTGAGGAAGCCCAGGCGCTTTCTCCGACGCCCTACGATGCCGCGGCCGTGCGGACCATCCGCGCCTACGGACTCGTGAAGCAGGGTCGGGTGACGGAGGGGGTGACCGAGCTCGAGGATGTCCTCGCCTGGTACGCGCGCTCCCAGCTCCGATTCACGCGTTCCCAGTTCGCGCTGTGGCTCGCCGACGCCCACCTGCGCAAGGGCGATGTCGCCCGGGCGCGGAATCTGGCCGAGGACGTGCTGACCACGAGCCGGGAGGTGGGCTACGGTCAGCTCGAGGGCGTCGCCCATCGACTGCTCGCCGAGTGCCTGCTCGATAGCGAGCCGGTGGTGGCCGCTGAGCATCTGGATCAAGCCATCCAGATCCTCGAGCGGATCGGGGCGCGGAACGAGGTGGCCAAGGCCTGGGTCGCCAAGGCGGCGCTGCAACGTGCGCGAGGCGATACGACGGCGGCCCGCGAGCTCCTCGACCGCGCCTTGGCGCGTTTTGAAGGGCTCGGCACGCTCGACGAGCCCGCTCGGGTGCGCGAGGCGCTGGCGGTCGGGGCCGCGAGAGATCCTAGGTGAGAAAGGAGGTCTCCTCGCTCGTGTGGGCGACGTTCGAAAGGGAGCCGTGGTGAGGCGCGGCCGCCCCTGCTCGCGATACTCAACACCACAACGGAGGGAGTCATGGCATCACAGAGCACGCACGCCCAGCTCGCGGCGATTCAGGAGTTCTTGAAGCAGATCGACAAGCAAGTGCGGGAAATCTCGGCCGTGATCAAGTCAAAAAAGAAGTGAGACGAGCTGAGAGAAACTCGCGACGTGGAGTTGGCGGATACCCCGTCACGAACCCCTCAAGGAGAATAGACAATGCCCCTCAATGCCGCACAACTCTTCAAGCTCATCGGCGATGAAAACCCATACGCCGACAGCACGACCGTGCAGTTGGACGATGTAATCGAAGTGCAAACCGAGCTCGGCACGTGGCAGTTCAAGAGTACTCCGCACTTTATCGAGAAGGCGCTCAGGATCTCGTACACCTACTCCGATGTCACCGGCCACACGATCCGAGACTATATTCTCGTCGGCTATGAAGGGGGCGGCGCCTATTAAACTAGGGGAGGACCGTTTCGTTCCGCTCGACCACGCGCCCGTCCGGCACCTGCCGGGCGGGCGCTTCACTTCCCGGCGCTGAGTTGAATGGTCCCTTTCTCGGCCAGACGCTTGATTTCCTCATCGCCGTAGCCCAGCTCGTGCAAGACCTCGGCGGTGTGCTGACCGAGCCGTGGGGCGGGGCGCCGAATGGGGGCGGGCGCGCCGGACAGCAGGGTCGGGAAGGGCAGCGCGTAGACGGTCCCGTGGCCCGGCTGCTCCATGGGTACCACGAGGCCCAGGTGCTTCACCTGCGCGTCCTCGAACACCTCGTGGAATTCGTACACCGGCCCCGCGGCGATCTGGGCCTTCTCGAAGCGCTCGACCCACTCCGCGGTGGGCGCCTTGGCGAGCCGCGACTCGACATAGGCTACGAACTCGTCGTAGCGAGAGATCCGCTCCGCGTTCGTGGCGAAGCGCGGCTCGGTCGCGAGCTCGGGCTCGCCCAGGGCGACGCAGAAGCGCTTCCACTGATCCTCGTTCATGAGGACGATGTTCAGATAGCCGTCCTGGGTCTTGTAGGCTCCTCCCGGGGCAATCGCCGGATTCCTGTTCCCCTCGCGCTTGGGCTGGTTGCCCGTGTCGAAGTAGATCGCGGTGGGATCGGGCAAGAGCGAGAGGCTTGAAGCGAGCAGGCTCACGTCGAGGTATTGGCCGCGGCCGGTGCGGAAGCGCTGGACGAGGGCGGCGCAGACGCTGCCGAAGGCCGTGATGGCGGCGGCGAGGTCCGAAGTAGAGCCGGCCACGCGGGTGGGCGGGTCGCCCGGGTGGCCGGTCAGCGCCATGAGGCCGCTCATGCCCTGGGCAATGGTGTTGTAGCCGGGTCGCTTCGAGTGCGGCCCGGTCTGGCCGAAGCCGGTCACCGACACGTAGACGACGGATGGGTTGACGGCGCTCACCGCCTCGTAACCCAGGCCGAGCTTGGCGGCCACCCCGGGCAGGAAGTTCTCGACCACCACGTCCGCCTGCTTGGCCAGCTCGAAGGCGATCTTCGTTCCCTCGGGACGTTGAAGGTCGACCGCGATGCCCCGCTTGTTTCGGTTGATGGCGGCGAAGGACGCGCTCATGCCGTTCTTGCCGCGGAGGACGCGCAGGTCGTCGCCCAGAGGCGGCCGCTCGACCTTGATGACATCGGCGCCGAGGTCGGCGAGGAAGGCGGCGCAGTACGGCCCCGCGATGACGCGCGAGAGGTCGAGGACGCGGATGCCTTCGAGCATGCTCATGCCCTCTGCCCCGCCGGAAGGTCCTTCATCGGATAGACACCTTCGTTGGGCAGCTGATGAGGATCTCGAGGGCCCGGAGTGCGTCCATGGCGGATCAGCAGTCTGGCACGATCACGCGCCGCTTCGCCAGAACTCCGTGCAGATCCGCTCGTGCTGTATGGACAGGCGACCCGCCTTCACCACGAGCCGGCGCGGGGCCATGGTGGTCACCACTTCGGCGGGCCGCTCCGTCTCCCACAGGACGAGGTCGGCACGGGCGCCCACGTGGAGGCCATAGTCGGGCAGCCGGAGCAGGCGCGCGGGATGGTCGGTGAGCATGGCGAGCACATTGGCCACGTCGGCCTCGGTGCCCATGTGGGCGGCGGCGGTGACCAGAAAGCCCATGAGAGCGAGATCTCCCGTGCCCATCGGGGTGAAGGCGTTCAGGATATTGTTGGTGGCCGCCGCCACCGTGACCCCGGCCGCGAGGAGCCGCTTGGCGGGAGCGAGCCCGCGGCGCGGATTCTGTACGTCCTTCCTTCCCATCAGGTACAGATCGGTCGCGGGCAGGATGATCACACCGATGCCCGCGTCCTTGAGGACGGCGGCCACCCCGTCGAGGCGCTCCGGCTCGAGCGCGGCGAGCTCGCTGACATGCCCCGCGGCCACGCGCCCCTGCCAGCCGAAGCGCACCGTCTGCTCGGCCACGTAGAGCACGTCCATGTGATCCGGCTCGTCGAAGAAATCGATGTGGAAATCCACGTCGACGTCGAACTCGCGCGCGAGCCGGAAGACGATATCGATCTGGGCATGGGCGTCCGTGTCGTTGTACGGGCAGCCTCCGATCAGGTCCGCGCCTTCCTGGAGGGCGCGGGCGAGGAGGGCTTCCGTCCCCGGCGAGCGGAGTATGCCCTCCTGGGCGAAGGCGCAGAGCTGGAGATCGATGGCCGGAGCATACTCGCGCTTGAGGTCGACCAGCGCGTCCAATCCCTTGAGACCGACGATGGGGTCGATCTCGACGTGGCTCCGCATGGCCGTGGTGCCGGCACGGATGGCTGCGTCGAGCACGCGCCGAGCGCGGGCGCGGATGTCGTCCATGGTGAAGGCGCGCTTGGCTTCTGCCGTCACGCGCAACGCTTCCGTCACTGTGCCTTCGAGCGAAGGCGCGCGTTCCGAGAGCAGCGCCTTGTCGAGATGGATATGAGCGTCCACCAGCCCCGGGGTGAGGACGCGGCCGTCGCAGTCCACGGTGCGCCGGGCCGGATGCTCGGCGAGGGTGCCGATGGCGGCGATCCTGCCCCCGAGCGTGCCGATGTCGGCGAGCTGCCCGTCGGGCAGTCTCGCCCTTCGCAGCAGAAGCTCGAAGGGCTCGGCCATCTAGGCGATGACGGGCGAGGACGCGGTCAGGGCGCGGCAGCCAAGCCGGATACCGGTGAGCGTGTCCGCGCCCGATGTCGCTCCCATGGCGAGGAGCTCGCAGGCGGCCCGCTTCGCGCGGTCGTCGGTGCGGGCGGTCAGGAGATCCAACACAGGCTCCGCGAAACGCCCAGCGAGCGCCTCGAGGAGGAAAGCGCGGGCCACGTCGGTGGTGCGGGTTCCCGCTGCCGCCACGAGCCGATCGCGCGGAGCCCGATTCTCCATGAGCCATTCGGGCGCGAGCCGGTGAAT
>WNGL01010515.1_pt1 | contig 14849 bp, 10 predicted proteins | sample 5400591 | NCBI WGS metagenome assembly WNGL01 (sample SAMN13153377, study PRJNA577476) | soil metagenome | isolation source: 80 cm soil or saprolite under Garry oak tree replicate 1 | place: USA:California | collected 2016-06-15
GTTAAGGTTTCACGGTTATTGATCGTTACGAAAACGATAGGACTTGCGCTAGCGAGATGTTCCGCATCGCCGCCATAGCTGGCGGATACGGCGAGGATACCTGAGACAGTTGGAATTATGCTGATAGAGCAAGAACCGCCAGAGAGGGTGCAACCATTACTCGGAGTGAGCGAGACGAATCCGGTTGGCGTACTGACGCTCCCGGACGCGGTGTCGACGACCGTGACGCTGCACGTCAGACCTACACCGACAACGCCCATTCCTGGACAAGTTACAGCGGTTGAAGTCTGCAGCAAAGGTATTGGAGAGACATTTACAGTCGTGGAGGAAGTGGCTGTCTGCTGGGGGGAGCCACTATCCTGGATGGTTAGTGTAGCGCTGAAGTTTCCCGCCGAGGAGTATGTGTAAACTACCGTTGATCCTGTAGCATTTGATGAGTCCCCAAATGTCCAGTTGAAAGAGTAGGGCGCTGTCCCGCCGGATGCTTGGGCCGTGAACGTGACCTGTTGTCCCGCCTGTGGCAATGATGGATTATAGGTAAAATTGGCTGTCAGCTGAAGCGGACTGACAATAACAATCTGCTGCGAACTAATCGTCTGGCTTGGAACACCGCTATCGTTGACCGTTAGAACGACGGTAAACCTGCCTGCAGAGGCATACGCACGGGTGACTGATGAGCCTACGCCGGCGGGCTCGTGACAGTGACAGACTTCTGAGACGACGTAGTCTGCTGGGGCGACCCACCGTCCGTGACCGTCAGACCAACCGTGTACGTCCCACCTAACGGGTAAGTGTGGGTTACTGATGATCCAGTTCCGGTCGACCCATCACCGAAACTCCAACTGTAACTATAGGGCAATGTTCCCCCACTAGCAGACCCGCTGAACGACACCTGCTGCCCAGTCTGCGGCGAGGACGGACTATAATTGAAGCTCACGGACAACTGAGGCGGTGGACTGTTGATGGTAACTGTCTTCTGAGAGGTCACCGTCTGCTGTGGCGAACTGCTGTCTTTGACGGTCAGAGTGATCGTGAACGATCCGGCAGAGGAGTATGTGTGACTTGTCGACGAGTTGGTTCCAGTAGAGCCATCACCAAAGCTCCAGGAATAGCTGTAGGGCGAGGTTCCTCCTGAGGCGGATGCGCTGAACGAAACGGACTGTCCAGCCTGGAGTGAAGATGGGCTGAAAGTGAAGCTGGTGGTCAGAGCAGTAGCAACAGTAATAGTCTGACTCGAGGTAGCATTGCTCCCGTCGGAGTCGGTGGCTGTTACAGTTACTTTGAACGACCCGGAACCGGTGTAGGTATGAGTTGCAGGGTTTGCCGCTGAGCTGCTGCCATCACCAAAGCTCCAGCCGAAGCTTGGAGTTCCAACACCACCAGACGCCGTAGCTGTGAACGTTACAGGCTGATTTACCAAGGGTGAAGACTGAGTATCGTTGAAGCTCACGCCGAGAGGAGCAGCGACGTTAATTGTTCGACTGGAGGCGGCCTCACCGCCGTTAGCGTCGGTCGTGGTCACGGTGACTGCGAAGCTTCCTGAGCTTGTGTACGTATGGATTGAGGGATTGGAGGTGGATGTCCCTCCGTCGCCGAACGTCCAGATGAACACGAATGGACCAACTCCGCCCGTCACGCTCGCGGAGAGGGTTACCGATGAAGTAGCTTCGGGCGATGCTGGGTTGGTGGTGAAGGTTATGCTTGGATCTGCGGCGACGCTGATACTCTGACTAGAGCTGACGTTTGCCCCATTAGCATCAGCGACGGTGACACTAACCGTGAAAGACCCTGACGCTGAATAGGTGTGTGTCGCGGGGTTGGTACCCGAGCTGCCCCCATCGCCAAAACTCCAGCTGAAGGCATAGGGCGATATTCCTCCAGACGTTGAGGCTGTGAATGTGACCTGCTGGTTCGTCTCGGGTGCAGATGGACTATAATCGAGCCCGGTTGTCAGAGCTGGAGGCGGGCTATTGACCGAGATAGTCTGTTGTGATGTTGCCGTCTGTTTAGGTGAGCTATTATCCTTGACGGTCAGAATTACATTGTAGGTTCCCGCTGAAGAGTAGGCGTGGGTCACTGAAGATCCTGTTCCAGTCGATCCGTCTCCTAAAGACCAGTTGAACGTGTATGGAACTGTCCCATCACTAGCCGAGGCTGTGAACGTGATTGTCTGGCCGAGGAATGGGGTCTTCGGTGTGAAGACGAAATTTGTGGATAGGACGGGGGGTCCAGTTGTTACCGGGATAGTGTTCAAGAGGCATCCCCAGCCTTCGGGGTTGCTCGCGCAATTCATTGCTCCGTAGATGGAACTGGTCGTGTTCGTCCAGTCGCCTGCGGGCCACCAGACCCAGTTTATCCTCTGAGGACTATTACTATCGTAGAGGTTGACGAGCGTCTGTATGAAATGTAGTGTCGTCGTTGTGTAGCCTGCGCTCCCCGATAGTATAGTGTCAGGTGGACTGCTACTACACGGATAGCACAACGGGTCTGTACCGCCTTCAGTATTCAACGCGGGCCAGCCGGTGCTCGCGACCCCTGCCACGACCGTCTGGTAGTAGCCCTGGGCCACGCTATCCGCAGTCGAATTGGTCCAGGTTGTCGAGTTGGAGTAGTAGCGGTAGTCCATGTAGCTGTGAAGACTGATGAAGATCTTTCCGCCCTGCGAGAGTGTTCCAAGCGGGTCAGTCACAGATGGATAGCTGCTGATTGCTGCGGAGCAACTCCCGTCGCCTCCTGGGCAGAGGTTGCAGCTGTAGCTGCACAGGTTCTGGACGACGATCCAGTGAGTATCACCCAGCGAACGAGCTTGGCCTATCCACTGCTGATACGCACTGCTAAGATATGTGACACATGATGCATCGCTAGAGCAGGGTGCGCTCGGACAAGACGACGGGCTGTTGCTACAATTGTAGTACTCCGGCTCGTTCTCGGGCTCCCAGATGATCTGTGAGTATGAGGGTCCGATGCTCTGGACTATTGGCTTCCAGTAGCTCAGCCAGCAGCTTGTATCCCTGAAAATATCCGAGTAGCCGTGGTAGTCGAGTATTATCCAGAACCCGTAGTGCTGTGCCATCTGGACAGCTCTCTGAGCGTTCGTCTGGCTATAGACGCTCATGCCGTTGTAGCCTACCGTGTCCGTACAGTACGGGTCGAAATCGACCCTGACAGTGTTGTAGCCCTTAGCCTTCAACAGTATCAACAACAACTCCATGTCGGAAGAATACTCTCCAGGAAAGACAGCAGAGAGAGTGCCGCCACTCCCGGCTGTGGACTCGTCCATACTGACACCGCCCCAGCCTATCAGTTCAGGCACAGAACCACTGCCAATCGAGGCGGGCAGAACAGTAAGAGATTGGGAGATAGTAACAGTCTTACCCGTATAGTCCGTGACAGTCAACGAGATAGTGTAGGTTCCATTCGTGAAAGACTGAGACACCGGATTACCTGTTTTGCTCGTCCCGGCAAGATTCCACGCATAACTGTAAGGGCTCGTACCCCCACCCGCAGACGCTGTGAAAGTAACCGACTGCCCAGATACGGGCACGGACGGTGAATAGGTGAAGCTGGCAGTCAGAGCACTAGGGCTAGAGACAGTCAGAGACTGGGAGCTGGTAGCGGTCTTGCCAGTTGAGTCCGTGACGGTTGTGGTTACGGAATATTGCCCAGAAGAAGCATAGCTGTGGGTTGTTATCGCTCCAGAGCCGGTCAACCCATCCCCGAAGCTCCACGAGTCGGATTCCGGCAGTGTTCCTCCAGCGGCTGTAGCCGTAAACGCAACAGTCGTCCCTACCGCTGGGCTGGTTGGAGAGTAGGTGAAGCTCGTGGACAATGGAACAGGACTGCCAGAGGCGAACACGTCATTGAACATGTATCCCGGACTCGAGGTAGCGGTATCTCCTCGTGCCATAGGGGAGAAGCCCCAGTTGTTCTCTATCGTCCGGAGAGAAGCGTACTCGTCTATCCCTGTCGTGTCTGGAGAGACGTAGCCCTTCTTCACCGGGGTACCATAGAGCAGGTTCGGCACGGCATTATTACTGTCACAGGAGCCGTTGCTGCCTCCACACTCGTCCCACCAGAGATAGAGCAGAGTCCTATAGCCCGGATTCGTAAACACGTTCGAAAACAACAACGAGCCAGAAGCAGGGCTCGCGATGCTTCCGCTCCCTACCAGGAAGCCTTTCAGATACGAGTCTCCAGTAGAGACGCTCACGTCATGCATGTTATGACTATCAGTAGGAGTATACCAGAGAAAGTTCGGAGGAGTAGCAGAGTTAGCGGCGGCTATGAAGGTCGAGGTCGAGACCGAAGAGCCGGCGAAAACATTCGAGCTGCCGCTGGTATCGGTAAAGCTGGTGAAGCTGCCGTAGCCGTCGCGAACCCCGTAGGTGTAGCCGGCCATGAGGCCGACATAGCAGGCTGCCGAACAGCCGTTGAAATCGTTAGCATCAGCAGCAGTCGCACCATAATTGTTCAAGCTAGGCACCGTCGAGCCTAGAGGAAGCATACTACAGAGGAACGGAGCGGTACTCGACGGACAGGACGAGACAGAACCAGACCCGAAGACGGAAGAATACGCAGTATTCTCCATCGCAATGATTACAATATGATCGAAATATGTGCCATTTCCAGCAATTGGACTCGAATCAGCAGCGGCAATAGATGAGCCACGTTCAGCGAGAAACTGGAAGGCGATTGCCGTACTTAGCAGGAATATAGAGCAGAGTAAAAGCGCTTTGAAGCCTTGGCTAAGCAGGGCTCTGCTCAGCGGTCACCTTCTCCCAGTGACAGGGAGAAGGCAGACAGAACCCAAACACGAAGGGTTACGGGAAGAGTTTTACCCGAGAACAACTCTCGTATTCGTCCTCAACCTGATGACCAAACACGGTATACCATGAATACAAGATATAAAACTTGTGACAACTGTGTTGTCTTGTGGTACAACTGCATACGCGTAAAAATAGTCAAAAAATTGTCCAAAGAATCTCCGGCTGAAAACTCGTTCGTTTTCGAGGAAAGAAATCTCTTCCGGTCGAAATCCAGCGATATCTACTCGAGAGGTAATCTATTATAGATAAGAAATGAAGTGATATAGAGGGTCCCCCGGGAATCTTAACCTGATGACCACCCAAGAGAGCCCAAAGCTCCTCTTGGTTCGGGTTTTCTTCCCTGGGGGCCTTCTCCTCCCCCAATCCTCTCAGTCGACGGAACGCTGAGTCCCGTCGAGCGATCATGAGACTCTCGGGGATTGAGTGAGACGCTCAGTATTCAGTCTTTGCTGTTGAATCTGGGCGTCGAACTCGTGAAAAGGATAAGCCTCAGGCGAGTCCTTCACTGTTGACCCACTGGCGCGGTGCAATAAGAGAGTTAGAAGAGCAAATTGTAGACTAGCATCGCGATTGCGGAGATTCTCCTCGCGAAGCGGTCCACGCCTATCCATCGCTCACTTCCCGCTTGGCCCGCCGTTTGGCATATAATATTTTGGATGGGCTCGACCAAAACCTTCAAGCCAGGGGAGCCCGAGATAGACATCAGGGCCTATCGTGTGCCGCAGATATCTTGATCAAACGTCCTGATCGCCAGCTGTGGTAGAAAATTGGCTCGTTCAAACCATCAAACCTCGATCAAACATCGACAGGCTCGAAATCGGAGAGTCGGAGGCCGGTCTACGGTCCTCGACTGTATAAGACATGAGGACTACGGTTTTTCCAGCTGGCCGCTCTAAGGTTAGATACTTCTGAAATAGCTCAAGCTTACGACCTCATAGTGTTTCCAGGGTCCACAGGTCTATGCGGGTCAACTGGTTCCTGATACTGGGATGCGTGCTTGCAAGCCTCTACGCCTGGCAGCAAGATCCTAACTGGGCAGATCAAAACCTGGTCTTCAGCCTCAACAATCTCCTCGCGGGACGCGTTTGGACTCTGGTTACTGCACTATTCGTCCATGCCAGCGTACAACATCTTCTAGGGAATATGCCCTTTCTATTCGTCTTCGGCAACACTCTTGAGAAGATGATCGGGCGAAACAACCATCTGCTCGTCTTCTTCCTCGGCGGATTCACAAGCTTCCTACTACCACCCTTGGTGGGAATCTACAGTCCGGACACGGGAATGCTAGGCGCCAGCGCGGCAATCTTCACACTTGCAGCATGCGTCATGCTAATGTCGCCACTGAAATTCAGCTGGCTCTTTCTCGCGCCACAGGGACTTGTGGCCATCATCTACTTCACCCTCAACGCGATAATAGTCACCGACCCGTCCATTCTCGGCCAAGGACTCTTCGATCCAAGTGTCGCCTACATCGCTCACGTCATTGGATTCACAGTCGGAATCCCCTTCGGCATCGCCTGGAGCCAGAAATGGAAAAAGAATCTCTTGATAACCATGGGACTCTTGGGCCTCTACCTCATCATCCTCTTCGTACTAGCCACGATCCTAGGTTCGCCCCTGCCCTTCGGCTTCTTTTAGGCCAGCTGACCCTCTATCAAGGGTCTCAGTCTCAAAAAGACCTCGCGGGTCACCCGTAAGTCATCGAGACAGTGATTTCGGATCGACCTCAATGCCGCTTCATCTCCTTCCAGCGCCTTGACGAACAGACTAGGTACCTCCAGTCCCATAGGTCCCTTCTCCCGTCTGATCTCGAAAAAGTCACAGACATGATCCAGGTATGTGAAGGTCAAGCGGAGCCTAGACTTCACAACCTCGTTAAGATCTAGATGCATCTTTCCAAGCATGGGACGAGGGTCCATAGAGTGTTTCAAGAGCCGAGTTGTTAGGAAAGGAATGTCGAAGCCTCGACCGCTCCATGTGACAATTACCTCAGAGGTTTCTAGCCGCTTGAGAAGCTTCGAGAGTAGAGGCTTCTCTTGACTGGTCTTCCTCGCCTCAAAATACTCGCTATCACCATCCTCTGACATGACGCCCGCACCCACGACGATCCCGCCGTCAGCCTCAAGGGATGAGGTCTCCAAGTCGAGGAACACAATTCTTGGCATTGCCCGCTCGTGCCTACTGGACCTTCCTAAATCGCTTCGTTTCACAAAACGCAGGTTTCATAGCTCAGCCTCGACACCGAACGGTGATAGCTGGAACTCAGCTTGGACAAGCCTCCCGTTGTGCAACTGGAGAATCTAGAGAAGACCTACCAGCTGGGAAAGACGACGGTCCATGCCCTCCGAGGCGTTAGCCTGACCGTCCACGAAGGGGAGTTCATAGTGATCATGGGACCCTCTGGCTCCGGGAAGACTACGCTACTCAACATAATCGGCACCCTGGACAAGCCCACTTCGGGAAGAGCCCTCATAGACGGAGATGACATCGCAAGGATGAACGATGGACAATTGACCAGGCTGAGGCGCCATAAGATTGGTTTCGTCTTCCAGTTCCATAACCTAATCCCGGTTCTGACCGCCTTCGAAAACGTCCAGCTCCCACTGTTGACATCCAGAACGAAAAGTGGCGAGGCAGAAGATCGCGCGAACGAGCTTCTCGCCAGAGTGGGTCTCAAAGAACGTGCTCACCACTTGCCTGACGAGCTTAGCGGAGGTGAACAACAGCGGGTAGCGATAGCGAGAGCTCTCGCCAATCGTCCGCGAATCATTCTTGCCGATGAGCCAACTGGAGACCTAGACACGCAGACAGGATCAGAAGTGGTTGGGATCATGTATGACATAGCCAGACAGGAACGCGCGGCGGTTGTGGTGGTTACTCATGACCCGATAATTGCTGTGAAGGCTGACCGGCTTCTAGAGATGAGAGATGGCAGAATCAGCGAACTCGTTCACGAACCACTCACTGGCGAGAAACCTACTATCCGTGCTGTGGAATCTATGCCGCCCGAGCCTGGACGATCATTATCCCAGCCGAATTAGATTCGGGTAACAGGCTTGCTCTCCGCGAAGATTGCATCGCGAAACCTTCCGAAGAGAAGACTTCGGACGATCCTAACTGTTACCGCTGTTTTTCTCGGCGTTGCTCTCCTGGTCGGGATCAATATGGCCACGGCGAGCGCTCTCGGAGAGTTCAACATTTACATCAACAAGTTCTGGGGCGCCACGGATATTGTTGTGACATCCGGCAACGGACTGCCATTCTCTAACCAGACCCTCGATACTGTCCAGCAGAATATGTTGGTTCATCAGACTGCAGAGAGACTTCAATGGGGGGGAAGGATTGGAAGCAACACGTCTGGCACTCCTTTCTTCCTGACAGGAATTAATCCGACCAACGATTTTGACTATGCCAGCTTCAACATAACTGGCACGCGTCAACTCTCGCAAGGCGAGGCAGTAGTTGACAATCTGATCGCCGAGAAACTTGGAACAAGTGTAGGGACCACCCTCAACATAACGACGCTCACTTCTCAACTTCAACCGGAATCGATGCTGCTTAAGATCGTAGGAATCAACTATCCTCTCCGCAACCTCGGTTCGACAATCTACACTTCTCTCCCTGAACTACAGTCCAAGATTGGTTTACCAGGAGAGATCACTCACATCTACGCCAACCTCTACGACTCGACCAAAGCGATACAGGCAGAAGACAAGCTGCAGAAGATTCTACCAACCTACGATGTGAGCGCTCCAAAGGCAGAAGCTGTTCAACGCATCGAAGGACAGACAACAGGTTTCCAGATAGGACTCAACGTGATGATAGGAGTCTCCCTAGTCGTATGCTCTTTCATAGTCTTCAACACGCTGTTCATGACGGTCAGCGAGAGAACTTACGAGATTGGTATACTGCGAGCGATTGGAAGCTCCCGAGCCCAAGTATTCAAGATATTTTTCACCGAAGGAGCTCTCATCGGAACGCTTGGAACGGTGACAGGGATATTGGGAGGACTGGGGCTGGCCCGGCTCTTCACGTACGTCTTCGAGTCCACTTTCGATGCTCCAAACCTTCCCGTCGCACAGCTAACCCCGAACATTGCGCTTGCCGGTCTTGGAGCAGGTCTAGTAACTGTAGTGGCAGGCTCCGTCTACCCTGCACTATCAGCGAGCCGGATCAACATCATACAGGCCATCAGACCCTCCGCCAGGAACTCGGGGAGACAAGTTCCCCTACCACTCATCGGCCTGGTTGGCGCTCTCATGCTCGGCCTCGGAGTCGGGGAATCGCTCCGACTTACTCCCTTTCATGTCAATTATCTGGATGTGATCCTCGTGCCGATCGGCCTCGTCCTTCTCGGCTCGGCGATTTTTGGAAAGACCGGGAGGGCCCTCACCCGCCCGATGGTCCTGCTGTCCGGCCCGGTAAGGTACGTTGCGTCAAGGAGCGGCAGGAGGAGGCTGTTGCGAAGCAGCGTATGCTTCGGGATGATTGCGATAACGCTCAGTTTTGCGATAATGATAGGTGGAATACAGAGCGGCGTCCAAGGCGCACTCCAGGAGGGAATCCAAGAGGCATTGGGAGCGGACATTATTCTTGTCGCGAACCAGTCTGTCCCGATCAGCTTCACATACAACCTCACAAGTCTACAACAGGTGGCAAGTGCAACACCTCTATCCCCTAGCCCCTACTCTGCCAAAGCCTTTGGACAAAGCGCGAGCAGTAGCATCGGAATAGTGGCGGTAAACCCGTCAGTTTTTCCAACAATCATCTCTTACACCTTTACCAATTCACAGCCAGTATCCCAGATCTACTCGCAGCTCGCATCCGACAATCAATCGCTGTTGATACCAGATTCACTGGCAACCAAGCTTGGAGTTGGTGCAGGAGACAAACTCTCAATTCTGACAAGAAACTCGACAGCAAACAACCTCAATTCGACTGTACCCTTTACTGTGGCGGGAGTCTTTACAGGTCCTGTGCTGCAGTATATTCAGTTCGGCGAACACTTTGCCAGCGATTCGATCATTGTATCTTTCGCCTCGCAACACGAGTATTTTTCAGGTAGCGACACGGCGCCCCTATTCCTCGTCGATCTCAAGCCGCAATACAAGTCCGAGGCGACCAGTATCGCTCAAGATATCGCGACCATGTTCCCACGATACGACCTCGGCGAGAACTCCATAACACTCGGCGAACTCCTCTCTCTCGTCAACGACACTATCAACAGAATATTTACACTGATACTGCTGATACTCTACTTCGCCCTTCTGATCGCGAGTCTCGGTATTAGCGCCACGATGATAATGAATGTGTCAGATCGGCGAAGAGAGATCGGACTACTGAGGTCTCAGGGGCTGAGCAGAGTACAGATCATGGGACTGTTCCTTGGCGAGGGCACGCTGCTCGGCCTCTTCGGATTCCTGCTCGCGATTCCCGGAGGACTATTGTTGTTGAAAGGAGCCACGAACAGTACCGCCCTAGCAGGCTTCTTCATTCCCTTCGTCGTCCCCTACAACGCGATCATCCAATCATTCGTCCTCGCGATCGTCGCCGTTCTGGCTGGCAGTCTATATCCTGCCCTGCGAGCATCTCGAATGGAGATCACCCGCGCGCTGGAACTTGTGTAGCACATCGCACCGAGGCTAAAATAGCCGGGGCGAAGCTCTCATCGTGAGAGGTTTGCCTGGTAACGCGCTCCTGTCGGTCTACGACAAGACGGGTCTCGACCGGATCGCCCGGATACTCTCTCAGCTGCAGGTGAAGATGCTTGGCTCTGGCGGTACCGCCGAGGCGATTCGCAAGCTCGGCCTCAAAGTGGTTGATGTTTCGGAGTATACGCGTGTGAAAGAAATGCCCGGAGGGTTGGTGAAGACGTTGCATCCCAAGATCCATGGGGGAATCCTCGGGGACTGGCGGGATCCGCTACAGCGCGAGTATCTTGAAACCAACGGGATCGAGCCCTTGGATTTTGTCGTGGTCAATCTCTACCCGTTCCAGAGCGTCGTCAAGACAGACCCCGGCAATCTACGCAAAGCTGTTGAAAACATCGACATTGGCGGCGTGACTCTGATTAGAGCTGCAGGAAAGGGTGCTCTTTTGAATCAGAGAGTGGTCCCGGTTACAAACCCTGCGCAGTATGAGGCGTTCGTCAAGGAGCTGGAGAAGAAGGGATACGTTGGTAACGAGCTCAGGCAACGACTGGCTCGAGAAGCCTTTGCCCTGACCGCAGAGTATGACCAGGCGATCCGAGACTATCTAACCGGCCAAGGACAATGAGCAAGCAAGAGATTCGGAAGATCTACCGAACCGCCCGTAAAGAGGATTTTCCAGAATCTCTCAAACTTGTCATGGATGGAAGAACAATTGAGTATTCGAAGGTCCGGTGGACGATTGATGGTCAGGATCGAGGTTTGCGGTACGGGACAAACCCACACCAGAAAGCGGCTTTGTACAAGCCAGCAGGATCGCGGGAGGGCATTGGCAATGTGGAATGGATCAAGTGGGGAAAGGACGGACCCTCGGCAACAAACATTGAGGATGGTAGCCACGGGCTCCGGATAGTCAGGTACTTCGACGGCCCCGCAGCTGCGGTGATGAAACATCTCAATCCGTCTGGCGTCGCCGTGGGACACAATGGGCAGAGCCTGTCAGGGGTCTACGTTCGAGCGAGAGATGCAGATCCGAGAGCCGCGTTTGGAAGCGTTGTCGCATTCAATCGTCGGGTAGACAAGGCGACTGCAGAGGAATTGTCTAAGACGTTTGTCGAGGTGGTATACGCGCCGGACTTCGAACCGTCAGCTCTCACCATCCTCAATACAAAGAAGGATATTCGATTGGGAAAGATCCGCAAACTTGCCAATGATCAAACTCACCCTGACATCGTTGTCTTGGATGATGGATGCTTGATATTCGAGGACTCCTACTCTACAAAGATCCAGTCAGAAAACGATCTAAAGCAGCTATCCGTCGCGACGAGACGCCTGCCAACAGAGGCCGAGTACATGGCCATGCTACATTCTTGGTGGACCGCCTGCGAGGTACGGTCGAATGCAGTAGTCTTCTGGAAAGATGGAGTATCGCTGGCAATCGGCACCGGCCAACAGGATCGTATCGGCGCCATCGAGGCCTGCATCGAGAAGGCCCACAGATATGGACATGACCTCAACGGGAGCGTCATGGCTTCCGATGGATTCCTGCCGAAGATGGATAACGTAGAGGCAGTCGCGAAAGAGAGAGTCTCAGCGATTATCCAGCCAGGCGGCTCGGTCGAAGACCCAGAACTCGTCAAAGCCTGCGATGAGCATAGAATAAGCATGGTCCTCACCAGCGAACGCTCCTTCCGACACTTCTGACACTTCCAGACGCGCCTCAGTCGAATCGGCAAGAAAACCTTTCCTCAGGAAACGCTGTTAGAAGTAGTACAAACCTGTCGTTTGGCTAACAGGTTTGCCCGTGAACTTGTACGTCTCAGAGCCTGTGGATGAGTTATCTTGGCCGAACGGCTGATAGCTGTCGCTGAACAGGATATTTTTGTTGCTGTCAGTGACCAGACGGGTACTGCCCAGCGCGTCGTTGTGATAGTATAGGGTGCTGGTTCCATGGATTCTTCCTATCCTCAATCCACCGGCATAGACGTAATCGTTGATCGTCCCGTTCGCGTATCGTTCCTGCAACGTCTCAGTGCCAAGATAAGCATTCGGCTTGGCAAGTTCTTGGCAGACTGTTTGTCTCGACTTGGACTAAGTCCATTATCCACGGTCCCACTGTGGTTCAGGTCGAGCCTTCTATGGAGGAGATCTTTCCATTCCTGTTCGGATGTGCTCATCCATCATCAGTCCTTCACAGCCAGGCTGAGAGAATGTTTGTCTGCAATTCCATGCGCAATCTCTGTAATCTCAGCTCTGGTAATCTTGTTGCTGACGCACTCCATCCCGTGCTCCCAATATGTTGCCATGACGCAGTGGCTCTCTTCAATGACTGAGGCAGCAAATTCTCCCTTTTGAACACCCACAAAGAACCCTTCAAACTGTTTGATCCACTCTCTTGGTTCATCCTTAGAGATGATGAAAGGAAAATTGAACAGACTCCCGTATTCGAACTGATAATGTTCAAAGATATTGCCTATGACCTCCCTACTCTGGGTCGATGCGTAGATGAACCGCCATTTTTCTCTGCCCTTGGCCTCGCGGCCAATCAAGAAATCAGTTAGACCTCTGTGAGGGTGTCGCTTTCCGAGTATAGCAGGAGTCTCCCCCCTCAAATCGGATTTCTCCAAGTAAAAGTCCTTGTTGGCGTCCAGGAGAGGCTTGAGAAAGTCATTCTCGTACTCTGTCGCAGCGGCAAAGTAGATCTTGCATTGAGGAGGTGCAACAGATACGACAAAGTCAGTATTGACAGATACGACAATCTTTGGACTATCTGATAGAAGCGTCGCCCACATCAGAGGTTCATCGATAGGCCAGTAGAAACGAAAAAACTCCTGCGGTGACGGCCCGTAGCGATGAAAAGAAAGCCTAAGATCAGTCATGGCTGGGTGAAGGACGCATCTAAGCTAGACTCGTGACCTCCTTTGGTCGATGGGTGATAGCATTCCAAATGAACCTCTTACCATGCTCTGCTACTGACAAAATCGTCGAAGCTTCGCGCAAATGATAAACGCCCCTGAGAGCTCATCTGAGTGGAAAACCAATCAACCCCTTCTTGACCAGCCACAGCACCAATTAGTCCGCCAATCGCTCCAACTATCAGTATTCCTACTCCTGGAAAGACCGCTGTTCCAATTGCCGCTCCGAATTCGGCCCCGAGAAAGGCTCCGCCCCAGCTCCCAGCTTCCTCAGCAAAAGCAAGTTCTGTCGCCGAATAGCCTTGGCCCCCTGACGAATCCTCTTCATAGGCCGTCCCGATATGGTACGCGCTAAACCCAATCCCGAGAAACAGAGGTGCTTTGCCGATTCCGTTTCCATGCTCAAAGAAGAATTCTCCGACCCTTCCCAGTGGATCGCGTATAGAATAGTGTTCACCTTCCGTAACCAAATGGTAGAAAGGTTGGTCTTTGCTTGGAATATCGAATTTAGAGACTGTCTTCGTCTCAGCTCGGAAGCCTGGAAACTTCTCTCGATGCCCCTCCCACAGCGTGTGGCGGCCACTCGGATCAACTCGATATCCGGATGTTCCTAAGTTTAGACCCAACCACATTGGCATTCTCATAGAATGAGTAGCCGCCCAAGTGGAGGACCACCACCATTTCGAATATAGAGAAAGAACATCCGTTGGAACTGAACCAGCCCCGGTCGGATCAATATAGTTGTGCGGGCTGTCGAGGGCGTACGCGTATTGGTTGAGGCTCTGTGGTTCTGATATGGAGTTCGCGTCTGGGTCAGGACTGATGAACCGACCCGTCGTAGGGTCGTACCATCGGTGGAGGTAGTAGTACAAACCTGTCGTCTGGCTAACAGGTTTGCCCGTGAACTTGTAAGTGTCGGAACCGGGCGGTGTTCCGTTGTCCTGTCCATACGGCCGGTAGCTGTCAGAGAAGACGACGACCTGGTGGACGATATTACTAGTCGCCTGCTTCCTAGCGCACCGGTATAGTAGTAGAGTGTCGTCGGGTTGCTTCCAGGATTCCCTGTCACCCGAGCAATCCAGAGACCCGCAGCCTAGACGTAGTCGTCGCTGGGAGTACCACTCCCAAAGTCGGCCCACTTCTATGTTCCGCGATACTCGTAGAAGAGATTGTTACTCGACTCAACCCTACGTCCGAGACCATCATACGCATAGAAGCCCTGCGCAGCAGAGTCGATAGACCCTCAAGAGTTCGCCCTGGACGTTCCAAGCATAGGTCCAGTGTGTCCAGGACACGTTCTCCATCACCAGGCTTCTGTGACGCATCTGGGCTAAAGGAGTATCAACTATCGTAGCCCTAAATCTTGCTGACGTGCCCTTGTGGGCTCCGAAAAGGCGAAGTCATTTCTAGGCTGCCTTTGTTCCTGCGACAAGGAAGAGGCTTGCTGCGTACAGGCTTGG
>WNGL01017588.1_pt1 | contig 14847 bp, 15 predicted proteins | sample 5400591 | NCBI WGS metagenome assembly WNGL01 (sample SAMN13153377, study PRJNA577476) | soil metagenome | isolation source: 80 cm soil or saprolite under Garry oak tree replicate 1 | place: USA:California | collected 2016-06-15
GCGCAAAAACCATCGTCTGGAACGGCCCCATGGGCGTGTTCGAGATGCCCGCTTTTGCGAAGGGCACGCTCGAAATCGCCAAAGCCATCGCCGAAGCGACAACTCACGGCGCAACTTCCATTATCGGCGGCGGAGATTCCGTCGCTGCTGTGCATCAGTCCGGCGTGGCCGACAAAATTTCGCACATCTCCACCGGCGGCGGCGCCTCGCTCGAGTTCCTTGGCGGCCGCAAGCTCCCTGGCGTCGAAGCCCTGACCAACAAATAAATGACCCCAATTCTTCATCGTGAATGCTCTGCGTTCTCTGTGTCTCTGCATTATATTTTTCTTCTTTCTTTTGGTTTCGCCTGGAGGTTTGCATGCGCCGTCGCGTGATTGCCGGAAACTGGAAAATGTACAAAACTCTGGCGGAGACTCGCGCGTTCTTTTCTGCCTTCACGCCACTCGTCGCAAACTCAAAACATTGCGACATCGTCATTGCCCCGCCTTTCACTGCGATCGCGACGGCGGCCGAGGCGGCGAAGAACACCAACATTGCCATCTCCGGACAAAATGTTTCCTGGAGCAAGGAAGGTGCGTTCACCGGCGAAGTTTCAGCCACCATGCTGGCGGAGGCCGGCTGCCGCTTTGTCATCATTGGACACTCTGAGCGGCGGCAGCTTTTCCGGGAGACTGACGACAACGTTGCAAAAAAAAGTTTAATGGCGCTTGCGAGCGGCCTGACTCCCATCGTTTGCCTGGGAGAAACGCAAGAGGAGCGTGACAGCGGCCTCACGGAGCAAGTTCTCACCCGGCAATTCACCGGCGGCCCCGGCGCGCTGACTCCGGACGAGTTTTCCCGCATCCTGCTTGCTTATGAGCCGGTGTGGGCGATCGGCACGGGACGCACGGCAACGCCGGAAATTGCTGCCGAGGCTCATGGGTTGCTCCGGCGCTGCGCGGGCGAAAAGTTTTCCGTCCACCTGGCTTCGGAGCTGCGGATTCTTTACGGCGGCAGCGTCAAGCCTGACAACATAAAAGGATTGATGGCGCAGGAAGAGTTGGACGGCGCGCTGGTTGGCGGAGCAAGCCTCGATCCGAAGTCGTTCGCCTCCATCGTGAATTTTCTATAGGAGACGATAATCCGTTTATGCTCGACTTCGACGCAAGGAATTCGTGTCAGGGAATCGCTTCAAAGCCGCAAAAACACAGGCGGAAATAGACTTGCGCCCAGCAGCGTATTCTTAGAAAATCTATGAAGAGATTCTTGCCAGAGATTAGGAGAAAGAAATGCCAAGTTGGATGAAATGGACCATCGCGATAGCGATCGGCGCGGGAATCATTGGCCTGGGGTTTCGCCTCTCATGGGGAGGCACGTGGATTCTGAAGCCCTTTTTTGTTCTGAATTGCCTGGTTTTGATCATCGTGGTGCTGCTGCAGAGCGGCAAGGCCGCGGACCTGGCCGGCGCGTTTGGAGGCGCCGGCAGCCAGACGGCTTTTGGTCCGCGAGGCGCGGCAAACGTGTTGTCCAAGGCGACGACTTGGTGCGCGGTGATGTTCATGCTTTGTGCTTTTGCCATGACTTTGCGTACGGATAAGGCCGTCGAACAAGGCGGTTCTATCCTCCAGAAGGTGTCCAAGCCCGCGCCGAAACCGGCTCCGGCTACGACTCCGGGAGCCCCTCAGCCGAATACGCATGACTCGCTGCCGGCCGGCCAGCAACCTGCCCCACAGGCACCGGCGGGGACGCCACAGTCAAGTAATCCACCTGCTTCACAGGCTCCAACAGGACAACAGCCGGCGAGTTCGCAACCTGCTCCTGCGCCAGCGAAAAAGCCTTAACATCGGCTGTGGCTTATTCTTTGGGTAGTTCACAGTTGGCAGTTCGCAGTCAGAGGAATTGAGACACAAGCCAAAGCTGCGCAGAAGCACTTGATGGTTGGTTGTGTCCTGGTTTGGTTGAATTAGTACAGCACCTGAAGGTTGCGAGGTTCAGGTTCCACAGCTAGAATGGTCTAACACCCAAGTGCGGTAGTGGCGGAACTGGCAGACGCACCAGCTTGAGGGGCTGGCGGTAGCAATACCGTGGAGGTTCGAGTCCTCTCTACCGCACCAAAACTTCGAAGGCGATTTCCTGCGAGCTACGTCGTTTCTTTCTTTGGCAGCGGCTCCCAAAGCTCAATGCGGTTACCTTCGGGGTCCATGATCCAGCCAAACTTTCCGTAATCGTACTCGTTGACTTTCGGATCGACCCAAACGCCTTCATTGCGGAGCGCGTCCAGCACGGCATGCAGATCGTCGACAACGTAATTGACCATGAGCGGCGATTGGCTCGGATTGAAATACGTTGTGGACGCGGGAAAGATGCACCAGGCGGTGCAGTTATCCGCATACGGGCTGTCGGGTTGATGCCAAGGAAACATCGTTCCTTGCTCGCCGTTGCTGACAATGCCGAGATGCTTGGCATACCATTCGCGCAGAGCTTCCGGGTTTGGAGACTTGAAAAAGATTCCGCCGATGCCACGTATTCGTGCCATAGGGTGCGCATCATACGCTTCGCTCCGGACGGGAGCAAGACAAGTTCGTGGTAAACTCAACTCCTTTCCTCATCTTTTCGCGAAGCAGCACTCGGGGTCAGCAACAGGCTATGGGCAAAAGCCGGGCGATTGTCATTTTTGCGCTGATGTTCACGTGCCCCGCCGTTTCTCCGCGGTGCTTCGCTCAAGCTCCGCAAACTACATTCGCGGAGAAAGTCATCATTGATACGGACATCGGTGATGATATTGACGATGCTTTCGCGGTGGCGCTGGCATTGCGCAGCCCGGAGCTGCAGATTCTCGGCATTACTACAACTTTTGGCGACACGGAAAAGCGCGCCAAACTCCTCGACCGCTTGTTGGGAGAAGTAGGACGCTCGGACATTCCCGTCGCTGCGGGCGTTCCTACAGCGCCCAAGACAGATTTCACGCAGCTTAAGTACGCGGAGGGCGGGCACTTCGCGAAGGCGTCGCATCCCCATGCGGTTACCTTTTTGCTGGATGAAATTCAAAGGAACCCGGGCGAAATCACGTTGGTAGCCATCGGGCCGCTGGTGAATGTGGGCGCGGCAATCGACAAAGACGCTGCCACTTTCCGCAAACTGAAACGCGTTGTGCTGATGGGCGGCTCGATTTACCGTGGATATGGCGACGTGGGTTCAGAGACTCCGCGTGGTCCCGAGCCTGAGTGGAACATTAAGAATGACATTCCGTCCGCGCAGAAGTTGTTTGCGGCGGGCGTGCCGCTGTTCGTCATGCCGCTCGATTCCACGCAATTAAAAATGGATGCGGCCAACCGCAATTCCCTGTTTCGCCAGGGGACGCCGCTCACCGACGCGCTCACTTTGCTTTATCACGAATGGGGACAGGAAACGCCCACGCTGTTCGATCCCATGACCATTGCTTTCATCATTAAGCCGGAGCTTTGTCCCGTCGAGCCGATGAGCATCCGCGTGGATGATCAGGGCTATACGCGACCGTTTGATGCGGGAACTGGGGCCAATTCTCAAAGCGTCCGCGCCGTTCCCAACGCGCAGGCCTGCCTGAAGTCCACTCCCGACGACTTCTTCCACTTCCTCATGCCGCGGCTTGCAATGCAGTAGCTATTCGCAAGGCTTGTCAGGGATGCACAACTCGCAAGCCCAACACCTTTTCAAAAGGATCGAAATCGTGGTCACGATGGAGCAGCGAATGTCGCTCGCGGATGCAGAAGGTCGCTATCAAGCAATCAATAGTCTTGCGCACGGTGAAACCCTGGCGCCGAAGGCGTCGAAAATTTCTCGCTGCAGCGACGGTGAGATCCGTGCCGCCTGCCTCAAAAACCTCTAAATTGTGAAGTTCGCGCAAAACGCGCTCAAAGACCACATCGTCTCGATACCCCTGTAAGACCTCGCAGAGAATCAGGTCCGTCAGTCCCAACGGTTGATGACCGAGTTCGCGATCCAGCCAATCGCTCTCAAGATTTCGTATGCCGCCCAGGTAGTCAATCCAAACGGTCGTATCGACGATGACCACGCGGCAGCCTATTCCGCCGAACGGCCCAAGCGGGAACGCTCCAGATTACCTTCCCAATGAGCCTTCCCTCGAAGACGGCGGATTTTTGCTTGCGCCCGTGTTTTTACGAGAAGCCGCAAACCCTCTTCAACCACAGCGCGCTTGGTGCGTATCCCGCTGCTCCGCAAAGCTTTGCGCATCAACGCGTCGTCAATTTCGATGTTTGTCCGCATTCCGGGCTTTTTCCCCCTATGTGTAGAATACCTTCTTTTTTGTGTATTCGTCAAGAAGACCTTCCTCAAGTAACTCTCTGCATTTCCAAAAATGATTGCCTCAGCGAGCCGCGTTTGGCTGGGCAGCGCCGCAGGAACTGCAAAAACGCGCGCCGGCCGGGCAAGGTTGCCCGCAAGAAGTGCAGAAGAAGCTTCCGCTGGCGGCAGGTTGCGTGGTTTGCGCAGCTGTTGCGACTGGACGTTGCGAATCCGACGAAACCGCCCAAACCAGCGCGATGATCCAGCCGATGAGGGTCCAGCCGGCAAGAATGTTCAAGATGAGAATGGAGGTGAAGTTGGGTTTGTTCCGCGCCAAAAACGCCGGCAGAAAATACAGGAATAGCGACACGAGCCAGAAGATGGGGCCGAAATGAAAGAAGGGAATGAAACACACAGAAGAGATCGGCATGGAGCACGCTCCGCTAGGATGGTGTTTTATCACGAATACGGCAACTTGCGTGAGCCGCAGCACTTTCTGGCGACCGGGAGCGATTCAGCGAGGGTTCCAATGGGTACCTGCTTTCTCTGATTGCGCGTCCCTTGTCTTTTGCCGCCCGATGTATTCTATTTGTCTGCCTTGGAGCGCGCGCTTGTTCAAGGGCACAGAGGTTTGAGCTACTCAAAACACGCATGGTCACTTACGACGGCGACGCAAATCAGCCAGAGACGCCACGAGGCAGCTTGGTTTCCCGCTACCTCTTTAACACCGATCACAAGGTAATCGGCCTGGAATATCTTTGGCTTGCCCTGATTAGTGTTTTTCTGGGGATGGCCATGTCGCTGGTCATGCGCATCCATTTGGTTTGGCCGGGGGCGCATATCCCGTTCCTTTCGGCGCTAGGAGATACGCCGGAACGCTACGCCACGCTGCCGCTGCTCCATGGGTCGCTCATGGTTTTCTTTGTCCTGACGGCGGCGCCGCAGTTGGGATTCGGCAATTATCTTCTTCCGCTGCAAATCGGCGCTCGTGAAATGGCGTTTCCGATTCTCAATCTTGGCTCATTTTGGGCGAGCGTTGTCTCACTCTTTGGCATGACGGCCGCGTTTCTGGCCGCGCCGCAGAACGGCATCACGATCTGGATTGCAAGCATTTGCATTTTCCTCGCAGCTGCTCTATGCAGTGCCATTAATTTTTCCGTGACGGCGATTGATTTGCGCGCGAAGGGATTGACGCTTCCCCGGCTGCCTTTGACCGTATGGGCCTGGCTGGTCAATGCCATCCTGGGGATGCTCATTTTCAGCATTCTGCTTGCGGCTTGCGCGGGACTGCTTTCGGATCGGCTTTTCGATACGCATTTCTTTTCTGCCGCCAATTTTCTTGCGTCTCAGCCTGCGAACGTTGTGGCGGATCCTTTGCCGGTGCTGTGGCAGAGGATCTTCTGGTTCTTTGCGCAAGCGGAGGTTTACGTCGCAATGCTCCCGTGCTTCGGCTTTGTCTCGCATCTCATTGCGACGTTTTCCCGCAAGCCAGTGTGGAAGGAAAGGCTGGTGGTCCTGGCGCTTTGCGCGGTCGGCCTTGTGGGATTCTGCGTATGGGGCCAGCACATGTTTTCGAGCGGCTTGAATCCATTTTCTCCGCTGGTGTTTTCCGTTCTTGCCGCCTCGCTTGGGGTACCCGCGGTGATTCTTCTCGTGAGTTGGTTCTGCACGCTCTGGAAAGCGCAGATCCAGTTCAATACATCTTTGTTGTTTGCGCTGGGGTTCGTTTCCCTTTTTCTGTCTGGCGGGCTTTCAGGGATTTTTTTAGCGCGCCGTGAGCTGACTTCCCGGGCCGGCAACGAAGACTTCGTAACCGGCCATTTTCATTTGGTGATGGGAGTCGCAGCCACGTTCGCGGTTCTCGCGGCTTTGTTTTTTTGGTTTCCGAAACTATTCGGACGACGCCTGAACGAATCCATGGGGAAAACTCATTTCTGGCTGACTTTTGCTGGCGTCTATTGTGTTTTCATGCCGATGCACTGGCTGGGCCTCATCTCTGAGTCCGCCAAGAATGCCGGTGTGGACCTTTCTTCCGCTGCGGGATGGATTGGTCCTGTGCGCTCGTTCATTACTGCTGGGATTGTCGTCACCGTTTTTGCCCAGGGGATTTTCCTGGTCAATTTTCTGTGGAGTCTGTTTCGCGGGGAACGAGTTGAAGAGTGCAACCCCTGGCGCGCCACGACACTCGAATGGAGTGTGGCTTCACCACCGCCGCCAGACGACTTTGGCGCGCACGAGCCCCTTGTCTATCGGGGAGCGTATGAATTTGGCGTACCGGGCGTAGCCGAAGACTTCATTCCGCAGCACGTTGCCCCGGATCGCGTGGCAAGGGCAAAGTAGTCCAGTCGAAATAGGCAGGACTGACTAGTCCAGTCCGACTAGGAAAGGGAAGCAGCCAGGGGGACCCGTATGCCGGGCACAATCGCACCTCCGGACATCGAACTCGTCATCGAGGATTCCCGCGGCGGCGGTGGTGGCGGGGGACGGCCGCCGGACGGAGGCGATGACGGCGACGACAATGATTACGACAGGCAGCGAGGCAGGCAGCCTGCATCGCCCCGGCGATTCTCCACGGCAATCGCCATCGCGATGGTTTCCATTCTCATGTTTTTTATGGCGCTGGCGAGCGCCTTTCTCGTCTTACATCACAGCAGCCACATGTGGGTGGCGGTGCACTTGCCGCGGATTCTGTGGGCGAATACCGCAGTGCTGATTGGAAGCAGCTTCCTGCTGGAGCGCGCTCGGGTGCGGCTTTCTCTTGGGGACGATCGCGGTTTTCGCAGGCTGTGGCTGGTGACCACCGTCATGGGGTTCCTCTTCCTCGCCGGGCAACTTGTCGCCTGGCGACAGCTTGCCGTGCAAGGCGTGTACATCGCGAGCAATCAAGCGAGCAGTTTCTTCTACATCTTCACGGGCGCGCACGGCGTCCATTTGCTGGGAGGCGTGGCCGCGCTGCTGTTTGTTTTGCTGCGCAATTTTGAAAAGTCGCAAATCTCGAGGTCGCTGGCTGCGGAAATTACCTCGTACTATTGGCACTTTATGGATGGACTGTGGATTTTTCTGTTCGTGCTTTTGTATTTGGGAAAATAAATTCGAATCGGAAAGCAATCGCTAGCACTTCACGAATTCCGCAATGGCTTCCACCACGCGCGCCATCTGATCCTTTCGCAATTCAGGGTACATGGGCAGAGAAATAACTTCGTGCGCGGCACGCTCTGCATGGGGGAAATCCCCCGGCTTATTGCCGAAGTGTGCGTACAACGGTTGCAGATGCAAGGGATATGGGTAGTAAACGGTGCTGCCAATTTTTCGCGCAGCTAGATGCTGTTGAAGGGCATCACGCCGCTCGCAGCGGATGGTGTACTGGTGGTAAACGTGTTCGCAACCTTCAGGCTCGTGAGGCGGCATGATTCCCGGAACTTGCTGCAGCAGGCGCGTGTACTCGGCGGCATGGGAACGCCGCGCGCGCTGCCACTCCCCAAGATGGCGGAGCTTGACGCGCAAAATGGCGGCTTGAATCTCATCCAACCGGCTGTTCCAGCCTGGTTCGCTGCTTAAGTATTTCGCAGTTTGCCCGTGGTTGCGTAGATTGCGGAGGCGCGCGGCAAGTTCCGGAGAATTCGTAACGACCATGCCCGCGTCGCCGTATGCGCCGAGATTTTTTGTGGGGTAGAAGCTGAGGCAAGCTGCGTCGCCAAAGGAGCCGACGCGCCGTCCTTTGTATCTGAGGCAAGCTGCGTCGCCAAAGGAGCCGACGCGCCGTCCTTTGTATACCGCGCCGATGGCTTGGGCGCCGTCTTCAATGAGCGGGAGTTTACGCGACTTCGCGAAGGCCACGACCGGGTCCATGTCCGCGGCCAGGCCGTAGAGATGCACAGCGATGATGGCGCGCGTGCGCGGCGTGATGCGGCGTTCCAATTCAGAGGGATCCAGATTGTAAGTTTCAGGCCGGACGTCGGCGAAGACCGGCGTTGCGCCCAGCGCGCTTACCGCGCTGCCCGTGGCTACAAACGTGGACGTTGGCAGGAGCACTTCATCCCCGGCCCGGACGCCGCACGCACGCAAAGCCAGAATCAACGCGTCTGTGCCTGAGGCGACGCCGACGCCGTGAGCCACGCCGCAAAGCGAAGCGATTTCTCCTTCGAGGGCCGCGCCTTCTTTTCCAAGCACAAACTGCTGCGTCGACAGCACCCGCTCAATGGCTGCTCGAATCTCCGCGCCAATGGCCGCATATTGGGCGGAGAGATCGAATTGCGGAATAGGTTCAATAGCAGGGTTGGGTTGCGGATGCGTGCTCATGGCATTATCCAAGCGCCCTTTAGTATACGCGAGCCGAATGCTGTGCGGCTTTTTGGTGCGATAGATATAATGCCTGACCACCGCAGGAAGGCCTGCGGCACGATTCGAAAGCTATGTTCGCCGATCGCACAAAGTGGAATCTCGCGCCCAACCGCTTAAGCGAGGCGCTCGCGCGGCATCGCGCGGCAGGGAAGCCTTTATTGGATTTGACCGTTTCGAATCCTACGGAATGCGGTTTTGACTATGATCAGCGCGCAGTTCTGGAGGCACTACAGAATCCCGCCACACTCAAGTACACACCGGAACCGCAAGGGCTCGTTTCGGCCCGGCAGGCCGTGGCGGAATACTACACGGAGCACGGCGTCCATGTGGGCGTGGACGACATTTTTCTGACCACGAGTACGAGCGAGGCTTATTCTTATGTATTTCGGCTGCTTTGCAATCCTGGTGACGAGATTCTGATTCCCGCGCCGAGCTATCCGCTTTTCGATTTTCTCGCGGACATTCAGGACATAAAGCCGGTGCGCTATCCGCTCGTCTACGATTATGGCTGGCAGATTGATTTTCACGCATTGCAGCAAGCGATCACGCCGCGTACGCGAGCGGTCGTCGTGGTGCACCCCAATAATCCGACGGGGCACTTTACGAAGCGCGCGGAAGCCGAAAAGTTGAACGCACTTTGTGCGGAGCGGGGGCTAGCGCTTGTCGTGGACGAGGTGTTTCTGGATTTTTTCCTGGGCCCAGATCGGCCATCGAGCTTTGCCAGGAATTCCGTTGCGTTGACGTTCGCACTGAGTGGTATATCGAAGATCGGCGGATTGCCGCAGATGAAAGTGGCCTGGCTGGTCATTAGCGGCCCACAAACGCTGAAGAACGATGCGGAGGCTCGCCTCGAAGTCATTGCTGACACTTTTCTGTCGATGAATGCACCGGTGCAACTGGCACTGCCTGTGTTTCTCTCGCAGGGGCCCCTATTTCAAAGACAATTGATGGAGCGCGTCCGGCAAAATTTGGCGGAGCTCGACCGGCAACTTACCTTGCAGGAAGTCTGCAGCCGCCTCGAGGTGGAAGGCGGCTGGTATGCGGTTCTACGCGTGTCTGCAACGCGCTCGGACGAAGACTTGGCGATCGAGGTTCTTACGATTTGCGGCGTCTCCGTGCACCCGGGTCACCTTTACGACTTCTCTCATGACGGATATCTTGTTGTCAGTCTCATATCCCCAAGTGCCAGCTTTGCTCAGGGGATGACCAAACTGCTCACTCTTCTAACGTGAGTGCGGCACATCTCCAGCTCCCTAGCCACCAAAAACTCGACTATAAAGATTTCTTTGAGGCTTCATAAACTGGTAGATGAGGGCCTAGTGAAATACGGTTTATGGAATAAATTACTTCTAAATCATAAAACTTAGTTCCAGTACTATCCCGCGAAGTAAAACCAACTAAAGAAGTTAGCCAGATTTTAGCTGAATAGAACATAAACCATACATTGGAAAGGACCTTGCATCTGCAAAGGTAGGGTGTGTCGCTTTTCCATCCTGAAGAAGAAGGAAGTTAGATGGGGGTAATTGAAAATGAATTTGTCTGTAAAGGCTAAATTCCTCTTAACGCAAGCTTTCGATATGAGGTTCAAGGGTCACTCCTTAGGACTCTCCCTCGCGCTACTCGCTGGCGCGACATGTCTGTTCCAGGCGGCCCCTGCCTTTTCACAGGGCATAGCGACCGGTTCAATCTCGGGTACAGTTACGGATCCCACGGGGGCAATCGTCCCCGGGGCGAAAGTGACAGCGGTAAACACAGCTACGAACCAGGAATTCAGCGCGACAACGAATGAAGCTGGCCTGGTTGTGCTGCGTTCCGTTCCCCCGGGAAATTATAAGGTGACCATTACATCGAGCAGTTTTCGTACGGTCGTTCTCGAAAGGGTAGAGGTTGTGGTCGCTCAAGATTCAGGTCTGGGAACTATAAAATTGGAGCTTGGACCGGTCGGAGACACAATCCAGGTGGAGGCTGGGACGCCATTAGTTGAGACCGGCACGTCGCAGGTAACCACAAGTTTCAGTACGAAAGAGGTTGCCGATCTACCCTTGAGCGGGAGTTTTGACGCGCTGGCGCTGAACGTCCCCGGGGTTACCTACTCAGGTGACAACAACTTCAGCAACACCAACGGCGCTGGTATTTCTTCGAATGGGTTGCGCGGCCGTTCCAACAACTTCCAAATTGACGGCCAGTCCAACAATGACAATTCCGTCGCTGGCCCGTCCATTTTCCTGGGAAACCAGGACGCCCTGGAAGAAGTTTCCGTGATTACGAACGACTTCGGCGTGGAGTATGGCCGTGCGTCAGGCTCGGTGGTGAACTACGTCACCAAGAGCGGATCCAATGAAATCCATGGCAGCGGGTTCGAGTATTACGAAGGGTCATTCGCAGATTCGCACGCCAACCAAGAAAAGAACCCGGTGTTCGGGTTCTGCGCTCCGGTAAACCCTGCAGCGGGGTGCAAGCCTGTTGGCCCCATTCCAAAGTTTGTTGAGAACAAATTTGGTGGCTCGATTGGTGGACCGATCAAGCGCGACAAGGCGTGGTTCTTTTTCACGCCCTATTTTGACCGGCAGCGTGCGGCGGGTTCTCCGTCCGCCTCCACCACTTTCACTCCGACACCAAACGGGCTGACTCAGTTGGCCGCGGCATTCCCGGGCAATCCTGCAGTGGCGGCGTTGAACGCCATCGGCCCGTACTCCGTGAAGGCCGGAAACCCCCAAATCTCGGGCAGTACTGCGCCGTGCCCGGCTGGATTTCTTGCTGGAAACGGCCCTGTTTGCCAAAAGAGCGTTACAGATGGCACTACGACAGCGACGATTGATTTTGCAAAGATAACCCGGAGCGTTCCCTCCCTGTTCAACGACCGCGAATTCACGGGCAGAGTGGACGTGCAGTTAACAAGCAAAGACCGGGTAGGTTCACGTTACATCTTCCAGCAGAGCATCAACACCGGCGCCACCGGGCGGTTTTCTGCAGGCGCCTGGGTGGACATCCCGGCCAGGGACCAGCAGATTGCTCTGGACTGGACGCACACTTTTAGTAGTACGCTTCTGAATCAGGTGCGGTATAGCTTTTCGCGCGCGGGATTCGGGTTTGAAGGCGGTTCTTTCCCCGGTTGCACGCGGGCGGCGATCAATGCTTGCCCAACCGGCATTTCATTCCAGGACAACACGCTTGCCTTCGGAATCCAGAACAATTTGCCCCAAGGTCGAACCATCAACAATTCCCAGGTACAGGACAACGCCTCGCTGCTTCACGGGCACCATACCTTCAAATTCGGCGGGGAATATTATAAACAACGTTCTCCCAACACCTTCCTGCCAAATATCAATGGGACTTATACGTTCGCGGATTTTAACCACCTTCTGCAGGACTCTGTCGCGTTGTTGAGCTTGACGGATGGTCCTCCGAAATTCGACTTCAAAGAGTACGACATCGCGGCTTATGCGGGAGACGACTGGCGGCTAAAGAATAACCTGACTGTCAATCTGGGCCTGCGTTGGGAGTTTTCCAGCCAGGCGATCAACTTGCTGCACAATATTTCGGTCGCGAACCAAGCCGGTTCCACGCCATTTTGGGATCTAACGGCTCCGACATCCGTGACGACTGTCCCAGAGATTCCGAATCAATACAAATACTTTGGTCCCACTATTGGTTTCGCCTGGAAACCGCATCTCTTTGGAATGACTCGTGAGAAGACCGTCATTCGGGGTGGGTATCGTATTACCTATGACCCCGCTTATTACAACATCTTCCTTAACGTGGCGACGGCAGCCCCAGTCGTCAACGCGGGCTCTGTCGCTGGCGCATCCTGCACGGCGCCTTGCCTAGTCAGCTCTGGATTCCTGGGAAGCGACGTGCGTGCCGCTCATCTGAGCGACATTCCGCGGGGAGTCAACCCCGGGACACGCCTCAATACCCGTGTGGCAAACAATTTCAAAGAGCCTTACACCCAAGAATGGACGCTCGGCGTCCAGCATGAATTGACAAGCAAGATGGTCTTGGAAGTCCGCTACGTGGGCAACCACGTTCTGGACAACTTCCAGACCGTCAACGCAAACCCGGCACTGAGCGGGCTGGTAGCCAACGGATTCAATTCCTTTATTCCGTCCGGAGTAACTCCTTGCGCTACGGCTGGGACACCAGGTTTCGGTAGCGGGCGCGCTGACTGCAACTTCATAAACGTGCGCAACCGTGAAAACACAGCCTGGTCCCGGTACAATGGATTGCAGAGTGAATTCCGGGTGCAAAGTTGGCATGGCCTGAGTGGCGCGGGATCCTTTACCTGGAGCAAGACCCTGGACAATTCCAGCGAAATCTTCTCCACGGGAGCCGGTGGCAATACGGTGGCAGGCGCCCAGAACCCGTTTGACATTTCTCGCGGAGAGAAAGCGCTGAGCGGTCTTGATTTTCCGAAGACTGCGGCGCTCTACCTAATCTACGAATTGCCATTCTATAAGAGCCAGCATGGCTTCCTCGGAAAGCTCATGGGCGGGTACCAAGCCAACACTCTCTGGCACTTCGCCAGCGGACAACTTTGGACGCCCGCTTTATCGAACTCCCCGGGACGTGCGAACAGCGCTTGCCAGATCAGCTTCGACACTAATTTCTATGGATTTTCCACTTGCCGCCCGTTCCTGGGAAGCGCGTCAGCTCCTGTGGACACGGTTGGAATCTGTACAAACGCGGCAGCAGCTGATTGCGGGCTAGTCGAATTCTACGCCTTTGCGGGAAGCAACGGAGTAACGATGAATCCAGTGAGCAGCAGCGCCGTACGCTGGATCTATGACAACAACGCAGCGGGCACTTTCTTTGGCACTCCTTACGGAAACGTGGGCCGAAACCCTGGGCTTCGCGGCCAAGCAGTGAGCTCCGTGGACTTCAGCATGTTCAAGACCACGAAGGTCACTGAGAGACTCTCACTGAGACTCGAAGCACAGGTGTACAACCTGTTTAACCACATGTTCCTTGGCGTTCCTGACCCCATTGTTGCCGACCTAAACCTTGCGAATAACGGATCGTTTGGCAACAATTTCTTCAACTCCAGCGGTGGAAGAAACCCCAACGGGTCCGGTGGCTATACCAACGCTACTCTGAATGGTCTGGGCCGCCGTCGTTTGATCCTTGGAGGCAAGATCACTTTCTAGCCGACACATCACACGATGAAGACTCACGGGGCCTAGCCTTCGGGTGGGCCCTTTTTTTTTCGCACAGGCACAGAAAATGCGTTCGACCTACTAGAAAAGAGGCCAAAGAACTAGCGTAGACGACCCGGGGGATCGGCGGGGGCGGGCATGGAGGCTGTGTGACGACCGTCTGCCGCGTTGGGCGACACTTTAACGGGGGCAGGATTCGGCAAGCCAATGCCCGTGTTCAGCTCCAGATGATCTTTTCCGCAAGCGGGGCAGTAGCCTTTGCCCGTATCCTCATCGCGCAAGCTGGCAAGTTCGTAGCATCCACAGATACAATCGCAGTAGCCGGTCTCGGAAGCCGTTTTGATGGGAACAAGCGCCATTAGGACTGTTCCTCCGCAGCGATACTACATAACATTCTCGCGACGGACAAGGCCATCGGCTTTACGAGGAACGGCGTCGGCGTGACAGTCTTGGCCCCTAATTCTGTCACCCCTAGACGGCAACGTGAAAATGTCACCTGAGCCCGCAGCCGGCCCTTTTCTCCCCGGTCTCTAAACCCCTGCATCCAAAGCCCTTATGTTTTTTTATTTTTTCTCTCATTTTTCCTGGACAACGAAGTTACTTTGTGATACATTCATTTTGATTCTTCGGCATCCTCTTTTCGTGCTCCATGGTTCTCGGTGCTCTCGATCGCGCGGCTCTTCAAAATCCCCAGGGAGTTGTGTGCACATCTAACGCCTTTATTTTCAATCAGTTCCGAACTCTTTGTGCACAATGGACCAATCGTAACTCCTTTGTAATCAATGGTTTCCGCACTCTTTTTCATGTAATGGAGGGAGGGGGTGTCTGCGGCTCGGCTCTCTGCCATTTGCCTCTGCATTCTTCTTGCAAATTTGCCTTTTTTTTCAATCAGTTGCAAGATGCCCCTCCCGCAACTCTTTTCTTTTCACACTTTTGCTTTGTTGCCGGGGGGTAGGAGTCTGTGTGGCAACTCAGGTTGACGGCGTCGGTATACTGCGCAGAGGAGGCTGCGCGATGCCGAATTTTTTCGAGTACAACCCGGAGCAAGCGTATCTGCTGCCGCCGAGCGTGCGGGACGTGTTGAGGGAGGATC
>WNGL01008954.1_pt1 | contig 14843 bp, 17 predicted proteins | sample 5400591 | NCBI WGS metagenome assembly WNGL01 (sample SAMN13153377, study PRJNA577476) | soil metagenome | isolation source: 80 cm soil or saprolite under Garry oak tree replicate 1 | place: USA:California | collected 2016-06-15
GTAGATCGGAATGCGCATGCCCACGGTGAATTGGTAATAGGCACGGAATTGCGAAGGGTCTGTGCGCTGCCACATTCCTTGAACATTGAAATCGGGATACAAATCCTTCTTCGCGAGGTTGATCTGCAATCCCTGGCGCTCCACCATCTTTTGCATACCGGCGACTTCGGGATTGCTGGCTTTTGCCTCGGCCAGCAGCTGATCGAAGTTGTAGACAGGCGTGCTTTCGGAGAGCTCGGCTGTTTCGATGTCCGTCGAGGTTTGTGAGCGGTTCAGGAGATTCTTCAGCTCTGCTTGCAGTTTCCCCTGTTCCAGTTGATTCATGTTGATTTCTCTTAGGAGCTTCGTGCGTTCGAGTTGTGCCTGGAGAATGTCCTGCTGATTTCCAAGACCGTTCCGATAGCGTGACTCCGCTGCTTGTTCAACTTGCTGTAGGAGTTGGGCGTCATCGTCGAGAATCTTTTGACGTTTGGCCAGATAGCCGAGTTGGAAGTAGGCGATCTTCACAGCGGCCAGCACCGCACGTCGGAGAGATTCGTATTTTTGTTGGGACGCGTCCGCGTCCTTTTGGGCGATCTCACCGCGAAGCCGCAGCTTGCCGGGATAGGGCAAGTCCTGCGAAAAGCCCACCCCGATGTACGCGAAGTCGCTGTTGGCGTACCCCGCGAAAGGCCGGGGACTCCCCACGTTCGTTTGCTGCAAGACCACTTGGGGATCGGGTAGCGTGGCGACCTGTGTCGGAATCTGCTTTGCCGATTGCCAGCCGTGCCTCGCCGCCTGTATCTGAGGATTATTTTTTTCCGCCTCAACCAAAAGGTCTGCGAGTTTTCTGTCCCCAGCTGGAGCCTTGTGAGCGCGGACACCGAAAGCTGGAAATACAAGAAGAGAGACTCCGAGAATCCAAGCCCAAGTGAACTTCATAAACTGTCCTTTCATGGCATCGAGTCAAAAGCCAGCTGGCCTCGATAGATGTAACCAAAGCTCGCGAAACGGAGCGCACGAAGACACCTATGCGCAGGGTTAGCTGTGGTCAGGACAGGTTCAGATCAGGAAGGTACAGAGGAGGGATTGAAAGGAGGGTGGTGAAGGGTTTCCGACGAGAAGGAGTGTGCTGTAGGGTCTGGTACTCGGAACCGCAAGCGTGACCTGCGGTACGGCAATCGTGACAGCCGGTCCAACCTCACTCGCTTTGAACTGCAATTCAGGAAGTGGAGCTTGTGAGGTGACGCAGCAGGACTTATCTGAACCTCTGGAGAATTGAGCTCCTGCACTGTGGGGGTGCATCTGATCGCATGGGGACTGGGCTGTCACCTCCGCGCACTCGGCAATTCTTGAAGAAAACAAAGCGCAAGCCGAAAGTGGCACCAAGCCAGCGGTAAAGACGCTCAGCGCGAGACCGAGAATGAGTACCCTTCGCATTACCTTCCATTCTAGCATGTAGACACCCTGCGCATTCTCCTGACATCTTCGTGTGTCCCTTCGCCGAGTGATGTGATCGCCATCACGTTGTGCTGTACAGTGCATCACCAGCGCAGTGTCATGCCAGTGTCATGCGAATCGTCATGAATGGCGGCAAATGACGGCAAAAACTGAAAAGAGAAGGTGAATCTGAGTTAGCCCCATTTGATCAGAACTTGCTGATTTCCCTCGATTTGTCCCGGCTCCGGCAAATTGTGATTAAGTTGGTCTCAAGGCTGTTAACCGAATGGTTGGAGGTTCGAGTCCTGCCCGGGAAGCCGACTCGCTACTGGTAGATCCCGCGAGGCTGAACATCCCGAACTAAGGCCATCGATATTTTGTAGCCCAGGTAGCCCAAATAAGCAGAGGGAATGCACAGGCAAATGCCGTCAATTCAACGGATTTGGTCTGGTTCAGACTGGTTCGGTACCAGGAGGTCGATGGTTCATTCGTCCGAGTCCGCCCGCTCAGAGAGCCTCGGGACTACCGCTGTCCGGGACGTTTGCGCTCACCACGAGGGGGCCGTTTTCCATTTTCCATTATTTTCCAATTAAGGCGTTCCGAAAATGGAAAAAATGCCGCGATCCCCGAGGAGTATCCGTTGCTGAGAACGCTGCAATTCGCCGCTGAGTTCTGGCCAAACTCCCCCTGGCATTGACCCCGGATTGAATGACCTCGCCAGTGCGTGCGATTTCGCTGGGTGACAAACTACGGTGTGGCTGCAGGCAAATCGAGGTTGACGCCGAGAATGAATCCGGTATGGCGGCGTAGACAATTCGGCTGGGCGCTGAGGTTTTGGGTTCAAATGTGTTGCTAACCTGTTGTGCCGCCACGTTCGAGCCGCTGATCGAGGGAGCCAACCAGTGTGTAGCCCGGCTGCCGCACTTCTGTTTCAACGTGAGGCTGCGCACTGCCGGCGAAAAGTTCTAACGGAACAGCAAGGCTCACGAAAACTGCCACGCCTGAATACTTTCCTGTGCGGATTGCGACCATGTTGCCCCTCCGAATTGAGTGGCCAATTTCATTTTCAATGCTACTTTGGCGAACGCAAATTAAGCGGAGCGCGCACTTTGCCATACCCATGAACGCGGCATGGCTAAAATTGACCGGAACCTACAGTCCAGCTATGAACTCATCAATTCCGTGCGTTATCAGATGCTCGGCTACGGTACGACAACCGCGCTTGCAACGCGGATTGCTGAGTAACCACATCCCGACAATGACGCTCAGAATCACCAAACCAGGATTGTTCTTCATTTCCATCCTGCCTTTCCGCAGGATACCTAAAAACGCTACACCCACTTTGGGACAGTCGCAACTGTAAATCGGAATTCCCAAATACTCCCAGATATTCGCGTTGGGCTAAGGGGCTTGCAGGCGGGTATATCATTGTTTTGTACGGAGGCATTATGAACGTACCTTCGAGAGATCAAACCGAAGAGTGGCGCAGGCAGTTGTACGGGGCTATTGAGGAATTTGACCGACGTAGTTCTGAACTATTTGGCTCCACTGAGGTCGTTTACCGCATCCCTCACTCGAATGGTCTTGGCGTTTGGATCGGCGTGAAATCCGTTCACGCAAGCCAACGCTTGGAAACTGTCCACCGCTTGATTTTTGGCGGATTCGCGGAGGAGGCACGCTGGACAGATGATGCGGGTTTCGAATGGGTACACTTCGGCTTCTTTAGCCCCTCCGTTCGTCCTGAGAAGGTTGCTGAGGCTGATGCGGTTCGCTTTGTCAACGTGGGCCGCGCTTAAATCCGCATCAACGATTCACTTGACGCGTATGGACGAGAGTGCTATTAGGGTGAGCTGCATCCTCCAGTAAACAATCGAGTCCTGGTGGTTCAGTTCAAGTCGTACGCGTCGTAGTTTGATAATTGAGGTCCCTGCGGTAAACGGATTTGGGTCCCACACAGCCCTCTGGGAGGCGATCCATGGCTTTGATCTCGTTCCGCTGATAGTCGTCGCACCAGTCTCAGTTAGAGCTCAGGTGACGTACATCTACACCGGGAACTCGTTTACGTCAGTAAACGGCAACATTGGTGCGACTCTCTCTGACCACATCAGCATAGTGTTTTCGGTGGCCACTGCGCTCGCCCCGAACCTCAACTGCGTGACTCTTCAAACTGGGGGAACAGGTTCACTCGTTTCGTTCTTCATGAGTGACGGCACGAATAACTATGGCTTGGCGCAGAATACAACTGTGCAGTGCATATCGACGTCAGCGACGGGCCAAATAACGCAATGGTCCATCGGCGATTTCACTGCCGGCGCTTTCCCATATATAGTCTCGACAAACATCCCGAGCACCGGCAACGTGAATGATGTCAGTGCCCTAACCACAGTCGATTTTGCCTCAGTCCGTAACAATCCTGGGACGTGGACGCAGGGGCCTCCTGGTCAATTGATCGCGGGCGGTTCGCTGGGGCCCGACAGTGTGCATGGATTCTATCCAGTCGGATTTGTCGGGCAGCAATTCGGATTCCCATTCCAAGTTGCTCCAGGCAGCGCCTGGACAGTTCAAGGTTTGCAGGTGCTTGCGTTCTACGATGCAGCCAACCCCGCGCTTAAGGCGACATTCTATATCGCGGCAGATGCCTCCGGCCTACCGGGTCAGGTACTGATGTCCTTCAACCTTACGCTGGCCGCAACATCTTCTTCGTTTCCACAGATAGTAACCGCGCAAGCTTCCTCACAGGTAGTCTTGCAGCCGGGCACCACTTACTGGCTCTACGGGACAACATCCACTCCAGCGGGAGACTGGCCATGGCTGGCTGCTACAGGCGACGTTCCGGTTACTGGTGCGCTCAACAATTCTAATACTGGCTTGGGCTGGCGACTTCAGCCAGGCGACTTTCTCCCCGCGTTTGCGATCTTTGGTACTCCCGCGTCTTCCGGCTGCCCTGTTTCCGCGCCCACAGGATCGACGCTCGACTTCACGGATCGGGCAGCATTCGCTGCTGCAACGAGCAACCTTACGAAAATAGGGTTCGCTGGCATCCTTCCTCCGGGCGAGCAGTTTGGAGGCTACAGCCAACTTGATGTTCCTGGAGTCACTTTCTCTACGCCGATATCGGGAACTTTCGTAAACGTCACGACCGCTGGTTATTATTCGCCGAATGTCTACGCGGCGGACTTCATCGTGGACTCCGTTAATCAGTTGACTGGTCAGCCCAACTCAAACAACACACTCTGCACGTCACTGACCCAGCCGACCTTTGCCCTCGGACTTGATGTTGGCGGGCTGGGGTTCTCGGGCGTCGGATCTGGAACGATTACGCTGTCGAACGGACACGTTTTCTCGATTCAAAGTTTACCGACTGTAGGAAACACTACATTCGTCGGCTTCATTTCAACGCAGCCAATAACAAATCTAACCTTTTCGACGACGAACGACTCGTGGGTTGTGGAGGACTTATTGATCGGGAATCCGATCGTGCCCTCATGTACGTTTTCACTCTCGCCGTCTGGACAGGCATTTGGGCCTCAGGGTGGTTTGGGAACGTTTTTCGTCAACACCGGAGCTGGTTGCACTTGGACTCCTACGTTTAACGACCCTTGGCTGACGCCGTTTCCGTTCCTGATTCCACACATCGCGTTCCCTGGTGGCGGACCAACTTTCGGAACGGGTCCTGGACCAGGCAAAGTTAGCTTTAACGTCGCACCGAATGTTGGTGCAGCGCGCACAGGAAGTATCTCCGTCGGCAATCAGACATTCCGTGTGGGTCAGGACAGCGGTACCCCCGTTTGTACGTTCTCAATAAACCCTTCACACGCTGTGATCGACGATTTAGGCGGGAACCTAAGGGTAGTAGTAACGGCGCCTGGCAGTTGTGTATGGACCGCAACGAGTAACGCTGGATGGCTCAGCGTGGCGTCTGGCGCATCTGGGTCTGGCACTGGGCCGGTCACTATTCGGGTAGGTGCCAACACGGACGGTGCCAGAACTGGAACGCTGACGATCGCTGGACAAACGTTCACCGTGTCGCAGGGAGGAGGGGCTTGCGGGGCTCTCGACGTGACTGCGGAAACCTCCGTCCTACACGGTGGTTTGAGTTACATTCCTTTTACGACTTACCTTTATTCGGGAACGATCACTGTCACGAACGGTTCGGCTGTGACGTTGCACCCGCCACTATATGTCGTTTTGGTAGGTCTGCCAAACCACTTCGGCTATCCGTATGGAGATGGGTCATTCGGTGCATTACAAACTACATGCTTTACGCCCGCTGGTGACAATATGTATCTGCTTCCCACGGGCGACCTACCGCCCGGACGCAGTATATCCATTGCTCCCCTGTTTTTCACACAGAGTTTGTTTGGAGGCATCTCGTACCAACCAAGAGTCTTGAGTGGCACGCCAACGCATTGAAGGGACAGGTGATTTCGATGCGACGCTATGAATGGTTCAGAACTGTTTTGATTTTTCTTCTATGTGCTTTAGCCGTGCCGCTTGCTCGCGCGGCAGGCACCACGACATATGAGCTGACACTCAACACGGCGCCATTGGTTGCGCATCCCGCCGGCCCATTCTCGATCCTCTTTGCCTTTACTGATGGGAGCGGACTCGCTGACGCAAACAATACTATTTCGGTGACCAATGTTGACTTCGGGGGTGGGCACGGCCTGGGGAGCGTCACCGTATTCGGCGGCGCGAGCGGAAGTCTGGAGAGTGGACTGACCATAACCGATGCCTCTCCGCTCAACCTTTTCTCCGAGGGCTTTTTGCCCGGACAGGTCTTGCGGTTTACAGTAACGTTGACAACAAATGACGATGGTGGAGGAACACCGGATCGGATCACTTTCTACGTCCTGGATGCCTCTGGAACGCCAGTTCCTACTCTGGCCCCTGCCGCTGACTATCTGTTAGGAATTGATCTTGGTTCAGCGCCCTCCGCGCCAGCGGCGTTCGGGACCGATCCGAGCCGTTCGCCATCCAACGGAAACCCAATCGCTATTAGCGCCCCAACGTTGAGTACGGATATGACCCCGCCGGTGACTACTGCCTCTGTGTCCCCGGCACCCAACGCAAACGGCTGGAACAATACAAACATCACAGTGACCTTGAACTCTACTGACAACGAGCTGGGCGGGACAGGCGTAAAGCAAATCACGTATAGTGCAACAGGGGCGCAGACTCTCGGCAACACTACCGTCAGCGGCGGGACATCGACGTTTGTGATTAGCGCAGAGGGGATTACGATCATCACCTTCTTTGGTACTGACAACGCGGGGAACATCGAACCAGCCAAAACAATCACAGTCCAAGTCGACAAGACACCGCCGGCAGTGGCCTGTGGCGCCAGGCCGAATACCCTCTGGCCGCCAAACAACAAATTAGTGCCTATCATTGTTTCTGTGAACGTCACCGATTCACTTTCGGGGCCGGCAGGGTTCACGCTTGTTTCGGTAACGAGCAATGAGCCGGACAACGGACAGGGAGATATTCAGGGATTTGTGGCCGGAACTGCATCAACGAGCGGTCAGCTTCGCGCGCAGCGACTCGGATCCGGAACTGGCCGCGTGTATACCTTCACGTACAGCGGCGCTGACCGCGCGGGAAATACTGGGTCGTGCACGACAACGGTCAGCGTCCCTCACGACCAAGGCAACTGAGATAAGGATCCGTTCAGCAGTAGCAGGGCTCAATAAGAACCTTTTCAGGATCGATGATTGGGCACAGTTTCATGTGCGCTCGGCTGTCCCGTAACTCGAGTGTTCCGTCTCTAGCGCGGTCCCTCGGCGGCCCAGACCAGCATGAGAACAAGCCCACATCAGAAGGCGGCCGGTTCGGGCGTTGACTCTCACTTCTTCACGGGTTTTGGAAATAGTTCGGGATAATGCTTCCTTATTGTATTCCAGCACTCCTCGCAGGTTTCGGTCTCGACCTCTTCACCGAAAGTCGAATCCCCGAGGCCGAGGGCTATGCTCCTCCAGGGCGCGGTTCCGCCGTTCTCGGAACCGTTTCAGGGCGTCGTTCTCGCGCACGGCCCGTCCGTAAATTGCCCGCAGTTTCCTCAGAGGTATAAACTCATGTGATTCCATGCCGGAACACCTACCTCCCATCTATCTTGAGCTAGTCTGCGACGCGGCCCTCAAGTCATACTGGCGGCATCAAGCACTTTGGTCTTTTCTGCGCCGTTGTGGTGTCAAGGAACAGTTTCTTGCAACTTGGGTGAAACCTGAAAGTAAGAGACAGTTCCTCAATCGTCTTTTCCCTCAACTTGAGATGACCCCTGCCGGGATACGTCTGATAAATCGCATGGCCGACTTTCTGGCGCAGCAGACAACATTTCCCGACCTGGAAGGCTGGGAAGATGAGGAAATAAAAAAGGAGTTAGCTCGAAAAGCTGTCGATGCATTGAAGGAATATGTTGCCAATCAACACAGGCAAGCCGACAAAACTCGGGAGGCAAAAGCTGCTCAGGCGCGGGCGCTGTCGATTCAGGAGGAGGCACGCAAGCGCGAAATGGACTTGCAGAAATTCACGCAGAAACTTGCTGGCCTCTCTAAACGTTTAGGCACGCAGCAAGCTGGTTATGACTTTCAAGACTGGTTTTACGAACTGGTAGCTTTCTTCGAGATAGTCTGTCGCCGTCCCTATACGGCGGATGGTAGACAAATAGATGGCTCGGTTACCGTCGACGGAACAACCTACTTAGTGGAGCTAAAGTTCACGACACAACAGGCCGACGCTACGGACATCGACACGTTTCACAGAAAGGTTTCTAGCAAAGCGGACAACACGATGGGTATTATGGTCTCGATCTCGGGATTCACGGCAACTGCTCTCAAGGAAGCTTCCGGGCCGAAAACCCCTCTTCTTCTGTTTGATCACAATCATATATACGCGGTGTTAGGTGGAAGTATGACCTTCGAGGAAATGGTGTGTAGAGTTCGACGCCATTGCTCCCAAACTGGCGAGGCGTACCTGAACATCCGGGACTTCGGAGGATAGTCGTCGTAAGCGAATTGAAAGGCGTGAATTCAGATTTTGCAAAGACGCAAAGACGCAAAGACGCAAAGACGCGAACCGCTCCGATGGAGGTCAAAAGAGCTTGCTGATTGAAAGGGATGTGCGGGAACTCCTTGCTGTTAAGTCTGAGAGCAGGAACCTCGATTACAAGCAATCCATGAACTGGAGTACGGCAACTGCGGAGCAGAAAGCAGCCGTCATCAAAGACGTTCTCGCAATGGCCAATACTCAAGACGGTGGCAAGATCATCTTTGGCGTGCGCGATGCCGATTTTGAACCGGTTGGAATGTCGGAAGAGGAATACCGATCCTTCGATACGACAGCATTTGTTGATTTTATGAATCGTTACGCTGATCCTTCGTTCGCGTGCGGCGTCTACAAGTTCACCATCTTCGCCAAGAAATTCGTAGCCGTCGAGGGATCAGGAAATTGATCGGACGAAGGTAGGCCCTAAGCGGCTTTCTGGTGCCACAGTCTTGGATAGTTGCAGTTGTTCATCCTCGCCAGCGGCAAAGACAAAAACGTAAGTTAGTCAGACCTCTTCGTTCCGAGCGAAGGTTGTTGGGCACTTCGCCTCAATCCTCGCCAGAAATCGCCTCGGCCTTCTCGATGGCGTCCGCGATGGCGAACTCTCTCGCCGGACATGGCTTGCTGCCTATTTCGTTGAGTTTTCGAGCCGCTAAGATTGTTGCTGCAAAGAGAGGTGCGTATTTCCGCTGCTCGTACATTGAGTCCCTCCAGCGGAAACGGGGAAAGCAGGATAACACGCTTGAGGTATAATCGTTCGCATGCGTTGAGGAGCCGTAAGCGATGCTATTTCCAGACCAAAGATGCCAGATATGCGGCGACCAGATGGCGAGAGTTGAAAAGGGCGGTAAGGTCGAAATTGTCTGCATGAGGGACCAAAGCCACAAGCGACGAGTTATAACCCCAGGCGATGGACTCTTGACCGTCTCGCTCACGTGCCCCACGACGGCACGCCCCGTACAGCTACAAACGCGGGAGTGGGGTGTTGAAATCGACGGCGAAAACAAAGTATTCCACTACCGTGCGCAATGCCCCTGCGGAGTCGAGCATGCTGGCTACATGACGGAGCAGTTTGCTGTTCGTCATGCCTCCGTCAGTTGATACACAGTACGTTCACAGCTCCGCGCAACTCGCTCATTCCAAATAGCTAAAACCGACGCACTTGATTCGAGAAACAAGCGTGTTACAGCGCAAGACGCAAGATCATCAGAGCACGCGAGCAGCGTTAACGGCTTGTGTTTTTCGCGTCTTGAGAAAAGGGGCTTGGCGGAAGGGCTGTAGCGGTAACAGCGGCGCATTATTTTCAGGTCGGGGTGCTGGCAATTTCTTTCCTGAGTTGCCGGACCGTTATCCATGGAGCGCGGTGCAACATTCTGTGGCAGTTTGCGCAAACCATATTTAGGTCGGTCACTTTCAGCTGGGCCCGAGCCTTGAGATGCGCAAACGGCGTTGAATGGCGAGCCTCGATGAAGTCGATCCCTCGGTCGCCATAACTTCGTTCAAAGTCGAATTTACAGCCTTCGCAAAAAAGCTTTCCATGCCTGGCCTTGAAGTACTTCTTCGCGTCCGCTACGAGCTTTCGGTTGCGCACCATGGCCCGTTCAAGGCGCTTGTGTCGAACTAACTTCCGCCGAGCCTCCGGGTACTTTTTCTCTGGTAGCGATGCTAGGGCGTCATCCTCATCAGGCGTTATCAGCTCCTCAGGCGCTTGTTCTTGGAGGTCTTGGAGACGCAGTCCGAAAAACGGTTTTAGAATCCCCTTTCCGACCTCAGGTAGTTCGTCGAAGGGCACCAGAGCGCAAGTTGAGTTGTAGTTTGGTGTCCACTTCTTTGAGGTCCCGCGAACCTAGAATTGCCGGACGGAGACTCTTTGATGACGCGGTATTTTCGTTCCGGCCATTTCGCGGAGGCCTGTCGGAGGTCTGAGGTGAGTTTCAACGCATTCGGCGGGGGAACTGGCTCGGTTACAGAAGAGCTTTTTGGCAAGACTGTCATTCCAAGCAACCATACACTCATCCGTTTCACGATTGCCCTGGTGATTACCGGAAATAGCTGCGCTACTCAACCCGTGGTAGCGCTATGGGATGCGACGGCGGGCAGCGCAGTGACAGGAACTTCGACGACAATCACAAACGGAGTCAGTTTTTTTGACAGCGGCGTGCTGTCATCTTCACTGACTGGCGGGCATCAGTTTGATATAAAGATCACAACTGCGAGCGCCTCATGCACTACTGCGCCGACGCTAGGAAACATACAGGCCATCATTCAGTAGGCCAGTGCAGAGGCTAGGTGGAATCCGTTGAGCGAGGCTGCCAGGGTGGGGCTTTGGATACATTGAACACTGGACGGCAACAGAGATAGGAGATATAAGGCTAGTCTCTAGGCATGGCTACATTAGTTCCATTCCCGACACATCCTCGCTGTTCCGATGAGAATGCCTCGCGGCTAGACATTCTCAAGAGTCGCGTCCGGCAGTGTGTTGGGAAGATTCTTGGACGTGTGCAAGTACCGGGCCTGATCTCCTCGACCACAATCAATGACTCGTTCTCTGGTCAAAGATTGGAAATAAAAGTCGGGATAATTTGCACAAGAATCTCTGTCAACGGCAGAGATTACTATTTCAGCCGCCTCTCTGGGAAATTCGACGGAACAGGTTCAGGCTGCTCTTAGCCCACCTTCTTGTTACAGCTTGGAGTAAGTTCCAGAATCAGAGCCTTCTCCTCTTCATCCATTTTGTTGGTCACTACGGTTACATAGTGTGTTGGGCTGTTTCTTTCAATGCATGGATTGTCGCCGTTCAGATGTTCTAGGAGACGTTTTCTGATGTCTCCTTTGCCAACGTAGACCCAGCCGCCCCCGTTGATAAATAGGCCGTAGCAGCCCATTTGTCCGGGTGTGATCGCTTCAACGTTAGCTCTTGTGAATGCTCTAGCTGTTTGTTGTGGGAATGCCATATCTTCTCCGTTGCCCCATGTGGGCCGTTGCTAGCGGAACACACCCATACCGTTTTTCCGCAGTTAATAGGACCGCTTGTTGACGGGAGAGCGCGACTGCGCCTAGAATAGAAGATGTAGGTCTTACTATTCCCCCGCCATCAACGCGGGACTCAACGCCTCGCTCGCCAAAGCGGGGCGTTGCTGCATTTAGCAGCTACAAAAAAAGCGTTTCAAAATCTCTGGGGGGGTAAGTTCGGTTCAGGAGTTTGGGGTAGCGGAAGGCTTGGCCTTATTCTTCTGCCCAAACAAAACCACACTCAGAACAGCTATATTCTACCACGCCCGCGCAGGAGCCGTGCAAATCTCAGGCCCTAGCGGGGACGGGCTTGCCGCGTTTGTACGCTGCTAACCCCAGCGCCAATTACATACACCAGAACGTAAGTACCGTTGACCTCCGCGAGCGGCTGATGATACATTCCCTACCAGTCGCCACGTACCCCCGAGGGTTTCTGCCGCATCTTAATTTGTGGAAGGGGCATTATGGTTACGACACTCAGCAAGCTCGTGGAAATGATCGAGAGGGGAGCCATCCCCTCATGGTTACGTGATTATGTCGAAGCCAACAGGGAAGCAATCGAGAGAGAGCTTCGTGAAAAAGGTAGCTATACATTCAAAGGCCCCGAGGGCATACAAATAAGCGTCGAAACAGAGAAAAAAGCAGTCGCGGCCTAGTAGTGAGCCGTGCTGACGCTAGTATCTTCCGTTCTTCTTGTAGTTTTCCTCGTAATTCCAGAGGCGATATTTAGGCTTATCTACGGTTTTTTCATTCCTACCAAGGTTTGGATACTAACCCGCGTGGAAAAAGCATTCCGCGCAGTGCTCTTGACTATAATTCCGTTTTTTCTCGCAATGGCATTTTCATGGTATTTGCCCGGACCCGACCGCTGGCCATTTCCCGTGACCCCCAATGGGATTCACGAAAGAAGAGTAGATTACAGGCTGGTGGAAGCAGCTCTGTACAGTGAAGCTGAATTTCAAAAATCGAACGCACAATTTTGGCCCGCTTTCACGCGGTGCATTCGGCGCCAGGCACGTTTGGCGTTTTGGTACTACCTCCTAGTTGCCCTGGAAGCTTGGAGATTGGGGAAGCTTAGTTCCAACTATCATAAGCACAAATGGTTTGCCGATAAATTTTTGTCTTCCTACATTTCACAGTGGTATCCCTTACTCACGCCTCCAAATAAGGAAATTCAAGCAGACGTGCTTTGCACCAATGAAACACTATACCAGGGGAATATTTCGCAGTACTTTTTGAAGGATGGGGAACTCGCGGGATTCATCCTTGAAAATCCTAAAAGATTTCACAGGCCCTTGTTTCACAAAGCAAGGGAAGAGGGAAAGGAACCCAAAAAGACCGATTACTGGATTCCCATACCAAGCAGCCAGATGTATTTCTTCGTAGATAAAATCCTGAATATAAATCTCAGTTATATCAGCTTGGCTAAACCAGACTTGATACCGGATTCAAGTGCGGTCGCGAAGTTCCTTAGACCACAATTTGGTTCCCTTAAAGTCTCTGTCAAAACAAAACAGGAGACACTTTCAGACGGAGAAAAAAAGAGAGATTTATAGTCTCTGCGTCGCCTATGTCACCCCTGAGAATCTGGACTGGTGGTAGAATCCCTTCTCCTGCCTCTACCGCATTTCAATCCTCAAGGGTTACGGTTTGCGCCTTGTAGTCAATCTGCACGGCGGAGAACGTCGAAAGCAAGTCTGCTCCGACAAAGCCGTCAATCTTCGTTTCCATCCGCTTGCTCACGTCCGATAGGTCCATGATGCAGACCCTACGGCCAATCCATGAGCGATGCTCAAGGGACAGTTTCACTTCGCGCACGATGCAATCGCCCTCTGCTCCCGCGCTCCCCGTCGAGCGGAGCTTGTCGAGTTTGAGGTCGGGGAATCCAGCGGCGCGGTAATCCATGACGGAGTTATTCGCGCCAGTGTCGAGCATGAATGTCGCGGGCTTGCCGTTTATCTGGCCGTTTTGGTTCGCCAAAACCTCGGCCGAGACCCAAAACGGGGCGGTTCTTGGTGGAGTAGGCAGACGATTATCGGTTCGATACAGCAAGAAGACCCTGGAGGGGGCCAACCCGCGGGCGCGTGGAGCGCACATATACAAAGGACCGGTCTAAAATCGATCCGGACTATGCCTGTGGTTCGCCAAAACCTCGGCCCGAGACCCAAGACGGGGCGGTTCTTGGTGGAGTAGGCAGACGATTATCGGTTCGATACAGCAAGAAGACTCTGGAGGGGGCCACCGAAATGAGTAGGTGGCCTCCAGAGCCTTTCAGATGTGACTGGGCGCAACCAACCGCCGCAGCGCAAGTTCCACGCCCGGCGCAAACCGCCCTCGCAAGCCGCCTCAAGAATGAAGCAATGGCAACCGCTTAGTCTATGTATTAACTATGAGTGAAGGGTCTCTAAAGGCCGGTGAAGTTCGGTGAAGTCCGGTGAGCCAACTGGCTTTGTTTTCTTGCAAGTCGTTTGTTTGCAATACGCGAGGATTTGTTCCTAAGTCTTGCGCGTCTGCCAGTTCCGCCACTCCCGCAGTGGTGGTTCCATTCTACTACCGCATGTAGGCGGGCGATAGCAGGGAGACCCTACAGTGCTGCGCCCCTGCAAAGGAATTTGACAAACCATTGGGATTCCGGGCGGGATTTTGCGGAGGAATCTCCCCTGGAAGGATGGCGCTGGATTTTGAGGCAGGGGCGAGAGCATAATGTGGCTACTAAAGAAGAGAAATGCTTGGCTAGCGTCCCCGCCAGGCCAAAGGGCCTTTGTCCCTAGGGCGTGTGCACTGGGAAGTCGTGTGCACCTTGCCGCTGCTATTGAGGGCAGCGCAATGATCATCCAAGAGCAGGGCGATCATCTGGTCGTGATTCGCCAGACGGACCACGCGGTCTTGTCTGGCTATTTTGCGCGTGAATTGGGCAATGAGGTCTTCGTGCGGCCTGAGCCGCTGGAGTCTTTTCTCCTGGCCGCGACCGAGCATGATAACGGATGGAGCGAGTGGGAACTCCTCCCGCGCATTGACCCGGTCACGTTCGTGCCATACAGCTTCATGTCGATTCCCACGCAGGAGCACATTGACCTGTACCAGCGGGGCATTGAACGCGTAGTGAAAGCAGACCGCTACGCCGGGCTGCTGGTCAGCATGCACTGCGCCGGACTTTATGATCGCACGCGCGCCACGATGCCGGGATTTTCCGCAAAATACGTGAAGTCCCAGGAAGCGCCCATCGTCAGCGATCTGCTGCAGAGGCTGCGGCTCCAGCAATTGCGGCTCAAGGTGGATCTACGGGGGGATTCCGCGACAAAAGGTTTTGCCGATGAAAAATGGCTGCAGGCCAACGCGCAGCGCCTGGAGGCGCTGGACCGCCTCTC
>WNGL01012170.1_pt1 | contig 14843 bp, 12 predicted proteins | sample 5400591 | NCBI WGS metagenome assembly WNGL01 (sample SAMN13153377, study PRJNA577476) | soil metagenome | isolation source: 80 cm soil or saprolite under Garry oak tree replicate 1 | place: USA:California | collected 2016-06-15
GGACACGACACATTTCGGCCAGTGCCGATGTGACGTTCGGAATTGTGCAGAGCGTCCAAGTGGTGACTACGGTATCAAGGCTGCCGGATCTCAAAGGTATGGCTTCGGCGGAAGCCTGTAACAATTCAACCGGAAATGGCAATGCTCGGCTACGGATCGTCTTGCGCGCCATAGACAGGAGCTTCGGTGACGGATCGAGGCCGATCACGTGATCGGCTCTTTCACTGTAATAACGGAAATTGTGCCCAGAGCCTACACCAATTTCAAGGATGCGACCTTCGGCGGCCGAGAGCAATCGCTGCCGATACGTTGCAAGGTTTCCTTGCCGCATCGACAAGTGGATAAGGTAGGGCAGGACTCGATCTTGATAGATACTCACGTCTCATTATTCCTCGCGTTGCTGCGAAAACTGACTCCCCATTAGTTGGCCCCAACGACTAATATTGTCATTATGGGCAAATTCACCACCCCCCAGCGGCCACTTAGAAGTTTGCTCGGACGTCTACTCCGATTGTTGCGCCGCAATCCGCCACCGTTTCCTCGCGATCCGTTCGCCTGGAAATCCGCGCCGCTTAAACCCAGGCCACGCCGGCCTGCGGGCAGCGTAGCCGTGGCCGAGCCGGATGATGATTAGCGTTGGGAGGAATCAGCATGAGCCCCAGATTCAATTTTCCCGGTACGCCCGCCGCGCCGATCACGCCGCTACGGTGCGCCAGCTCCTGGCACACCAGGCAGGGCTGTTCGCGATCGACGAGCCTGTCGATCGCAGCGTCGTCGCAGACCTCGATCGCATGGCAGTAGTGCTCGCACGCCAGAAACCCGCGTGGGAACCAGGCACGCGCCAGGGGTATCACGCGCTCACCCTGTCTTCGCCGCCGGCGGACATGAGCTGGGCTTACGCCAAGAGACGCTGGACTTGTTGGCCGCCCCCGCCATTCCGCCGACGCGCGGATTTTATGACGAATGCATGAAGACAGCAAACACGTAGAATCAATCGAACTGTCGCGGCTATGAAAGGATTCGACACTACTCCATTTTGGTCTTAATCAATCCTCAGTGCAGCATCATTCCGCGCATCTGCATCGGTTGGAATACAATCTCCGAGGAAGTATAGAAAATATAACCGAATCGATTTCAAGCGCTCTGAGGCGTACGAGGCACTCACACGATCATGAGCGCAGAGAATGTGAGCCCGATAAGGCGAAATGATCAATCTATGAGCAGTGAAACTTTCACCACCCATGACAAGGCGCTACGGATAAACCTCGATCCGAGCAAATACGGTACTTGTGTCGAGATTGGGGCCGGCCAGGAAGTCGCGCGGTGGTTCTTTCGTGTTGGAGGTCGGACCTTGCGATCGCTATGTCAGCCGGCAGCGCCTACAGTCGATGTTGCAACGCGAGTTCCTCCTGTTGCAGGAGCGGCTGAATGAGAAGCGGGGCGCAACGACACGCTTTTTCGTCTTCGCGAATACGGTGGCAGCTCGGAGTTACACGCGGAAGGACGATGCACACGGCTGGCTGGGCGTCGAGTTCCAGACGGAACCGAACGGCCCCTCATCGCAGATCATCATTCACGCCCGGCTTTTGGATAAGGAAAACCTCCAGGAGCAGGAAGCGTTGGGCGTAGTTGGTGTGAATCTTATTTATGGCGCGATCTATCAGTATAAGGACCCTTATGCATTGATCGATGCGCTTTTAGACAACCTGACCACCGACCGTCTGGAAGTGGACATGATCGAGTTTTCCGGTCCCGCCTTTGCCGGTGTCGACAACCGGCTCATGTCTCTTCAACTCGTTCAAAAAGGCCTGACCAAGGCCGCGATGTTCCTTTCGAACGGTACGGTGGTGCAGCCCGCCGAGGTGCTCTACAAGAAGTGCATCATCGTGGAGCGAGGCAGCTTTCGCCCTGTCACGAAAGTCACGATCGACATGCTGGAGTGCGCGACCGCACAGTTCGTTCAGGAGCCCAAAGTACAAGGTGAAGACGTGGTAGTGCTGATGGAGATGACGCTCAAAAACCTGATCGACGGTGACACCATCGATCACAAGGACTTTCTCGATCGGGTCGACATTCTCGGCTCCCTTGGTAAGACCGTATTGATCTCGAACTTTGCCGAGTTTCACCGGCTCGCCTCATATCTATTTCTATACACGAAGAAGATGATCGGTATCGCCATGGGCGTTCCGACTCTAAGAGACATTTTCGACGAACAGTATTATGCCGATCTCGAGGGTGGAATCCTCGAGAGCTTTGGCCGGCTATTCAAGAATGATTTGAAACTGTACGTTTATCCGTTTCGTGAGCCGAAGTCCGGATCGATCATCAGCGCAGGCAACCTCCGAGTCGCACCACACTTGCGGCATCTCTACGCCTATCTGCTGGAGAACCGCCTCATCGAATCGATGCTCGGCTTCAACGAGAATTGCCTTCCCATCTTTTCCAGGGACGTGCTGTCCAAAATCCGCTGTGGCGACTCGAGCTGGGAGAATATGGTGCCTCCGCAGGTAGCAGCGATGATCAAGGAACGGAAATTGTTCAACGCGCAATTGTAACTTCCTCCGTGCCAGCCAAAATCAGCACATCCTGCCGGATGCGGTCGGCGACGGGCGCGAGCGTGAGGGGGGCGAATACGCTGAGGGTTTCGTCGATGTCCTTCGTCCCCATGGTCCACAGCGCGTTGTGGTAAGCCCAAGAAATGTCCGGGTTCTTCGCGGCGACTGGATTTCGGGCAGCCTGAAGCAAGCGAGCGGCGGGCTCGGAAAAGTCGAACAAAGTGTCGAACGCCACCACGCCGTCGATCCGGTCTTCGAACGCCGCGGCGCGAGGCGCGAAGTAGCCGCCCATGTTCATGCCGAACAGCACGATCTTTGAAGGTTTCGCGTGGGTTCGCAGGAACTCATCGAGCACCGCACTATTCGGCTTTTCCCATTCCACTGTGTAGGTCAGTCCGTACTTGCGCAGTGCCTGGCCCTGGCCGGGACCTCCAAGGAAGGCGCACTGTTTAAGTTGAGTTGAATCCTCTCACTGTACCGCGATCAAGGGACAGATCAGGTCCTGATCGTCGAACCGCAACTGTAGGGGCGGACTATTTCTCGAGGCTGCGCGCTGTCGCGCTTGCGCTTCGCGGACCGCCCGTGATGTCTCGGTTTCGAGATTGTGGGCGGTCGGTCATAGACCGCCCCTACAGCACCTTCGGCGTTTCGAATGGGTTTTTCAGGAGCCTGCTAGATGAGTAACGCATCAAGCCGGTGCGCGTGCACCATGTTTTTGAGCGGGGACCAGGCAAAGACGGTGAATTGGCCATCTTGAGATGCAACGAGCGCAATGGCGTCTCGCTGGTCATGCGCGAATTGCGCGGCAGACAGATGCCGGGTGCCGCCAAGGTGGACCGGATCGACGATCGTATCAGCCACTCCCTCGATCGGCTCCGTCAGCAAAACGTGCTCGACCCGGTGAAGGCCGTCGCGACTCAAAATCTTTGCTCCAAAAGCCAGAGGTTCAAAGTGGTCGGAGATCACAGTCGCACCGTCGACTGCAGTTAGTCCGGCGAGGGCATCCACGACGGATTGCAGCGTGATGGGCGAAGCTTCGATATTGAGTTGCTTGTTTTCGAGGAATGTGGCGATGTCGGGAAACGGTGGAATGAGAGAATAAGTGATCGGCTGAACAATCGAATTCAGCCACCGATTCGTGTTCCTTGGCACGATCAGCAATGACCCGCCACGTCCGTGGGCGCGCATCGCGATCGCAACCCTTACCAGAATATTGTCGGATTCATTCCGTCCGGCGGAAGAATAAAAGGCCAGCAACGAACCCAGAGCGGGTGGAGCTTCGGACATCGCCGCCGGTTCTTGTTCGATGAACTTGACGACGGCGCCGTCGAGGACCGCAATATTCGCAAATTTTGCCGATGGATCATCGCGGCGATACTTCACGACAAGCAATCCTGGTTTGATAACCTCGAGAATAAAACACCATATCGGAACAGTACGCGTGACACCCCAGGCATAGAGATCGCCCTCGTATGACCACACGCCGATGTGGATCCCAGGCTTCTCTACAGCAGGAGCGATCCGGGAAAGCAGCGTCGCATCGAGCCGGACACGGGGGCTGAATTGGAGAGGCCTGAGGCTCTGTTCGGGTGGCACGAATGCAATCGAAATCCGCGGAGAGTGACCTTCTTCACGCCGAAGACTTGCCCAAAAAGCTGTGGTAATGATCTCCTCGACCGATGCGGCGTCCGGTTTCGTCGCGTCGGCACCGTTCTTGTAGGCTCTCTTACTGACAGCGATGCGCTCTTCGAGCCGCTTCGCCACGACTCGTGCTGCAGGATAGGATGGGCCGGCCATATCAATCTATCGGGACTTTTCTCGGTGTCCACCGAATTCATAGCGCATCGCAGACAGGACCCTGTTGGCGAACTCCGCATGTCCTCGAGAGCTGAACCGTTCATATAAGGACGTAGTGAGCACTGGTGCCGGTACTCCCTCGTCGACGGCCGCTTTGATCGTCCATCGGCCTTCACCCGAATCCGACACTCGTCCCTCGAACGTAGACAGAGCAGGGTCCAGGAACAAGGCTGCGGCTGTGAGGTCCAGCAGCCATGAGGCGATGACGCTACCGCGCCGCCAGACCTCGGTAATATCTGCGAGATTAAAGTCGTACTGGTAATGCTCGGGATTACGCAACGGTGCCGTCTCGGCATCGACTCCAGCTTCCTGCTTGCCGGCATTTGCAGAGCGAAGGATTCCCAATCCTTCGGCATAAGCGGCCATGATCCCGTACTCGATTCCGTTGTGTACCATCTTGACGAAGTGACCTGCGCCGTTTGGACCGCAGTGCAGATATCCTTGTTCTGCAGTGCTGGCGAGTTTCTCCCGTCCAGGCGTACGTGCGATGTTGCCTGGGCCAGGAGCGAGTGCGGAGAAAATCGGGTCGAGGTGCCTAATCACGTTGGCATCACCACCGACCATCAAGCAATAGCCGCGTTCAAGACCTCGCACCCCGCCGCTTGTTCCGACGTCCACATAGTGAATTCCTCTCGCGTTGAGTTCCTTTGACCGCCGGATGTCGTCAACATAATAAGAATTGCCTCCGTCAATCAGAACGTCGCCGGCCTCGAGATAAGTCAGAACGCCGGCGATCGTCTTGTCGACGGCTGCAGCCGGGACCATCAGCCATACTGTACGTGGCTTCTCCAGCTTGCTGGCCATGTCGCTGAGTGACACCGCTCCGACGGCGTCCTCCTTGACCAGGTCATTTACAACTTTCGGTGACATGTCGAACACCACACACTCATGGCCTTTCTGGATAAGACGCCGCACCATGTTCGCACCCATCCTGCCAAGACCTACCATTCCCAATTGCATGGGGTTCCTCCCTCCTTAAATTAGGTCAAAAACTGCCGAGTGCCTGCTGTAGCGGCGCTCCGCGAAGCGCAAGCGCGACAGCGCGCAGCCTCAAGAGCGCGAAGCGCAAGCGCGACAGCGCGCAGCCTCAAGAGGACGAGCGCCGGTTTTTCGCAGAATCAACAGAATACCGGCGGTCATAGACCGCCGCTACAGTCCCCACCGATCGCTGGTCCTCGCGTAAGTGCGCACGAGCTTGTAATTCGATTTTGTAATCATTGCCTTCCCACCGGTTCTCGTCGAGCCACAAGAAAGTGAACCGAATCCTCGTTTTCTGGTCAGGCAGGGGAAGGTCGACAAACTCGATATCGACACCTGTGGCCCTCGAGCGTGCATCGGTAGAGTGCAGCCATTCATCGGTGGTCCAGTGAAGCAAGAACGGAGAATCCGCTTGTATCCGCAGCCGGGTACCGATCTCGATCGACGGCACCTGGCGATTCAACTTCCACACCTCCATTGGATGGCGCTGAGCGTGACCGCGCACGTAGCGGTCATATACCGCTTCAATCAAGTCGCAGCTTTTGCCGTCCGCGGCGGAGCGGCGCAGTTTCACGTATTCTGCATGTGCCCACAAGAGTGGGACCGCCGCGCCGGTCTTGCGTCCAAAGAGGAAATGTTGCGAGGGCAGGTCCGGCGCATCCCAGATCTGTTCCGGGATCAGACCAATGCCACTTGAAAACTTTTCGAGGGCGCGGAGGTAAGGTTCCGGATCACGGCCGGCGGCAAGCTCGTAATGACCTCGCTCCCCTGTCAGCAGAGGCCACGCACGGCCCACGCCCCAGCCTTGATACGACGAGCCATCGTCGCGTTGGCCATAACCATCGTGGTTGTAGCGGCGCCAGCAGGGCCCAAACGGCGTATCCACCTTGAGCACAGCGTCCACGACGCGCAATGAGTCCTGGATGAGGGGGTCGTGCGCGTCACGAACTCCGTAACGAACGAGTTCGAGAAAACCGGCATCGACGATTGCGTTGGCAGGAAATTCAAACCGGTCACCGGGGCGCTGATTTGATAAGGCCAGTGTTCCACAATTGGGATCTTCATCCATACATTGACCGATGTTGCCTGGGTTAATGCGAATGTAGTGCCGGCGGAATCCGGGCACGAGCGTTCCTTCGGTGGTGGCCGTCCAACGTTCGATATGGGATTCGAGGAAATCGGCGTACTCACGCACGAATTCGGCTGTGCCTTCGTCACCTCGGTCACTGAAGAATTCTGCCGCGCATATCAGCGCCGCAATGTGCGCGGCCAAGGTTGATGGCGAATAGCCGCTCGCTTCTTCCCACCGGTCCTGCGCAGTGATGGGGCCTTCCCGGATGACGAACCCGCACGCACGGCGAACCATGGGGTAAGGATCGAAGTTTCCCAATGCACCGAGTTTCCACAGCCGCCACGCCAGAAGAACTGGAAATGCGACCTCGTCCAACTGTATTCCCGTCCAATGAGGACGCCCGTCGATCCAGAAATTCTGGTAAAAACCACCGTCCTCACGCTGCGACACGGCGAGATAAATTAGCGCGCGTAATGGTGTACTTAAGTCACCAACTGCCAGCAGCGCGGTCACGCATTTCACCATGTCGCGAGTCCATACCAGATGGTAGCCGCCGAGTTCATCATCACTTTTCTCATCGCCCCACGGGATGCTCAGCGAGGCTATGATAGCCCCGGGGTACGTTTTGTCTTCATGTGCGAGCAGGAGATTGACGCTGCGCTCGAACAACTTCAAATCGCCCGATCCTGCCGTAAGCGCAAAGCGTTTGGATGTCCGTTCCCATTGCCGGATGAACGCCTCTCGCGTCTGCTCAAAGGGAATACTCAACGACTGCGCCAGCGTGCTAAGCGCGTTGTGCTTAGTCGTGCCGAATGCCAAACCGACCGTGAATTTGCTACCCCTGGAGAGATCGAGGCGGCCAGTCAACGCGATATTGCCGTCGAGGACCGCGTCGTATTGCCAGTCGAGGCGATAATTATCAGCCAAGTCCGTCCAGCCGTCATTCACCCCGACGTAACCGCAGGAACAATCCGTAAACGGAACTGTAGCGCCGATCACCAGCCACGTGTCGCCTTTGGACGCAACTAAAACTGTGTGGCCGTCGAGCCGAAGCACCTCGCCGTTGTTGTGCCAGCCGCCGATCTCGAGATGCGGTGCGCACAGCACGTACATCCGCAATTTTGACAATAACTCCGGAGGAGCTTCGAGGTACGTTTCGATCAGAAGGCAGTTCTGATGAGGATCGCCAAGGATTGTCTTGTGGATCGTGTAGAGGCCGTTCTTCTCTCGGTTGGTAGCGCTGAACCCAAGCGCCGCCTCCGAAATGCAATCGATCTCTCCCACAAAGTTCCGGCGCTCGTCGTGAAAAAAATTCTCGCCGTCGGTGACCAGGAATTGCAGATCGCGGATCTGTGGTGAATCGATGGTTGGGTAATAGACCTCCGTAACACAGCTGTCGTCGAGGGTGTACCAGACGCGGCTGGAGGTGGAGTACGCCGTTCCAATCGCGGCTTTGGTGCCTCGCGTCCACCGAGGTTCAATGCCCGGGCCGCCGGGGGCGAAGCGTGGACTATTGGAAGGGATCAACCTGAAGCTCCTTTCCGAAGTAAACTTAATATGGATAGCGAAAACGGCATATTAATAAGCTTATGCTACTTGTTGGCGATATAGGCGGCACGAAAACCGACCTAGCCATCTACTCGAGGAAATCGGACGCAAATTCTCCTCTCGCTCGGAAGCAATTCCACAGCGCCGATTACGTCAGCCTTCAGGCGATCGTAACGGAATTTCTCGCCGATGTGAAATTGCCCGTGAACCAGGCGATTTTTGATGTGGCCGGACCGGTCATCAAGAAATCCGTTGCGACGACGAATTTGCCCTGGGTCATGGATGAAGACTCGCTTGCCAGTAACTTGAATCTGAAGTCCGTCCATCTGATGAACGATCTGGAGGCAGTCGCGCGAGCGATCCCAGTTCTGCGAGACAGCGATATCGTTACATTGAATATCGGCGAACCGGTTCCCAAAGCTGCCATTGGAGTTGTCGCCCCAGGTACCGGTTTGGGCGAGTCGTTTCTCGTCTGGGATGGGTCACGTTACGTGCCGCAGATCTCTGAGGGTGGCCATACGAGCTTCGCACCCACGGAGACACGACAGATCCGTCTACTCGAGCACATGCTGGCGCGGGCAGACCATGTGAGCGTGGAGCGCGTTTGTTCTGGAATCGGCATTCCTAACATCTATGAATACCTTCGTGGCGTAGAGCATGTCTACGAGACACCTGAAATCGCGCGACGGATCGCTTCTGCCGAAGATCGCACAAAAGTAATCATCAATTCGGCGGTTGATCCTCACAACGAGAGTCCATTATGCCGGGCGACAATCGAAATGTTCGTCGCAATTCTCGCCGGCGAAGCAGGCAATCTTGCGTTGAAAGTCCTGGCTGCGGGAGGGATCTACCTGGCCGGTGGTATCGTCGTGCACACGCTGAGTGCGCTCGACGAGCCCGAATTCATGCGAGCCTTCACCAATAAAGGCCGCCTTTCGGAACTGCTGAAACGTATTCCCGTTCACGCTATCACTACAAATGCTGCCTTGCTCGGAGCCGCAACTTACGGGTTGGAGAACTTGACCGATTATTGAGACCGATTCTATGGACGAAACACTTCCTACTGTCTACATCGCCAGACATGGTGAGACGGCATGGAGTCTAACCGGGCAGCATACCGGGCTAACCGACTTGCCCTTGACGGAGCGCGGAGAATTCAACGCGCGGCGGCTCGGCGATCGCCTGCGTGGAATCACATTTGAAAAAGTCTATTCAAGTCCTTTGCGCCGCGCGACGCGGACATGCGAGTTAGCCGGCTTTGCGCCGGCCGCTGCCATTGATGCGGATCTTGTTGAATGGAACTACGGAAAGTACGAAGGCCGCAGGACTGCCGACATCCTTACCGAACGTCCGGGTTGGCAGATTTTCCGTGACGGCTGCCCGGACGGCGAGTCGCCGCAGCAAGTGACTGAGCGGGCCGACCGGATTGTGCGGCGCATCCGTGGAGCGACGGGCAATGTACTGTTGTTTTCCAGCGGACATTTTCTGCGAGTATTCGCTGTGCGTTGGTTGGGCATGGAAACTCTTAACGGAAAATTTTTCATGCTGAGCACAGCGAGCGTGAGCACCCTCGGTTACGGAAATAGCCGGAACGAGCCTGCCATACTGTTATGGAATGACACCAGCCATCTCGAGGTGACAAGTGAAAGGAACACAACGACTGTACGAAAATGGCCAGAGTCTCTGGCTCGATAACATTACCCGCGATCTGCTGAATAACGGCACGCTCAAACGGTACGTCGATGAGTTTTCAATTACGGGACTGACTTCGAACCCCACGATCTTCGATCACGCCATCAAGAACAGTAGAGCGTATGACGCCGCCCTTGGCCAGAAGGCGAAACAAAGTGGTTCGCCGCAGGAATTGTTCTTTGAACTGGCATTGGAAGATCTGTCTCGGGCCGCGGAACTTTTTCGGCCAATCCATGAGAAAACGAATGGGGTGGACGGATGGGTATCCCTGGAAGTGTCGCCGCTCTTGGCACACGACACTGCAAGTACTATCGCCTCGGCCAAAGAGCTCTTTCAGAGAGCAAATCTCTCCAATATGTTCTTCAAGATTCCCGGCACCAAAGAAGGCCTTCCGGCCATCGAAGAGGCGATCTATTCGGGCGTACCAATTAACGTTACTCTCCTCTTCTCCCGCGAACAGTATCTGGCCGCTGCCGATGCGTACTTACGCGGTATTGAGCGCCGGGTTTCTGCAGGGCTCAACCCGAATGTCGCCTCGGTAGCGTCAGTTTTTGTCAGCCGGTGGGACGTCGCCGTGGCGGATAAAGTTCCTGCAAACCTTCGCGACCAACTAGGAATCGCCATCGCCAAACGGACGTACGCTGCGGCCAGCGCTCTTCTCAGCTCGCAGCGCTCCAGACGGCTCTATAACTTCGGCGCCCGCCCGCAGCGCCTGCTGTGGGGCAGCACTGGGACGAAAAATCCGGCGGTTCCGGAGGTTCTGTACGCCAAGGCACTTGCCGCGCCTTTCACCGTGAACACCATGCCTGAACAGACATTGAAGGCAGTTGCCGCTCATACCGGGTTGTTCGACTTGCTACCCGCAGACGGCGGCAACAGCGAAGAGATCCTAGCGGAGTTCGCCAAGGAAGGAGTCGACATCGATGCTCTGGCAATCCGGCTTCAGGACCAAGGGGCAAAATCGTTTGTGAACTCGTGGAACGATTTAATGGAGGTGATCTCCTCCAAGAGGGTTTCGTTGAAAGCGAGCTGAGTCGAATATGGCAAGGCCCCTGCGCGTTACGAATCGAGCGTCAAACGAGACGTCGGCTTGGACGGCTCTTCAATCGCATCACAAAACCGTGTCAAAGCTGCATCTGCGGCAGCTTTTCGACGATGATCCAAAGCGTGGTGAGCGGATGACGGCTGAGGCTGCCGGTATCTACCTCGACTATTCCAAAAATCGAATCACCGATAAGACGCTCGATCTTCTGTTCCGCGGAGACAAAATCAACATCACAGAGAATCGGGCGGTCTTGCACGTTGCGCTGCGCGCTCCGAAAAACACATCCATTATTGTGGACGGCAAAAACGTGGTGTCCGACGTTCACTCCGTCCTCGACAAGATGTCCGACTTCTCAAACCGCGTGCGGACGGGCATTTGGAGTGGCTACACAGGAAGGCGCATACGCAACGTCATCAATATAGGAATTGGCGGTTCGGATCTCGGCCCTGTCATGGCGTACGAGGCGCTCAAGCATTACAGTGAGCGAACGTTGACGTTCCGGTTCGTATCCAATATTGATGGCACCGATCTTGCTGAGGCATTACGTGATGTTGATCCCTCGGAGACTCTTTTCATTGTCTCGTCGAAGACCTTCACGACGTTAGAAACGATGACGAACGCGCGAACGGCCCGCTTATGGCTGGTTTCGCGATTCGGAGGCGATACGAAATCTGTGGCGAAACACTTTGTTGCGGTTTCAACGAATGCCGCGGAGGTGTCGAAGTTCGGAATAGACACTGACAACATGTTCGAGTTCTGGGATTGGGTCGGTGGACGCTACTCGATGGACTCCGCAATCGGCCTCTCAACCATGATTGCCATAGGCCCGGACAATTTCCGCGCGATGCTGGACGGTTTCCATCAGATTGATGAGCACTTCCGAACGGCGCCGCTGGAGCGCAATTTGCCGGTACTCATGGGCCTTCTCACTGTGTGGTACAACGATTTTTTCGGAGCTCAGACTGTCGCCGTGTTGCCTTACGAGCAGTACCTGAAGCGGTTCCCCGCATATTTGCAGCAGTTAACGATGGAAAGCAATGGCAAACACGTGACGTTGGAAGGAGCCGAGGTCAAAGGCCAAACGGGACCTATCTATTGGGGCGAGCCCGGAACGAATGGGCAACACTCCTTCTATCAATTGATTCATCAAGGAACGAAGCTCATCCCTTGCGACTTCATCGCATTTGCGCGAACGTTGAATCCGTTGGGCCGCCATCATGACCTGCTTCTAGCAAATGTTTTCGCTCAGACCGAGGCGCTCGCTTTCGGGAAGACGGCTGCCGAAGTGAAAGCTGAAGGAACGCCGGATTGGCTGATCCCTCACCGCGTTTTTGCCGGCAACCGGCCATCAAACACGATCATCGCCGAACGGCTCACGCCGGAGACATTGGGCAAACTCGTTGCCCTTTATGAGCACGCGGTATTCACCGGAGGCGTCATCTGGAATATTGATTCCTTCGACCAGTGGGGAGTCGAACTCGGTAAGGTTCTGGCGCAGCGTATCATTCCTGAACTCGAAAGCGAATCCGCGCCTGTGCTTGGCCACGATAGTTCAACAAATAACCTCATCCGCCGCTATCGGAAGCTGCGAGAGGAGCATTCCCATGAGCAGTAACCACTCTGACGCGCTGGTCTTCTACGGAGCAACCGGTGATCTGGCTTTCAAGAAAATCTTTCCTGCGCTGCAGGCGATGGTTCGACGGGGCCATCTCGACGTGCCGGTCGTCGGTGTAGCCAGGTCGCCTTGGACGATCGATCAATTCCGGCAGCGAGTGCGTGACAGCCTGGAAAAGCACGGCGGCGTTGATCCCTTGGCATTTGAAAAGCTCTCTCGATTATTGCGCTACGTCTCTGTCGACTATACCGATCCTGCGGCTTGCCGTGCGATTCACAACGAACTCAAAGGGGCACGCCGCCCCGCGATTTATCTGGCCGTTCCACCACATCTTTTTGCTCCCGCAATCGAACAGCTCGCCAAATCCGGTTGCGCTAAAGACGCCCGCATCATTATCGAAAAACCTTTCGGACGCGATCTCGCCTCAGCGAAAAACCTCAATCGAATACTCCACGAAGTTTTCGATGAATCGTCAATCTTTCGCATCGATCACTATCTGGGGAAGAGGCCTGTGAACAATATGCTGGTCTTCCGGTTCGCGAATGCGTTCGTGGAGTCGTTCTGGAATCGGACCTATATCGAAAATGTGCAGATCACCATGGCCGAAGATTTTGGAGTCCAGGGCCGGGGAAGCTTCTACGATGAGACCGGGGCGATCCGCGATGTAGTCCAGAACCATATCTTCCAGGTGATTTCAAATCTCGCGATGGAACCCCCTGCTCGCAACGACAGCGAATCGCTCCGCGATGAAAAGGTAAAAGTGCTCAAAGCGATTCCGCCGATTGAACCGAACGACCTCGTGCGTGGGCAGTTCCGTGGCTATCGTGACGAGAAGGGAGTCGCGAAGGATTCACGAACGGAAACATTTGCCGCATTGAGGTTGAAGATCAACTCGTGGCGCTGGAAAGGTGTCCCGTTCTACGTCCGAGCCGGCAAGTGCCTGCCGGTAACTTGTACCGAAATTGTTGGGCGGTTCCACAAACCGCCCACGCTGATACCCGAGGCCGTTCTGAAAGAGAACCACCTGCGGCTCCGCCTGAGTCCGGAAGTCTTGATTGCCATGGGAATGATGACGTTGGCTCCCGGCGACAAGTTCGCTGTCGAAACGAGCGAAATGGTCGCCTCCAGCGCTCCCCGCGCCGACGAAATGGAGGCGTATGAAAGGTTATTGGGAGCAGCGATGGAAGGAGACGGCTCCTTGTTCGCGCGGGAAGATTATGTCGAGGAAGCATGGCGCATCGTCGATCCGGTATTAGCAAAGGAAACGCCGATTTACGAATACGAACCAAATACTTGGGGCCCAAGAGAGACAGAGCGAGTGACGCCCGAAGGAGGCTGGCACAATCCGATTGCCGATCCAGGAACTCTTCAGCTCGGCAGACGGGCCGGTTGACACGGCGTGGGGGGACCGGCCGATCGCCCATTTACGATTGCTGGCGCAGCCAGCATACCGACAGTAGGCTGGCCGCGCGAAGCGCAAGCCCGATAGGGCGCAGCCAAAAGAGAATGCCCGACGCTAAATGGAGTGCCCCAGTGAAGATCGAAATATTTCCCGATGCCGCATCCGCCGCCCGCGCGGCCGCTGTTTTCGTTGCAGCGGAATCCCGGGCTGCGATAGCTGCGCGCGGCCGCTTCGTCGCAGCTTTGAGCGGAGGCAGCACTCCGTGGTTGATGCTTTGCGCCTTGGCACGCGAACACGTCCAGTGGGATGCCGTCCAATTCGTCCAGGTGGACGAGCGCGTCGCTCCCGCTGGAGATCCTGACCGAAACCTGACACACATACGTGAAAGCTTGCCTTCAGCGCCGATTATCCCAATGCCAGTGGAATCGCACGATTTGGAAGCGGCCGCCCGGCTATATGAAAAGACGATTACGAAAATCGCCGGCTCACCATCTGTGCTCGATCTCGTTCACCTCGGGCTTGGCGCCGATGGTCATACCGCATCCCTGGTGCCTGGAGATCCTGTTCTCGACATTGCGGCCGCCGACGTCGCTCTGACCGGCATTTATCAAGGCAGACGCCGCATGACATTGACCTATCCAATCCTGGATCGCGCCCGCCGCGTGCTGTGGTTGGTGGCGGGAGTGGAGAAGGCCGCGGCGCTTCATCGGCTCCAGGCCGGAGATGCTTCAATTCCAGCGGGCAGGGTTCGCCAGGATACGGCCCTCGTTTTTGCGGATCGCAGTGCTGCACAACTGTAGCGGCGGTCTATGGAGGTGTGAAAAAAATTGCATAAAACTTGTCAAATGTCGAATGTCTGTTGTGCGATATCCAATGAACTTGTCAAAGAACCCACTGACCGAATGACCTGATGAAAAAGTTTCGCCACGAACAATTTGGTCATCTGGTCAGTAGGTCATCTGGTGCTTTGACAAGTACATTTCACATCGCACAACAGACATCGGACATTTGACAAGTAGCGGTCTTGCCAATTTTCTTCACAGCTCCTATGACCGCCGGCAATTCCACGCTTGCTGTAA
>WNGL01005638.1_pt1 | contig 14842 bp, 11 predicted proteins | sample 5400591 | NCBI WGS metagenome assembly WNGL01 (sample SAMN13153377, study PRJNA577476) | soil metagenome | isolation source: 80 cm soil or saprolite under Garry oak tree replicate 1 | place: USA:California | collected 2016-06-15
AGAAGCCTTCCGACATGATCCTGGAAATGTTGGGCAACAATCCCGCCAAAACGCCGTGCGAAATGTAACGCGGATCGCAGCCGTCATAGCAGACGAGCGCCGACATCGTTTCCCACCGGGAAGCTCGTTACGCACCTTTCCACACGATCCGCAGATGCTATCGCGCCACAGCGGCTCGAGCTCGGCGGCAAATGTACGTAGCGCACCCAGATTGCGTCCCTGATCCAGCCGCTTCTGCGGCGACACGCCTGCGGACGCAGCATGGAGCTTCATGTCGCAAAGAAAGCAGGGGCCACCGGGTTTCAGTCGCCGAACGAGTCTTGCCGCACTGATGCGCTGCGGTGCATCGAACGCGCGCAGTGCCTGCTCGATAAGCGCCCTATACAGAATCGCCGGCCCAAGCAGATACTGCTGCCGGAATGCTATCTCGATGCTCAGATGAACCCAAGCATGGCGTTCGCAGAATCCGCCACCTCGCGTCAACTTCTCCCAGGTCTCCGGATTCATGATGCTGCCCTGGATGAACCACCAGAGAAAATTGACTTCGCCGTCGGTGATTGCGAGCGCATGGAGACCTTTGGCCTTGAACGCCGATCCGGTCTCATCTGGCAGCATGGCCCGAGCTCGCATTATTGCGAAGGCGCCGGCGGTCGCGATTGCGCCGGCGTGCGTTCGAGCCCGGCCTCCTGCATCCGGAACCAGGCGATGACGTCGCCGCGCCGGCCACGCAGCGGGCGAGACCAATGCAAGCTTTTGAGCGCCTTGTTCTCCTCGCCGGCCCACCAATATTCCTTGATTACCATCAGCACCCAGCCGTGGGTCCCCGAGCGCGTCAGGGTGAATATCTCGACGCCGAAGCCGTGGGATGGGCCCGTAAAACTGTGCCGCTGACGCTCCCAATCGACCCCGTCCACTTTCCAGTGCGCGAGCTTCAGTCCGGGGTTCGTCATGCTCACCAGCAGATCGAACAGCCGATAGAAGGAGGGACCGGAGAGATTTTTCATGATGCCGGTCTCTGTTCCGCGCTCGATACCCAGACGGCAAGACGTGGTGGCAACGAAGGTTCAATGAGAACCGGACCCGCCTCGACGCATTGCCTTGGCCATGACGAAGAGCAGCAGCGGCACTGCGAGAAGCTGAAGCGCGAGCGACAGCACCGCCACCGCGAACACGGAACGATCGTAAAGGATGCCTAAGATCGCGCTGCCGGCGAACCACGCGACGCCGAACACGGCATTGAGAATGCCGAAAGCAGTGGCGCGCCGATCCGGCGCCGTCATGCCGGCCACGACGGCGCGCATCGCCGATTCCTGGGTGCCCATCCCGATGCCCCAGAGGATCATGCCGGCTAGGGCGGCGCTCGCGTTCCCGAGAAACACCAATGGCGAGGCCACGGCGGCCAATGCTACGCCGATGATGAGCACGATCATGCCACGGCGATCGTACCAGCGTCCCACGGCGAGCGAGGCCGCGGCGTCGCTCGCCATGGCCACCGCATAGAGAATCGGGATGAGCGGCGCGGAAACAACGGCCGCTTTGCCGAAGTGGTACGCAATCAAGGCAAAATCGGCGTAGCCTGCGCCGATCAGCGCGACCGAGATCATGTAGATCCAGTACATCTGCCGCATATGCCGGGTATCGAGGGGCGGTGGCGCCAGATCGAAATCCCGGGGATTCGGGAACAGCGACCTCGCCACGAGCACGACCGCGATCGAAATGACGGCTGGGATCAGCAACAGCGCCAAAGCGTGGGAATATCCGAGCCGCAGATAGAGCGCGGCGCTGACCAGGAGCGGGCCCAGGATTGCTCCGGTCTGGTCCATCGCCTCGTGCAGCCCAAATCCCCAGCCCAGCCCGGTATGGCTCGCCGCGTGAGAAAGCATGGCATCGCGCACAGGCGAGCGAATGCCACGCCCCATGCGCTCGATGATGATCAGGGCCGCTGCAACTTCCCAGCTGGCAGCCAGCGCGAGCAGCGGAACGGCGAGCAGGTTGAGAACGTATCCGGCGATCGTGACTGCCCAATAGCGCTGGGTGCGGTCACCGAGCCAGCCGGAGGCGAGGCGTGCGCCATAACCGATCAGTTCGCCCAGACCGGCGACAATGCCGACAACGGTCGCGGAGGCACCCAGCAGCCCGAGAAAGGGCCCGGTGATGCTGCGGGCGCCTTCGTACGTCATGTCCCCGAACAGACTGACGACGCCGAGGAGGACGATGAAGCGCATCGCCGTCGCGCGATCGATGCTCTTCTTCGCAGTTTTGGGTGCCGTCATTTCAATGGTCACACCCCATTGCAGTGCGACCGCTTCGCGGACTCGCGATGATCGGCGCCAATTCGGCAGGCGCGGTCCACTCGAACTCGGAGCAGAGTAGGCGAAAATTGGTTCTCACACACTCGCCCATGGCCGCGGCCAGGCGGTGCACGAGATTCGAGAAAAAAACCGGAAGCTCGGCAAGTTTGCATAGGCTCCCACCGATCCAGGACGATCCGGTAGGAGTCATCAGCCAGACGGCGTTTAAAGGGGGACCCCATCCCCTCTACTAAAAAATAGGCGGCCCGCACGCGGCAGGCAAGCATCTTTTCGACCGTACTCGAGGCAGTTTTGGAACGTTGACATCACCCCATACCAGTGAGGTGGTGCGTCTCATTGATGCGGATCACCCGGATTTTTCCCTTCGTCACGTCGATCTCGTTCACGCAGCATGGGTGTTGTGCGAGTCGCCAGTAGGACGACAGCGGTTGGTCCAGCAATTGCATCAACAGCGCGCGGTTCACGCTCTCATGACCGACCGCCACGATGGTTTCGCCGGCATGCTGGGCGAGAATGAAGCGCAACGCTTCCGAAGTTCGGGCAACGAGGTCCTGAAGCGAATCTCCGTCAGGGAAGCGTACGAGGTGCGGGGTTGCGAACCATGCGGCGAACGCTTCCGGGTCGGACTGCCGGACATCTTCGTGCGTCCGGAATTGCCAAGCGCCGTAATCTATATCGTTGAGGCCGTTCAGCACGCCGGCTTCCACCCCGGACGCGTTCGCAATCGCCGCACCGGTAGCGATGCATCGCCGCGCCGGACTCGTGTAGACGCGGCCCGGCCGACAACCGGCTGCGATCCGCTGTCCCAGCAATCTGGCCTGCGCCTCCCCGCGCTTGGTCAGCGCGAGATCGGCACGCCCGCGAAAGCGCTCGGGCCTGATGCCCTCGACCTCTCCGTGGCGGGTCAGCAGAATTCTGGTCACGCCGGCTCCGAGCAACTGGCACGACTCTACTTCATCGGAAGAAATTCGCAGGTTCGGGGCTTTTTTCACGAGCGTCAAATATCCTCTCGTACAAATCGGGACCGTAGCTCGTATCCAGGGGTTCCGCTTCGACCATCTTGAACGTCCGCACTCCATCAGCCCGTCTTTCAGCCCGCAGGAACAGGAGATTGTCCATCTTCTTGTCGAACCACCTATGCGCAAACTCGTATAGATGCGTGACGAAGAACATCTTGATGCGATTTTCCAACAATGCGCTGGTTATCTGCCTCGCGATTTCCGAACCCTCCCTTTCGTTCGTCGCGGCAAACGATTCATTGAACAGCAGCAATGCATTCGGCGTCATATTGTCCACGATGCCACTCATTCTGCCGAGTTCTTCGTCGAGCTTCCCACTCTCCATCTTAACGTCTTCTTCCCGCTTGTAGTGCGTGAAAAGTCCGTCGCAGATGTTCCCGCGGAACGACCCCGCCGGCACAAACATGCCGCATTGCATCATCAGCTGCGCCAAACCTATACTTTGCAAAAACGTGGATTTCCCGCCCTGGTTGGCGCCCGTGATTATGATCAGGTCCTTGCCGTCGGCATTCGCATCATTGCCGACCACTGGCTCTTGAACAGTCAGCGTTAGGCAGATGTCATATAATCCGTGAAATGAATGCCCGCGTTCCGGGGAACTCACGGGCACCGGAAAAGTCATCGGCTCTCCCTTTTTGGCGAGTTGCTCGTGCAGATTTAGGCAGGCGACGTAAAAGGCCAGGTCGGTGCGCAGCATGTTGAAAAAGCTGAGGACATGATCGGCCGACTGGGCGAGCGCATTCGCCACCAGGTTGATTCCCCTGTTGTTCAACTCCGACAAGGCCCTTGCGCCGCCTTCATCACGCGGATGGAGATGAAACGTGTAGGCCGGCGGTCCCGGCGCGAAGATCCGCTTGATCCAGCTCCGATCCGTCTCCTGCGGCTTACGGAGCACCCAGTTGGTGCCTTTATTGCCTTTTCCCAATTCAGCGCTGATCAAGACCCCGTCGCGGAATTTCACTTCCTTCAAATGGCCCTCCATGGTAGCGAAATATTCTTCACCCAGCTCGTTTTTCAGCATCGCGAAAAACGCCCGAAAACCTTCGGATTCGCATCTATCGGCGTGCTCATCGGCGACCGCCCTCAACTTCTTGAGCATCGGTATCGAGATCTGCAACACGTCCCGTGCTCTGCTCAATATGCCGGCTGGGTATTTGCCCCAAAAGCTCCATACCTTCTTCTCGTTTTCAATGGCGCGAACCGCCATTTCGTAGATGGCTCTGGCAACGGCAGGATTTTTCAGGCAGTCCTTCAGAACATTCTGACGGTATAGGATCGTGTCGTGGTCGTTCTCGAACCCCGACAGCGCCGCGACTTTCGCCACTTGGAACAAGAACTTGTCGCCACCCGCCATGGCGTCGAAGAGCGTGTTCAATTCCAGATCTTGCGTCAACGCCTGTTCGTTCCACGGCAATTGCCGCTGCAGGTCGAAATCCCGATCCCTGTACATCAGGAACGCTTTCATGGTTTCACGCGCTCCCTGAGGCGGCGGTATGTAAGTCCGTGCTTTTCGGCAATCGACATCGCGTACGCGAGTCCGTCGGCAGGCCTGCGTACGATCTTATACGTGCGCAACGTCGGGTTTTCCGGCACCACTGTGCTGACCATGCTCACGACCTGCTCGCCGAAACAGGCGAGGTCATCTACAAACGTCACCCAGACACACAACGCGTCCAGGTCCACCACCCTTTGCATGATCTTTTCGCCTAAGAAGATTGCATCTTGCAATGTCGTCGAGGTGAAGATCTCATTCATTATGATGATACTGTTGGACGTGGCCTGCCGTAAGATGTCACGAACCCTGACCAGGTCATCCTGCAGCTTGCCGCGAAGCGTGTGGATGTCCTCCTCTTTCTCGAAATGCGTGAACAGGTTGTCGAACAGAAATAGTTGTGCCTCTTTCCCAGGGACGGGACAGCCGAGGCTGGCCAGATAATGCAATTGTCCGAAGCCTCGAGCGAAGGTCGTTTTGCCGCCCTGGTTCGGCCCGGAGACTACGAAAATGCGTTCCTTTCCTTTCAGGTGGAAGTCATTGCAGACGACGGAAGACTTTTCGCCGATGAGCTTATGGGCCAGCGCCAGATCAAATCCCTCGCAGTTTCGCACTTCCTTGCACTCGTCGGAAATTGTCGGGTAGCAAAATTGCAATCCCGCGCGTTTGAGGCTGGTGGTATGCTCCAGGTAAGCGAGATAAAACTGAATTTCTCGGTCGAAAGCCGCGACGGTCCGATCGAGATAATCGCGGTTCGCCGCGCAATACCGGTCTAGCGCTGAGAACATGTCGGAGTACAAACCAGCGACGAAATCCAGTATCTTGGCCTCGATATGATTCATGTCCGCGGAGTCGGAGAACTTGACCTTGTAATCCTCGACGGCTCCCTGCTTGAATCTCTCGAAGGTTTCCTCCACCTCCGCGCTGTAATCCGCTTCGGATTCGTATTTACGGACTCTGACGGTGCTGCCCTTTATGTGCACGCAGTATCGTATTGCGGACAGGTCGGCTTTGAGCCTTTTCGTTTCGGCGACAAGCGAGCTGAACTCTTCGCGTCCGGCATAACTCGTTAAATATTCACGGAAGGCCAGGAGGCCGCGCGATTTCGGATCGGCGGCGGATAAATCATGCACCAGGGAATATATGGCATCGCAATAGATTTCCACGGCATCCAGGAACCACGCTTCCTTCTGGTATCTATAATAGAGCTTCTCCGTTTGCACGATGTGTTCGCGCATCGTCCGCATTTTCCGCGCAAAGGATCTGACGTGCTCATAGAGGATCGGGTTTTCGACATCCTGCATGATTTCATGGCGGTACTGGATTGCGTTGACATCTCTCAGCGGCGTGTAAAAGAACGGCTTTAGATTGTATTCATCCCTGCCCGCTGTGACGGCGTCGACAATCTGATCCAGATTCAAATCGACGAAGAAATCGACCGGCTTGAGGGTCTCTCGTTGCGAGCAGTCCTCAGGCTTTTCGAACAGTATGCTGTTGAAGGTCGAACACACCGACCGCGCGGTCGTGTGTGGGGAAGCAGCATCCACGTTCCAGTCTCCAGCTCGAACCAACGATCGCGGCAGCCACAGCGCCCGGTTCCGGCAAGCCCGATGCCGCGCCCGAACGCGCACTTCTTTTCTCGTGGCGAGTGGATGATTGGGCACACCCGCCTGTGCGGCGGGTCGTGCATACCCCCGCCGCGCATCGAAACGCAGCAGGAGTCATCAGCCTCGACGGCGGTTTTGGGGGACTCCTTCCCCTTCCTGAACTCTATTGGCATCCCGCTGCACCGTCAACGGCGCACCGGGTCCGAACGTCCGGCCGACGCGGCAGGATCAATCAAGCCGATAATTCGTGCCACCGGCCGCCTGTTCCGTAACACGCCATTCGGTTCACTCCGGTGTTTCGGGAGATTGCTAGAGCTGCCGGAATCGGTTACATCGGGACCGAGGCTGCGAAGCCGAGCACGCCTCGATCCGGCGATGGAGTCCGCCGAAACCGCCCTGCTAGGCTGATGACTCCTACGGTTTGCGCCACCTGCCCTGTGAGAGGCGGCGGGACGTAGGACACGAGCAGAGCAGGAGCCGCGATGGACATCGCCGTCATTCCCGTTGCCGAGCATGACTTTGACGACCGCGCCCCCGCCGCGGCTTCCCCCACGGCCTTGAATTCCAGGCTCCGGGGCTGATCATGCTGGAGCGGATCTTTTATAACCTTCTTCAGGTCGTCACGGTTCTGGCATTCGCGCCGCTGGTCGAGGGTGTCGTCGGCTGTCTGAAGGAAAATCTGCAATCGAAGCGCGGTCCGAGCATCTTTCAGCCGTACCGCGACATCTGGAAGCTTCTGCACAAGGACGAGATCGTTTCCGAGCACAGCTCCTGGATCTTCCGCGTCGCGCCGTACGTCGCGTTCGCGGCCCCGGTATTCGTCGCCCTGCTGATCCCGATTCTTACGCGCTACCCGCTGTTCTTCGCGTTCATGGGCGATATGCTCGGCGGCGGCTTCGTTCTCGCCCTCGGCGGATTTTTCACGACGCTCGCCGCAGTCGACACTGCCAACCCTTACGGTCCGATGGGCGCGAGCCGCACCCGGATGGTGGGGTTCCTTGCCGAGCCGGTTTTCATCGTCGTGTTCCTGACCGTCTCGTTCGTCGCCGGCTCGACCATTCCTTACATCGTACAGACGCGCTGGGTGACGCCCATCGCGAACTTCTTCGAGCCTTCTCACGTCCTGCTGATGATCGCCTTTCTGATGCTGATCATCGCCGAGGACGGACGTATTCCGGTCGACAGCCCGTCCGGGCAATTCGAGCTCGCCATGATCGAGCGCTCGAAATCGCTGGAATATTCCGGCCGGGGCGCCGCGCTGATCAAATGGGCAGGGTCGATGAAGTTCTTCGTTCTGATCTGCATCTTCCTCAATGTGCTGGTCACGCCCTGGGGGCTGGCGCAGGGCACGGGATTGCCCGAGGTGCTGCTTGCAATCCCGCTCGTGCTCCTGAAGATCTTCGGTTTCGTCCTGGTGCTGGTCTACATCGAATCCTCACTCGCCAAGCTGCGGCTATTCCGCATCACGGAATTCCTCGGCGCCGCTTTCGTGACCTCTATCGTCGCCATGATCACCCGGCTCTCCGAAATCTGACAGCGAGAAAACGATGGACAGCCCGTCCTTCTCCATCCTGTCCGCGCTCGATGCACTGACCGGCGCGCTCTTCCTGCTTACGGCACTCGGGGTCGTTGCCACCCGGCAAGTGCTGGCGTCCTTGCAGCTCTTTATCCTGCAATCGCTGCTGCTGACGCTCTCGGCGGTGCTGCTCGGGATCGCAGTAGGATCGCTGCACCTGTTCGCCGTCGCGGTGATCACGATCGGCACGAAGACCCTGATGATTCCCTGGTTGCTCCGGCGCACGGTGAGCGCCGAAGTGTATCGCACGCGCGAGATCGAACGCGTCCTCAACATTCCCAGTTCGCTATTGGTGGCTGCGGTCCTCATCGTGCTCGCCTACGTTGTCGCCACGCCATTGCTGGGCGTGGTTGAGGCGCCGTTCACGCGGATCAACCTGCCGCTCGGGATTGCCGCCATGTTCCTCGGCGCATTCACCATCGTGGTGAGGCGCGAAGCGGTCCCACAGCTTCTCGGCCTGCTCGCGGTCGAGAATGGTGTCTTCTTTGCGGGGATCGCCATCGTGCCGAATCTGCCGGTCATTGCCGAGCTCGCCGCTGCCGTTGATGTCCCCGTGATTACGCTGGTGGTGGGACTGCTGACCCGCCGCATCCACACGCGGCTCGGGACTACAGCGGTCGGGCAGCTCACCGCGCTGCGCGAACATTGAGGCGACCATGGAGCTCGCGGCCCTTCTCGTCATTCCGGCGCTTGCCAGCGCGCTATCGTTGCTGCCGCTCGGCCGGCGCTTCGCGGCTCCCATCACGATTGTGTCGTCCGCCATCGTGCTCGGTCTCGCAGCCGCGGTCGCATCGCAAGCCGCCCGTACCGGACGCGTAGATGCCCTGGACGGATGGCTGACGTGCGATGGGCTCGCTGCGCTCGTGCTCCTCCTGGTGGCCTTCGTCGGCTTTACGGCGGCGGTGTTCTCGTGGGGCTACATTGCCCATCGCACGCCGAAGGCCAGTTCCCGCGTGGTGCAACGATATTATTCCCTCTACAATTTGTTCGTCCTCTCCATGCTCGCCGTGCCCGTGCTGGCGAATGTCGCCTTGATGTGGATCGCGGTCGAGCTCACGACGCTGCTGTCGGCGTTCCTCGTCGGCTTCGAAGACACGGCGGAAGCCCTCGAGGCGGCGTGGAAATACGTCATGCTCACGACGCTCGGCGCCGTGCTCGCGCTGCTCGGCTTCCTGATTCTCTACTGGGGGGCCCGCATCGCCGGGTACGAGGTGTTCACCTGGGTGGGACTGGTCGAAGCCGCGCCCCACATGCCCCCGGCGCTGCTGTGGCCGGCCTTCCTTCTCATCCTGGTCGGCTTCGGAACCAAGGTCGGGCTTGTCCCGATGCACACTTGGCTCCCGGACGCCCATAGTCAGGCGCCCGCCTCGATCTGCGCGCTCCTGTCAGGGGTCGAGACGACGACCGTTCTCTACGTCATCCTGCGGCTATTTCCGGTCGTGGATGTCGCGCCGGGGCTCGACGCGAGGCCCTGGTTCATCGGCTTTGGGCTAGTCTCGGTCGCGATCGCGACGCTGCTCCTCGTCTACGTGCGGGATTTCAAGCGGCTGTTCGCATTTTCGACGGTCGAGCACATGGGGATCATTCTGGTCGCGGCCGGGCTGGGCGGCGCCGAAGCACATCTCGGCGCCGCTTACCAGATGGCCGGCCATACCATCGCGAAATCGTTTTGCTTCTTTGCGGCGGGAGTCACGGTGATGGCGATCGGCACCCAGGAGATTGCGAGCGTGCGTGGCCTCATTCGCTCCTCGCCGCTCTCGGCGCTCGCCCTTGTCGTCGGCGCATTCGCGATTGCCGGAGCGCCGCCGTTCGCGGTGTTCGTCAGCGAATTCGTGATTCTGAAGGCGGGGCTCGCCAGCGGCCAATACATCACCGTGGGGCTGTTGGCCTTCTTCGTCGTGGTCGCCTTCTGCGCCGTCATGCTCAACGTGAACCGGATGGCATTCGGCGTCGGCGAATCCGAGCTATCCGCAATCACCGCGCCTGTGTCCTGCAAAGCGACGCTGGTGCTCGCGGCAATCCCCTTGCTGGTGATCGGGATTTACGTCCCCGCGCCGCTCCAGGACCTGCTCGCGGCGGCCGCCAAGGCCATGGGGGGCTAGACGAGGTCGAAATGACGATTCTCGACCAGACGGCTGAAGATTCATCCGCTTCCGAAAGCCTGCTCGAGCTGTGCAGGACCGCGTGGCGTGGACGCGTCGTCGCCACCCTCGATGATGACGCGCGGATCTGCCGTCTCGAGTGCGGACTCAATGATCTGGTCCAGGTTTGTCACAAGCTCAGCCGCGATCTCGGTTTTGCTTTCGCGACTCTCATCGTAGAAGAGGAGCCGAGCGCAGGCTGGTCGCTGACGTACATCTTCTACCGGGACGTCGCCTCGCCATGGGTTTACGTCGAGCTGCAACTCGATCCGGGCGCTACGACGGTGCCGTCGATCAGCGGATTGAGCCATGGGCCTTCGGTCGATTGGCACGAGCGCGAAGCCGAGGACCTGTTCGGGTTGAGGTTTGCAGGACATCCGCGCCTGGGCGAGTTCATCCTGCACGAGGACTGGCCCGAAGGCGTGAACCCGATGCGCCGCGACTTCGATGCACGCCAGCGGCTCGAAATGCGGGAGCCGGATCCGAAATGGGAGCCCCCGACGGTGGTGGAGGCCCCCGGGTCATTCGCGATGCCGATCGGTCCGGTGTTCTCGGATTTTGCTGAATCGGCTCACTTCCTGCTTGAGACCGTCGGCGAGGACGTTATCCACACGATTCCGAGGTTCTTCTACAAATATCGCGGGGTCGAGAAGATCGCCGAAGGACAGCAGGCGGATCGCGCCTTGCTGCTCGCCGAGCGTTTTTCGGGGACTTCCGCCTTCGCCCACGGAATGGGATTCTGTCAGGCGGTCGAGGCAGTCTGCGGAACCACGGTGCCGCCCCGGGCCCGGGCACTTCGCACCATCCTCGCCGAGCTTGAGCGACTGCGGCATCACGCTGCGGCGATCACTGGAATCTGCAATTCGACCGCGTTGGCGGTCGCAACCAGCCAGGCAGCGCTGATCGAGGAGGACCTGCTTCGTCTGACCTGCGCGGCGACCGGCCATCGATACCTGTTCGGCGTGGTGGCGCCCGGCGGTCTCGCGCGCGATCTCTCTGACGAGACATGTACCGAACTCGCCACGGCCGTCGAGAGCATCGCCAAGAAGCTCCGCGACCTGCATCAGATGCTGCGCTATTCGAGCAGCTTTCTCGATCGGCTGGAGGAGGTGGGAATCATCTCGAATGAGACCGCGGTCTCCTACGGGCTGGTCGGTCCCATTGCGCGAGCGTCGGGGCTATCGCGCGACATCCGCAAGCTGTTCCCCTATGCCGGTTATCGTGCCGTCGAATTCGAAGTGCCGGTCGAACAGGAGGGTGACGGCTATGCCCGGCTTCGCATCCTCTTTCACGAGGCGGAGCAATCTGCGCGCACCATTCGCCGAACTGTGCCCGGTTTGCCTGCAGGGCCGGTCGGCTCCCGTGCCGAGTGGAGAGCCGGAGCCGCGCTCGGCACCGTGGAGGCTCCGCTCGGCGCTGCCTTTCACTGGGTGAGGCTCCGCGAAGACGGCACCGTGGCGCGCTATCGGATCACTCCGCCTTCTTTTGCGAATTGGCACGGTTTCCATCTCGCAGCCGAGAACTTCGCGTTCCAGGACTTTCCCATAATTCTGGCTAGCTTCGGGCTCTCGAACGCCGAGTGTGATCGTTAGGAACGCATCATGGCGAATTGGGTGCTCAAAGGGCTGCGAACTGGAATCAGGACCACTGCGTATCCGCAGCGGCTGGAGGGCGCGGCAGGCGTTTCGCCCGGCCTTCCCTGCGGGACGTTGCTGGCATCGACCGAACAGGCGCGAAGCCTGGCGGAGCGGTGTCCCACCGGCGCAATCGTCCAGCAGGGCCAAGGTGTCGATATCGACGAGGGCAGATGCATTCATTGCTTCCGCTGCCGCCGAGACACCGATAACGGCGTCGCAGCCTGGGAAACGGGCTACGAATGGGCGGCTTACGCAAACGAAAGTGCGGGAGCCGCTGACAAGCTGGAGGCGGCGTTCGGTCGATCGCTGCACATCCGATTCGTCGATGCCGGCGCGTGCGGAGCCTGCATGAGCGAGGCGCGGCAGATCAACAATCCATACTACAACATGCATCGGCTCGGGTTTTTCATCACGCCGACGCCGCGGAACGCCGACGTGTTGCTGGTGGCGGGCCCGGTCTCCGACGCCATGCGGCTTCCACTGCGCAAGACCTACGAGGCGATGCCACCGCCCAAACGCGTCCTGGCAATCGGAGCCTGCGCAGCATCCGGCGGCATTTTCGGACCGAGCTTTGCCGCTTCCGGAGGCGCTGCCGAGATCATACCGGTTGATGTCGTTGTTCCCGGATGTCCGCCGCCGCCGCTGGCGATTCTCCATGGGCTCCTGCTGGTGGTCCAGAGAAAGCCGCCCTCGCGGCTAGTCTCGCGCGTGCCCTCCCCGCCGAGCTCGGAGCAGGCATGAACGCCAGCGCCCAACTGCTCTCTGTCTTTTTCGCCCTCTGCGTGATGGGCATCGTCGCCGCATTGCTGGTCGCGGAGCGATGGAGCGCGATAGCTCTTGCCATTATCGGCTCGCTCGCCGCGCTCGTGGTCATGGTCGCAGCCGGCGTGCTGCTCTTCACCGACGCGACTTTCCGCGTCGAACTGTGGCCGGTGCTTACGCTCGGAAAAATGGTTCTCGCGGTCGACCGGCTCTCCGCATTGTTCGTCTTCGTAACCGGCATGGTGTTCCTGCCGGTATCGGTCTTTTCGAGCATCTATCTAGGCAAATACCGGGCGCACTACAGCTTGGCTTACTTCGGCATTCTCTATCATGGCTTGTTTGCTGCGATCGTGCTGGTCCTCATCGCACACGACGCGATCTCGTTCCTGGTCGCCTGGGAGCTGATGTCGATCGCCAGCTACTTGCTCGTCAATTTCGAATACGAGCGGCAGGAAAGCTCGCATGCGGCCTTTGTCATGCTGGCGATGAGCGAGGCCGGGACGATCCCGGTTGCGATCGCCTTCATCCTCGTCGCCGGCGTCGCCGGGACGTTTGAGTTCGATCAATTGCGCTCGGCCGGAGCCGGGCTCGGCAGCACGCTAGGGTGGGCAGTTTTCCTGCTGTCGTTCTTCGGTTTCGCGGTTAAGGCCGGCCTCGTCCCGCTTAACAGCTGGCTCCCGCTCGCCCATCCGGTGGCTCCGACCAACGTTTCCGCGTTGCTCTCGGCAGTGATCGTGAACTTGGGCATCTATGGAATCATCCGGCTCAACTTGGACCTAGCACCGGTGACCGGGAGCGGCCCCGGGTTGATCGTTCTGATCATCGGCAGCCTCTCAGCACTGATCGGCATCCTGTACGCCACGGCGCAACCCGAGATGAAGCGCCTCCTCGCCCACAGCACGATCGAGAATATGGGGATCGTCGCCGCAGGCATCGGCGCTTCGATGGTATTTCTGGCGATGGGTCACGGGATCGTCGCAGGCGTCGCGCTGATCGCGGCGCTCTATCACCTCGTCAATCACTCGATATACAAGGCCTTGCTGTTCATCGGGACCGGAGCCGTCGAGGCCGGAGCCGGCAGCCGAGATCTAGACCGGCTCGGCGGCATTGCTCGGCGTATGCCGTGGACGAGCGTTTTCTTTCTCGTCGGCGTGCTGTCGATCTCGGCGTTGCCGCCTCTCAACGGCTTCGTCAGCGAGTGGCTGATGTTGCAAACGGTGCTCCGATCGGTGCTGCTCGCCTCGGTGCCGATCAAGATCGCCTTCGCGGTATGCGGGGCGCTTCTGGCGCTCACGGCGGGGCTTGCGGTGACGTGTTTCGCCAAGGTGTTCGCGATGGGCTTCCTGGGCATGGCGCGTTCGCAGGGCGCCGCCACGGCTACGGATGCGCCCGCCGGCACCCGCGCTCCGCTGGCGTTGCTCGCGGCCGTATGCATCGGGTTGGGCGTGCTGCCGACCTACGTGATTCCCCTGCTCGATCGAGCCGCAACCCCCCTCGTGCATCAGAGTGCAACAGCCGCGCTGGTACCGCCGTTCTTCAGCGCCGAAACCCAGCAACAGGAAGGTCTCCCTCCCGCATTCGTTTCAGAGTTCCACGATCTCGGTGCACAGGTCGGGAGCGGCGTATTGCCTGGGCGCGGCCTTGTCGTCTTGCACCGAGGTGAACAGAGCAACCCCGTCGTGTTCGCCATGTCCACGTCCTATATGCTGATCGCGCTTGCCGGGATTCTTGTGCTGACGTTCGCCGCATTTGCGTGGCTGTCGCGCCATCGCGCAGCCGTGCGCGGACCCGTGTGGGCCGGCGGCCTGCGCCACCTCTGGCCCGGGATCACCTATACGGCAACCGGATTCTCCAATCCGGTGCGGGTCATCTTCGACGCGATTCTGCGGCCCACCACGGGCGAAGACAACGTCGAAGCGGTTGCTCGCCATTTCAGAACCGCCATCCGGCGCGAATATACCGAGGTCCACATCGTCGATCGGCTGGTCCTCGAACCGCCGGTCGCCGCCTTGCAGCGACTCGCCGGTCTGGCACGGAAGATGCACGTCGGAAACGTCAACGCCTATGCAGCCTATGTGCTGGTGATACTACTCATTGTAATGATCATCGGTGCCGGGATTTTCTGACGAGCTCCGGGACGTCCCCGCACTCAAGCTGATCCCAAACCATCAACAGAGTCGACGATGACCTACGCCTGGAGTCTCGCTGCCCTGTGGCTCGGATTGGCGCTCGTTGCCACGCTGTTCGCGCTGTGGTTCCGCGTATCGACGGCTCTCACGGAGATCATCGTGGGAAC
>WNGL01023157.1_pt1 | contig 14840 bp, 13 predicted proteins | sample 5400591 | NCBI WGS metagenome assembly WNGL01 (sample SAMN13153377, study PRJNA577476) | soil metagenome | isolation source: 80 cm soil or saprolite under Garry oak tree replicate 1 | place: USA:California | collected 2016-06-15
GAGGAGCATGGGCATGGACGTGTACGTCCCCTGTCCCATTTCGACCTTGTGCATGATCAGCGTCACGCCGCCGTCGCGGTCGATGCGAATGAAGGCGTTCGGCGCCAAGGGATCAGTCCGCGGCAGCGGCGGCAGGGTGAAGCCCAACAGCAAGCCACCGCCCGCGGCGGCGCTAGTCTGGAGGAAGGTCCGGCGGGAGATGAGCCACATGGTCAGGCCTCCTTGGAGTGCGCCGCCTGCTTGATGGCGGCACGGATGCGCGGATAGGTGCCGCAGCGGCAGATGTTCCCCGCTAGGGCCGTGTCGATGTCGGCATCGGTCGGATGAGGCTTGGTCGCGAGCAACGCGGCGGCAGACATGATCTGCCCAGACTGACAATAGCCGCACTGCACCACGTCCAGATCCAGCCAGGCTTCCTGTATCTTTTTCCCGCTCGGCGTCTCACCGATGGCCTCGATGGTGGTGACGTTCTTGCCGCTGACCGCAGCGACTGGCGTGACGCAGGAGCGGATCGGCCGACCGTCCACGTGCACCGTGCAGGCGCCGCACAGCGCCATGCCGCAACCGAACTTGGTCCCCGTCAAGCCGATCACGTCGCGCAGCACCCAGAGCAGAGGCATGTCCGGCGCTACGTCCACCGTGTGCGCCGTGCCGTTGATTCTCACTGTGACCATGGCCATGTTCCTCCTCGCCGTTCGGGGGCATGCCTCATTGTTAGCCAAACGCCCAAGGTGAGACCTTAGTTCGCGCCGTCATGACCGTCAGGCACCGGATGTTCGTCGTCGGCGTCTGGATCAAGGGCCTGGACGGCCTGCTAGAGATCGCCGGCGGCATGCTGTTGTTGTTCGTGAGCGGGGCGGCGATCAACCGCCTGATCGCCCTGCTCACTCAGCACGAGCTCGCCGAGGATCCGCGGGACCTGATCGCCGGCGCGCTGCGGAGCGCTGCGAGCTACCTGACGCCGCATACGCGACGTTTTGGGAGCGCATACTTGATCAGTCACGGCCTGGTCAAGGTCTTGCTGGCAACCGCTTTGCTACGCGGCAAGCGGTGGGCCTATCCAGTGGCCATCGTGTTCCTGTGGGTGTTCATCGGTTATCAGTCGTACCGCCTGAGCTACCACTACTCGGTGGCGTTGCTGGTGCTCACACTCCTGGATGTGATCATCGTCTATCTGACGTGGCGCGAATACGGAGCCGTCAGGCGTCATGCGGAGGAGGCGTGAACGCCGGCAGCAGCAGCGCGTTGACCGTCACCGTCATCGTGCTGGCACTCATCGCGAGCGCGGCCCAGGCCGGCTTCAGCAGCAGGCCGAGCGACGGGTAGAGCACCCCGGCGGCGAGCGGGATCGCCACCACGTTGTAGATCGCGGCCCAGAAGAGATTCTGCTTGATTTTCCGTCGCACCCCGCCGGCGAGCGTCAGCGCCGCGGGCACGTCAGCGGGGTCGTCCTTCATCAGGATCACGCCAGCCGTTTCGATCGCCACGTCCGTGCCGGCGCCGATGGCGATCCCGACGGAGGCCGCGGCCAGCGCCGGGGCGTCGTTCACCCCGTCCCCCACCATCGCCACGCTGTGCCCCTGCCGCTGCAAACGTCGCACCTCCTCCACCTTGTCTCCGGGCAGCACCTCCGCCCGGACCTCGTCGATGCCGAGCGTCCGGGCCACCACGTCGGCCGTGATCCGGCTGTCGCCGGAGAGCAGCAGCACCCGCATGCCGAGGCGGTGCAGTTCCGATACGGCCGCGCGTGCGGTCGGGCGCAGCCGGTCGGCCACCGCGACGAGACCGAGCAGCCGGCCATCCGCTGCGACGTACAGCGCCGTTTTCGCCGCGCCGCGCAGCCGCTCGGCCGCCGCGTCCAGGTCCACAGCGATGCCATGGCGCTCAAGCAGTTTCCCGTTCCCCACCAGCACGGTGCGACCGTCGAGCGACGCCCGGACGCCGTGTCCGGGGACGGCCTCGAACTCGGAGGGTCGCTCCGGAACGAGCCCCCGCTGCCGCGCAGCCGCGACCACGGCAATGGCCAGCGGGTGCTCGGACTGCGCGTCGGCCGAGGCGGCGAGCTGGAGGACCTCCGCGTCGCTCACCCCCGGCGCCGGCACGATGTCCGTTACGGTCGGCCGGCCTTCCGTGAGCGTCCCCGTCTTGTCGAACACCACGGTGTCCACCCGCGCAGCGGCTTCGAGGACCGCGGCGTTCCGGAACAGCACGCCGCCGCGCGCCGCCCGCCCCACGCCCACCGTGATCGCGGTGGGTGTGGCGAGCGCCAGGGCGTCCGGGCAGGCGATCACGACGGCCGAGACCGCCGCCGACAGCGCGAAGACCACGGGTTGGCGCCCTAACAGGATCCAGGCCGCGAACGTGACGACGCCCGCCGCGAGCGCGACGATCACCAGGTACTTGCCCGCCAGATCGGCGAGCCGCTGCGCCGGCGCCTTGGACGACTGGGCCTCCCGGACCATGGCGACGATGCGGGCGAGCGCGGTGTCGGCACCGACCCGCGTGGCGCGAAAGCGGAACGCCCCTTGCTGGTTGCGCGTACCGCCCACCACCTGCGCGCCCGGGCGCTTGGCCACGGGCACCGGCTCTCCCGTGAGCATCGATTCATCGACATAGCTCGTGCCCTCGGTCACGATGCCGTCGACTGGCACCGTGTCGCCCGGCCGGACCGCCAGGATGTCGCCGACGGTGACTGCCTCGAGGGGGACCTCCTCTTCGCGACCGTCCCGCACGCGCCGCGCCGTCGGTGGCGCGAGCTCGAGGAGCGCCTCGACGGCGCGCCCGGTGGCGAGGCGACTCCGCATCTCCAGCCAGTGCCCGAGCAGGCCGAACGCGGTGAGCATCGCCGCGGCGTCGTAGAACGTCTCACCGGGAAGCCCCAGGGTGACGGCGACCGAGTAGAGATAGCTGACCAGGATCCCGGTGGCGATCAGGGTCATCATCGTGAGCTCGCCGTGCCGCAGCGAACCCCAGGCGGACGAGATGAACGGCCAGCCGCCCCACCACACGACGATCGAGGTGAGGACGAACCCCAGCAACCCGTGCGACAGCCCGAAGGGCGCCGCCAGCTCGCGGCCGATGAGCGCGGAGCCGAGCGGCGAGTAGAGCACGATGGGGATGGTGAGGATCGCGGACCCGGAGAGGCGTCGCAGCATGTCCCGCGCCATGTCGCCCGCGTGACCCGCGTGCCTGTGCGGCGGCGCGGGATCGCGGTGATGGTGCTGAGGCATGTGCATACCTAGCTTCCCTGATTCTTCAAATGCTTGAAGCCCGATTCGCTGTTAGGGGCTCCCCGACGCCGGAGACATTCACGAACGATGGGTCCAGCTGGGTCATGGCGCCACACCCCAGCAGCTTGAGCGTACGCTCCATGTCGGCCCGTAGGATCTCGAGCGCGCGCGCGACGCCCGCTGCGCCGGCGGCCGCGAGGCCGTAGGCGTAGGCGCGCCCCACGAGCACGGCGCGCGCGCCCAAGCAGATGGCCTTGATGACGTCGCTGCCGCGCCGGATGCCTCCGTCCAGCAGCACCTCGGCCTGGCCGTTCACGGCGGACACGACTTCCGGCAACGCTCTCAAGGAAGCGGGAACGCCGTCGAGCTGGCGTCCGCCGTGGTTCGATACGACAATTGCCGCTGCGCCTGCGTCGACCGCGCGCCGCGCGTCGTCAGCGGTCAGCACGCCCTTAATGACTATCGGGCCACGCCAGGTGTCGCGCAGCCACCGCACGTCATCCCACGCCACCGCCGCCCGAGCCAGGGCGGTGGTGACGTCGACGAGCGGCATCGGTCCCTGGCCCGGCACGACGACGTTCGGCAGCTTGGGGAGGCCGCCGTCCAGCAGGAACGCCGCGAGCCAGCGCGGATGTGACAACAACTGCGGTAGAAACGGGATCCGCGACGACAGGCTGCCGCTCAAGAGCTCGGTCATGCCGTTGCGCAGATCGCGCTCCCGCATCCCCGCGACGGCCGTGTCGATGGTGACGACGAGGGCGGAAAAGCCGGCAGCCCGAGCTCGGTCGAGCGCGGCCGCGGCGGCGGCACGCCCGCCGATCAGGTAGACCTGATACCACACGGGCCCGGGCGAGGATGCCTTGACATCCTCGAGCTTGTAGCCGGAGACGGTGGACAGGATATAGACAGTACCGGCTGCGCCCGCCGCGTGGGCGGCGGCCAGTTCGCCATGGGGATGCATCAGCCGACTGTATCCGACGGGCGCGAGCAGTATGGGAAACGGCAACTCCGTCCCCAGGACCGATGTCCGCAGATCGCAGGCGGGAAGCGCAACCGCGTGACGCGGCCGGAAGGTGACGACGTCGAAGGCATCCCGGTTCGCTCGCAAGGTGACCTCACCTTCGGCGCCGCCGTCGATGTAGTCGAACACCACCCTCGGCAGACGACGCCGGGCCAAGCGCCGCAGGTCCTCGATGTGCACGACCCGGGGAGATGCGACCGCCCGCGCGCGTCGCGTCAACGTTGGCAACGTCATGCACCGGCCGTCAGTGGAGGCACGACGAATGTGTGCTCTCTCGAAGGTGAGCGCGAGGGGCGGACAGGAAGAAAGGATGCCCAGCGGAAAGAAGTCCCGCTCGGCGCAGCAACACCAAGCGGGACTCTAGTTCAAATGAATGGGCCTGAGTGGAGTTGAACCACTGACCTCACGCTTATCAGGCGTGCGCTCTAACCACCTGAGCTACAGGCCCGGCCGCCACCCCACCGCCCCACCCCGTTGCCAGACGCCAAGACGCTAAGTCGCCAAGGGATGCGCGACGCCCTCTTGCATCTTGGCGTCTTGGCGTCTGGCAACTGTTCTCACTCCCATTCCCGCCGCGGGCCCTTCCGCGGCCGGAAATCCTCGTCCTCTTCGTCGTCGAACTCGTCGTCCAGCTCGTCGTATTCGTCCAGGTCGTCCAGGTCCTCCTCGTCAAGCTCGTCCTCATCCAGCTCCTCGTCGAAGTCCTCGTCCAGGTCCTTGTCCTCTTGCGACCAGTCCGACGTGTCACGGGACAACATTGTCACCCCCGGCTCGGGTCGTGGTTGATGGTTTGAACGAGCTATCCCTACCCTTACGACTCCTCGGCCGCCCGCTGGTTCCGGGCGAGCTTACGACGTGCGGTGGCGCCCAGGGCTCGCTTGCGGAGCCTGAGGGACGACGGCGTCACCTCGATCAGTTCGTCGTCCTCAATGTATTCGAGCGCCAGCTCCAGCGTCATCTGCCGCGGCGGCTCCAAGATAATCATCTCGTCCGACGCGGTCGTCCGCATGTTCGTCAGCTTCTTCTCCTTCGTGGGGTTCACGTCCATGTCCTCCGTCCGGACGCTTTCCCCCACGATCATCCCCTCATACACCGAATCGCCCGGCGTCACGAACATCGTGCCACGCTCCTGCAAATTGAAGAGCGCGTACGCCACCGTCACCCCCTCGCGGTCCGCCACCATCACCCCCCGGCTCCGCCCCGACAGCGGACCAGCCCAGGGCCCGTACTCGAAAAAGCGGTGGTGCATGATGCCCGTTCCCCGCGTGTCCGTCAGGAACTCCGACCGGTAGCCGAGCAGCCCCCGGGCGGGAATCTTGAAGCGCAGCCGCACCGTGCCCATCCCTGGGTTCCTCATGTCGAGCAGCTGCGCCCGGCGCGGGCCCAGCTTCTCCATCACCACCCCGAAATACCCCTCGGGGCAGTCGACCATCAGCTCCTCGTACGGCTCGAGCCGCTCCCCGTGCGGCCCCTCGCGCGGGATGATGCGCGGCCGGCTGACCTGGAACTCGAAGCCCTCCCGCCGCATCGTTTCCATCAGGATGCCGAGATGCAGCTCGCCGCGTCCCGAGACGGTGAACGTCTGCGGATCGTCGGTCTCCTCCACGCGCAGCGCCACGTTGCGCTCGAGCTCCCGGAACAGCCGCTCGCGCACCTGCCGGCCGGTGACGAACTTGCCGTCGCGCCCCGCGAACGGCGAATCGTTCACCTTGAAGTCCACCGAGATCGTCGGCTCCTCCACCGCAATCCCCGCGAGGCGCTCGAGGTAGTCCGGGGCCGTCACGGTCTTCCCGATCTCGACCCCGGCGAGGCCCGCCAGCGCCACGATCTCCCCCGCCGCCGCCTCCTCGAGCTCCACCCGCTCGAGGCCCTCGAACCCGAAGAGCTTCACGACGCGCGCCTGCTCGTAGGGCGCATCTCCCAAAGGACCGGGTTCCCCCAGGGGAAGTAACGCGACGGTGTCGCCCACGCGCACCCGGCCGCGCTCGATGCGCCCGATCGCGATCCGACCGAGATACGAGGAGTAGTCGAGCGTCGACACCAGCATCTGGAACGGCCCGCCCGCGTCCGCCCGGGGCGCCGGGATCGTGTCGAGAATCGTCTGAAACAGCGGCTTCAGATCGGTCCCGGGCGTCTTCAGGTCGAACGTCGCCGTCCCGGCGCGACCCGACGTATAGAGGAAGGGGCAGTTGAACTGCTCCGGCGTCGCCTCAAGATCGAGGAACAGCTGCAGCACCTCGTCGTGCACCCGCAGCGGCTCCGCATCCTGGCGGTCGATCTTGTTCACCAGCACGATCGGCTTGAGACCGAGCGCCAGCGCTTTCCCCGCCACGAAGCGGGTCTGCGGCATCGGCCCGTCCGCGGCATCCACGAGCAGCAGGAAACCGTCGACCATGCGGAGGATCCGCTCCACTTCGCCGCCGAAGTCGGCGTGCCCGGGGGTGTCCACGATGTTGATCTTCGTATCGCCCCACCGCACGGCGGTGTTCTTCGACAGAATCGTGATGCCCCGCTCGCGCTCGAGCGGATTCGAGTCCATGACCCGCTCGTTCACCTGCTGGTTGGGGCGGAATACGCCCGCCTGGCGGAGCATCTGGTCCACCAGCGTGGTCTTCCCGTGGTCCACGTGGGCGATGATGGCGATGTTGCGGATCTGCAAGGGGCTACGTCCTGAGACGGTGCCTGAATTGAGGGCCGCAGTATAAACGACGGGGAAGGACGGGGCAAGACGGGGAAGGACGGGGAAGGCTAAACGCACCCCCTACCCCGTCCTCCCCCGTCCTTCCCCGTCGTCCGCCGTCCTAGTCACACGTCTGATCCCGCTCCATCTGCACCGTGACGTGCCCGATTCCCAAGTTCCCCAGGCGCAGCTGCACCGCCTCGAGCACCCGCTGGTTGTCGGCAGGGTTCTGGACCACGAGGTGGCCGCTCATCGCGATCACCCCGCTCGTCACGGTCCACACGTGGAGGTCGTGCACCGACGTCACGCCGGGGATCGAGGCGATCCGGTCGTGGACGTCCGAGAGGGCGATATGCGCCGGCGCCGCCTCCAGCAGGATGTCGGTGCTCTCCTTCACGAGCCGCCACGCGCTGCCGAGGATGAGGATCGAGATGAGGATCGAGATGACCGGGTCCGCCCGCACCCAACCGGTCGCGAGAATGATCACGCCGGCGGCGAGGGCGCCGACCGACCCCAGGACGTCGCTCAGCATGTGGAGATAGGCACCGCGCTGGTTGAGCGAGTGGTGGTGCCCGCGGTGGAGGATCGCGGCGCCGGCCGCGTTCGCCGCGAGCCCTACGGCTGCCACGATCACGAGCAGGGTGCCCTGGACATCCTGGGGCGTGCGGAACCGCTGATAGGCCTCGAGCGCGATCCCGAGCGAGATGACGATCAGCGCTGCGCCATTGATCAGCGCAGCGAGGATCTCGAGCCGCAGCAGGCCGAAGGTCCGTGCGGCCGTGACGGGCCGCTGGGCGAGATGCGCGACGACGAGCGACAGGCCGATCGCCGCCACATCCGCCAGCATGTGCCCCGCGTCGGCGAGCAGGGCGAGCGAGTGGGCGACCCAGCCACCGATCGCCTCCGCGACCATCACCGCCGCCGTCAGGGCGAGCACCGTCTGCAGCCGCCGCCGGCTCTCGAGCCGGAGCGGGATACGGTGCGTGCATTGAACGTCGAGCGGCAGAGTCGTCATCCGCCGTCCGTCATCCTCCGGATGCGAACGGCTTCTGCATGGCCATAGAGCCCCTCAGCCTCCGCGAGCGCGATGATGTGCTCAGCATCCTGCGCGAGCCGCTCGGGCGAATACGCGATCACGCTGATCCGCTTCACGAAGTCGTGCACCCCCAACGGCGAAACATATCGAGCGGTTCCGGCGGTGGGCAACACGTGTGACGGCCCCGCGAGATAGTCGCCGACCGCGCCGACCGGCTCGGGGGTCCACGTCCCCACGAAGATCGCGCCGGCGTGCCGGATGCGGTCGGCTACGGGCCAGGGGTCCCGCACCAGAACCTCGACGTGCTCAGGCGCCCGCCGGTTCGCCACTTCCACGGCGGCGTCCAGGTCGGGGACGACCACGACCATGCCGTGATCCGCCAGGGACCGTTCGATGATCGCCCGCCGGGGCGAGCGCGCGACCTGGCGCGCCAACTCCGCCGGCAGCGAATCCGCGAGCCGGGCGCTCGGGGTGACGCACCACGCGCACGCATCCTCGTCGTGCTCGGCCTGGGCGATGAGATCGGCCGCCACGGCGCGCACGTCGGCCGCGTCGTCCGCGATGATCAGCACCTCCGTCGGCCCAGCGAGCATGTCGATTCCCACCACGCCGGCTGCTCCCACCTGGCGCTTCGCCTCCGTCACGAACCGGTTGCCCGGGCCAACGATCTTGTCGACGCGGGGCACCGTGCGCGTCCCGTACGCGAGCGCGGCGATGGCCTGCGCGCCGCCCACGCGGAACAGCCGCGTCACGCCCGCGAGTCCAGCGGCCGCCAGCACGACGTCCGGCGTGCCCTCCTTGCCGCCCTTGCCCCCCTTGCCCCCGGTCCGGCCTGGTCCTCCCGGGGGTGTGACCATCACGATTTCGCGCACGCCCGCGACCACGGCCGGCACCACATTCATTATTACAGTAGAAGGGTACGCGGCCTTGCCGCCCGGCACGTATACGCCGACCCGGTCGAGCGGCACGACGCGCATTCCGAGCGCGGCTCCCTGGACGTCGCGCTCGAGGAACCCATGCTCGACCTGCTTCGCGTGATAAGCCCGGACACGGGCGACGGCGACCTCGAGGGCGGCACGCAGCGGGGCGGGAATCCGTGCGAGCGCCTCCTGGCACCTGCCACCCGTGACCTCCCACTCCCCGGGCTCGAGGTCCACCTTGTCGAGCCGCCGCGCCTGCTCCCGCACCGCCTCGTCCCCCCGGGCGCGAACGTCCTCGAGGATCGCGCGCACGGCGGCCGCCGTCTCGGGATCCGCGGCGCCGACCTGCGGCAGGTGTGCCGCCAGCGCCTCGTAGGGCGGCGCTTGAAGTCGAGTTAGCACTGGATATGTTCCGGCCTCTATGCCCATCCCGGAGTCCGCCCTGGAATCCCTGGGCGTGCGCCTGCTGGCGTTGGTGGCGCTCGTGCTCGCCAACGCGTTCTTCGTCGCGGCCGAGTTCGCGCTGGTGGCCGCGCGCCGCACGCGCATCGAGGCGCTCGTCCGGCGCGGCGACCGGAAGGCTAAGACCGTGCAGACGGCGCTGCAAGATCTCTACCGCCAGCTCTCCGCTGCGCAGCTCGGCATCACCGTCGCCTCGATCCTCCTCGGATACGTGGCCGAGGACACCGTGGCGCAGCTGTTTCGCAACTGGTTCGCGGCGCTGCCGCGCGCGCTCGACTTTCTCGCCCGGGGCGGCATCGCGTCGGTGCTGGCCGTCGCGGTGATCTCCTTCCTGCACGTCGTGTTCGGCGAGCAGGCGCCCAAGGCGTGGGCCATCACCTATCCCGAGCGGACGAGCCGCTGGATCGCGGCTCCTCTGATCCTGTTCTCCTGGATCACCCGCCCGTTCACCGAGCTCCTGAACCGCAGCGCCAACCGGGTGGTCCGGCTGCTGGGGGTGAAGGGCACGTCGGCGGAGCTCGACCGCATCCACTCGCCGGAGGAGATCCGGATGCTCGTGGAGCAGAGCCAGAAGCGAGGCAAGCTCGACCCGAGCGACGCGCGGCTGCTCCAGGGCGTGTTCGAGTTCAGCGAAAAGACGGCCCGCGACGTGATGACGCCGCGCACCGAGATGGTGGCCCTGCCGGCGGACTTGACGCTCGAAGAGGCGGCGGACCAGGTGGCCATCGCCGGGCGCTCGCGCTATCCCGTGTACGGCGAGTCGCTCGACGACATCCTCGGTGTGGTGCACGCCAAGGACATTCTCGCCGGGGTCCGTTCCGCGAAGGGCGGCGGCCTGCGCGAGGTGCTGCGGCCCGCGCTGTTCGTCCCCGGGACGCGGGAGGTGGAGGACGTGCTCGCGGACATGAAGCGGCAGAAGAGCCACCTCGCGATCGTGCTCGACGAGTTCGGCGGCACCGCCGGGCTCGTCACCATGGAAGATCTGCTCGAGGAGATCGTGGGGCAGATCTACGACGAGTACGACCGCCCCACCGGCGACGCGCTGCGGCCGGCGCCCGCGGGAGGCGCGCCGCTGCTCTCGGGCTCGACGCCGATCCGCGACGTGAACGACGCTCTCGGGCTCCAGCTGGACGAGGGCGACTACACCACCATCGGCGGCTACCTGTTCGGCGTGCTGGGTCGCCTGCCCAAGATCGGGGACCAGGTGGCCGTGAAGGGCGCGGTGTTCGAGATCGTCGAGATGGACAGTCGCCGCGTGGGCGCCGTCCGGGTGGTGCGGTGAAGCCGCGCTCCTCGATCGCCCCGATTCCGCCCGGAGCGCTCGACCTCGCAGGCGACGCGGTCCGGCGGCGGCGCCAGCTGCAGAATCGCATGCTCGAGCGGCTGGAAGCGGCCGGGTACGAGGAGATCATCCCACCGACGTTCGAGTACGCCGAGGTGTTCGTGCGGGCGGCCGGCGAGATTCCCGACGTCGCGGACCGGCTGATCCGCTTCCTCGATCTCGACGGCAAACTCATGGCGCTCCGCTACGACTTCACGGCCAGCGTGGCGCGCCTCGCGGCGACCAAGCTCGTCGACCGTCCCACCCCGCTGCGCCTGTCGTACGCGGGCAAGGTGTTCCGCCAGGACCCGGCGCGCGAGGGTCGCCGGCCGCGCGAGATCCTCCAGGTCGGAAGCGAGCTGCTCGGCGAGCCGGCGACGGCAGCCGACGTCGAGGTGTTGCGGCTCGCGCTCGAGCTGGTGCGGGCGTCCGGTACGAAGGAGTTCCAGGTGAACCTCGGGCACGTCGGCGCGCTCGCCCCGGCGCTCGGCCTGCTCGCCCCCGAGACACGTGCCGTGGTGCGCCGGCTGATCGACCGCAAGGACGCGGCGGGCCTCGCGGCCGCGGCCCCGGGGGTGCTCACCGAGCTGCCGTTCATCATCGGCCGGCGCGAGGCGTTGGAGCGCGCGGCACGCGTGGTGGGCGACTCGGCGCAGGCCCGCGCGGCCATCGACCGGCTGGGGGCGGTCGACGGCGCTCTGACGGACGACGAGCGGCAGCACGTCGTGTACGATTTCGGCGAGGTGCGAGGGCTCGATTACTACACGGGGATGCACTTCGAGGTCTTCGTGGCGGGCGCGGGAGCCGCGGTGGGCGCGGGCGGCCGCTATGACGACCTGATGGGCCGCTTCGGCCGGCCCCTCCCCGCGGTGGGGCTCGCGCTCGACCTCGACGCGCTTGTGGAGGCGGTGCCCTGAGCTCGCCCCTCAAGGTCGCGCTCGCGAAGGGGCGTCTCCTCGAGCCCGCGCTCGAGCTGTTCCGGAAGATCGGCGCCCCGGCGGCGGACGACGCCGCGAGCCGTCGGCTCGTGGTGCCGTCGGCGGACGGGTCGCTCTCGTTCCTCTTCGTGAAGCCCGCCGACGTGCCCGTCTACGTCGAGTCGGGCGCTGCAGACCTGGGGATCACCGGGACCGACGTGCTGCGCGAGACGGAGGCCGACGTGCTCGAGCCGCTGGCGCTGGGGTTCGGCGCCTGTCGCATGGTCGTGGCAAGCCCCCGCAACGTCCCTTTCCCCTCGCTCCCGGGCGGCGCGACGCCCCGCGTGGCGACGAAGTACCCGCGCCTCACGCGCAGCTTCTTCGCGGAATCCGGCCTCGGCGTCGAGGTCATCACCGTCTCGGGCTCGGTCGAGGTGGCGCCGCTGCTCGGCCTCGCTCACTGGATCGTGGATCTCGTCGACACCGGGCGCACCCTGCGGGAGAACGGGCTCGCGGAGCGGGCGAAAATCCTCGACGTGGGTGCCGTGGTGGTGGTCAACCGGGCGAGCCAGAAGTTGCGGCTGGAGGAGCACCAGCGCCTGTTGAGGGCGTTACACGACGTCACGACGGCACGTTCCCCGTAGCATCCCTCGCGCGCGTTTGGGGGGGGGAACGTGCCGTCATGCCGTCGCGCGACGTGCCTTCCGCGCCAGCTCCACCGCCAGCTCGAGCGCCGCCCGCATCGATCCCGGGTCCGCGATGTCCTTGCCCGCGATGTCGAGGGCGGTGCCGTGGTCGGGCGCGACGCGGGGGAACGGCAGGCCCAGCGTGACGTTCACGCCCTTACCGAATCCGGCCACTTTCACCGCCGTCATGCCGACGTCGTGATAGGGCGCGAGGACCGCGTCGAATTCACCGCGCAACGCCCGCACGAACACCGTGTCCGCCGGGAACGGCCCCGCGGCACCGAGCGCGCTCGCCGCCGGTCGCAGCACGCGGTCGTCCTCGTCGCCGAACAGCCCCCCTTCACCGGCGTGCGGATTGAGCGCGCACACCGCCAGACGCGGCCGGGCGATCCCCCACCACGCCGCGAGCGCCCGCTCCGTGATGCGGCCGCAGCGCACGACGCGCTCCGTCGTCACCTGGGCCGGCACGTCCTTTAAAGGAATGTGGGTGGTCACGAGCACGACGCGCAGTGTTCCCGCGGCGAGCATCATGGCGACGTCCACGTCACCCGCCAGGTGCGACAGCAGCTCGGTGAGGCCGGGATAGCGGAAGCCCGCGAGGTGGAGCGCCTGCTTGTGCACCGGCCCGGTGACGATCGCGTCGACCTCCCGGGCGAGCGCGAGGCGCACCGCGTCCTCGACCGCCTGCCCGGCGATGCGGCCGGCGACTTCAGGGAGCAGGGAGCTGGGAGCGGTACCTTCCGGTGCCTCGGAGCGCCCTGCTCCCTGCTCCCTGCTCCCTATCAGCACGACGTCCGCGTCCAGGGGGCCGACGGCGAGCGCCTTCGCCACGACTTCCGGCCCGATCCCCCGCGGATCGCCGAGGGTGACGGCGAGACGGGGACGGGGGGGGGGCACGGCGTTAGAACCGGACGTCGACGTACGTCGTGCGGCGCAGCGTGTCGAGGTAGTGTTTGATCGCGAGTTGCTGTGAGAGCGCGTCGCGGATGCGGTCCTTCACGTCGTCGAAGCTGAGCTCGCCTTCGGGCAGGCGCTTGGTCAGTTCGAACACTACGAACCGGGGACGCGCCGTGGCGGCACCGACTGTGAACACGGGCTTGAGGCGCGGCACGGTGTCGCCCCCCACCACCTTGGCGTAATCGGGCGGAAGCTGGGAGATGGGCACCGCGTCGGCGAGCTTGGGCTCGCTGGGGTCGGAATAGAGGCGCGCGAGCGTGTCGAACGACGCCCCCGCCGCGAGGGCGTCATGCACAGAATCCGCTTGGCGCTTTGCCAGGGCGATCTGCGTGGGCGAGATCGCCGGCTGGATCAGCACATGGCGGGCGAGAATCTCCGCCGGCTGCACGCGCTCCACCTGGATGATGTGGTAGCCGAACTCCGTCTCCACCGGCTCCGAGATGTCACCGGGCCTCAGCCGGAACGCGACGTCCTCGAACTCCTTCACCATGACGCCCCGGCGGAACCAGCCCAGCTCCCCGCCCTGCTCGCGCGACGCGCTGTCCGCCGAGTACTGCTTCGCCATCTCGGAGAAGCTCGCGCCGTGCCGCAGCGCGACGACGAGTGATTCCGCGAGCTGGCGCGCCCGGGCCTGCGCCGCGGAATCGGCCTTGGGCACGATGACGATCTGCCGGAACGAGACCGCCGCCGGCCGCTTGGGTTGCTGTGCCTTGTTCTCCTTCCAGAAGTCATGCATCTGCGCGTCCGTGGGTGGGATCGGCCGGAGCTTGCCCTTCCCCTTCAGCGCCTCGATCAGCCGCTGCTGCAGGATGGAGCGACGCTGTTCGTCCGCGAGCCAGCGCCGCCATTCCTCTTCCGACACGAACTGCGCAGCGCGCAGCTGCGCCCGAAACTCCGTGATCGACGCGAACTGCTTCCGTACGTTCTGAACCGTCTGCTCCACGGCGTCTTGCACTTCCTGCTCCGTCACCTTGATGGTCGTATCGCGCTCTGCCTGCTGCACCATCAGCTCCTCGTCCACCATCTGGGAGAGGATCTGGCGGCGGGCCGCGTCCCGCCCCGCCGAATCGTCCGGGATCTTGGCGCCCTGCGATTGCGCCAGCACGAGCTGCTCCTCGACCTGCGAGGCGAGGATCGGCTTCGTCCCGACGATCGCGACGATCCGGTCCACCGGGCGGCCGGTCGCGGCCTGACCCTGGGCCGCCGCGCGCCGGAGCGGGAAGGCGGGGGCGGCTAGGGACAACAGGACGAGGGCGGCCGGCAGGGCGCGCATGCTACCGCGGGACGTGCTTCGCGCTGTCGCCGGGAACCGGCGGCGGGCCGGGCGCCCGCTTGAGGCCGGTCGACGGCGCACCGCGCGCGCCTGAGTCCGCGGCCACTCGGATCGCTTGCGCGCGCTCCAGCGCGCGTGTGATCCCCGCCGCGTTGAGCGACCACGGCTCGCCCTGGCGCAGCGCGTTGGCCAGAAACGGCGGCACGGAGAGCAGCTGTACCTCGCCGTCCTTGAGCGCGCGATCCAGGTAATGGTCGAGGTGTGCCATCGCGAGTCGCGTCCGCGCCTCTGGGGTGGACGCCGAATCCTGGAGCAGCTGGGGCCAGATCCCCGTGAG
>WNGL01019121.1_pt1 | contig 14832 bp, 13 predicted proteins | sample 5400591 | NCBI WGS metagenome assembly WNGL01 (sample SAMN13153377, study PRJNA577476) | soil metagenome | isolation source: 80 cm soil or saprolite under Garry oak tree replicate 1 | place: USA:California | collected 2016-06-15
CTGTCGAAGGCCGGCCTGGTGGACGGCGCAGCCGCGTACGTTCGCACGCCCAGCGGCGGGCTGCACGCCTACTTCCGCGGTTCAGATCAGCGCAACGGCCACCTGCCCGCCCACCATCTGGATTTCCGGTCCCTCGGCGGCTACATCCTGGCCCCGCCGTCCCGGGTCGACGGCAAGCCCTACCAGGTCATCCGGACGGTGCAGGCCGACGGCGGACTGGACTGGGCCACCGTCACCGCCCTGCTGGAGCCCCGGCGGCAGATCGCCCGGCCCCAGCCGCGCCCGGCCCCCGACCGGGACCTGAGCCACCTGGCCCGGTGGGTCGCCAGCCAGGCCGAAGGCAACCGCAACGCCGGCCTGTTCTGGGCCGCCAACCGCGCCCTGGACACCGACCCGGCCGCCGACCTCAGCCCCCTGGCCGCCGCCGCCCGCCAGGCCGGCCTCGGCGAGCGGGAGATCACCCGCACCCTGGACTCCGCCCGCAGAACCGGCCAGGCCGGCCACCTCCCGCCCGATCACCAAGCCGAGCCGGCCAGCTGACATGAGCACCACAACCCTCGCTCCGGCCCGGCCGATCCCCTCCGCCCCCCACCAGCCCAGCCCCAGCCCTGCCCAGGACCATGTCCGTCGGCTGCGGGAGGGCGGCGGGACCTACCGCGGCATCGCCGCCGCGGCCGGCCTGGCCCCAGCCACCGTCTATTACCTGGCCTCTGGCCGCCGCCCGGCCACCCCCTTCACCACCACTGCGTTGCTCGCCGTCACCAGCGCCACCCTGCCCCGCCACCGGGTGGACGCTGACGGTACCCGGCTGCGGCTGCGCGCTCTGCACGTGATGGGCCACGGTTCGGCCCGCATCGCCCGCGCCGTCGGCGTCCAGAAAGAGACCATCCGCAAGCTCGTCCGCGGTGACACCACGACGATCAGCCCGCAGCTGCGCGATATGACGCGTGGTGGGACAAGCGCGCCCCCGCACGCACCCGCTTCTAGCGCGGCGCGGCCACCGCCGCCCGCAAACGCGCCATCGCGGGGAACTGGTGCGCCGCCGCCGCCCTGGACGACGACCTGCTCGACACCCCCGGCTACCGGCCCCGGCAGGGCTGGAAACCCGCCACCGGAACGGGCACCGCCCCCGACATCTGCCCGCCCGCCCGACACCACCAGACCAAGAAGGACACATGCCCGACGACGAACGACTGACCTGGGACCTCATCCACGAGGTCCTCAACGTCCTCGAACGCCACGGCTACCGCCACAGCGACAACCAGCACACCGGCCAGGCCATCGGACTCATCCGCGCGACGGCCCACGTCTACGAGGGCACCCAGGACGCTCCGCCCGGCGGCTACGCCGTGGTGCCATCATCCCGGCCGACAGCACCACAGCCGCCCGGCCCGCCCGGCCAGGAAGCCGTCATCGTCTCGGCCGGGAAGGTCAAGATCCTGCTGGCCGCGCTGGACGAAGCCGCCGAATACAAGCGGGACCGGGCCGCCGCTTGCGCCGACTGTGCCGACCAGTCCTGCACGACCTGCCAGTGGCGCCTGCAGGCCGCCGATGCCTACGACCAGATGGCCGGCCAGATGATCCACGCCGCCGAGGCCTCCGCCGCCCGGCAGCGCACGCCCGGCCACGCGGCGCCTGCCGGCGGCGGGCCGCACGCGGCCGCCGACCGGGAGGCCGGACAGTGACCTGCCGCCAAACAGCGCCAGCCCCGGGCACCACCAGCCAGCCACGGCGGGTGACGGCATGAAGCAGCCCGAAGACAGCGACTCCCGCCGCGGGTCGGGTAGCACCAGGCCCCCCGTGTCCGTGGTCGTCGTCAGCGCCAGCGACTGGGTCAAGGAACACATCCCGGCCGCCAGAGCCAACCTCTGGGACGCCCTGCACACCGGCGACGACCGCCACCGCGACCCCGAGCCCGACCTAGAAGCCGAACCATGACCGCGACCCGGAAGTGACCACCATGACCTTGACCATCAACGACAGCACGATGACCAGCGACCAGACCGCCCACACCGCCCGGCATATGCCCGGCCGGGACGGCTGGGAGGTGTCCTGGCTGCCCGGCCGCATCCTGGACCGCAACACCGCCATCACCGCCATGACCGTTGCCGCCACCGTCGGCGAAGCCGACCTGTACGAGGGCCACCGGCTCTGGCCGTTCGTCCAAAGCTGGGCAGCCGAGCTCGGCCTGACCGGACCTGATGTGATCGCGCGCGCCGCCCAGCCGCCCGCCGGCATCAGCCGCCCCCACGACCAGGCCGCCGCACAGCCTGACCGTGAGGCAGCCGACTGACCAGCACACCGCATGCGCAGGACAGATAACGGCCTAGAACCCCCGGCACCGTGCGCCTACCGGCTGCCCGACGACGGGCCGCTCCCCGACCTGGCCCTGTACGAACGGCTCATCGGCGACGGCATCGCCGCAGCCGACAGCCAGGGCAACCCCGCCGATCACGTCACCGCCCGGCGGCTGGCCATCTGGCTCGCCGCCCGGCCCCAGTCTCCGGTCTTCGCCCAGGGCCTGGTCCGCTTCGTCGAGACCGGAGCCATCAGCCCGGCCCTGAAGACCCAGCTGCGCCTCCACGCCCGCTCGGCCGCCTACCCCGACCGGCCGCAAGCCGCCCGGCTGATGGAATACTGCACCGCCCGCGGCGCCGACCTCGGCCCGGTCGGCGAGAACTTCGGCGCCGCGTGCGACCAGATCGACCGCGCCGACACCATGCTCGCAGGACTCCGCGACCGCGCCCGGCACGGCCGCAGCCTCCCCGAGCGGGCGTGGCCGGAGACCGAGGCGCTGCAGCCTGTCGCCCTGGCCGGCCGCAACCCCGACAGCCAGACCGTCACCCTCGTCCTGGACGCCACCACCGCCAGCATCGCTATCTTCGCCATCGCCGCGCACGCCGACGAGCGAGAGGCCCACGTCCGCGAAATCCAGCGCTACGGCCAGACCCTCCCCGAAGGCTCCTACGGCCGGCGCAACCGCCAGGCCATCGCCGCCCGCGAGACCCGGGTCGCGACCCGCCTGCGCGCCGTCGAGCAGGCCTACCGCACGGCCATCGACCGTGACACCGCGTACAGCCAGCCAGAGCCCACCCGGACACTCCGTTCTCCCGAGCCTCAAGCCGGCAGGGACATCGAGCTGGAGGCCGAGCCGTGACCCGCGAGACTGCGGCCATCAACGCCGGACGAGGCGGGAACGACGCTGCCGGCCGACCAGTGCCGGCGGCCGGGCAGGGACGCATGGGAGGACATGGGTCGCGGTACGGAGACGGCAGAACGCCCGAGCAGGAGCGCGCATATCTGCGGCGTCACATCGCCGTGAATATCGTTGGCGAAAACCCGCCACCACTTACGAGCGAGGCGCGTGACTTGGTCCGTCGTACTCTGGCCATCGCTCAGCAGCATGGAGCCGGCGACTTCCCCAGCTGCCTGAGCCGGTAGCCGATCTGATCACCATCTGAAGTGCGCGACCGTAGGTTAGTGAGGGTTCTGGCGCCATTTGATGGTGACTCGCCGCGGATCGAAGCCGCGCCATGAAGGCGTGCCAGCGTCGTCGGACGGGACCGGCAGCCCGAGCTCCGTGTATTTCGCGTTTCGCACCTGGATTGCCTCGTCCATAGACCCGTAGCTTCCGAAGAACTTCTCCTGGCCGCCCACATTGATGCGGACCTCAAACCGGCCGCGGTGCCGTTTGGGACGCCGGAAACGCGGGCGTGCCGCCACACTGATCTGTTCGAAGAGGACACGGCATAGCTCCTTGCGCGCAGCGACAGGTAGCCCGTTCCATTTCGCCTCAACTTGCTCGTACGGGCCCCCTGCCACGTCCCGGAGTACCGGCGGTACCGCTGCGAGAGCGGCGCGCCGTTCGGCGCCGGCGATTTTCACCAGCAAGGTGCGCTCGATCCTTGCGAAGGACATGGGAGTGATTTCCCCCTCCGCAGCCAGGTCCGCGTGCTCGTCCAGACGCGCCCGCAACTCGGCCGCCTCAGCGCGGGCAGTGACCGATTCTTTGTCAGAGGCGGCCACCGTGAGCGGGTAGGTGTCTGGCCGGGACAGGCGTTCGACCACCGTCATCGAGATGTAGTCATCGAGCCAGTCCGCGCGGATCTGCACGCAACCACCAGGGCACCGGTATATTGCGGCGTTGTTTTTCTTGTCCGGCCCGGCGGCGGTCAGCTGGCGGCCGCATCCGCCGCAGGTGGCAAAGAAGGACAGCATGTGACGGATGCCCCCCGGCCTGGTGGTCTTCCGTCTCGGATCACTGAGGATGCGCTGCACTGCCCAGAAGGTTTCCTCCTCTACGATCGGGGGCCAGTTGCCAACCAGGAGGCCGTCGTGGCGCCGCCAGCGGCGTTTCCCGATGTATACCGGGTTGCTGGCTATGCGCTGTATGACGCTGCGTCCCCATTCGCCGCCCTCCGGGGCCGGTATACCCTGCTCGTTAAGCCAGCGGCGAACCTGGTTCACGGGAATTCCCTTAGCGATGCTAAGAAAAATGTACAGGACGATCTCGGCCTTAGTCATCCTGTTGTCGCCTGGACTCGCTGGCTCCTTGCTCGGGCGCTGCGCGAGCAGTTCGCGGGTGCGAGGATGATACTCGCGTTCGTAGCCATAAGGGCAGTGCCCGAATGGCTCACCCGCCTGCATCTTCGCAGCGACTGCCCGCCGTACCCGGATCGAGGTCTTCTCAGATTCATAGCCGGAATCAACGCCGTCTTCGGCGAGGTTGCGCCAGTCCCGGCCGTTGGCCATGTCATACAGCCGGCCATGGGTCGTGATATAGATTCCCGTGTGGTTCTCACGGCACGCATCCAGGAACTGCGCCCAGCCCGCCAGCTCCCGGTCACCCCGCGATGATTCCCACAGCACCACCACATCGAGCTTGCCCGCGTTGATATCAGCCAGCAATAGCCGGTACTCGGGCCTGTCGCGGGTCGCGAACCGGGACGCGGACAGACCTGGGTCTTCGTAGTGGGCCGTGATCTCCCAGCCGTGCCGGGCGCACTCGTCCCCGTTGGCCTTGTTCTGCTCCTCGATGCTGCGCGCCCGCTCAATCTCCTTACGGTCACGCGCGGTGGCCAGCCGGGACACCCGCTCATAGACCCCGGCCCGCACACCCGGCCGCCCGGCGGCGGCAGGGTCAGTAGGGAAAGCTTCTACCTCAGGAACCATACCCTGATACTAGCAACAGTTCGCCTTGGCGGCCTGGCAGTCAGGTCATGGCGCCATGCAAGCTCGGCCTGCCAGGCCAAGGCACGGTAAGGCTGCGGTCACCACGGTGGCAGGTCGGGCAGATCGCACAGCATTGCGTCTGCGCCGGTGCTGGCTCACCTCCCGGTACGGGCACCGGTCGCCGGGTGTTCAAGATGGGACAGCGCCGGCTGCGTTAGGCTGCTGTGCCGTGCCGCAGACGCGCCTGGACACTGCCCGGATCCGGGCGGCTCGCCGGGTAATCGACCCGGCTTTTCTCGACACTCCGCTGTACCGCTGCGAGGCGCTGGAGCCCGGCCTGGGGTGCACGGTGAGCATCAAGCTCGAAACGGCGAACCCGGTCCGCAGCTTCAAGGCCCGCGGCACCGAGGTCGTCGCGAGCCTGCTCGCCGGCCATGGCGCGCGCGCGGTGGTGTGCGCCAGCGCGGGCAACCTGGGCCAGGCCCTGGCCTGGTCCGGTCGCGGCCGGGGCCTCGACGTCACCGTCGTGGCCTCCCGCTTTGCGCCTGCGGCCAAGCTCGATCGCATCCGCGCACTGGACGCCAGGCTGGAGCTGGTGGACGGCGACTTCGACGCCGCTCGCGAGCGGGCGGCGGCCATCGCGCGGTACGACGGCATCCGGCTGGTCGAAGACAGCGCCGACATCGAGACCTGCGAGGGCGCGGCGACCATCGGCCTGGAACTGGCGGGCGCCGTGCCGCCCTTCGACGCCGTCCTGATTGCTCTGGGCGGCGGGGCGCTGGCCACCGGTGTGGGTCACGTGATCAAGGCCCGGGCGCCCGACGTCGAGGTCATCTGCATCCAGCCGGCGGGCGCGCCGGCGATGACACACTCGTGGCGCCAGCGGCGCGTCGTCACCACCGGCCCGGCCAGCACCATCGCTGACGGCGTCGCCGGCCGGCGTCCCATCCCGGCCGTCCTGGACGACCTCCTGCTGGTCGCTGACGACGCCGTCCTGGTCTCCGAGGCGTCGATCATCGCCGGCATGCGGATGCTCCTGGACCACGCTGGCCTCGTCGTCGAACCGTCGGCCGCGCTCGGCATCGCGGCGATCCTCCAAGACCGTGACCGCTTCGCCGGCCGGCACGTCGTCACCATCGTGTGCGGCAGCAACGTCGACCTAGACGCCTATCACCGCTGGGTCGGTGCCGCTCCCATCCACAGGTCCTGACAATTGCTCTCGGCCGGCCCGCAATGGGGAGCGACAGCACGATTTCGCGGAGTGGCCGCCAAGGTCCTCCACTACCCGACACGGATCTGGCTCAGGCTGCCGGTTCTAACTTCTCGTCTAACATTTCAATAGAACCTGGTAGGACGGGTTACGTAGAGAGCCTGGTCAGGCTACAGGCCCAGGCCGCGGGCGATGATGTCCTTCTGGATCTCGGTGGTGCCGCCGTAAATGGTCTGCACCCGGGCGTCGGCGTAGGCGCGCGCGATCGGGTACTCGGTCATATAGCCGTAGCCGCCGAACAGCTGTAGGCAGCGGTCGAGCACGCGGCGTTGCACCTCGGTCGCCCAGAGCTTGGCCTTGGCCGCGTCGACCGCGCTCAGCTCGCCCTCGTTCAGCGCGAGCACCGCCTTGTCCAGGTAGGCCTCCAGCACGTCCACCTCGGTCACCGCGGTGGCCAGCTCGAACGCGGTGTTCTGGAAGGCGGCGATCGGCTGCCCGAACGCGGTGCGCTGCCTCGTGTACTCGACGGTCCAGTCCAGCGCGGCGCGCAGCGACGCCAGCGCCATCATGGCGATCGACATCCGCTCCAGCGGCAGCCGCTCCATCAGGTGCACGAAGCCGCCGCCCTCGCGCCCGAGCAGGTTGGCCGCGGGCACCCGGGCGTCGTCGAAGAAGAGTTCGGCAGTGTCCTGGGCGTGCAGCCCGATTTTGTCCAGCTTGCGGCCGCGGCTGAAGCCGGGCATGCCGCGCTCCAGCACCAGCAGGCTGATCCCGCGCGAGCCCGCGCCGGGATCGGTGCGCGCCACCACGATCACCAGGTCGGCGTTGATGCCGTTGGTGATGAACGTCTTGGCGCCGTTGACCACCCAGTCGTCGCCGTCGCGGACCGCCGAGGTGCGGATGCCCTGCAGGTCGCTGCCCGCCCCAGGCTCGGTCATGCCGATCGCGCCGATGCACTCCCCGGCCGCCATCGGCGGCAGCCAGCGGGCCTTCTGCTCCTCGGTGCCCAGGTCCACGATGTACGGGATGGCGATGTCGTCCTGCAGGCCGAAGCCCGAGCTCACCGACGCCGCGCAGACCTTGGCCAGCTCCTCCATGACCACGCAGCGGAAACGGAAGTCATCCGTCCCCGGCCCGCCGAACCCCTCCGGCACCCGCAGCCCGATGATCGCCTGCTTGCCCGCCGCGAGCCAGGCCCGCCGGTCGACGTTGCGCTCCTCTTCCCAGCGCGGCAGGTTCGGCGTGACCTCGCGCTTGACATACTCCTGCACGACCTGGCGGAACGCCTCGTGGTCCGGCTCGTACAGGTCCCGGCGCACGGGTTACTGTCCCTTCCACACCGGGGCGCGCTTCTCGGCGAACGCCCGGGCGCCTTCCCGCGCGTCCTGCGAGGTGAACACCGGCTGCATCACCCTGGTCATCTCGCCCCACCGCTCGGCCGCGGACCAGTCGCCGCCGCCGTTCGCGATCTGTTTGGTGGCGATGAGCGCCAGCGGGCCGTTGGCCGCGATCTTCTCCGCCAACTCCACCGCCGCCGCCAGCGCCTGGCCGTCCTCGACGACGCGGTTGACCAGGCCCATCTCGGCCGCCCGCGGGGCGTCGACCGGGTCGCCGGTGAGCAGCATCTCCAGCGCAAGCGCCCGGGGAATCCGCTGGGCCAGCAGCAGCGCCCCGCCGGCCCCGGCCACCAGCGCGCGCTTGACCTCCGGGACGCCGAACCGGGCCGACGCGCCCGCGACCACCAGGTCGCACGCGAGCAGCAGCTCGAACCCGCCGGCCAGCGCCCAGCCCTCGGCCGCGCCGATCAGCGGCTTGCGCGGCGGGGTCTGGGTGATGCCGCACAGCCCGCGGCCGGGGAAGGACGGCGTCTCTCCCTGCAGGAACGCCTTGAGGTCCATGCCCGAGGAGAACGTCCCGCCGGCGCCGGTGAGCACGCCCGCCCGCAGATCGCCGTCCGCGTCCAGTTCGTCGGCCGCGTCCCGGATCCCGGCCGCGACCGCCCCGTTCAGGGCGTTACGGGCCTCCGGCCGGTTGATGGTGATGACCTGTACCGCGCCACGCCGCTCGACGAGCACCTCGTCGCTCATCCCGCCTCCACCCTGCTCGCGCCTTGCCTGGATATAGTCGCTCATCCCGCCTCCACCCTGCTCGCGCCTTGCCTGGATATAGTGAGATGATTTTATCGAATCGCCCCGCTGAGCGTTCCAGCGGGCAGGACTAGGATGCCGAACGGGCCGGGCGAAACGGCACTCCGGCAGGCGCGAGCGGGGATGGCGAAGGAGCCGGGAGGGACGGGCGCGGGTGAGACGATAATGGCGGATGAGGAAGGGAGCAGCATGGCCGACGAGCTCAGCCCGCTGGATTACCTGTTGCACCGCGGCGAGTCGCATCCGGCCACGCGATCGGCGTTCCTGAACCTGGAGATCCTGGACCGGCCTGCCGACTGGGGGCGGCTGCGCGAGGCGCTGGACCGGGCCTCGCGCGTGGTCATCAGGATGCGGCAGAAGGTGGTGGTCCCGCCGGTGCCGGTCACGCCGCCGCGCTGGGTGGTCGATCCGGACTTCGACCTGGACTATCACCTGCGCCGGGTGGCGCTGCCCGCGCCCGGCACGCTGCGCCAGCTTCTCGACCTGGCCGAGATCACGCTGCAGTCGCCGCTGGACACCTCGCGCGCCCTGTGGGAAGCGGTGTACGTGGAGGGGCTCGAGGAGGGGCGGGCCGCGCTGCTGACCAAGCTCAGCCACGCGATCACCGACGGGCTCGGCGGGATCGCCCTGTTCGAGCAGGTCTACGACACCGAACGGGACCCGGCGCCGCGGCCGATGCCACCGGTGCCGGTGCCGCGCGACCTGACCGGCAACGACCTGGTGCGCGCCAGCCTGCGGCGGCTGCCGGAGACGACGCTCGGCGCCGGGCGCCGCTGGCTGGGCAGCGCGGCGGGCACCGCCGTCCGGCTGGTCACGCGGCCGGGGCCCGCGGTGGCCGAGGCGCTGGGGTTCGCCGACTCGGCGCGCCGCATGCTCGGCCCGCCGCCCGCCGAGCCGTCGCTGCTGCTGCGCCGGCGGAGCCTGGTAACCCGGACCTTCGTGCTCGAGCTGCCGCTCGCCGACCTGCGCGCGGCGGCCAAGGCGGTCACGGTACCGGGGGGGCCAGGGGGGTCTGGGGGGATGGATTCCCCCCAGGAGCAGGGGGGGTCTGGGGGGGATCGCTCCCCCCGGGCTAGCACAGCGTCGGTCAACGACGCCTACCTCGCGGCGGTGTGCGGCGGCCTGGGCCGGTACCACGAGGTGCTCGGCGTGCCGGTCGACGCGCTGCCGCTGGCCCTGCCGGTGAGCCTGCGCGGCGCGGACGATCCGGCCTCGGGGAACAGGTTCACCGGGGTGACCATCGCCGCGCCGGTCGGCGAGGCCGACCCCGTGGAGCGGATGAAGCAGGTGCGCGAGCAGGTGATCGCGCGCAGGAGCGAGCCCGCCATCGGCGTGATCGGGCGGCTCGCCCCGGTCCTGTCCCTGCTCCCGGACGAGGCGCTGTACGAGGTCATCGACCGGATCACGCCGCCGGACATCCAGGCCAGCAACGTGCCGGGGTACGCCCAGGAGACGTTCCTCGCCGGGGCGAGGGTGGACCGGCAGTACGGGCTCGGGCCGCTGCCGCGGGTGGCCATGATGGCGGTCCTGATCTCCCGGGCGGGCACCTGCACGGTGGCGTTCCGCTACGACACCGCCTCCTTCACCGCCGCCGACCAGCTGGAAAAGTGCCTGCAAGCCGGGTTCGACGAGGTGGTGGAGCTGGGGCGGAAACAGCCAGCCCGTTCGGTAGCAAGGAAACGTCCCGCACCGAAGACGGCGCGGACGTCATGAGCCGCCCGCTGCGCCTGCCCGGGTCCGTGGCCGAGGTGGACGCCAGCCCTGAGGGACCGGGGACCGGCGCGTTCTTCGACCTGGACGGCACGCTGGTGGCCGGGTTCACCGTGGCCGCGGTCACCAGGGACCGGCTGCGCCGCCGGGAGGTCGGGGCCACCGAGTTCCTGCAGATGATGCAGCTCGCGGTGGAGTACCGGCTCGGCCGGCACCACTTCGAGAACGTGATCGAGGGCGCGGTGCGCTCGGCCAGGGGGCGGCTGGCCGAGGACGTCGACGAGGTGGGCGAGCGGATCTTCCGGCAGTCCATCGCCGACCTGATCTACCCGGAGATGCGCGACCTGGTCCGCGCCCACCAGCGCCGCGGCCACACCGTGGTGCTCAGCTCGTCCGCGCTGACCATGCAGGCCGAGCCGGTGGCCCGCTACCTCGGCATCGACCACGTGGTGTGCAACCGGTTCGTGGTCGACGAGCACGGCGTGCTGACCGGCGAGGTCCAGCGCCCGGTGATCTGGGGCACCAGCAAGGCCACCAGCGTGCAGAAGTTCGCCGCCGAGCACGGGGTCGACCTGCGGTCGAGCTACTTCTACGCGGACGGCGACGAGGATCTCGCCCTCATGCACCTGGTCGGCAACCCGCGGCCGGTCAACCCCGGGCCCGCGCTGACCAAGGTGGCCGAGCGGCGGGGCTGGCCCATCCTGCGGTTCAGCAGCCGGGGCGGCGGCGGCCCGCTGGGCCGGGTCCGCAACCTGGCCGCGATCGGCTCGCTCGGCCCGGTGGCGGCCGGGGCGGTGAGCCTGGGCGTGCTGACCAGGAACAAACGCATCGGGGTCAACTTCCTGACCAGGTACTGGCCGCAAGTCCTGCTCGAGCTGAACGGGGTGAAGCTGAACGTCACCGGCGAGGAGAACCTGACCGCGCAGCGGCCCGCCGTGTTCCTGTTCAACCACAGGAACAACTTCGACATCTTCGTCGTGGCCGCGCTGGTCAAGGACAACTGGACCGGGATCGCCAAGAAGGAACTCGAGACCAACCCGCTGGTCGGCCCGCTCGGCAAGCTGATGGACGCCGCGTTCATCGACCGGGCCGACACCGCCTCGGCGGTAGCCGCGCTGGCGCCTATCGAGGAGGCGGCGCGCAAGGGCCTGTCGATCGTGGTCGCGCCCGAGGGGACCAGGCTGGACACCCAGTCGGTCGGCCCGTTCAAGAAGGGCGCCTTCCGGATCGCGATGGCGACCAGCCTGCCGGTCGTCCCGATCGTGATCAGGAACTCCGACTCGATCGCCGGTCGCAACTCCACCACGATCAACCCGGGCACGGTGGACATCGCGGTGCTGGCGCCGGTCAGCACCGCCGACTGGACGGTGCAGGATCTGCGGGAGCGGATCGAGGAGGTCCGTTCGGCGTATGTGAAGCTGCTGGCTGACTGGCCCGCGCCGGGGACGGCGCCGTGACGGCGGCGGACCCGGCCCCGGACCTGGCTGGGCTGCTGGCCGATCGGTCGGGCACGGTGGTGCTCACCCAGGCCGCCACGCCGACCGAGGCCCGGCTGATCCGGGAGCGGATCGCGGCGGCGGGCGGTGTGGGCAGGCCGCCGGTGAGCGTCGGGCCTGCGGGCGAAGGGTTGCCGACGTCGCTGCTGGACGGCGACGAGGACGTCCGGCTGGTCCCGGTGCGGGTCGCCTGGCTGCCGGAGGAGCACGCGGGCCTGCGCGCGGCCCGGGTCGCCGACCTGCGCCCTGGCCACGACCCGTACCACCCGAGCGAACGGCAGCAGCAGCGGATCCTGGCCCGCCAGCCGGGACGGGCGGTGGTGCTGGCCGGGGAGCCCGCCACGATCGGTTCGCTCCGGCAGCGCTGGGCCGAGACCACCGACGACGACGACTTCGGCTCCTACGTAGGCCGCCGGGCCACGCTGGCGCTGGACCGGGCCGAGTACCGGCTGCGCGGGCCCAGGTACAAGACGCCGAGCCTGGTCAGGGACGAGATCCTGTCCTCGCGCCGGTTCCGGAACGGGCTGCGCGCGGTCCGGCGCGGGCCTGGCGCGGAGGAGCCTTCGCTGGACGAGGCCAGGCAGATCCTGGACGAGCTCGCGGCGGGCTGGAGCCGCCGGCTCATCGACATCATGCCGACCGTCGGCCGGCTGATCTTCCAGCGCGGCTTCGACCCCCAGATCGACTACGACGAGTCCCAGGTGGAACGGCTGCGCGCGGCGATGGAGCGCTACCCGGGCATCTTCTTGTGGTCGCACCGGTCCAACCTCGACACCCTGGTGCTGGCCGCGGCGCTGCAGGAGAAGGGGCTGCCGCCTGCGCACCTGTTCGCCGGGATCAACATGGCGTTCGGGCCGATGGGGGCGCTGATGCGCCGGGCCGGGGTCATCTTCATCCGCCGCTCGACCAGCGACGACCCGCTGTACAAGTACGTGCTGCGCGAGTACGTCGGGTACGTGCTGGAGAAGCGGTTCAACCTTTCGTGGTCTATTGAGGGGACCAGGTCGCGGACCGGGAAGATGCTGCCGCCGCGGCTCGGCCTGCTGTCCTACGCCGCCGACGTCTACCTGTCCGGGCGGGTGGACGACATCTTGCTGCTGCCGGTGTCGATCACGTTCGACCAGTTGCACGAGGTCTCCGAGTACGCCGAATACGCCCGGGGCGGGTCGAAGAAGCCGGAGGGGTTCGGCTGGCTGTACGGCTTCATCAAGGCGCAGGGATCGCGGCACTACGGCAAGGTCTACGTGCGGTTCGGCGAGCCGGTGTCGCTGTCGTCGTTCCTCGGGCCTGCCGGTGGTCCGGTGGCGCTTGATCCGGCGGCGCGGCGGCTGGCGCTGCAGAAGACCGCGTTCGAGGTGGCGTGGCGGATCAACCAGGGCATGCCGGTCACCGCGACGGCCCTGGTCACTACCGTGCTGCTGGCCATGCAGGGGGCCGCGCTGACCTTTGCGCAGATCCGGCTGGGGCTGGCCGACGGGATGGACTACCTGGAGAGCCGTTCGGTACCGCGGACGGCGAGCGCCCGGGCGCTGACCGGGGCGGGTGCGGTGCGAGCGACGCTGGACGCGCTGGTGGCGGGCGGGGTGGTGAGTTTCGTCGCTGAGGGGCGCGATCCGGTGTGGCTGATCGGGCCCGAGCATCAGCTCGCGGCCACGTTCTACCGGAACTCGCTGGTCCACTTCCTGCTCGATACGGCGCTGTGCGAACTGGCCGTGCTCCGCGCGGGCGAGTCCGCCTTCGATGCTGGCTCTGGTTCCGATACTGGCTCGGCTTCCGATACTGGCAGTTCGAGTTCTACTTTCAGGAGCGAGAGGAACACCGGCGGGAGGTCGCCGCCGAGATGGCCCGGCACGACCCGTCGTGGGAGTCGCGGTTGCGGTCCGGGCCCGCGGCGGCCGATGAGCTGCTGGCCGGGATGCGGCCGCTGGTCTCCCACGTGGTGGTTCGGCCGTTTGTCGAGGCGTACCGGCTGGTCGCCGATGTGCTGGCGCACGACGACACGGTGACCTCGGATTCCGACGTGGTGCACGAGGCGCTCGGACTCGGACGGCAGTACGTGGCCCAGCACCGGCTGCGCAGTTCCGAGTCGGTCTCGGCTCTGCTGTTCCAGACTGCTTTGCAACTAGCCAGGAACCGAGGGCTGTTCGAGGGCGACGACCTGACGGCGCGGCGGGCCGCGTTTCTGGCCGAACTCCGCGACCTGGTGCGCAGGCTCGACCGGATCGAGGACCTGGCCATCAGGCGTTACATCAGGGACGCGGTCGGCGCGATGCCGGCGGACTGAGGGCTGGGCGGCTGGCTCCCTGCGCCGCGCCTGGCTGGGCCGCGTCTGGCTGGGCCGCGTTTCCGCGGAAACGCGGGCGGCGGGGGGCGCGGCGCGGGTGCCCGGAGTGCGGGGCGGGCACGGCTTTCGGGGGTTATGCTCCGCGTATCACGCTGGGTGGGAGGCGCGCGTGCTGACAGGGCCTGGAAGCGAGATTGCGGACGCCGACCGGGAGCGGGTCATCGAGACGCTTAAGGTCGCGTTCGTGCAGGAGCGCCTGACCAAGGAGGAGCTCGACGCGCGGATCGGGGGTGCGCTCGGCGCACGATCCGGCGCGGAGCTGGCCGTGCTCACCGCCGACCTCCCGGGCGGGCTGGCCGCGCCCCCGCCGCCGGCGCGCGAGGCGCAGTTGAGCAAGGAGGTACGGGACGGCCTGCGGGTGATCGGGTCGCTGTACCTGATCGCGGCCATCTTGTGGCTGAGCGCGGTGCTCGCCGGATACAACACGGTCGGGGCGGCGGTGTCCTTCACGGCCGTCATGACCACCATGGTGGCCCTGTTCTCGTCCCTGCACGGGGCGGCGGTCCTGGTCCATGCGCGGCGCCGGGCGCGCTCGGGGCGGCCGCTGCCGCCCGGGGAACTCAGAAGCCGGCCGGCCAGCTGCGCAGGACCTTTCCCGGGCGGCTGACCGGGGCGGGGCCGAGGACGGCGCGCAGGTGGGCCGTTAGGACGCGGCGGGTGCCGGCGGGGCTGACCGCGCCGTCGGGCGCCCAGTCGCCGGCGTCGGCGGCTGACCCGGTGTCGTCGTAGTAGCCGGCCCGGGCGCCGGGCCAG
>WNGL01005645.1_pt1 | contig 14830 bp, 12 predicted proteins | sample 5400591 | NCBI WGS metagenome assembly WNGL01 (sample SAMN13153377, study PRJNA577476) | soil metagenome | isolation source: 80 cm soil or saprolite under Garry oak tree replicate 1 | place: USA:California | collected 2016-06-15
GCCGGAGCTTGGCCTCCTTCGCCACCACGTCGATGCCGACCCCGCCGATGCGGGTGGGCGTCCAGGTGAAGTACTCGTCGATGAAGTCCTGGTTCAGGCCCACCGCCTCGAACACCTGGGCGCCGTGGTAGCTCTGGATGGTCGAGATCCCCATCTTCGAGATGACCTTCACGATGCCCTTGTTGACGGCCTTCACGTACTTCTTCTCGGCCGCCTCAGGTGGGCCCTTCACCATCCCGAGCCGGATCTGGTCGTGGATGGTCTCGAAGGCGAGGTAGGGGTTCACCGCGCTCGCGCCGTAGCCGATGAGGAGCGCGAAGTGGTGCACCTCGCGCGGCTCGCCCGTCTCGAGCACGATGCCGACGCGGGTGCGGGTGCCCTCACGCAGGAGGTGGTGCTGCACCGCCGCCACCGCCAGGAGCGCTGGGATGGGCGCGTAGGTCTCGTCGTGGCCGCGATCGGAGAGGATGATGATGTTCCGGCCCTCGGCGATGGCCTCCGAGGTGGACCAGCGCAGGTCCTCGATCGCCTTGCGCAGCCCGGCCCCGCCGTCCGCCACCTTGAACAGCATGGGGAGGGTGATGCTGTTGAAGCCGTGCGACCCTTGCTTGCCGTCGAGGTTGCGGAACCTCTCCAGCTCCTCGTTGCGCAGCACCGGGGTGGGGAGCGAGAGCTGGTGCGCGCACGCGGGCGCCGCCTCGAGCAGGTTCCCCTCCGGCCCGATGGCGGTCTCCACCGCCATGATGATCTCCTCGCGGATGGCGTCGACGGGCGGGTTCGTCACCTGGGCGAAGAGCTGCTTGAAGTAGCTGTAGAGCACCTGCGGCTTGTCGGAGAGCACCGCCAGCGGGGCGTCGTTGCCCATCGAGCCGATGGGCTCGGTGCCGGTCTCCGCCATGGGGTTGATGAGGATGCGCACGTCCTCGGCCGTGTAGCCGAAGGCCTCCTGCCGCCGCAGCACCGTCTCGTGATCGGGCTCGATGACCCGCGTCGGCTGCGGCAGGGCGTCGAGCGCCACCAGGTGCTCCGACAGCCAGCGCGCGTAGGGCTGCTCGCGGGCGATGCGCTCCTTCAGCTCGCCGTCGGGGATGATCCGTTTCTCGACGGTGTCGACGAGGAACATGTGGCCCGGCTGCAGCCGGCCCTTGTGCAGGACGCGGTCGGCCGGGATGTCGAGCACGCCCACCTCGCTCGCCATGACGACCAGGTCGTCCTTCGTCACGTAGTAGCGGGCAGGCCTGAGGCCGTTGCGGTCGAGGGTGGCTCCCACCAGCGCGCCGTCGGTGAAGGCGATGGACGCCGGGCCGTCCCACGGCTCCATGAGGCAGGAGTGGAACTCGTAGAAAGCCTTCTTCTCGGGCGACATCGACTCGTGCCGGCTGTACGGCTCCGGCACCATCATCATCATCGCGTGCGGGAGCGAGCGGCCCGACAGGTGGAGCAGCTCGAGCACGTTGTCGAACATGGCCGAGTCGGAGCCCTCGAGGTCGATGACGGTCAGGATCTTCTTCAGATCGTCGCCGAAGAGCTTCGACTGCATCATCGACTGGCGCGCGTGCATCCAGTTGATGTTGCCGCGCAGCGTGTTGATCTCACCGTTGTGCGAGATGTAGCGGTACGGATGGGCGCGCGACCAGCTGGGGAAGGTGTTGGTCGAGAAGCGGGAGTGGACCATCGCGATGGCGGAGGCGAAGGCCGGGTCGGCGAGGTCCGGGTAGAACGAGACGAGCTGCCCGGCGTTGAGCATGCCCTTGTAGACGATGGTCCGGTGCGACAGCGACGGGACGTAGAACTGCCCGCGCTGCGGCAAGGCCGAGCGCGAGACCGACTTCTCGACCAGCCGCCTGATGACGTAGAGCTTCCGCTCGAAGGCGGCCTCGTCGGCGCAGCCCTCGCCGCGGCCGACGAACACCTGCCGGATCACGGGCTGGCTCCCGCGCGCGCTCGCCCCGAGGCTGCCGTTGTCCGTCGGGACGTCGCGCCAGCCGAGCAGGATCTGCCCCTCCTCGTCCACGACCCGCTCCATCATCTCCTCGCAGGCGCGCCGGCTCGCCTCCGCCCGCGGCAGATAGACCATGCCGGCGGCGTAGCGCCCGGGGCCGGGGAGCTTCACCCCTGCCTGCGCGGCGGCCCCCGCCAGGAAGCCGTGCGGGAGCTGGCAGAGGAGCCCCGCGCCGTCGCCCGAGTTCTTCTCCGAGCCGGCCGCGCCCCGATGCTCCAGGTTCACCAGCACCGTGAGCGCCTTGTGCACGATGTCGTGCGAGGCGCGACCCTGGATGTCGCAGACGAAGCCGAACCCGCAGGCGTCGTGCTCCTGCTGCGGATCGTAGAGTCCCTGACGGTCGGGATAGCCGTGCTCGCTCATCACACCTTCCTCATGCTGCGTGGAAAAGTCCTAGCGCTTCAGGCGAAAGGCCGCGACGGGAGAGCTGGGGGCGAACCTCGCCCGCTCGATCCCGCACGTGGCCCGAGGGGAAGCCTCGGCCCGATCGCTCCCGCGCTCGGCAGCGCAGGGACACCCGGCCAGCGGGGACCGGGAGCGTTGCTCACCTTCGGACATGGAAGGGTCAGTTTCCACCACTGCCTTGCGGCGCGTCAATAGAGGAGGCGGCTCAGGCCGGCGGCTCGCCGCTGCTCGATCCCCCGGCAGGCGCTGGCCGCAGCTCGAGCAGGGCGGCGGTTGTGACCAGGAGTGATGCCGCCGGGCCTCAGCGGCCGCGGCGAAGGCCGCCTGCGGGCTCGCGGGCCTGGACCTTCTGCCCTGGCGCCGGGCCCTCGGTCATGACGCCCGATTCGCCGGGCTTCGGGAGCATCCCGCGCAGCACCGGCTGCCGCCGCGCTGGGGCCTCGGCGGCGGCGTCAGCCTTCGGGACGAGCGCGACCTCCACGCGGCTCGCGCCCTCCGGCACGTCGCGGGCGAGGAGCGAGGCGGCGCCCCGGTCGTCCGGGCTGAGCGCTCCGAGCAGCGCCTCGTGGCCCTCCGCGTCCGACACGATGAGCCGGTACTCCTGACCCTCCGCAGGCGGGTTGAGGTTGTAGGCGTAGAGCACGATGGCGTGGCGCTCCGGATGGATGCGTGCGAGCCCGCTGGCGCCGCTCTCGGTCCCGGCATGCAGCACGCTCGCCCCCTGGCCTGGCGTGGAGAGAACCGCCACGTCGGCCTTCACCTCACGGAGCTGCCGATCGCGCTCCTCCACGGCCTTGTTCGCCTCGGTCACCTGCTGCTGGGCGATCTGCACCTGGCTCGAGAGCCCGGACATGCGCGAGATGGAGATCGCCGCCAGACCGATGACGATGGCCACCGCCACCACGACCGGGAACACGATCAGCGCGGTCCGCTTCTCGGCGCTACGGCCGGAGAGCACCTTTTCGAATGCGAGCGTATCGGGCATACGAAAAGGTATGGAGCGTGCCGCCACCCTGCACCGGGGCCGCGCCGCGCCGCGTGAGACTGCACGCCGGCAGGCGGAGACGACGCCAGCTCACCTGTCCTGCGCGCGCCCCCGGGTCAGCCGTGCCTGCGGAACGGGAGCACGCCGGCCCCGTCCCGGCGCGGGGCCGGGTGGCCGCTGCGGTACTCCTTCACCCGATACTGGATCTTGCGCGCGCTCACGCCCAGCAGCTCGGCAGCGCGCGCGGTGGAGCCCCCCACCTCCTCCAGCGTCCGCAGGATGGCGTCGCGCTCGATCTCGAACAGGGTGGCGCCCGGCGCGGCCTTTCCGTGAAGAGTCAGCGAGAGGTGCTCCGGACCGAGCTCGCGCCCGGCGCATGCCTCGACCGCGCGGTCGATGGTGGTGGCCAGCTCGCGGACGTTGCCGGGCCACTCGTACGCGAAGAGCGCGGAGAGCACGCCCGGCGAGAGCGCCCGCACGTCCTTTCCAAGCCGGTGCGCCGCCAGGGCGAGGAAGTGCTCGGCGAGCGCGGGCACGTCGCCCTTCCGCTCCCGCAGGGGCGGCAGCGTGACCGCCACCACGTTCAGCCGGTAGTACAGGTCGTCCCGGAAGCGGCCCGCCTGCACCTCCGCCGCCAGATCGCGGGCCGAGGAGGCCACCACCCGGACGTCGGTTCGCACGGTGTCGCGACCGCCCACCCGCTCCAGCTCACCATGCTGCAGCACCCGCAGCAGCCGGATCTGGAGCGCCGGCGCGAGGTGCGCCACCTCGTGCAGGAAGACCGTGCCGCCGTGAGCGCGCAGGAGGGCGCCGTCGCGGAGGCCCGGGTCGTCGGCCACGACGCCCGGCTCGTGGCCGAAGAGCTCGCTCGCGAGGAGCGCCTCCGAGCGCGCCGCGCAGCTCACCCGAACCATGGGACGGTCGCGCCGCGGGGAGGACGCGTGGATGGCATGCGCCGTGAGCCCGCGGCCGGTGCCGCTCTCGCCCAGCACGAGGACGGCGGCCTTGGTCGGCGCCGCCCGACGAATGACCTCCTGCACGAGCTGCAGCTCGGGCGCGCTCCCCACCATGACGTGGCGCCTTCGCAGCTCGTCCCGCAGCTGGGCGGCCTCGCCCCGGAGCCGCCGCGCCTCCAGCGCCTTCTCCAGGAGCACCGCCGCCGCCCGGGGGTCGATCGGCCGGAGCAGGTAGCTCTCCGCGCCGGCGCGCAGCGCCTCCACCGCAGCCGCCAGCCGGCCGGCCGCCGCCGCGACCACCACCGCCGCGTCGGAGCCCTGCTCGGCCAGGCCGCGGATCAGGAGCGGCCCGTCCACGAGCTCGTCGACCTCGGCCAGCACGACGTCTGGGGCGAAGCTCGGCGCGGCCAGGATGGCCTCCCCGGCGCGCTCGGCGTGGCACACGTCGAAGCCGTGCTCCGCGAGCGCCACCCGCAAGGAGGCGGCGGCGTCCGCCTCCGGCACGACGAGCAGCAAGCGCGGGCGCTTCATCGGGCGGTGACTTAGCAGGAATGGCGCCGTGGCGCTCCAGTGCAACCGATCCATCGGCGGCGCCATCTACCGGCGCTCGGATGTCGGGCCGCTCGCAGCGGCCCCCGGACCGTTCGGTCCGCGCCGGCCGGCGTGCCGGCGCGCGAGGCGATCTCCAGATTCCGCATGACGGGAGGCACACGTATGCGAGCCGTGGTTTGGAAAGGTCCGGGGAAGGTGTCCGTCGAGCAGGTGGAAGACCCCCGCATCGAGAGCGCCACCGACGTGCTCGTGCGCATCAGCACGGCGGGGATCTGCGGCAGCGACCTGCACATGTACGAAGGCCGCACCGCCGCGCAGCCGGGCGTGGTGATGGGCCACGAGAACATGGGGATCATCGAGGAGGTCGGGAGCGCGGTCCAGCAGCTCCAGGATGGCGACCGAGTGGTGCTGCCGTTCAACATCGCCTGCGGCACCTGCTTCAACTGCTCGCGGGGCTACACGAGCGCCTGCCTCATCGCCAACGACGAGGCCGCCGGCGCCGCCTACGGCTACGTCGGCATGGGGCCGTACCGTGGCGGTCAGGCCGAGCTCCTGCGCGTGCCGTGGGGTGAGATGAACTGCATCAAGCTGCCGGGCCAGCCGGGCGACGAGCTCGAGGACGACTTTCTGCTTCTCTCCGACATCTTCCCGACCGGCTATCACGCCGCGGTGATGGCCAACGTCCAGCCCGGCTCGACGGTGGCCGTCTTCGGCGCCGGGCCGGTGGGACTCCTCGCCGCGTACAGCAGCATGCTGCGCGGCGCGGCCGAGGTGTACGTGGTGGACGCGATCCCCGAGCGGCTCCGGAAGGCGGAGAAGATCGGCGCCATCGCCGTCGACTTCCGCAACGGCCCGCCGGCCAAGCAGATCCGCCGCCTGCGCCTCCAGAACCCGCTCGTCCGGGGCGCCATGCGCAAGGGTGAGGAGAAGATGGCCGGCGTCATGTGTGGCATCGACGCGGTCGGGTACCAGGCGAAGGACTTCGACGATCCCAGCCAGGAGCACCCCACGTCGGTCACCGAGCAGCTCGCGGAGGTGGTGAATCCGACCGGCGCGCTCGGCATCATCGGCGTCTTCCTGCCGAAGGACCCGGGCGGCAGGGACCAGGCCGCCAAGGCGGGCGAGTACAAGCTGCCCTGGGGCGAGCTCTGGTCGAAGGGGATCCAGGTCGGCATGGGGCAGACGCCGGTGAAGAACTACAGCCTCGTCCTGCGCGACCTCATCATCGCCGGGCGCGCCAAGCCGAGCTTCATCGTCTCACGCCGGATCCCGCTCGCCGAGGCGCCCGACGCCTACCAGAGGGTCGACCGCCGGGAGCCCGGGTACACCAAGGTGCTCATCAAGCCGGGACAAGCGGCCGCAACACCGTAGCCGACGCAGGGCTGGCCCGCGGCGGGTGGCGCTCACCGCACCGGGGCTGGCTTGGGGACGTCCTTGCCCTCCTGCTCCACGCCCGGCGTGTCGAGCCGCAGCGTAGGCTCGGGCGGGCCGCGCGGGGTGAGGATGTCCGGGCCGGGCGGTTCCATCTGCATGGTCGCGCCGCGGGCCGGGTTGAGGAGGTCGAAGCGGGTGGCGTTGTCCAACACCACCAGCCCGATGAGCAGCGCGACGAAGAAGACCGAGGTGGCGAAGACGAGCCGGTTCGCGCCGGGGTGATCCCACAGGTGCATGAAGAACAGCACCACCAGCATCGACTTGCCGCAGGCGATGGCGAGGGCGACGAGCAGGTGGAAGGGCGAGGGCAGCTGCACCCTCGAGAGCGCGAAAGTGAGGAGCGTGCCGACGAGGAGCAGCACCCACACGACCCAGTAGCGCAGGGCGGCGGGGCCGTGCTCGTGCTCAGCGTGCGATGCGGGGGTGTTCGGCATGACCGTCCGTCAGATGAGATAGAGCAGCGGGTAGAGGAAGATCCAGATCAGGTCGACCAGGTGCCAGTACATGCCGCCCAGCTCGACGGGCGTCGAGTAGCCGTGGTCGTAGGCGCCCCGCCAGCACAGCACCAACAGGATCGCCAGCACGGTCATGCCGATGACGACGTGCAGCCCATGCAGTCCGGTCAGGATGAAGTAGAGGGTGAAGAACATCGGGGCGCCGTTGGCGGTGAGCTCGGCCGAGTGGAAGAAGCGCCCGGGAAGCAGGCCCTCCTGGAAGTCCTGCGACCACTCCCAGCCCTTGATGAGGAGGAACACCACCGCGAAGGCGAGCGTCACGAGGAGCAGGAGCGCCGCCGGGCGGCCCTTGCCCTGGTGCGCGAAGTGGTGGGCCAGGGCCACCGTCAGGGACGAGGTGATGAGGACGACCGTGTTGATGGTCCCGGCCGCCACGCTGAGGTGCCGGCTCGCCTCGGCGAAGCCCTCCGCGAACAGGAAGCGATACACCGAGTAGGCGGTGAAGAGGCCGCCGAAGAGCAGCAGCTCGGTGGCCAGGAAGAGCCACATCCCGAGGCGCGCCGCGTGCTCCTGCTGGCGCAGGTTGGGGAAGTGGTGCGCGACGTACGAGGCCGCCGCGGCCTCCGGCTCAGGTCGCATGCTTCACCTCGGTGCCGGCCCGAACCTCGGTGTAGTCGTGCGGCGGGTGCGTGTAGACCGGGTCGGCGAGGAAGTTCTCCACCGGCGGCGGGGAGAGCGTGTCCCACTCGAAGCCGCGCGAGCTCCAGGGATTCGCCGAGGCCACCCGCCCGTACTTGAGCGACCAGACGAGGTAGATGGCGATGAGGAGGAACCCGAGGCCGAGCAGGCTGGCGCCCATGGTCGAGGCGACGTTGAGCGGCCAGAAGCGCTCCGGATACGAGTAGTAGCGGCGCGGCATGCCGTAGTTTCCGAGCAGGAACTGCGGGATGAAGGTGGCGTTGAAGCCGAAGATGATGGTGACCGCGCCGACGAGGCCCCAGCGCTCCGGGTACATCTTGCCGAACATCTTCGGCCACCAATAGTGAAGGGCGGCCAGCCACGCCATGATGGTGGCGCCCACCATGATGAAGTGGAAGTGCGCCACCACGAAGTAGGTGTCCTGCCAGTGGACGTCGAGCGCGACCGTGGCGAGCGCGATCCCGGTCATGCCTCCGAACACCAGGAAGAAGAGGAAGCCGCAGAAGTAGGCGAACCAGGTGGTGAACTGGACCGCGCCCTTGTAGAGGGTGGCCGTCCAGTTGAAGACCTTGATGGCCGTGAAGATGCCCACGAACATCGAGAGGACGCCGAAGATCCCGGCGTCGAGCGTCGATTGGCCGGACGTGAAGAGGTGGTGACCCCAGGTGAAGAAGCCGACGAACGCGATGCCGAGCGAGCTGAAGGCGACCGCCTTGTAGCCGAAGATGTTCTTGCGCGCGGCGGCGCAGACCACCTCCGACATCACCGCCATGGCCGGCAGCACCATGATGTAGACGGCGGGGTGCGAGTAGAACCAGAACATGTGCTGGAAGAGGATGGGATCGCCCCCGCGGGCCGGGTCGAAGATGCCGAATCCGAAGGCGTGCTCGACCGCCACCATGAGCAGCGTGATGCCCAGCACCGGCGTGGCCAGGATCTGGATGACCGACGTGGCGTAGATCGACCAGACGAAGAGCGGCATGCGCATCCAGGTGAGGCCCGGGGCCCGCAGGGTGTGCGCGGTGACGATGAAGTTGAGGCCGGTGACGATCGAGGAGAAGCCGAGGACGAAGGCGCCGAGCAGGATGGGCACCACCTTCGTCACGGTGGTGGTGCTGTAGGGCGTGTAGAACGTCCAGCCGGTGTCGGCGCCGCCGTGGATCATCCCGTAGAGCGCGATGACCGCCCCGATGACGTAGAGGTAGAGCGAGAGCAGGTTGAGCTTCGGGAACGCGACGTCGCGCGCCCCCAGCATGATCGGCAGGAAGAAGTTGCCGAACGTGGCCGGGATGGCGGGGATCATGAAGAGGAAGATCATGACCACGCCGTGCAGCGTGAACATGCGGTTGTAGGTCATCGCGTTCATGATGGTCGGACCGGGCGTGAGGAGCTCGATCCGGACCAGCAGCGCGAAGACGCCCCCCAGGAAGAAGGAGATCGTCGTCAGGACGAGGAACATGATCCCGATGCGCTTGTGGTCGCGCGTCAGGAGCCAGGACCTGATGCCGGCCTCCGCGTTCAGGTAGTTGCGCGGGTTGTACGCCGGGCCGTCAGCGGGTGGTGGAGGGGTCGTAGCCAGGGACTGGGACATAGACAGGGCCCTTCGACGGCTCGGGGCGCACCGCGTCGGTGCGCAGGGACTTGATGAACTCCACGATGGCGGCGATCTCCGGGCCGGGGACGCGGCCCTGGAAGGTGGGCATCACGTTCTGGTAGCCCGCCACCACCTTGGCGGCCGGGTCCATCATCGACTCGGTCAGGTAAGCCTCGTCCGCCACCACGGTCTTGCCGTCCTGCAGCGTCTCGGTCTTCCGGTAGAGGTCGAGCCAGGTCGGCCCGATGTGGCGCGTGCCGTCCACGGTGTGGCACTTGAAGCAGCCGTACTCGGCGGCGAGACGCCGGCCCTGTTCGGTGAGGCTCGTGCGCGGGTCGACGCGGTCCTCCGGCGAGTCCTGGGCCGCCACCACCGTCGAGCGCCGCGCCTCGGTCAGCCATGCTTCATACTCGGCCGGAGGCATGGCGATGATCTCGGCCAGCATGGCCGAGTGCCCGAGGCCGCAGTACTCGGCGCACAGCACCTGGTGCCGCCCCGGCTGCGTGGCGGTGAACCAGGTCTGGGAGTAGCGCCCGGGCACCGCGTCTTGCTTCAGGCGGAAGTCGGGCACGAAGAAGGAGTGGATGACGTCGCGCGAGGTGATGAGGAGCCGCACCGGCCGGCCGGCCGGAACGCGCAGCACATCGACGCTGTTCGGGCCGCCCGGGTAGGCGAACTTCCACATCCATTTCTTGCCCACGACGTAGACGTCCAGCGCGTCCTTGGGCGGCGTCTGCAGCCGGACGAAGAGCGGGAAGCCGATGGCGAACCAGAGCAGGAAGAGCGCGAGCGGCACGCCGATGAAGAGCATCTCGTGGAGGGCCTTCGGCTCGACGTGCTCCGTCGGCTGGTGCTCGAAGCGCCGCCGGTACTTGATGAAGAAGAGGATGGCCGTCAGCGCCACCCCGACCGCCCCGATCATGGTGACGGTGATGACGAAGTAGTGGAGGTGGTCCACCTCCACCGCGTAGGCCGACCCCTGCTCCGGCAGGAACAGGATCCTGCGCATCAGCTCGTTCATCGCTGGTCCCCGTCGCGGCGCGGCTGTGCGGTAGCCGCGTCCTTCACCCGCTTGCCCCTGATCTCCCGCCGCCAGAAGATGCCCAGCATGAGGCCGAGCCCGCCCAGCACGCCGAGCATCGCCACCCGCACCACGCCCATCACGTAGGGCTCGTACTTCCGGCTGGCGGGATCGTAGCGGTAGCAGGTGAGGAGCAGCCGGTCGAAGCTCGTCCCGACCCGGCCCTCGCTCGCCTCCACCAGCGCCAGGCGCAGGTCGCGCGCCGGGAACTCGATGCCATAGAGGTAGCGCGAGACGCGCCCATCCGGGGTCAGCACGAAGATCCCGGCCGCGTGTGCGAACTGCTTCGTCTTCTCGTCGTAGGCGTACTTGAAGCCGACCGCCTCGGTGACGCGGTGGATGTCGGGGTCGGAGCCGGTGAGGAAGGTCCATGCCTGCTTGGCCTCGGGCTTGCCGAAGGCCTGGAGGTATCCCCGCTGGCGCTCGGCCGCGGCCCGGCTGGTGTCCTTCGGGTCGAAGCTGAGCGTGATGGCGTCGAAGTCCTTCCCGAGCTCGAGCCCGGTCTCGCGCATGCCGCGCGCCGCACCGGTGAGGATGAGGCCGCACAGCATGGGACAGTCGAAGTAGACGAGCGACAGCACCACCGGGCGCTGCCCGCCGACGAGGCTGCCCAGGCGAACCGCCTGCCCGTCCTGGTCGGTGAAGCGGAGGTCGAGCGGGAGCTTCGTCCCGAGCCGCTCGACGATCTCCACCTCCTGCAGCGCCGGCGGGAGCTGCGCCTCGACCGGCGGCGGCCGGTGCAGCGCTTGCCCCATGGGCAGCGCCGCCGCCAGGCCTGGCGCGAGCAGCACCAGGCCGAGCGCCAGCGCGGCGGGAGCGCGCGCGGTCACGGCCGCGCTCCCTTCTCCACGAGGTCCATGGCGCGGTCGATGGGGATGTGCACGAGGCCCTTCTCGCGGTCGACCCAGCCCGTCGAGTGGAGGCGCCGTTCGGCCTGCGCCCGCCAGGCGACGCCCTGGTTCGCATGCTCGAAGAGCCGCTGCTCGACCATGCCGATCTTGGGCTTTCCCACCTCGGACGGGAACGGCGCCGGGCCGTCCGAGTTGAGCTCCCGGCGCAGCGTCTTCATGGCGAACCCGGCCGCGAGCGAGCCCACCACGAAGACCACCAGCGCCGCGACGCCGACCAGGACGATGCGCTTCGAGTCGACGTGATCCTCCTCGGCGGGGGGATGGGCGGAGCCGTGGTTGCCGGGGGCGTGCGCTGGCCCGTGCTCGCGGATCGGATCGAGGTCGCTCATGACGGGTCGTACCTCAGCGACTCCTCGAGGTAGGGATCCTTCACCGGGATGGGGGCGCTGCCGCGCAGGCGCCAGGCCACGTAGGCCGCGAAGACTCCGCCCACGCCCACCACCGCCGTGATGTCGGTCCAGTGCAGCGCCAATCCGGCGTGCGGGTCGTGCAGAAGCGCCGGCATCAGGACCCAGTAGACGTCCACGTAGTGGACCGCGAGCACCCACACCGCCATGACGCCCAGCGCGCGCGGGCTCCGCTTGAGCGGCCGCGAGAGCAGGATGAAGAACGGCACCACGAAGTGGAAGACCACCAGGAAGACGGCCGCCGCCAGCCACCCGCTCCGGCCGCGGGCGAGGTACCAGGGCACCTCCTCGGGCAGGTTCGCGATCCAGATGAGCAGGAACTGCGAGAAGGCGATGTAAGCCCAGAAGGCGGTGAAGGCGAGCAGGTACTTGCCGAGCGAGTGGTAGTGGTTCGCGTTCATCAGCGCCCCCGGCATGCCCTCCTCGGCCCGCGAGGCATTGAGCGCCAGGATGAGCACGGCGAAGGCGGACAGGAAGGAGCCGGCGAACCAGTAGAGGCCGAAGATGGTCGAGGCGAGGTGCAGGTCGACCGACATCTGCCAATCGAAGGCGGCGAACGTCATGGCGACGGCCATGAACGGCAGCGCGCCGGCGCCGAGCCGCCGCTGCCGGACGGTGAGCGCCACCCCGCCCTCCTCGTCCTGCCGCACCGACCAGCGGTGCAGGAGGTGCGCGACGACGATCCAGAGCGCGAAGTAGAGCGCGCTCCGCAGGAGGAAGAACGGCACGTTGAGGTACGGGCGCCGGTGCTCGGCGAGATGGCGCAGCTCGCCGTCGAGGCGCTCCGGGTGCACCCAGGAGAAGAGGTGGCCCATCCCGAGCGCGATCGGGATGAAAAGTATGACGAAAAGTACGCCCGAGAGCGGGATGGTCTCGAGCACCCGCCGCGTGACGACGTACCACCTCGCGTTCCCGGCCTGAAACGCCATGTTCATGAGGAGGGCCGCCATGGCGATGCCGGCCCAGTAGACGAAGGCGACGTGGTAGCTCTTCAGCGCGCGATCCGGCTCCAGGAGCCCGCCGACGAGCGTCAGGGCGAGGCCGGCCGCGCCGATGATCCCGGCCCGCATCACGGTTTGCCCCTCGAAGCGCTTCACGTTCATCGCCCCTCCCCTTGCAGCCGAGCCCGCTCCTCGGGGGCGAGCTGCTCGACCCGCGCCGACTGGCTGAGCTGCAGCGCTCGCAGGTAGGCCACGATGGCCCAGCGATCCTCGACCGGGAGCGCGCTGGCATAGGAGGGCATGACGCCGAAGCCCTCGCTCATGACCTGGAAGTACCAGCCGTCCGGCTGCTGGGAGCGCGCGAGCAGCGAGGGCGGCGGCCGGAGCGACATGTTCCTCGCGACCAGGCTCACGCCGTCGCCGAGGTAACCGTGGCACGCCGCGCAGTAGATCTCGAAGCGGGCCCGGCCGCGCTCGAGGAGCTTGCGATCGACGGGGATGGGCAGGCGCGTGAGGACCTTGCCGTCCGCGCCACGGCCGCTCGCCACCTCGGGCGCGATCACGTCCTCCCGCGCCACGGTGCCGGGCTGCGGCGCCCGCTGCGAGATGCGGTCGGGCCAGAACTCGCTCTCGCGGTAAGCCTTCACCTTCTGCTGCGAGATCATGGGGTCGAGGGCCTCGCACCCGGCCAGCAGGACGAGCGCGGCGGCGGCCATGAGCGCCTTCCTCATCGCGTCTCCTCCGCCACCGACACCTGGAGCGCACCGAGCTGATGCAGCTCCCGCGTGACCGGCGCCTCCTCGGCGCCGCTCACCTCGGCCGAGAGCCAGAGCGCGTCGACGCTGGCGGTGCGGAACGCCTCCACCTCGAAGACCGGGTGGTAGGTGCGCGGGAAGCCGCACAGCGCGAAGAGGCCGAGCACGATGGACAGCGAGGCGAGGAGCACGCCGGTCTCGAAGGTGATGGGGATGTTGCTGGGAGGGCTGTGCGGCAGGCGGTTGCCCACGTTGATGACGAAGTCCACTCCGTTCATCCACCACTGCATGACGTAGCCGCCCACCGCGCCGGCGACGCCGCCCACCAGCGCGATGAGCGGGATGCGGGACCTCCGGAGCCCGAGCGCCTCGTCGATCCCGTGCAGCGGGTACGGGGAGTAGGCGTCGAGGTGCCGGTGGCCGAGCGCGCGGAGCCGCCGCGCCGCCGCGAGGAGCGCCTGGTCGTCCTTGAACTCGGCGAGCAGGTAAGCCATCGCTATCTCCCGTGCTCGCGCGCGTGTGCCTCGTGATCCAGCTCGCGCCTCAGCTCCTTCACCTCGCTGGCCGACACCGAGGGCACGAAGCGCAGGAAGAGGAGGAAGAGGAACCCGAAGAACCCGAGGGTGCCGACGTAGATGCTCCAGTCGACGATGGTCGGCTTGTACATGGCCCACGACGAGGGCAGGAAGTCGCGGTGGAGCGAGGTGACGATGATGTTGAAGCGCTCCGTCCACATGCCGACGTTGACGAGGAGCGAGGCGACCCACACCACCACCAGGTTCGCCCGCGCCTTCTTCCACCAGAAGATCTGGGGGACGACCACGTTGCAGAACAACATGAGCCAGTAGATCGGAGCGTACGGCCCGCGCAGTCGGGTGTCGAAGAAGACGAAGAACTCGTACTTGTTGCCCGAGTACCAGGCCATGAAGTGCTCGCACAGGTAGCCGTAGGAGACCATGAGCCCGGTGGCGAGCAGCACCTTGGTCATGTTGTCGATGTGATGCTGCGTGATCACGCTCTCGAAGTGAAACGCCTTCCGGGCCGGGACCATGAGCGTCAACACCATCGCGAAGCCGCTGAAGATCGCCCCCGCCACGAAGTAGGGCGGGAAGATGGTGGTGTGCCAGCCAGGGACCTGGGCGATGGCGAAGTCGAAGGAGACGATGGTGTGCACCGAGAGCACGAGCGGGGTCGCCAGGCCGGCCAGGAGCAGGTAGGCGATGCGCCAGTGCCGCCAGTGCGCCGCCGAGCCGCGCCAGCCCAGCGAGAAGATGCCGTAGACGATGCGCGCCTTCCGGCTCTTCGAGGCGTCGCGCAGCGCCGCCAGGTCGGGGAGGAGGCCCACGTACCAGAAGAGGAACGAGACCGTGAAGTAGGTGGAGACGGCGAAGACGTCCCACATCAGCGCGCTCTTGAACTGCGGCCAGATGCCGAGCGTGGACGGGTACGGGAAGAGCCACCAGGCGAACCACGGCCGCCCGAGGTGCAGGATGGGGAAGAGACCCGCCTGCATCACGGCGAAGAGCGTCATCGCCTCGGCGAAGCGGTTGATGGAGGTGCGCCACCTCTGCTGGAAGAGGAGCAGGATGGCGCTGATGAGCGTGCCGGCGTGGCCGATGCCGATCCACCAGACGAAGTTGATGATGCCGAAGG
>WNGL01005649.1_pt1 | contig 14826 bp, 17 predicted proteins | sample 5400591 | NCBI WGS metagenome assembly WNGL01 (sample SAMN13153377, study PRJNA577476) | soil metagenome | isolation source: 80 cm soil or saprolite under Garry oak tree replicate 1 | place: USA:California | collected 2016-06-15
TCTCGGACCACTCCTGCATGTCGGTGTGCACTCCCTCTCCCGTCTGCGCGGCTCCGCTGCGGCCCTTGACGGGTGAGCTTGCGGGCACGACCAAGCAGAACTCGGGATGTCGGGGTGCTGACCTTTTCGACCGGCGTTTACAAGCCCTGGCGACAGGCTCGCTTATCCGCCAGGGGAGTTAGCGTGTGCGCATCGTCTCGCACTGGGCGTAGGCGTCCACCGGGCGTGGATCGCCCACACACACATCCGTCGCTGGTCCCGCGAACAGTCCGTCGTCCCCGGAACCGTGCCCCCGGTCGAACAGGTAGTCGCCGCCCCCGCCTCCGGTCAGGATGTCGTCGCCGGAGCCTCCGTACAGCTTGTCGCTCCCGTCATCCCCCTCCAGGTAGTCCCGTCCCGGACCACCCTTCAGGATGTCGTTCCCCGCGCCCCCGAGGACGATGTCGTTCCCCGGCCCAGCGTCGATGACGTTGTCCCCGCTCCCGCCGTAGATGGAGTCGTCCCCGGCCCCTGCGTCGATCGTCGTGGGGAACTTCTCGAAGCAGATCAGATCGTTCCCCGGGGTTCCCCGGATCACCCACCCGCCGGCCTCCCGGTGCGGCCTGACCGAGCACTCCGGCCTCCAGTCGGGCTCGGATTGGCCCCGGAAGCGGGGGAGGCCCAGCATGCCGTGGCGGCCGCTCCCGTCCGCGTTCATGACGGCCATCCTGGTGCCCGGTTCCGGGGCCGGGCCATCGCCGACCTGAAACGCGATCTTGTGACCATCGGGCGACCACGCCGGATTCGTCTCGACGGCCGGGTCGTGGGTGAGCTGCTTCTGTGCGGTTCCGTCGGCGTTCATGACCCAGACATCACCTCCCCGGACGAAGGCGATCTCCGAACCGTCGCTCTTCCAGTTCGGATGGCTCCCGTCGGCAGTGAGCTTTCGCAGGACCTTCCCGTCGGTGGCATCCATCAGCCAGATCCCGTACGTCTTCCCGGGCCGATGGCCGGCGCGGTCGGATCGGTTGCTGACGAAGGCGATCACGCGCTTCCTGGGCGACCAGGCGGGCTGGACGTCGTCAGAGGCCGTTGCCCGCGTCAGGTTCCTTGTCCCCCGGCCCGTCCAGGATGTCTTCCAGATGTCGGCCGCCCGGTCCCTGCCGTTCACCACCGGCGCGCTCGAGTACACCACGTGGCCGCCGGTGAAGTCCCATGCCGGGCTCTCGTCGTCCGCCTGTGGTGAGTGCGTCAGGTTGGTGAGGAGATTGGTGGGCTTGAGGCCGGGCCACGGGCTCATCATCCAGATGTCGCCCACCCCTTCTCCGGCGCCGGTTCGGGGTGCACTCACGAACACGACGTGCGCCCCCCGGTCCGCCGACCACGTCGGGGCATAGTTGTCGTGGTGCATGATCTCCCGGGTATGGAAGGTGCCGGTGACGTCGACCAGGGCGCGGGGTCCCTGACGCCAGACCTGGGTCGAGCCCGTCCGTGACAGGGCCGAGAACATGAGCCAGCCGTTGCGGCCGATGAATGCGGCCTGGGCCGGAGATGGGCACAGCGCCACGGTGAGACCAGTCCAGAACAAAGCGAGCAGTGCGCGCGTGTATCGCATGAACGTCCTCCCCCTCGACCGTTGGGCGTCTCTGGTACGGCGTGGGTCACACCGTAGGGGAAGTTGACGGGAAGATCGGTATTTCTACCAAATGCTTGGGATGATTGTGCGAGCCTGGCCACCTGTTTGTGATCCGGGACAACCTGGCGATCTCGAACGACTCCGGGTTCGGCCTGGGCCGGGTTCCGTTCGGGGACGTGCTGGGGGAGGTCGTCGGGATCGACATCGGCCTGGGCGGCTCGCCGTTGCCTCCACCGCCCGCCGAGTCGGCGTCGGGCCGTCGCCGTGACCCACGACCTCCTCCTAGCCCGGCCGGCTGCCAACCGCACCCGGCGCGTGGACCGCGAGTGTTGGTGCGGGCCCGGACCATGGCGCCGTCACGGCCTTCCTGGCCCGGGGCCGGGACTCATCGTGCCCACCACCGCGGCCGCGTTCCTGTACCTGGGCCATTTGGACATCGCGCGCACCGCCTCCAGGCTGTGAACCTGCTGGTCTACCTGGGCGCCTTCGTCGTGTCTCTCCTCGTCCTGTGGTGGGAGCGCACGCACCGTGCCGGCGTCGGCGCACCGCCGCCGGTGCATGCCGCGACTCGCGCGGGCTGACGTCCCCTGCCCGCGGCTTCCGGGGCTTCCTGGGTATAGTTCCGAACGCTCATGCCGGAGAAGTTCCGCATCATCGTGGCCAAGCCCGGGCTGGACGGGCACGACCGTGGGGCGAAGGTGGTGGCGCGAGCCCTGCGGGATGCCGGCTTCGAGGTGATCTACACGGGCCTGCACCAGACGCCGGAGCAGATCGTGGAGGCGGCCATCCAGGAGGACGCCGACGGGGTGGGTCTGTCCATCCACTCCGGGGCCCACATGACCCTGTTCCCGAAGGTCGTGAAGCTCCTGCGGGGGCAGGGTGCCGACGACGTGATCGTGTTCGGCGGCGGCATCATCCCGAAGGACGACATCCCGAAGCTCCAGGAAGCCGGTATCGAGGCCATCTTCACCCCCGGCACGCCCACGGGCGACATCGTGGCCTGGCTGAACGAGCGCCTGGCCCGCCGGGAGAAGGCCTCCACCGGCTGATGGACCTGTACGAGCACCAGGGCAAGGAGCTCTTCGCCCGCCACGGCGTCCCGGTGCCCGACGGGGCCGTGGCCACCACCCCGGAGGAGGCGAGCCAGATCGCGGAGCGGTTCGGCGGCCGGGCGGTGGTCAAGGTCCAGGTCCAGATCGGCGGCCGGGGCAAGGGCGGCGGGATCGTGCTGGCCGGCTCGCCGGAGGAAGCCGAGACCGCGGCCCGCCGCATGCTGGAGGAGGGGTTCCAGGGCACGCCGGTCTCGCGCGTCCTGGTGGAGCAGCTGGTGGACATCGCCGCCGAGTACTACGCCGCGCTGACCCTGGACCGCCGGGCCAAACGGTACCTGGCCATGGTGTCGTCGGAAGGCGGCATGGACATCGAGCAGATCGCCCGGGACCACCCGGGGGCGCTCCGCCGGGCCCACGTGGACCCGCTGCTGGCCGTGCAGGCCTACCAGCTGCGATGGCTGACCGGCGGCCTTCCGCCCGAGGCCTGCCAGGGCGCCGCGGACGTCCTCCGCAAGCTGTACGAGGTGCTCCTGGCGGCCGACGCCACCCTGGTCGAGATCAACCCGCTGGTGCTGCTGGCGGACGGCCGGGTCCTGGCCCTGGACGCGAAGGTGACCGTCGACGACAACGCCCTGTTCCGCCAGCCGGAGATCGCGGCGCTCCGGGACAGCTTCCCGGTGGACCCCACCGAGGCCCGGGCCAAGGAGAAGGGTCTCCAGTACGTGAAGCTGGACGGCCGGGTCGGGATCATCGGGAACGGCGCCGGGCTGGTGATGTCCACCCTCGACCTGGTGGAGCAGGCCGGCGGCCGGGCCGCGAACTTCCTGGACGCGGGAGGCGGGGCGGGGGCGGACGTCATGGCCACCTCGCTGGAGGTCATCCTGTCGGACCCGGACGTCCGGGCCGTCCTGGTCAACATATTCGGCGGGATCACCCGCGGCGACCTGGTGGCCCAGGGGCTCCTGGAGGCGCTGGGCCGGGTGGAGCTCCACGTGCCCATCGTGGTCCGCCTGGACGGGACGAACGCCGACGTGGGGCGCCGCATGCTCCAGGAAGCCGGCCACGACCGCGTGGTGGTGGCTGCCACCATGCAGGAGGCGGCCCAGCGGGCGGCCGACCTGGCTCAGGGGGCGGCGTAGAGAGATGGCCATCCTGATCGACGAGCGGACCCGCCTGGTGGTCCAGGGCCTGACCGGTGAGCAGGGACGGTTCCACTCCCTCCGGAACCGGGAAGCGGGAACCCGGATCGTCGCCGGCGTCACGCCCGGCAAGGGCGGCCAGGACGTCGAGGGCATACCCATCTTCGAAACGGTCGTGGAGGCCGTGGCCGAGGCCGGCGCGAACACCTCGGCGATCTACGTGCGGGCTCCGTTCGCGGCCGAGGCCATCCTGGAGGCCGCGGACTCGGGCGTGGACCTCGTGGTGTGCGTGACCGAGGGCATCCCCGTCGCCGACATGGCCCGGGTGGCCGCCCACATCGAGGGTCGGGGGGCCGTGCTGGTCGGCCCGAACTGCCCCGGGCTGATCTCGCCGGGGAAGTCGAACGTCGGGATCATCCCCGCGGAGATCTGTCGGCCCGGACGGGTTGGGCTGGTGTCCCGCTCCGGGACCCTGACCTACCAGATCGTGCACGAGCTGACCCAGCGGGGGATCGGCCAGTCCACCTGTGTCGGCATCGGCGGCGACCCGGTGCACGGGATCGGGTTCATCGAGGCCCTGGAAGGCTTCGAGGCGGACCCGGAGACCGATCTGGCCGTCCTGATCGGAGAGATCGGTGGCGACGACGAGGAGCGGGCCGCCGAGTTCGTCTCGCAGCACATGGCCAAGCCGGTGGTAGCGTACATCGCCGGCTTCACGGCGCCGCCCGGCAAGCGGATGGGGCACGCCGGCGCCATCATCACCGGCTCCTCCGGCACGGCGCAGGCCAAGGCGGAGGCGTTCGAGGCCGTGGGGGTCAAGGTGGGCCGCACGCCGACCGAGGTGGCCGAGCTGGTCGAGGCGGCCCTGGCGTGAGCCCGGGCGGAGCGTGAGCCGGGGCGGAGCCGGATTCTCCTGGTCTCCCCGCGCGGACGAGGGAGAGGCACCCTGGTCCGCCGCCCTGTTCCGGGGCGAGGTCGCGTTCGTAGTGGTCGCCCTGGTGGGCGAGGTCTTGGCCTTCGCGCAGGACCTGTTCGGCCACCTCTCGCTCTCCGCGGCCACGACGGCCCGGGTGGGCGGCCTGTACTTCTTCGCGTTCCACCACGTGCCGCTGGCGTTCGAGGCCACCCGCTCGCGGGTGCACGGACCGTTCCTGGAAGTCTCCGTCGCCCTGCTCGCGGTGACGGCGCTGGCCGCTGTCCTGTTGTTCCGGGGGGGCCGGGCGGTGGGGGAGCGAGCCGGCGGGGGGCCGGTGCGCCGGTCGCTGTGGGGCGCGGCGGTGGCGGTCCCGTACGCCGGCCTGGCCCTGTTCCTGTCGTACGTGGTGGCGGTCCAGGTGCCGCTCCCGCTCGCGCTGGAGGGAGGGGCGCTGCGGGTCTCGGTTTCCCATCCGTGGGCGCTGGCCTGGCCGTTCGCCATCGCCGCGGTGTCCGGGGGCCTGGGCGGGCTGTGGTCCGCCCGCGCGCAGTCCGGCGACCGGGGGCGCGTGGCGTCGGCGCTGGCCGGAGGGTGGCGGATGCTCCTGTACGGGCTCGGCCTATCCCTGGCCGGGCTGATGGTCCTGGGGGCCTTCCATCCCGACGCCGCTCGCGAGTACGCCTCCGGAACGGTGGGAGGCGGGGCCAGGGGGCTGGACCTCCTGGCCCATCACGTCCTGGTGCTGCCCAACCAGTCGGTGTGGGTGCTCGCGCCGGCCGCGGGGGCGTGCGACGGCGTGTACGGCGCCGGGACCCCGGTGGACCTGCTGTGCTACCGGCGGGTCCCGCGAGACGTGTCCTTCACCCGGTTGCTGGCCTGCCCCCACGGACGCCCCTGGGACTGCGTCGGGTTCGGCTCGGCGCCGACCGGGCTGTTCGCCTTCCTGCTGGTCCCGCTGGGGGCCTCGGTCCTGGCCGGGGTCACGGTGGGGTCGCGGTCCCCCGGCGTCGGCGAGGCCGCCGCCCGGGCGGCGCTGGCGGGCCTCGTGTTCGCCGTCCTGATGGCCACGGGGTCGGTGCTGGCCGGCCTGTCGATCACCGTCCGCTCGGAGACCGGCCCCGCGACTACCACGATGGTGGGGCCGCGGCTGTGGCCCACGGCGCTGCTGGCCCTGGCCTGGGGAGTCGTCGGGGGCGTGGCGGGGGCGCTGATCGGGCGGCGGGCGCACCGGGCGCCACAGGGTCCGGCGGCCGTTACCGGAACCCCTGCGGTGCCGAGGCCGTGATGATGACGATCGCGATGACGCTCACCACGATGCCCGTGATCAGCATGTTCCTGGCCACCCGCCGATCGACGTCCCGGTTCACCAGCCAGGCGATGAGCCCGCCCAGCCATCCGACCAGGATGGGAAGCAGCCACCAGGCCCCGTTGACCCTGCGTGGAGCCGTGGCCGTGGGCTGCGGGCCGGGGGCCGGGGGCGGGACGCCGCCGGTTCCGGAGCCCACCTCGACGGCGTTCGGTTCGAGCGAGCGGTAGCGGATCCAGGCCTGCGACCAGCCCTCGTCGGTTCGGGGGAACCGCTCGACCGGCGGCCCGGGCCGGGCGTGGTCCCAGATCCCGAAGAAGCCCTCGCCCCAGCCCAGCGCGTACCGCGCCCCCGAGTGGGAGAGCTGGATGGGGTCGACGCCCGGGCCGGCACCCATGGAGGGAACCTGGGAAGCGCCCGTGGGCTGCGCCGGTGCCAGCATGCTGCCGCACCACCGGCACTTGATGGCCTCGTCCTGGATCTCCTCGGCGCAGTACGGGCACCTCTTCATGGCATGGGGAACGCTACCCGGGGAGCCCTCCCGCCGCCGCCCCCGGGGACGAACCAGCCCCGCCCCGCCCCTCCCGCCACCGCAGCCACGCGCCGTACGCGATGGCGAGGGCCAGCAGCGAGCCGACGAACGACCAGATGTAGATGTGGCTGATCCCGATCAGCACCTTGATCAGGGTGAACGCCAGCAGCGCGGCCCCGAGGGCGGCCTCGCGCTCCCGTCGCACCCTCGGCTCCCCGGTCTGGTCCCGGTTCGTCACGGCCAGGATCTCGGTGACGATCAGGGCCAGCACCAGCAGCAGGTCGATCACCCCCACGCCCTGGGCCACCCCGTTCTGCGTTCCGCAGTGGACGCCCAGGGCCCCGAAGTCGAAGCACTGCCGTCTCCACGATAGGAACAGGTCCAGGAAGTACAGGACCCCGCCGCCCAGGAGCAGAATCGTGGCCACCGGCAGCCTGGACACGTCCAGCCTCGACCGGGTCCCGTTCATGCCGCCAACCATACGACGAGGGCCCGGCGCAGGAGCGCCGGGCCCTCGAGCGCGAATCGGACCGGTTAGGCGGAGAAACCCCCCGGCGAGGGTGGCGGCGGGGTCGGGGGTCCTGCCGTCTGGGGCTCCTGATACTTCATGTAGGCGCCGTACCCCCACACGATGGCCATCAGGAGGCCGACGATGAGGCCCCAGGAGAAGCCCGCGACCCCGGCGTACTTGACCACGAGGCCGAGGAGGGTGAACAGGATGGCCAGCCCGGCCAGGCCCAGGTCGATGTAGGCGAGCGGGAAGTTGACCTGGAGGTTCTTGGTCACCCCGCCCAGGCGCAGCCCCGTCCAGATGAGGGCGAGGAGCGTCACCAGCGCCGCGATGAAGGTCATGGCATGCCACGCGTTGAAGCCCGCGCTGCACTTCACCGCGATTCCGGGCACGGAGCTGCACCCGGGGATGGAGTAGTGGTACCAGAAGGGCAAGAACGACCAGATGAAGTAGGCCCCGGCTCCACCAAGGATGAGCTTGTCAGCCTGAGAGAGCTTGGAGAGATCGATGTTTGGACGTTGCGCCATGTACCCCCGCTCCTTTCGAACCTCCCGGGTGACCCTGGGGCGGGTCCCCGCGATTTAACGCCGTGCGACCGGGCCAGTCAACTACGTGGCTCCTCGGGGAGGTGGTGTCCGCGCAGGTCAGGGAGACCGCACCGGGACGGTCAGCGCCCGCCACCCGTCCCACGCGACTCCGGCGAACGCCGTGGCGCCCGCTGCGAGGGCCACCCAGGGGCCGAGCCACGGATGGCTGAAGGGGGGCGGTGCGAGCAGGTAGAGGATGGCGCCCGCGGCCACCAGCACGGCCAGGGCCAGCATGGCCCACTGCAGCATCCGCCCCAGGCCGGGCCCCCACCGGGCCACGGACCAGGCGGTGGCCCCCAGGACGGCCGCCACCGCAGCCACCAGGGACCAGGCCAGGGGCGAGAGCCCCCACCCTCCGAACAGCCCCGTCTCGTGGCTGCTGAACCGGTTGCTCCACGGGAGCGCCGACGCCACCACCGCGCCGGAGAACCCCACACCAGCCAGGGCCAGGCCGGGTCGCCGGGGGCGGCGCGCCGGAGTGGCCACCTCCTGGACGGCCGCCGGGCCCAGCACCTCGCCCACGCACTCCGGTCCCAGGACCTGGCCCCGGACCGGCACGGCGCACCCGATGCACAGCAGCCGCCCGCAGGACTCGCACCGTCCAACGGCGGGCCGGCCGGGATGGGTCTCACACCTGCCGGTGACGGCGATCTCGTTCGTGGGCACGGGTTGCACTCTAGCCGCGCCGATATCGGAGAATGCCTGGCGCATGCGAAACCGGATCCTGGCTCTGGCCGCGGTGGCGATCCTCGGGGCATCCCTGTCGGGGTGCTCGAAGAGCAGAAGCAGCTTCGTCCTGCATGGCACGATCAAGTACCAGGCCACGGTGGGGTGCGCCGGGAGCCTGGCCAACGCGCTGATCACGGTCACCGGCAACAGTGGGGTGGTGGGGTCCGGCAAGCCGGTCTCGGTGAACGGGCAGACCTGCGACCAGGCCGCCCTGTACTCGATCCCGGTCCAGAAGTCCTCCTCGTACGCCGTCACGATCCGACTGAGCGGGGCGGTGAGCTACAGCTTCGCCCCCTATCCCTTCGACCGCCTCAACGGCACCGGGTTCCGCCTGGACATCAGCGTCATCGGGGGCAAGCCCTCGACGTCCCCGGTAGCCGGTTGACAGCCGTCCGGGACTGCTCCTAGCGTCGCCCGCCGTGGACGCGCGGGTGGCGGTGCTCGCCTCGGGAGCCGGGACCAACCTCCAGGCCTTGCTGGATGACCGGGTGGTCGGGCCGTGGATCGCGCTGGTGGTGTCCGATCGTTCCGGTGCGGCCGCGCTGGAGCGGGCCCGGAGCCGGGGTGTTCGCGCCGAGTTCCTGGATCCCGCCGCGCACCCTGGCCGGACCGAGTTCGGTGCCGCCCTGCTCGCCCTGCTGGAACGCGAGAGCATCGAGTTCGTCGTTCTGGCGGGGTTCATGCGCATCCTGGCCCCGGAGGTGGTCCGGGCCTTCGAGGGCCGCATCCTGAACATCCACCCGTCGCTGCTGCCGGCGTTCCCCGGGGCCCACGCGGTCCGGGAGGCGCTGGCCTGGGGGGCCAGGGTGTCCGGGGTGACGGTCCATCTGGTGGACGAGGAGGTCGACCACGGGCCGATCGTGCTGCAGGAGCCGGTTGCCATGGAGCCCGGCGACGACGAGGCCAACCTGCACGCCCGGATCCAGGAGGTGGAGCACCGCCTGTATCCCAGGGCGGTGCGGCTGCTGGTGGAGGGACGGCTGAAGCTGGAGGGGCATGTGGTCCACGTCTTGGGGGACGAATGAGCGACCGACGAGAGGTCCGCCGGGCCCTGGTGGCCGTGGCGGACAAGGAGGGGCTGGTCCCGCTGGCACGGGGCCTGTCCGAGCTGGGAGTCGAGCTGGTCTCGACCGGGAACACGGCCGCCGCCATCCGTGAGGCCGGGGTCGAGGTGGTCGCCGTGTCCGACGTCACCGGCGTCCCGGAGATGCTGGGAGGCCGGGTCAAGACGCTTCACCCGGCCATTCACGGGGGCATCCTGGCCGACCGGCGGGACGCCGGGCACATGGAGGAGCTGGGCCGCCAGGGCATCGAGCCGTTCGACCTGGTGGTGGTGAACCTCTATCCGTTCGAGCGGACGGTGGCCGCCGGGGCGCCGCCGCACGAGGTCATCGAGCAGATCGACATCGGCGGCCCCACCCTGGTCCGCGCGGCGGCCAAGAACTTCGAGTCCGTGGGCGTCGTGGTGGGGCCCGAGCGATACGAGCCCGTGCTGGCGGAGCTTCGCGCGGGGGGAGGGCTTTCCCGGGACACCCGCCTGGCCCTGGCCGCGGAGGCGTTCGCCCACGTCGCGGCGTACGACGTGGCCATCGCGGCATGGTTCGAGGAGCTCACGGCCGAACGGGCCGGCCTCCCGGAGCGCCTGTTCCTGGTGCTGGAACGCAGCGAGCAGCTGCGCTACGGCGAGAACCCGCACCAGCGAGCGGGCCTGTATCGGGCGACCGGCTCGCCGGGGGCCATGGGCGGCGCGCGGGTCCTCCAGGGCAAGGAGATGTCGTTCAACAACTGGCTGGACGCCGAGGCGGCCCTGGCCCTGGCCGGCTCGCTCCCGGCGCCGGCCGCGGTGATCGTGAAGCACAACAATCCCTGTGGCGCGGCGATCGCCTCCACGGCGGAGGAGGCCTACCGGAGGGCCCTGGAATGCGATCCGGCGTCGGCGTTCGGCGGGGTGGTGGCCTTCAACGTGCCCGTGGACTCCAGGACCGCCGAGGCCATGGCGGAGGTGTTCACCGAGGTCGTGGCGGCGCCCGGGTTCGAGCAGGGCGCGCGGGAGGTGTTCGGCCGGAAGGCCAACCTGCGGGTGCTCGAGGCCCGGCCGCCCGGGGACGGTGGCCTGGAGGTCCGGCCGTTTTCCGGGGGCGCGCTGGTCCAGGACCAGGACGCGGTGACCGAGGGCCGCGCGGAGTGGACGGTGGCCTCCGCACGCCAGCCGACCGAGGAGGAATGGCGGGACCTGTCGTTCGCGTGGACCGTGGTGGCCCGGGTGAAGTCCAACGCCATCGTGCTGGCGACGGGCGGGGCGACGGTGGGCATCGGCGCCGGGCAGATGTCCCGCGTGGACTCCGTGGACCTCGCGTGCCGCAAGGCATGGGAGCGGACCCGCGGGGCCGTGATGGCCAGCGACGCCTTCTTCCCGTTTCGCGACAGCGTGGATCGGGCGGCGGAGGCCGGCGTGACTGCGGTGATCCAGCCCGGTGGGTCGGTCCGGGACCAGGAGTCGCTGGACGCCGCGGAGGAGCACGGGATGGCCATGGTCCTGACCGGACGCCGGCACTTCCGGCACTGACGCGCATATGACCACGGCGTCGTTGGAACGGGCCCGAGAGATCCTGCGGCGGGCGCCCGTGATCGACGGCCACAACGACGTCCTGTGGCAGGCTCGGGACCAGGTCGGCTACGACTTCGAGCGGCTCGACCTGGCCGGGTCGTGCCCCGACCTGATGACCGACATCCCGCGGATCCGCGAGGGCGGGCTGGGCGGCCAGTTCTGGTCCGTGTACGTGCCCTCGGACCTCCCGGGCGACACCGCCGTCACCGCCACGCTGGAGCAGATCGACGCGCTTCGGGCCATGCTGGCCCGCTACCCCGACACGCTCAGCGCCGCCCGGACCGCCGAGGACGTGGACCGGGCGGCCGCAGAAGGGCGGGTCGCTTCCATGGTCGGCGTGGAGGGCGGCCAGTCCATCGGGTCGTCGCTGGGCGCCCTGCGCATCCTGGCATCGCTGGGGGCCGCGTACATGACCCTCACCCACAACGACAACACGCCGTGGGCCGACTCCGCCACGGACACGCCGGCGCACGGAGGCCTGACCGGGTTCGGGGAGGAGGTGGTACGGGAGATGAACCGGCTGGGGGTGCTGGCCGATCTCAGCCACACGTCCGCCGATACCATGGCCCACGCCATCGAGGTCAGCGAGGCCCCGGTGATCTTCTCCCACTCGTCGGCCCGAGCCCTGTGCGACGTGTCCCGGAACGTGCCCGACGGGGTCATCGGGAAGCTGGCGTCGAACGGCGGCGTGCTGATGGTCACGTTCGTCCCCGTGTTCCTGACCCCGGCCGGCGCCGAGGCCAACGCGGCCGGGTGGGCCGAGTTCCGGCGGCTGAAGGCCGAGCATCCGGACGACCGGGAGGCCGTCGAGGCCCGCATGGACGCATGGTTCGAGGGCCATCCCGCTCCGCCCACGTCCGTGGCCGATGTGGCCGACCACGTGGACCACGTCCGAGAGATCGCCGGGATCGACCACATCGGCGTGGGCAGCGACTTCGACGGCGCGCCGTCCATGCCGGATGGTCTGGAGGACGTCTCGTGCTACCCCAACCTGTTCGCCGAGCTCGTCGAACGTGGCTACTCCGACCAGGACCTCGCCGGGATCAGCTGCGACAACGTCCTTCGGGTCATGCGGGAGGCGGAGGCCGTGGCGGAGCGCCTGCGGGCCGAGCGGCCCCCCTCACTGGCCCGGATCGGCGACCTGGACGGGTAGCATCGATTCCAGTGACGGCACGAATCATCGACGGGAAGGCCATCGCCGCGGAGGTCCGGGCGGAGGTGGCCGAACGGGTCCGCAGCCTTGGCGCACGGGGGATCGTTCCCGGGTTCGTCGACCTGCTGATCGGCGAGGAGGCGGCGTCCGCCACCTACGTCCGGATGAAGAACAAGGCCGCGGGCGAGGCCGGCATGCGGGCGATCGACCGTACCCTGCCCGCCACGGCCACGGTGGAGGAAGCGCTCGCCGTGATCGACGAGCTCAACGCCGATCCGGCCGTGCACGGCGTGATCGTGCAGAGCCCGCTGCCGGACGAGTCGCCCATCGACATCTTCGACCTCCAGCGGGCCATCGCCCCGGAGAAGGACGTGGACGGGTTGCATCCCGAAAACCAGGGGCTCCTGGCCATGGGCCGGCCGCGGTTCGTCCCGGCCACGCCGGCAGGGGTCGTGGAGCTGCTCCGCCGAAGCCGCATCGAGGTGGAGGGTCGCCGCGTGGTGGTGGTGGGTCGCTCGACGCTGGTGGGGCGGCCCCTCTCCATCCTGCTGTCGTCCAAGGGCCCCGGGCTGAACGCCACGGTCACCATCTGCCACACGGGGACCAAGGACCTGCTCCAGGAGACCCTCCGAGCGGACATCGTCATGGTGGCGGCGGGGCGGGCCGGGACGCTGACCGGCGACATGGTCGCGCCGGGCGCCGTGGTGGTGGATGTCGGCACGAACCGGGGGCCCGACGGGAAGCTGGTGGGCGACGTCGACTTCGACCGGGTGTCAACGGTGGCCGGCGCCATCACCCCGGTGCCCGGCGGCGTGGGCCCCATGACCGTGGCCATGCTGCTGCACAACACGGTGACCGCCGCCGAGCGGGCGGCTGAAGCGGCTGAAGCGGCCGAATCCGAGTCGTGATCAGCTCCGGTAGCCGCCTTGAGCGCATCCTGCACCAGGGCACGTTCGCGGTGACGGCGGAAGTAGTCCCGCCCCGGTCCGCGGACGGCGCAGCGGTGACGGCGCAGGCTCGCGCCCTGGTCGGATACGCGGACGCCGTGAACGTCACCGACAACCCCACGGGGGCCGCGCACATGTCGCCGGTGGCCGGTTCGGCCCTGGTGGCGGAGGCGGGCCTGGAGCCGGTCCTCCAGCTCACCACCAGGGACCGGAACCGCCTGGGGCTGACCGGGGACCTCCTGGGCGGCTGGGCCCTGGGGGCCCGCAACGTCCTGTGCCTGACCGGGGACCCGCCGGCAGGCGGCGAGGGGGACCGGCCCGAGGCTCGCGCCGTCTTCGACGTGTCCGTGCTGGAGCTGATCGCGCTGGCGGCCCGGCTGCGCGACGCTGGGATCCTGCTGAGCGGCGCGGCCGTCGACCCGGCTCCCCGCTACTTCATCGGGGCGGCCGACCTCCCGCTGGCCACCCCGTACGACCCGAGCCGCCTGGAGCAGAAGGCCGACGCCGGCGCGGACTTCGTGCAGACCCAGATCGTCCTGGACGTGGACGCCTTCGGCGAGTGGGCGGAGTCGATCCGGCCCCGGGGGATCTTCGAGCGGATGTTCATGCTGGTCGGGGTGGCGCCGCCCCGCACCGCGAAGACGGCCCAGTTCATGCGTGATCACCTTCCCGGTGTCGTGGTGCCTGACCGCCTGATCAGGGAACTGGAGGAGGCCGGCTCGGACGCCGAGGAGGTCGGGGTCCGGCTGACTGTGGACATCGTGGACAGGCTGCGGGCCATCCCCGGCGTGGCCGGCGTCCACGTCATGGGCCTGGGCCAGGAGGAGCCCGTCCGCAAGGTCATCGAGGGCGCCGGCCTGTACCCGCGTCCGGCGTTCCTCCCGCAGCCGGCCGACCGGTTGAGCGGCTCCCGCGAGGCCAACTAGACTCGCCCCGTCACCTCGAAAGGGGGAAGGGCCAATGGCCGAGGTGCTCAACATCGGCGGTCAGGAGTTCAAGAAGCGGAGCCCGCTCGGCGCGTGGGGGCTGCTGTTCCTGACGATCGGCATCTACTACTTCGTCTGGTACTACAAGATCAACGACGAGTCCCGCCGCTACCTCGGCGACGAGACCATCAAGCCGGGGGTGTCCTTGCTGGCGATCATCCTGGGCTGGGTCCTGATCGTGCCGCCGTACATCTCGCTGTACCGGACGGGGACCCGCATCCAGCGGATGCAGCAGAAGGCCGGCGTGGCCCAGGAGATCTCGCCCGCCCTCGGCCTGCTCGCATCGTTCTTCATCGCTCTGAACGTCCCGTACATGCAGGAGAACCTGAACAAGGTGTGGCGGCGCTACGAGACGCCACCCGTCCAGGCCGGTCCACCCGCGCCGGGACAGTTCACGGCGTAGGTGAGGGCTCCGAGTCCGCCACCATCCGGCGGATGGAGCGCTCGATCCGTGGCCTCAGCAGCCGGCCGAAGGGCCCGCCCGGCAGCTTGCCGGGCGGAGGCCGCCGGAAGGTCAACGCCGAGACGCTGGAGACGATGAGCGGAACCAGATAGTTCGCCACGACCCGGATCACGTCCGCCGTGGCGAGCCCGGGGCCCAGCATCTTAGTCACCATGGAACGGCCGGCCCGTTCCGCATCTACACGTGGGTCATCCACCACGATGAGCGGACGGAGCCACATACGGAAAGGAGCCGGCCGTGCCCAGTGTCTCGCGCGGGAAGGGTCCCATCCACCTCGGGCTC
>WNGL01005653.1_pt1 | contig 14823 bp, 13 predicted proteins | sample 5400591 | NCBI WGS metagenome assembly WNGL01 (sample SAMN13153377, study PRJNA577476) | soil metagenome | isolation source: 80 cm soil or saprolite under Garry oak tree replicate 1 | place: USA:California | collected 2016-06-15
ATCCACGTCGCTGGCGCGAAGGCGGCACCATGCCGCGTCGTACCCAGCGGCGGCCAGGTCTCCGAGAACTCTTCCCATGCCCCGTCCGGGCCAGGCGAGGGCGGCCACGTTCTCCACGACGATGAGGTCTGGTTCCAGACCGCGAACGGCGTCCATGACGTGGTTCCAGGCACTGCTGCGGGTCCCTTCGGTCAGGCCGGCGCCGCGGCCGGCGAAGCTGATGTCCTGGCACGGGAACCCGGCGGTGATCACGTCCACCGCCGGGACGGACGCCCAGTCCGCGTTCGCGATGTCGCCGAGGTTGGGGACGGGGAACCTGGCGGCGAGGACGGCGGAGACGTGCGGGTCGTTGTCCGCACCAGGCCAGCTCCCCGCCGAGCACTTCCATGACGGCCAGGTCGAGGCCCCCGTAGCCGGTACATAGGCTGCCGATCCGGCATGTGCTCACGCGGCTCGTATCCCATCGGCCTGGCGAGCCGCTGCACGCCGATGAAGCGGCGCCACAGATGGATCGCCGGGTTCGCGCTGAGGACCCTTGAGTTCGCGCGAACTCGCGGGAAAGAGTGCCCGGAAGACCAGGACGTCCTCGTGGACGATCAGGTGCCAGGGCTCGCCGCGGGCGCGGGCCTTGCGGACGTTGTCGAGCTGGAAGAACGACGGCCGGGGGATCAGCCGCCGGCCGCGGAGCCCCGCGAGCAGCGCGACGCACCGCTCGGCCGGGATCAGCCCGCGCTTGCCCCCGCGGCGAGGACGGCGCCGGGCAGGTCGACCAGCTCGCCCCGCTGCCGCCAGGGGCGGGCGGTGACCACGACGGTCCCGCCGGGGCGCAGCAGCATCTTGCAGCCGGCCAGGATCTGGGTGAACCCCGCGAGCAGGTCGTCGACGCCGTGACTGGCCAGGTTGGCGGGGTCGTCGCTGTAGCGGTTGTCGTACTTCTCCACCCCGCCGCCCCCGGCGCGCCGCTCGGCGCGGACCTGGCCATGGACGCTGCGCCCGTAAGGCGGGGAGGTGACCACCAGCGCCACCCGCCCCGCGATACCCGGCGGCAGGAGGGCGGGGAGCCGGCGGGCGTCGCCGCGGATCACCTCCGCCTCGCCGGTCGCGCCCTGCCGCCGGGCATGAGCGACATTGGCGGCGGCGATGTGCGCCCAGCGGGGCTCGTACTCGACGCCGATGGCGTCGCGGCCCAGGTGGATGGCTTCGACCAGGGTGGTGCCGATCGCCAAGATATATAGCCGACAAGTCACGCCCTAGTTAGGCCGTGAGAATTACTGCCGTGGCCGAGAGCATCGTAGCGAGGGGCAAGCCGCCTTACGGCGGCCAACCAGGCGCTCGGCCAGAACCTGGCCACCGTCCAAGTCGGCAAATACGATAACGCTGGAGACTGCACCGATAGTGAAGATGCAACGATCAATCCAGCGCGGTCGACCTCTTCTTCAGGCGCCGGTTCCAATAGGAGATGCCACAACGGCAGCAAGGGTCCGCGAAGCTGCTTCATTCCACGTGGCCGAGGATAGAACCACACGTGAAAGTGAGCATGACGGTCACCACTCTTAATCATATGAACGCGCTCAACGCCGTCCACTGCTCTCACTGATCTTTCGATTCGGCCAGCCAGCGGGCCAAAACTCGCCGCGACATCACTGGGCAGGTCTGCGAGGTTGTCGTAATGCCCGCGTGTGTGGAGCTTTACAAGCCCTGGCAGCGAGGTGGGCCGCTCCAAGCGCAGCCGCCACCACTGATCCACCCACAGATAATCACTGTCGGGCGCTTCACACTCATCGCACGGCCCCAATGCATCTCCCGGCCGTGTCAACTCGCCCTCGAGGCTGCGCAGAGATCGCAGCTGAACAGGGAATTCAAATGGGAATGTCTCGAATGGGAATGTCTGGTCCAATTCCAAATGGCCTGCATCCGCCAACAGACGTACCTCGTACACAACAGACACAGTAGCAGATCTATGCCCTTCCGAGGCCTGGGTTGTGGCTCACAGCGTGGCGGGCGCATGCGGGCACGGGTCGTGTCAGCTTACGCGAGGTGTGCGGACTGCCGAGAGCCCCCTTAATGATCGCGCTCCGCCACGGGTTCCCGTGGGAACCAGTCGTAGACGGCCCGAGTGGCGGCCAGATTGATCTGCCGCAGTTGCTGGACGGTCCCCGGGGCCCAACTTCCAGTTGAGAAGCTTGTAGGTCACGATCGTGCTGGCTGTTACCGCTATATCATGGTCGATAACGGCGGCCACTAAGTGGCAATCTGGTTGCGGTGGGCTGAAGTGGGCAACGCGACGCGGTGTCGTCCATATATCCTTTGTCCGCCCCAGAGTTGAAGCGGCGATGCCGGTAATTGTCTGCAACTCGCGCGGCTTACGCATGTGCCCGCTGTCCGGTTGGCAAACCTTGAATAGCTCCATCGCTATGCGATGTACCGTGACTGCGCGTCCCGACTGTTGCAGTCGATGGAATATTCGTCTTGAGCATGGCGACCTCCGCAGGAAGTCCATAGCACGGACGTCCTCGACGAGTATGCGGGTCCAATATCTCGCCGCCGACCATTCCCTTGCGCAAAGTCTGAAGAGCGTCCGATATCAAGCCTCGCTTTCAGGCTTTCGCTATATGTGGAACGTCCATGAAGTGGAACGTCCATGATAAACCGCCTCAAATCCGCCCCGAATACGCCGCGTCCATTCAACACCAGGCCTAACATTCTCGCGATAATTGATACGCTTGATATGTGAGACAGCGATCGCCGACGGGCCCGTGAACGGCATGTACCTTCAAATCCTGTCCGCCATCTCTTACGAATACCTATTCGGCCATCTCGACTTCGACGCCCTTCAGCCATGAGCAGCTCATCGCCGCCTGCTGCCGATCTGGAGCAATGATCAGCAGATCTGCAAAGCGCAAACTGCGTCCGCTGCCGCTGCCAAAGCCGGAGACATTAGCACCGTCGTCGTTAGTGACAAGGATCAAATTCTTCAAATTTACCTCCGCAATTGCTAACCTCGGCCATCGCCCACCAAACGCTCTAGCAGGTCTTCGCGCACTATGGTAGGATCAACGACTCGGTTGTTTCTCTGGACCGCTAACGTCGCGTCATTCCTCGGGCAGTGCCTGTCAAGCTAGTCGGAGACACCATCCTAATTCCGTCGAGCTCCACTCGGCGCGCGTTTTCCGTCGCAGAGCGTTGCGAAAATTCGGGTATCTCGTGGTCACACTACCTCTCGATCTCCTTCGCTCGTGCGGCTACGAACACAAATACGTCCGCCTCAGCTGCACCATAACAATCCCACAAATCCTGCGGGTGGTCACTAACCCACCGGCGCCAAGGGCATCGGCAGTGCTCAACAGCCAACCCACTGTCCTTGGTACCACCTCGTATCGAGCTTGTCACTAGCAGCAACAACGCCGATCATATATACTCGGGCCGACTTCCTGAAAGGGTCTGGATCGTGACTGAACAGCTCCCGGCTTCGCCTGGGCTGGCCCAACCCACTCCTGCGTTGAAACATCTAGGCACCGAACTTGCTGCCCTGCTGGATAGCCAGCGCCGTGAAATCGATCTCTCGCGGGGCGACTCCCGCATACGCCGCACGATCGCCTGGCTCGCTACGACCCAGAACGCGGACGGCAGCTGGGGGCCAGGGGGAATCGCATCAACAGCTCTCATCGTTGTCGCACTCGACCGGGTATCTCGTTTCATCGCAGACGTCGCTCCCGACAATCCACCGGACATCGATCTTGCTTGCCAGTATCTGATAAGCAGTTATCAGTCCCAGCTCTTTGACAATGCAGCTTGGGATGTCGCGGTGTGCGGACGTGCGCTCCTAACACATCTAACCCAGACTACGCAACCTGTCATTGATTCTATCCGCTCTAAGCTCATCGGAACTATCGGCCACCTCGCCAATGCCGGTCCCCATCACGCTGCGCAGCGCACGATCTTCCTTGCCGAAGCCGCATCAGTTCGCGACATACTTACTAGCTCCGCCGAGGATCTCTTCGCAGCCACCGCCCGCTCGCTAGACTCACTGACACCCTACAGCAAGGCTCAGACGCTAATCGCCGCCTCAAAGGTTTACGACACTGTACCCGACCGACATGCTCCACTGGTCAATAGAATTGCCTCGGATCTAAAGTCCTTTCTGACGTCCACATCCCTCGACTCCGCCAACTTTATCAACATCTGCTCGAGCATTCACGCACTTTCCGATTATGTCGAGTTCAGCCACCGCGAGACTCTCAAGACCTCCACGGCTTCGCTTTTCGGGGAGACTTGCTTTCGCGAGAACGGTACTTGGTACTACGATCATCTATCCACTGCGTGGGCGCTTCTTGCCCTAACATCTTATTCGGTAGAAGTCGTGGTAGTAGCTCCCTACGCCGAATTGCGCAGCCGCGCATCAACTTTGACCGCGGAGGCAATTGATTCAGTCAATAGGGAGCGCAGGGCTCTCGCAGTGCGGGTATCGCTTGCAACCTTCTCGATTGGCGTGGCGGGTGTGCTACTCAGCATCTATATAACCTGGAGCACTCTCGCGTCGATTAATTGGGATTGGGCTGCTTGGGCTTTGCCGTCGGCCACAGCGGTCTTGTTTGTCACCGGCACGACCCGCCTGACGCTTATTTCCCGGAGCCTCGGCATTCCGGCGTTCCGTGGTCGTCACTGAAGGTATCTTGCGGCTCGCCTTCATGTGGCATTTTACTCTACTGAACGCGTGAAAGGTCCACTCTTGACGGTAGCACTTCTTGGAGCGAGCGGATTCGTCGGCACTACCCTTCTCTCTCTGCTCGCGCAGAGTGGAGAAGACCGTGTAGTTGTCCTTGATCCTAAACCGCTCCCCGACGTACATATGCGCGCGATGCGTCATTCCCAATGCGCTGTGGAGTCCATTCAGTCCTCATCGCCTGAGGATCTAGTTCCGCGTGTAAGTGCGGCTCGTGCCGTTATCTGCGTCGCAGGCGCCACCAGTGTCGATGCCGGACTTGCTGACCCAGGTGATGTGTGCCGACAGAACATAGCCCTTGCAATCGGTCTTGGAGAGCTTCTCCGCATGACTGGCCGACCTGCCATATATCTCTCGAGTGACGAGGTTCTCGGTGCCTCCCGTAAGCCTCTGGCCGAGGCGAGCGAACTTCGCCCGACGCAGCCATACGCGGCGTCAAAGGCGTGCTCGGAGATAATATTGCACAACTATCGCGATGTCTATGGCCTAAGAATCTCCACGCTTCGATCATGTAATTTGGTAGGACCATATCAGAGTTCGCCGAAGTTTCTCCCAGTTCTCGTCCAGGCTCTGCTCAACGGCTGGCCAGTTCCTATACACGGCTCAGGTCGCCAGCGACGGCAATGGATGCATGTCGAGGACATATGCAGCGCAGTTCTTTGCCTGCTCAGCCACGACTGCCCAGTCGGAGTGTTTCAGGGCACGACCGGCGAATCGCTTTCCTTGCTACAAGTCGTGCAAGTGGCTGCCGATTGTCTGCAGCTCAGCGCTGTTCTCGAGCATGTCCCGGACCGGTTAGTTCAGGATTTCTCATATGGAATGAGCAGCTCAGCTCTGAATCTGCTCGGCTGGACTCCTACGATGTCTGCTACTGAAGCGATAGAGAGAGCAGCCAGCGAATTGGCTGCGAACCAACGGAAGAGCGCTATGAAGAACTCGGCGCTCGAGTAGGTCGGCCGCCTTTCGTTAAGGCTGGGCTGTGGAAGTTCGCGATGTGAGTGCGGGCATCTCGCGGTCGCGGGCCTCGTGCCTATCCTGGCGGCATGTTCCGCTCTACCAAGATCCCAGGACGCAATAATTGGCCACGCGGCGGGCTCGCTTGCCCGCGCAGGTAACCTAGGATCACGTCGCTTTGGCGGCAACTCCGGCAATGCATCCAATCCCGAACCGATCAGATTTACTTGGCGAGCTTGAGCGGGCTCCGGTCACGTCCCCTGGAGTGGTGTAAGTAGCTGGCGAGGCTCCTGATCGCTGAGGGGCCATCGTGTGAGTCTTTGCGATAACCGACCAAAGTCTCGCGAAGGAGAACCACACGATGGCCCTGGACCAGTCTGCCCTGCTCGAGTTGCTCGATGCGCTCAAGGCCGCTGACGCTGACGGTGTGGTGCGCCATGCCGTGGAGGCGGTGTTCCAGGCGCTGATCGAGGCGGAGGCGACCGCTCAGATAGGCGCCGGGCCGTACCAGCGCACCCCCGGGCGGGTAGCCCGGCGCAACGGGTACCGGGACCGGACGCTGACCACGGCGGCCGGGGATCTGGAGTTGCGGATCCCCAAGCTGCGCTCCGGGTCGTCCTTCCCGTCCCTGCTGGAGCGGCGGCGGCGGATCGATCAGGCGCTGTTCGCGGTGGTGATGGAGGCCTACGTCACCGGCACCTCCACGCGCAAGGTCGACGACCTGGTGGCCGCCCTCGGCGCGGACAGCGGCATCAGCAAGAGCGAGGTGAGCCGGATCTGCAGCGACCTCGACGTCGAGGTCACGGCGTTCCGGGACCGGTCCCTGGCCGGCGCCGCGTTCCCATACGTGTTCCTGGATGCCACGTTCTGCAAAGCCCGGACCGGCGGGGACCGCCGCGGCCGGGGCAGCCGGGTGACCGCGCAGGCAGTGGTGATCGCCACCGGGATCAGCACCGGCGGCTGCCGCGAGGTCCTCGGGTTCGACGTCGGCGACAGCGAGTCCGGCACGTTCTGGACCGCGTTCCTGCGCTCGCTGCGGGCCCGCGGCCTGACAGGAGTTCAGCTGGTCACCTCCGACGCGCACACCGGCCTGAAAGCCGCGATCGAGTCGGTGCTGCTCGGCGCCACCTGGCAGCGCTGCCGCATCCACGCCACCCGGAACCTGCTCACCGCCGTCCCCAAGGGCCACGCCGACATGGTCGCCGCCGCGGTGCGCACCATCTTCGCCCAGCCCGACACCGCCGCCGTGCGCAGCCAGCTCGACGTGATCGCCGGCATGCTCGGCCGCCAGTTCCCCAAGGTCGAGGCCATGCTGCGCGACGCCCGTGACGACCGTTCGCGGACTTCCCCGCCGAGCATTGGAAAAAGGTCTGGTCCACCAATGGCCTGGAACGAGTCAACAAGGAGATCAAGCGCCGCACCGACGTCGTCGGCGTGTTCCCCAACCCGGCATCGCTGCTCCGCCTCGCCGGAGCTGTCCTCGCCGAGATCCATGACGAATGGCAAGTCAGCGACCGGCGCATCCTGTCCGAGGCATCCATGGCCAAGCTCCTCGAACCGCCAGCAGATCCGGCCAGCGAACACGCCGCAGTTGCCATCCCCGCCGCCATCGCGTCATAGTGATCGCGGCACCCGCCATCCCGCGAAAACTCACACGCGGCGAATTACACCACCAGGCGGGACGCGACCCGGGCTCCACGCTGACCGCCGCTTACGGGACTCCGCGGCTGGCTTGCGAGGGCCAGCGACTCCGCTGCCGAGTGGTCATTCGCCGGCCAGAGCCGCCATGTCGTCGCCCCGCGGCGGAACTGCGCGCCCACGGCGTGAAGTTCGTCATCGCTGCGCTGGCTTATGCAGCCGACCCGACCTCGTACTAGATACTGACAGCTCCCAGTGATCTCGCTCGTCCTGACTTCGGCCACGATTTTGGGTTCGCGCCCCGCTCGGGGCGCTGACCTGCGAGTGCTCGCGTTCCGATAAGCGGAATTGCGCACTAATCCGGGGCCGTAGAGTGGCTGGGTGCCGTATGTGCCGACTGTAGGACCGCGTCGGGTACCACCGCGGTGCACCGACTGCTCGTGCCGAACGCGCATACGACGCTCCATAGCGTCCCGCGCCTGCGGACCACTCCTGTATCAACCTGGCTCTGGGAGTGCTGTCAGTGCCGAGTTGCTCGTAACCTAATCACCTCGCCGAGAAGCACCCAGGCGTTGTATGCAGCGATGGAAATTGCTAGGACGAAGGCTGCAGGGAGCCAGTACAGCCCACCGCCTTGACCTACGAGCAGAGTCACGCCGGCGCCCAAGAGGAAGAGGGCAAAGACAACGGCCATTGCCACCCCCCGCATGGTGCAGACACCCAACGCTGGCCAGCGCACCTGGCGGATGTCGAAGGCCAGCCAATCATCGGCTGGCCTTCACTGCCAGCGACCACCTCGCGACGACCGTTCGCCACCGGACTGACGGCGCCGACCGGCCCGAGTCGCACCCGCCGCCGACCCAACCGTCACCGCGCACAACCGTGCCCAGATGGGTCTGGCCACCCGCACGCCTCATTACGGCCCCAAGTCCAGAGTCCGGGCACTCGGTGTAGAGGCCAGCATGCTGACTGCGAAAGAATAAAGCTCGATATCCAAATAGTTCTCGTGCCTCGCCAGCTCGATATCTGCATCTCTGACCTGCCTGCGAGTCGCCCTCGGATCAACCCAAGCAGGAGCCGCATTAGCTCTATATATCTTCTGCGGCATCGGAAGCTCAATGCCACGCGCCAAAGATCGGACAAACTCATCCATCTGCTCTGTTAGCCCGAAGGTAACATCCTCACGCCTCAGCCGCTCCTTCGCTCGCTCCAAGGTCTCCACGTCTGCCTCCGCCGCCAGGGCGTCGTGATAGTGCCTTCTGCATTCCAGCGCCGACAAGCGCCCCGCCTCATAGTCAACCACAAGCCTCCGCAAATCCGCCGCCGAACCGAGCATCCGCACTTGCATGTTGACGGAGTGGAATCTAAACTCTCGGTCCACGATGAAATCCGTCAAGCTAGAAATACGAGCGTCGAAGTCGCCTCGAAGGACATGCTCATTCTTACGCTCTATGTATCGAAAGGCAGACAGCACCCTCGAAACCGGTTCCCGTAGCACCACCAACGTATTGGGCCGCCCGCCGATCACATCTCGGAACGGATAGAACTGGTGCCCGCATATCACACGCCCGTCGAGCCATCCCGCATTGCCAATTATGTCCTCATTCGTGGGAATCTCCACCACGGCTCCGTCGTACCACTGATCAAGGTGACGAATCACGGTTCGGCCGCCAGTCTTCGGTATATGCATAAAGAAAAGGCCACCTTTTGCCGGTGCGGTTTCCAGCATTTACTGTCTTCCTGAAGATATCCATGACTTAACGTCGTCGGTATCTGGCAGAATATAGAACTTCATTCCGCCGACGACAGCATATGCAGGCTCGAAAGGCGGAAAGAAGAAAGCCAGACTCTTCCGCTTTACTTCCTCTACATCCTCCAAAGATTCGATGAGCCTATGCCGCCCTAGCTCCCGTCGGCTATATACTCTTGTCTCCTCAACTGCCTCAGCCGCTACTGGGCTGCGTCGCCAAAACTCTTCGCTGTCAATCAACTCCATGGCGACCGCCGTCCCAACCTCTACCGTGAGTCGGTGCAGAGTGCGTGCCGTTACGCGTCCATTGATTCTAAACTCTCGCCTAAGGATCTGGGGCCCTGCGTCCACTACGTCGGTCATCCAGTGAAGCGTGACGCCGTATTGCGTCGCTCCATTTAGGATCGCATGCGATATGCCGTTAAAACCGCCATAGGCCGGCAGCGGAGCTGTGTGCAAGTTTACCGCCCGGCCGTGAACCAGCTCCAATATCTCCGGTCCCAGAATCCATGGATGTTGGATTGACAACAGCCAATCTGGCGCGGTATGAATCACGGCTGCCATCAGCCGATCCTCGTTTGGAGCATCATTTGCAACAAAAGCCAGCTGAGTTTCATTGCAAATCTCCGAGATGCGGGCGCTCCCCCACCATGCATCCGCGTACACGTTCGACGACGCGCCTACAACTGTCACATTAGACTGCCCCGCCGACATGCAGTATCCAAATATCTTCTCGGCAATTGGGCCTTGGCCCAGAAAGAATAGCTTCACGTCCAGACCTTGTCCCAACTAATACTTCGCATAACCCCCGAACGGCATCTACTACGGTTCTCGCGATATCCTCTCGCTCAATCTCCGATATCCACCAGCCACAAGGTACGCACAGCATTGTGCCCGCATAGATGTCAACCCCAGGAAGTTGACGCTTCGATTTACTGAACATCTTATAACTGTCGTTCCGGCGATGGACAATCGAGTTCTGGATGCCAGCAGCCGTGAGACTATCGGACACATGCTGGCGCAGCTCTGGCGAACTAAAGCGCAGCGGCAGAACCCAAAAGCTCGGCTCTATGCCAATGTCTATCCGGGGCGTGCTAATGCCCCGGGTCTCGACGAAGGCGTCGATCAGCCAATTAGCATTGCGCCTATGCTGCTCGATGGTGGTGTCGAGATCCTTAATCTGCTCAATCCCTATCGTAGCCAATACATCATTCATGTGCATCTTGTAGCCGGCTTCAGATGCATCGCCCCCCCACCATAGAGCGGTCCGGGGAGCGTGTCGATCCAGGCCGTACCAGCGCAGCCACCTAGCACGTTCGTAAGAAGCCACGTCAGCACACGCGATGGCGCCTCCATCGACTGTCGTGAGATGTTTAATAGCCTGGAACGAGAAGCATACGTAGTCGCACAGATTGCCAATTTTGCGACCCTTGTACCTAGCACCTATCGAGTGCGCCGCATCCTCGATTAGCTTGACGCCATAGTCGAGAGCAATAGACGCCAGGCCATCAAGATTCGCCGGTATGCCAGCCCAGTCCACGAACATTATGGCCTTTGTTTTAGCTGTTATCATTGACCTCGCGGACTCGACATCGATGCATCCGGTTCCTGGATCAATATCAGCCCATATGATTCTAGCCCCCATTGCGGCAGCGGCTGTATTGGCTGCCATGCAAGTCATAGGGGTCGATATGATCTCCGTGTCTAATCCAGCACCACACATTCGAAGCGCGAGGGTCAAGGCAGATGTACCTGAGTTGACGATGGCAGTGTTCCTATTTCCGAGCCAGCCCTGAAATATCTTCTCGAAAAGCGCCGCTTTGGGCCCTTCCGTGACGAGTCCGGAGTACAATGTGTCCAAGACGGCCGCACCAACGGAACTAGGCATGCGTACCTTGAAAAGCGGAATCATAGAGCGAACTCCTGTCCGTCCTTCGGTATGAACGCTGAAGGGAAGATTCCGCGGGCACCTGCCGTCATCGAGTCGACTCGTTTCTCATCGTATTCCGGGCTTATATGGACGAGTCCAAGTCCACCAACTGCCGCCTCCGCCCCAAGTCTCGCAACGCCCATGTCATAGCCGTGGTCGAGCTTAGCTGACACGTTTTCCGTTTGCTGCCGGTATGTATGTTGGTCGTACATCGCGTCAACAAATGCCAGGTCGACGCCGCGGATGAATTCGACGTGTGCGGCGCTATCCGTCGTATCAACGTCCGTAACGTAGGCGAAAGTCGTTCCGACGCGATAGGCGACCGAGCCGCCGCTATGTGCTTGAGGCATAGCGTCGATATGTAGCCCGTCTATTGTGAATGTCTTAGTTCTCAATTCCTGAATAGTCACGCTTCCCGGGTACTCGTCGAGAGGTAGCGCGAAGAGTGGTGGTGAACTGAGGCGGGACAGCGCATCAGCCGCTTCGGCTGAAACCAAAGGCGCCTGGGGCGCAATTATGTTGAACGGCTTGGGCCAGATCTTGAGCATCCATGTCAGGCCGATCGAATGGTCGAGGTGGTAATGGGAGAGCACAACATGGAGCTTTTCAATCTGAGTGAGATGTAGCGATAGCGGTGGCTCGAGGAGTCTTTTCGCTCCAGTTCCGATGTCGAATAGAACAGCCGTCGGCCCATCTATTAGCAGATATGAGGCTGTCTCACGACGCCCGTTCGGAATGTAGCCGCCACAGCCGAGGCTCACCAGTCGCATGATTCGTTCCAGCTTTCTCGCGACGCGCTTGATTAAGTTCTGATAGAAATGGTTAAGCTATCGCAGCAGGCTGTTCCCAGTATAGGCATTAACCGACCGGGTCTGCCAGTATAGATCTTTGTGATCTTGATCGGGTGATGTCAACGGGGTATCCGGCTCAGATTCAGATGCTTCTGTCGTTGCGCGATGCTGCCGGCTGTCATGCGTGGAACAGGATGGCGCGCCTCGGGCGGAGCGCATAGTCACCACGATGCCTGGCCGCACAACGAGGAGGCCGGCCTCGACTCATCGCTGGGAGGCGACCGGACAACTCCGAAGTCCGAGTGCCCGGAGCCAGTGATAGCTGAAGGCCGCCACGGCCGAGAGTACCTCGAAGCGATCCCTGGGGAACGGGCGGCCAAACATCGGCCGCATGCGCGCCATGCCGTGGTACATCGGCTCCTGGTACTCGAACTGCTGGAAAGCGGTCCTGACAAGGAAGCTCTCGACAGCGCGAGGCGTCAGAGTCTCGGTTATCAACGGATCCTCAAGAGCGATGGCAAGTGAGCCGAGATGACGCAGCTCACCGTCAGTAACCGCGCGCCGCGTTGGCGAACGCGGGCGTGACCTGCTGAGAGCCGTCGCCCGCGCACCGCTCAGACCTGCAAGCCGGAGACGGCCGGAGGCGGCGGAGCACGCCGACCGACAGTCGGTCTCCGGCGCCGAGCGCTACACCGCCACCGCTGCCGCGGCCGGTTCCGGTTCACCGTGTCCGCAGAGCCGGCGCAGGTAGTCGACGACGTGGTGGGTGTCTTTCGCGGATCCGCGAGCGGCGAGGATTCCGTCCGGCCGGACGAGCGCGAAGCCGCTGCCGAGATCTCCGCCGACGACGTCGACGAGCTCGGCGTAGCACGCGACGCCGGCCGTCTCGAGCGCGCTGCGGACGCCCGCGCCGGAGACGATCAGGACATGGCGTCCGCTGCCGAGCAGGTGATGCAGCCTGGCAGGTCCGCGCTCGCTCCGGACGTCCACGTCGGGGAACCGGTCGCCGGGCTTCGGCCCGCGGCCATGACCGTCGGGCTGGACGAGCGGGCCCCGCGGGTAGGCGACCGAAAGCTGGGACAGTTTGCGGGCCGCACCGCGCTGGATCGCCGGAACGCGGCTGACGACGGGAATGACGGTATCCCGCACGGCCCGCTTGGCCCGGCTCCGCATGGTCAGCAGCCCGGTCAGCTTGTCGGTGAACCCGAGCACGCTGGATGCGGCAGGCACGCGCTCCTGGCCATAGGTGTCCAGGAGCGCGTCCGGGGCACGGCCGCCCACAACCAGGGCCAGCTTCCAGGCGAGGTTGTGCGCGTCCATCATCCCGGTGTTCATGCCCTGGCCGCCGGCCGGCGAGTGGATGTGCGCGGCGTCGCCGGCGAGCATTACCCGTCCGCGCCGGTAGCTGGTGGTGGACCTGAGGTGACACCGGAAGGAGGACAGCCATCCCGGGTCGCTGACCTCCATGGGCCGCGGCGCACGTTCCGCGACCATCTCCTGTACCTCCTCGAATGTCGGCGGCTGGCCGCCGCGGTCGCCCGCGTTGGCCATGACCAGGCGCCAGCGCTGGCCGCCCATGGGTATGCAGACCAGGGGCAGTCCGTTCGGGCGGAAGAAGAGGTGAACCGCGTCGTCGCTGCCGGCCCCGTCCAATGCGACATCGGCCAGCAGCCAGTCCTGCGGGTACGGCTGCCCATCGAACGGGAGCCCGATCTCGTGGCGCACGCGGCTGTGCGCGCCGTCGCAGCCGACCACATAGCCGGCGCTCACCTCGATCTCCCGGCCCGTGACTTCCCGGAGCGTGGCGTCCACGGCGTCGCCGCGCTCGGCCAGGCGCACCAGCTCGACGCGCTCCTCGATGGTGCCGCCGAGTTCCTGCACGCGGGCGCGCAGCAGGGCTTCGGTCTGGCTCTGCGGGAGGTGCAGCGTAAAGCCGTACCGCGAGCCGCTGCGCGCCAGGTCCAGGTCTAGGAGGTTCCGCTGGCTGGCGTACATGCGCAGGCGCCGTACGCGGTGGCCCTGGTCGACGAACGCGTCAGCCAGCCCCATCGTGTCGAGCAGCTCCATCGTCCGCGCGTGGATGCCCACTGCCCGGCTTTGCGGCGAGGGCCCTTCGGCCTTGTCGATGACGCGGGCATGGATCCCGCGGGCGAGGAGCTGCGCGGCCAGGGTCAGCCCGGTTGGCCCAGCTCCGACGACGAGCACCTGGCAGTCGCGTGTCGCGGCGTGTGTTGCAGTCATGGCAGCAACGATGGACCGGCCGGCGTTGCGGATCGTCTGAAGAACTACGTAGTCACTACGTATCTCGCGGTACCAGGCCTTCGTTGTGCGCCCAGACCGCCAGTTGCGTGCGGTTGGCGAAGCCCAGCTTGGTCAGGATCCGGTCAACGTGTACCTCGACCGTCCTGACCGACAGGAACAGCCGCCCGGCGATATCGCGGTTGCTGAGGCCGCGGGCCACCAGCGTCGCGACCTCCTGCTCGCGGCCGGTGAGGCCGGGCGAAGCGCCGGCGCGCCAGGCATCCTCGCGCTGTTCATCGAGGCCAAGCTTGATCGCCTGGCCGGGCGTCAGGTCCCGGCCCGCCTCCAGCAGTTTCTGCGCGGCGGTGCCCGCCTTCTTGCGGATCGGCGCCAGCCATGCGTCCAGCTGGCTGCGTATCTTCTGCGGCCGATGTGTCTGGTTGACCTCTTCGTACGCCGCCGCAGCGCCCGCCACCATGAGCGCGGCCCGCGGCCGGCCTCCTTTGGCCGCGAGTCCGGCCAGGGCAGTTAGGCCTATCGGGATGGCGAACCGATCGCCGATGTCGGCGATGGCGGGCACACCTTTCGCGAGCGCCGCCCTGGCGCCTTGCAGATCGCCGCGCTCCAGGCGAGACACCCCGAGCAGCTGGAGGGCCCGGGCCTCGACGACGGGCAGGCCGAGCACCGCGGACAGCCGCGCGCAGCGTTCGAACCGTTCGATGGCCGTCGCGAGGTCGTCCTCGAAGGTCGCGGCCGCCCCGGCCAGCCACAGCGCCACCGCGAGGCCGGCGTCGTC
>WNGL01019492.1_pt1 | contig 14821 bp, 13 predicted proteins | sample 5400591 | NCBI WGS metagenome assembly WNGL01 (sample SAMN13153377, study PRJNA577476) | soil metagenome | isolation source: 80 cm soil or saprolite under Garry oak tree replicate 1 | place: USA:California | collected 2016-06-15
CGGGTGTGAAGCTGTCGCCGCCGCGCAAGGGCGCGAAGGCGTCGACGAGGCGCAGCGCGAAATCCGCGATCCGGGCGGGCCGCCGGCACGCGCGCCCGTCGACGCGGCGCGCTCGCGGCGTCAGGCGGGCCCTGAAGCGGGAAGGCCGAAGCGCCGCGTCGAGACGGAATCTGTCGCACCAGGCGAGAACCGCGGCTCGGCGCCGCTCGTCCTCCGCACGAAGCGCCGCTGCGCGCCGGGCCGCGCGAACGCGTCGCCGTCACGCGACGGCCTAGCAGGAGCGGTTCGCCCCAGACGTCGCTCGAGGCGACCTCGAGCCGGTCAAAGGGTCGCGAACCGTCTCTCCAACTAGTCGACCGTTCTCACGAGATGTAAAGCGCCAGCTGCGGGTGGCGCGACCGGGGCGCCCCGCTTCGCGCCGCAGGCGCCCGGGCCGCCGCGCGTTTTCCAGCGCGCGGCGGGGTGGAGGAGCCTGTCCCGTCACTGTGCTTGTGGCGCCGATCACGAAAACGGGGTCCCCGACGCGAAGCGTTGGGGCTCAAATGGCCGCGCCAGGACCCGCAGAAACGCTTTATCTTCTCGTCGGCACGCGCCACTAGAGCAGACCTTCCGTATCACCGAGCGGGCCGGTGTCCGACGGAACCGTATCGATGGCGAGGACATCCACCTCGGTCACGAACGCGGCGTCCAGCGGGAAGGGGGTCTGTTCGCTCCAGGATGACGCGCGGCCGTTGCCGCTCCGTGCCAGGGCCGCGGCCGTGAATGCGACAGCGCCGGTCGCCACGCCAGCGATCACCAGGGCCGTCGGAGACCAGCCTTCGCGGATCCACGCGGACCATGACATGGGACGATCGGACGCGCCTTGCAGCGAGGGGATCCCGTCCGCCATCTGATGCGGGCGGATCGCATTCTGGACGCCTTCCACGCCTCGGACGTCTTCGACCGCCGACACGATCGCCGGGATCTCGGCTTCGAGCGCGTCGCCCGTCAATGTGACGCAACCGCTGTACGCGTCGACTGCGATCGCTCGCGAATGGGACGTGGCGCGTCCGAGTGCCGCCCGCACGCGTTCCCGCAATCTGACGTCGTCGATCCGCTCGCCGGAGAGGCGCGCTCGGGTAGATCGAAGGCCGGCGAGCCGATTGCCGAGGGCGCGTCTCGTCGCGTCGGCGGCGGCGCGCGTCCTGCGCGCCACCCGAACGGCCTTGTCGCGGACGAGCGCGCGCCTGCGCGCGCCACGGTCCGGATCGAGGAGAAACATGGAGGCGCCGCCGATGCTCGCGCCGATGAGCCCTGCCCGTATTGTTGAATTCATCACCGTTGCTCCTGATTTGAACGCTGAAGTTCGATGCAAGGATGAGACCACCTTGCATCTTCCGATCGAATGGAGACTGAAACCGCCGTTTCCGAATGGTCCAGCTTTTTGGTTACGGTTTCGCCGATGGGACGGGGCCGGGCAGATCGTATCGCACCGATCTGCGAATCGCCCCGAGGTCTCGATGCTCCATGAGCGCATACAGCGTTCGCAGATACCCCGCGACCGTCCGCTCCACCGGTTCGCCGATTCGATAGCATGCGTCCGCCGTAAACACGACGGTTCCCGGCTCCCAATCGGGCTTGGGCCGTGACGCGACGATCACCAGATCGCAATCCGCCATGCCTGCCGCAGTCGCGGTGACGACGCGATCGCAGATTTCCGGACCTTCGAGGGCCTCGCGCGAACGCCTGACGCCCGCTGTGCGGACGCGTCTCGCCGTCCGCCAGACAATCTCGTCGAGTCCCGTCAGAATCGGGTCGCCGATCGGATCCTCGAACCACGCGGCCACCATGCGCAGAACCCCAGTGTTGCATCCAGCGCGAGGGAGCTGTTCGCTGACGCGTGTCTGAGAAACGCGGGAAGCCCGATCGCGACGGAAGCGACCAACGTCAGTACCCCAGAGACGAACGCACCCGATTCCATCGGGAACCGCTGCGGCATCTGTCGCCAGTGCCGATGCGGCAGGAGCGCCGCGACGATCGCGAGCGCAAAAGCCAGTGCATCCGCGATCCAGCCCATCTACCGGCGATTCTAGCCGGGATGCGCCGGTGGTACCATCCACGACTCATGATTGAGACCGACCATCTCCGCCGTGAATACGCCGGCCGTCCAGCGCTGCACGGTCTGACGCTGCGGGTAGAGCCGGGCGAAATACTCGGGTTCCTCGGCCCGAACGGCGCCGGCAAGTCGACTACGGTGAAGATTCTCACCGGCATGATTCGTCCGGACGGCGGTCGCGCCCTCGTCGCGGGATTCGACGTGGTTCGCGATCCGCTCGAGGTGAAGCGCCGCGTCGGTTATGTGCCCGAGTCGGCCGCGCTGTACGAGTCGTTGTCCGCGCGCGAGTACCTGGAGCTGATCGCGTGCCTCTACCATCTGCCGTCCGACGGCATCGCGCGTCGCGTCGAAGAGATGCTCGATCGTCTGGGCCTGTCGCAGGCGATCGATCAGCGCCTCAGCGAATTCTCCAAGGGCATGAAGCAGAAAGTGCTCATCGCTTCGGCGCTGATGCACCGGCCCGAGGTCCTGTTCCTGGACGAGCCGCTGACCGGCCTCGACGCGAACGCGGCGCTGATCGTCAAGGAATTGATCCGCGGGCTCGCCGCGCAGGGACGGACGATCTTCTTCTGCTCGCACGTGCTGGAAGTCGTCGAGCGCGTGTGCACGCGGATCGTCATCATCAACCAAGGGAAGGTCATCGCCGACGGCACGGCGCACGACATCGCCGCCGCGGCCGGATGCACGACGCTCGAAGCGGCATTCGTCTCGCTCACGGGAACGCGCGACACCGCGCAGGTGACGCACGATCTTCTGGAGGCGCTCGAGCGGTGATCGACCTCACCCTTGAGGCTCTGGGCGTCGACGCGCGGCAATGGCGCGCGCTCGTCCGGACGTACGTCAAGCTCGATTTCCGGACGCCGGGCGGCGCCGTCCGTTCGCATCAGACGCAGCGCCGGGCCGCCTCGCCGCTCGTCGGGCTCGCATTCATCACCGCCATCGGCGGTCTCGTCTTCGCGTTCATCGCCGCGGTGACCGACGACGTCTTGTTGGCGACGTCGCTGCTGACGACATATGCCGCGGCGAACACGATGATGCTCCTGCTGGTCGATTTCACCGGCGTCGTCATTTCCCCGGACGACTACGGCGTGCTGGGGCATCGGCCGGTGGCCTCGCGGACGTATTTCGCGGCGCGGATGGCGGCGATCGGCGTTTACGTCGGCACGATCAGCCTGGTGATGGCCGCGCCGCCCGCGATTGTGTATGCGATGAAGCTCGGTCCTGCGGCCGCGCCCGCCACGGTCTTCGCGGTACTGTTCTGCAACCTGACGACCGCGGTCCTGGTGATCACGGGTTACGTCGCGCTGCTGCGATGGGTGCACCCCGGACGCCTGCGGCGTGCGATGTCGTATCTGCAGCTGGCGGTGTCGGCGTCGTTCTACGCGACGTACTACCTGGCCACCGTCGGCCTCCGACGCGCCGCCATGACGCCCATGGGATTCGAGAGGGCGCGCTGGCTCTGGGCGGCGCCGTCGACATGGTTCGCGGCGTTCGTGCCGGTCGCGGCGGGGCGAGGGTCGATCGCCGCCTGGATCGCAAGTCTCGTGGCGCTGTTGTTGACGGCGGCCTGCGTACCGCTGGCGGCGGGCCGCTTGTCGCTCGACTACGCGCGCCGCGTCGGCGAGATGAGCGCGGCCGGAGAACCGGCGGGCAAACGGCGCGCGATGCGGCTGCCGGGTTTTCGCCGCGGCGAGGCGCGGGCCGTGGCGCTGCTCGTCCGCGCGCAGTTCCGTTTCGATAACCGCTTTCGCATGGCGATTCTGAGCATCCTGCCGCTGACAGGCTTCTACCTGCTCCTGGGATCCAGCCAGGGCGCGCTGCAGGATCCGTTTTCCGGATTGACGCATGCGTCGGGGCCAGGTGTGTTCTTCGCCATCGCGTTCATCCCGCTCACGCTGCACGGCGCTCTGACGGTCAGCGAGAGCTGGCGCGCGTCATGGATCTTCTTCGCCACGCCGGCGTCACATGCCCGCATCGTTGTCGCCACGAAGAACTTCGTGACGGTGTATTTCCTCGGCAGCTATCTTGCCGTACTGGCCTCGTTCTGGAGCTTCTTCTTCGACCGCGCCTGGCACGCGGCGGTCCATGCGCTGTTCGCGGGCCTGCTCGCCCACCTGCTCCTGCAGTTGACCGTCATCGCGCGTCCAGCGCTTCCGTTCGCGGCGGAGCCCCGGAAGGCGGAGCGGTCCTTCAACACGTTCGGCATCATCATTGTCGGATCCATTGCCGCCGGCGTCTTTCCATTCCTGCTGCCGATCGTGTACCAGCGCGTGGTGGTCACGATCGCGGTCCTCGCGTTCATGCTCGCCGTCACCGCCGCGCTCGAATACGCGCTGCGGCAGAGAGTGTCGGAAGCGATCGGTGAGCTGGAGTTCCTGAACTGAAGCTTGGTCAACTCCCAACTCCCAACGCCTCAAGGAGATCACCTTGGGGAGTTGCGTAGTTGGGAATTGGGAGTTTACCGCCTTGTCACGCCGCCAGCGACGCGCGGGTCGTGGCGGGCTCGATCACGATCAGCGACAACAGCAGCAGCAGGGCGCTGACGACCAGGTGGGCCGCAATGCCGTCGTGCGGCCCGGCGAGAATGACACTGACGGCGAGCAATCCGGCGGCGAAGGTGGTCTCGGACACGACGATCCATTTCAACACGCGCGCGCGCAGCGATTCCAGCGTCGCGGGATGCACCAGCGACACGAACCACATGTGCAGACGGAGCGTGGTGGTAATCGTCGCAAATATCAACAGCGCCAGAAAGGCGGGGGAGCCCGCGCGGCCGATCCAGGTGTGATGCACGCCGACATGAATGATCGCGGCGACAGTGACGGTCGCGACAGCGACCTGATGGAACTGCCACCACCAGGCGCTCTCCAGCAGCCGTCCGTCCTTCGCCGGGGACGCGGGCGCTGTCGAGAGCGAGTGGAGCGCGGCCGCGAGCTCGGTTCCCGACGGATAGCGGTCATCTGGATTGCCGCGCAGGCAGCGGCGGACGATCGCGTCGAGCGCCGGCGGCTCGATCGTACGCGAGAGCGGGGAGCTGTCCGACACGAGCCGCTCGAGCAGCGATGCCGGATCGGCGCCGCCGAAGGGATGCGTGCCCGTCGCGAGCTCGTAGGCCATCACGCCGAACGCGAACACGTCGGCGCGCGCGTCAACGGAGGTTCCGCGCAGCTGTTCGGGCGCCATGTAGCCCGGAGTCCCGAGGTGCGTGCCGGTCAGCGTCAAGGACGCCGGCGCGCCGGGCAACGACGTCCCGGTCCTGGCGATGCCGAAGTCCACGACCTTCGCCCGCCCTCTCTCGGCAACGAGGACGTTCTCGGGCTTCAAGTCGCGATGGACGATGCCGTGGCGATGGGCGGCGTCGAGCGCATCGGCAATCTGGGACAGGGTGTCGAGCAGTCGATCCGATCCGAGCGGACCTGACGACAGCAGCGCGCGCAGCGTGGATCCGCGGACGAGCTCGGTCGCGATGAAGAGGTCGCCGTCGATCTCTTCGAGCGCGTAAACCGTCGCAATCGACGGATGCGACAGCGCGGCCGCCGCGCGGGCTTCGCGTGACAGGCGGTCGCGCGCGACGGGATCGCGGCTGAAGGCCGGCGGCAGCATCTTGAGCGCGACGGTGCGTCCGAGTCTCGCGTCCTCTGCGGCGTAGACCACGCCCATACCGCCCCGGCCCACTTCGTCGCCGACCTGGTATGGACCGATCCGTCGTCCGGTGAGCGAAACCTCGTCGTGCGCGTCGGAGAGGAGGTCGGGATCTGCGCGCCAGGCAGGCTGTTCGAGAAACCCGCCCGCCCGATCGTGCGCGCGCAAGAGCACGCGGACTTCAGCGGCTACGCGCGGATGCGCGGCTTCCTCCTCGAGCAGAAGCCGATCGCGATCCGCGGCGTCGAGCTCCAGCGCCCGGTCGAAGAGCGCGCTGATGCGGGCCCAGTCGTCCGTCACGATTCGGGTGCGATCTCCTTCGCGAGCCACGCGCGTGCGAGGGCCCAGTGCCGTTTGAGCGTGGCGGGCGAGATGCCCATCGCCTCGGCGGCTTCCTCGATGGACAATCCGCCGAAGAACCGCAGCTCGACAATGCGCGCCTGTCCCGGGTCGAGCTGCGCGAGGCGATCGAGCGCCGCGTCGAGCGCGATCACATCGATCGACTGCTCGCCGGATGCCGCCGGCAGCGACTCGTCGAAGGTGACGCGCGGCTGGCCGCCGCCGCGCTTCAAGGCGTCGCGCGCGCGTGCCCGCTCGATGAGAATCTGCCGCATCGCATGCGCGGCGATCGCGCAGAAGTGCGCGCGGTTCTGCCACCGTTCCGGGCGATCTTTCAGCAGCTTCAGGTAGGCCTCGTGCACGAGCGCCGTCGGCTGAAGGGTCTGTCCGGGCCGCTCGCCGCGGAGATAATGCGCGGCCAGACGGCGCAGCTCGCCGTAGACGAGCGGCATGAGGGTTTCGAGCGCCGGACGATCGCCTGTGGTCGCCCGATCCACGAGCAGGTCGAACGGCGCGGCGTCTTCAGCCACGGGCGTGTTCCGCGAACCGCGGCCTCACGCCGCCCGTTCGATCGTGACCTTCTTGATCACGACCGGCGTCACCGGACGATCCTGCCGTCCCGTCGGCACCGCGCCGATCTTCTTCACGACGTCCATGCCGTTGACGACCTCCCCGAATACCGAGTGGCGGTTGTCGAGATGCGGCGTCGGCCCCAGCGTGATGAAGAACTGGCTGCCGTTCGAGTTCGGCCCGGCGTTCGCCATCGACAGAATCCCCGCGCGATCGTGGCGCGCCTTCGGATGGAATTCGTCCGCGAACGTGTAACCGGGCCCGCCCGTGCCCTGGCCGAGACGATCGCCCCCCTGGATCATGAAGCCGTTGATGACGCGATGGAAGACGACGCCGTCGTAGAAGGGCGCCTTTTTGCGCTCGCCGGTCGCCGGGTCGCGCCATTCCTTGGTGCCTTCCGCAAGCCCGGTGAAGTTGGCGACGGTATTCGGCGCCTCCTTGTCGAACAGCCGGATCCTGAAGGTCCCCTCGGACGTCTCGAGATTCGCGTAAGTGGCCACGGGCCCTCCAAATGGGGATCCTGCCACAGAAACGACGATCTCGGCCACGGACACTACGGACGCGATGGAGCCGACGCCCCGGACGACACGGACTCCACGGCCATAATCGAAACGAAAACCAAGGCGCCGTCCGCGTTTTCCGTCTATTGCGTGGCCAACCAGAATCGAGGTCCGCGTCGTCCGTGTCGTCTGTGGCCGCGTGTCGTCTGTGGCCGAATCAGAATCGAGGTCCGCGTCGTCCGTGTCGTCTGTGGCCGAATCAGAATCGAGGTCCGCGTCGTCCGTGTCGTCTGTGGCCGAATCGTCGTCCGTCCGTGGCTACGAAAGTTTTCGTTGACACCTACGAAGAGGCTCGTAGATACTCGGCGCATGTCCCGTCCGATCGCGCCGAAGCCCACCGACGCCGAGCTGGCCATCCTACGGATCTTGTGGGAGCGCGGGCCGAGCACGGTGCGGCAGGTCCACGAGATCCTCGGCCGCGAGCGGCAGGCGGCGTATACGACCGCGCTGAAGATGCTCCAGATCATGACGGAGAAGGGGCTCGTAGAGCGCGATGAGCGCGACCGCACGCACATCTATCGCGCGCGGCTCAGCGAGGAACAGACTCAGCGGCAGCTGTTGCGCGATCTGCTGGACCGCGCGTTCGGCGGATCGTCCACGAAGCTCGTGATGCAGGCGCTCGCGACCAGGCGCGCGTCGGCCGAAGAGCTGCGCGATATCCGTAAGGCCATTGACGGCGCCAAGCACGAGAAGGAGGTCCGCCGTGAGCGCGATGACAACGATGTCCGCGATTGAGGCGCTGCTGCGCCACCCGGCCGCGCAGGCGGTCGGATGGGCGCTGCTGCAGTCTGTGTGGCAGGGCGCAATCGTCGGCATTGTGACGGCGGTCCTCCTCGCCGCGCTGCGGCGGGCCGCAGCGGACGTCCGCTATGTGTTCGGCGCGATCGGCCTGGCGCTGATGCTGACGTTGCCGGTCGTCACCGGAGTCCAGAGGTTTCAGGCGCTCCGCGCGGACACCGCCGCGCAGTCGGCGAAATCCTTCCGCCTCAACGCGGAAGCTACAGACGCGAAAGTGGCTTCCGCTTTCTCTCAGCCTGTAGCTTCCGCCTTGAGGCGGAAGATTTCACCCGCTGAGCGTCTCGACTTCGATCGACTGCTCCCTGGAATGATGCTGATCTGGCTCACGGGTGTCACGATTCTCACCCTGCGGCTGCTCACCGGATGGCTGTGGGTGAAGCGTCTTCGCACGCATGGCGTCACTCCCGCGGAGCCGTCCTGGAACCGGCTGCTCGTCCGAGTGGCGTGCCGGCTCCACATCCGGCGCGCCATTACCCTGCTGGAATCAACGCTCGTCGAGGTCCCGACGGTCATCGGATGGCTGAAGCCGGTCGTGCTGCTGCCGGTGAGCGCGCTCGGCGGCCTGGCGCCGCAGCAGCTCGAGGCGATCCTCGCGCACGAGCTCGCACACATCCGCCGGCACGACTGTCTCGTCAATCTGCTGCAGACGCTCGTCGAAACACTGCTGTTCTACCATCCCGCGGTCTGGTGGCTCTCGCGCCGCATTCGCATCGAGCGCGAAAACTGCTGCGACGACCTTGCCGTCAGCCTGTGCGGCGATCCCGTCGCGTATGCCACGGCGCTCGCCGATCTCGAATCGCTGCGCTCGCCGACGCCACCGTTCCGGCGGCTGGACCGCGTCGCGATGGCCGCGACGGGCGGCTCGCTGCTCCAGCGCGTCCGGCGCCTGCTCGGCGCTCCCGCCTCGCACACCGGCCGCGGCCCGTCGTGGCTCGCCGGGAGCGTGGCCCTCCTGCTCGTCGGCGGCATCGCCCTCGGAGCCGACGGGTTGCGCAGCGCTCAGACCGCCGTGGCGCCGGTTCGCGCGGCACACGCGGCGTCGGTTCGCGCGGCATCCGCGGCGCCGGTTCGCGCGGCATACGCGGCGCCGGTCGCGGCAGTCGTGCCGTCGCGACCCGCCGTCGTACCGAAGCGTGCCGTCGCCTCGATGCCGGCTCTCGCATCCGTCAATGCGTCGCCGGCCGCCGCTGCCCCGGCCCAGTCGATCAGTCAGCACGGGAGCAATTCCAACGGCAACTGGATCTGGTCGAACAACGGAGAAAAGCTCGAGGTCACCTACTCCGGGGAGTTCGCGTTCACCGACGACGACACGGACGTGCGGCAGATGTCGGCGGGCGGTTCCCTGAAGATCTCCGACGGCGCCTGGTTCGGGCGTCACTCGGTAGAGATCCGGGAGCGCAACGGCCAGCTGGAACACCATTACTACGTCAACGCTTCCGAGCGGCCCTTCGAGCCCGAAGGCCGCGCCTGGCTGCGCGAGAACCTCCCGAAGTTCGTGCGCAACACCGGGATCGACGCGCCGGCGCGCGTCGCCCGCATGCTGAAAGCCGGCGGTGTGGCGGCGGTGTTCGCCGAAATCGACCGCCTCGGAGGCAACTACGTCAGGGGTCTGTACTTCAAGGAACTCTTCAGGCAGGCGACGCTCAGTCCAGACCAGTACCGGCAAGCGCTGACCGTCGCGTCGCGCGACATGCGCGGATCGGATTACGAGCTCGCGCAGTTGTTGACGGCGATCGCCGACCGGCTGCCGAACGACGATGCCTCGCGCGCCGCGTACTTCACGGCAGCTTCGGGCCTCTCGTCGGACTACGAGCTGAGGCGCGTGTACTCGACCATGCTCAAGAAAGGGCCCGTGTCGTCGCAGGTCCTCTCGGGAATCCTCGAGCACTCGAGGTCCTTCAAGTCCGACTACGATCTATCGGAGCTGCTCCGCCAGATCCTGTCTCAGCAGCCACTCGACGAACGCAATCGCGCGGCGTTCTTCGCGGCGGTCGGCACCATGCACAGCAGCTACGAGCGGCACCGCGTGCTGAGCGCTGTCGTCAACAGGGAGCACTCGAGCGATCCGGCCCTGCTCAGCGCGGCGCTGACGCAGGCGGAGAGGATGGGCAGCGACTACGAAGCCGCCACGTTCCTCATGGAGGTCTTGAAGCAGAACGGCGTCGAAGGCGACGTGCGCGCGCCGTTCTTCCGCGTCCTCGCCCGCGTGACGTCTTCCTACGACCGGGGGCGCGTGCTCCAGGCCGTGGCCCGCAGGACGGATGTGAACAACGATACGCTCCGAGCCGTCCTGCAGGCGACCTCCGGCATGAGCGGCTACGATCTGTCGCAGGTGCTCCTCGCCGTCGCGAACAGCCACGTGTTGACCGGCACCTTGAGGGAGGCCTACCTCGATGCCGCCGATCGACTCTCCGGCTACGACCAGGGACAGGTCATGACGGCGCTCGTCAAGAGTGAAAGGCGTAGGTAGGAGCCGGGAGCTGGGAGCCGGGAGACAGGAGACGGGCGGCAGGAGACACGAGACAGGTCTCTCGTGTCCCGTCCCCTGTCTCCCGGCTCCCGTCCCCTGTCTCCCGTTTACTGCTAACTGTTTACGAGATGCGATCCGCAGCGCACGCGCTTGCGAGAGCGCCGGGTTTCACGGCGTCGGTCGTCATCCTCGCCCTTGCGCTCGGTGCGAATGCCGCGCTGTTCAGCGTGGCGAATGCCGTTTTGTGGGGCGGCGAAGACCCAATCGGCAAGCGCGTGGTGATCGGCGGCACCGTCGGCGCCGATCACACGCCCCGCCAGATCGTCGGCACCGTCGGCAACGTCCGCGCGGCGGTCGAATCCGATCCGCCCCTGCAGGTTTACGTGCCGTACGCGACCAATGCGTGGCCGACGATGAGTCTGGCCGTGCGGACGTCGGGCGACCCGGGGCAGCGGAGCGCATCGGTGCGCGCGGCGATTGCGGAGGTGGATCCGGCACAGGCGGCGTATGACATCCGTCCGTTCGATCGGATCGCGTCGCGCGCGGTCGCGACGCGCCGCTTCCAGGCTCTGATCGTCGCGTTCTTCGCGCTTGCGGCGTTGACGCTCGCGATCGCGGGCGTCTATAGCCTCGTGTCGTACAACGTGAGGCTGCGAACGCATGAGATTGGAATTCGCCTCGCGCTGGGTGCGACCAGGCACCACATTCTGTCACTCGTGATCCGGGAGAGCATCCAATCCTCCGGCGCAGGGATAATTGCCGGGCTTGCCGTCTCATTCGCCGCGGGTCGGCTGCTGCAGGGGATTCTTTACGGCGTCTCGCCGGCCGATCCGGTCACCGTCCTCTTCGTCACGCTCGGCACCACTCCCATCGTCTGCGTGGCGTCCGCGATCGCCGCGCGGCGCGCGACGAGGGTGGATCCGGTCGTCAGCTTGCGCGGAGGATAGAATGCACGGATGGACGACGGCACGAACATCCCGACGCTGCTCGACTGTGCCTTCGACTCCTGCTTCACGACCACCGAGGACGGCACGATCGTCGGATTGAACACGGCAGCCGAGATGGTGTTCAGCCGCGCACGCGAGCAGGCGATCGGCCGTCCGCTCTCCGATCTGATCGATCCCGTCGTCTCACCCGCCGAGTTGAATCGGCACCGCGTTGAGTTGAGTGGCATCCGGGGCGACGGCAGCCGTGTGCCGATCGAAGTATCCGTGTGCCGCATCGAGATGGACGGCGTGGTGCGCTACGCCGCGTGGATGCGCGATTTGAGCGAGCGGTACGACGCGGCGGAAGCCTTGCGCAGCGCCGAAGCCCGGCTGCGGCAGGCGCACAAGATGGAGGCCGTCGGTCGTCTGGCTGGCGGCGTCGCACACGATTTCAACAACGTCCTGACGGCGATTTTCGGATACGCGGATCTGCTCCTGGACGGCCTTGGCGCCGACGATCCGAAGCGGCCTGACGTCGAGGAAATCAAGCGCGCCGCCAGCCGCGCCGCGGCGCTGACGCGGCAATTGCTTGCTTTCAGCCGCAAGCAGGTCCTGCAGCCCAAGCGTGTCAACCTGAACGAGATCGTCGACAACGTCAAGGCGCTGCTCGCGAAGCTGGTCGGCTGCGAGATTGAGCTGCGGGTCGAGTGCGACCCCTCTGTGGGGGACGTGAAGGCCGATCCCGGCCAGCTCGAACAGGTACTGATGAACCTGGCCACCAATTCGCGCGACGCGCTGCCGAAAGGCGGACGGATCACCATCGCGACCGTCAATCAGGATATCGGTCCGGCCGAGGCGGCGATGCTTCCGGGCCTCGCGCCTGGGCGCTTCGTGCGTCTCACCGTCTCGGATACCGGCCACGGCATTCCCGATGCGGTGCGCGCGCAGATCTTCGAGCCGTTTTTCACGACGAAGGAGCAAGGAAAGGGAACAGGGCTGGGCCTTGCGACGGTCTATGGAATCGTGAAGCAGAGCGGAGGCTGGATTTACTTGAACGAGGCGCCTGGCGCCGGCGCCTCGTTCTCGATCTACCTTCCGCGGCTCGACGCTACTTCTTCTCTTTGAAGTCGGGCGGAATCGCGAGATCCGCAGGCCCCACGCTCGTCGAGACTTCCAGCACCTCGTGGTGCGTCGTGAAGATGGTCGAGCGCGCCTTCGGCTCTTCCTTCTTCATCATCTTCTTGGCGAGCAGCCCGCCGATGCCGCCGCCGCTCGCGCCGCTGTTGTTGCTCTGCTGCTGCGCCTGCGTAAGCTGGTCCGGGCTCTTCACCGATTCCACCGTTGTCGTCGTGTCGAGAGGCGTGCCGGAGAGCTTGTCGCCGTCCTTCTCCATGCGCTCCATCGCCTTGGTGACGAGCGGGAACATCGCGACGACCGCGGCCATCTGTTCGGCAGACATCTCGGCGGTCTGCGGGCCCTGCAACTGCTTCCAGTACCGCAGATCGAAATCCGAGAACTCCTTCAGCTGCGGAATGCGCGGTCCGAGCCACATGTCGTTGGTCATCACGATGCCGCCGCTGTCTTCGAGCGCCTTGCCCTTCTCGTGGACCGTGATCGTGACGATCGTCTCGTGCGTGTCGTAGCCGGCGATCGATTTTTTCTGGCCCGTGTCTTTCACGTCGAAGTCGACCTGGTACTCCTTCGTCGGCTTCTGCTGTTCCGCGGGCTTGCCAGGCTCTTCCTTCTGGGCCTGCTCCTTCGCCTTCTCCTCCGACTCGCGCATGCGCCGGCGGAGCTCCTCGAACGTGGTGACGGTGTACGTCTTCTTGCGCATGTCGAGGTCGTACACCTTCTCTTCCGCTAAATCGATGATGTGTCCGGTCGTGTCGCTGATGGTGGCCTTGCGGTTGCCCTTCACGGCCGTCATCCCCTCGACGCCTTCCTTCGCGGCCTTCCCGCCGAACAGGTTGAACATGCGTCCGAGCATGCCTTCGAACTTGACCGTCGTCTTGTCGCGCGTCTTGGCTTCCGCGTACGCGGGCGCTGCGGCGAGGGCCAGCAGCGGCAGCGCGAGCGTGGCGATTCTAATCAGGCGTTTCATTCTGTGAGCCTCCGGAATGGGGGATATTGTACCTGTTAACACGTGCCGATGTCCGACGTCCTCCGACCAGTGGAATTGACCGCGGAACAGGCGGGTGACATTCCTGCCATCGGCCAGAGGCCGGCCACCGTCCGCTTTCCGCCCGGCCACGCGGCTGAAGACGGACGCCTGGTGCGGTCGGCGCGAGACGGCGACACGGAGGCGTTCGCGCGTCTCTACGAGCGGTACGGCCGCGTGGTGCACGGTCTGCTACTGGCGCGCGTCGCGCGCGACGAGGTGGACGATCTCGTGCAGGACGTCTTTCTGACGGCGTGGCGGCGGCTCTCGGATCTGCGCGATCCGGCCGCCTTCGGCGGATGGATTGCGATGATCGCCCGGCACCGGACGACCGATTTTCACCGGCGCGACGCCGAGTTCGTGAATCTGGCGGACGATATCGAGAGCCGCGGCGCGGACGCCTCGGAACAAGCGGATGCGCGCGCGGCGCTCGCGGCGATTCGCGCGCTGCCACAGGCGTACCGGGAGACGCTGATGCTGCGGCTGGTCGAAGGAATGTCGGGGATGGAGATCGCGCAGCGCACCGGCCTCACGCCCGCATCGGTCCGCGTCAACCTGCATCGCGGCATGAAGCTGCTGCGCGAGAAGTTGCATCGATGAACGACGATACGCGCCACGACTATCTGTGGGACGGCTCGGGAGAGCCCGACGCCGAGGTCGCGCGCCTCGAGGCGCTGCTCGCGCCCTACCGCCATCGCAGGGCGCTTCCGCCGCTGCCGGCGCGGGAAGCGCCGCCGCGGCGTCGCGCGATGGCGATCGGCCTGCAGTTCGCGGCTGCAGCCGCGTCGCTTGCGCTCGTGACCGCCGCCGCATGGTCGGCCGCCGCGCTGCGCCCCAGCGGCTGGAACGTCGAGTCGCTGGCCGGGGCGCCATCGGTTGCGGGAAGCCGGCTGAATTCGCGGTCGAGGCTGCCGGTCGGCGCGTTGATGACCACCGACGCCGGCTCGCGCGCGCGCCTCGACGTCGCGTTAATCGGAGTCGTCGACGTCGAACCGAACAGCCGCGTGCGATTGATCGCGTCTCGCCCCGGCGAACGGCGGCTGGCGCTGGACCGCGGCGGGATCAGCGCGCGCATCTGGGCGCCGCCGGGCAACTTTTTCGTCAATACGCCTTCGTCGACCGCCATCGATCTCGGCTGCGCATACAGGCTCGATGTCGACGATGACGGCCGGGGCACGGTCCACGTCGACAGCGGGTGGGTGGCGTTCGAGTACAACGGCCATGAATCGTTCATTCCCAAAGGGGCGATATGCCTGACGCGTC
>WNGL01005658.1_pt1 | contig 14820 bp, 13 predicted proteins | sample 5400591 | NCBI WGS metagenome assembly WNGL01 (sample SAMN13153377, study PRJNA577476) | soil metagenome | isolation source: 80 cm soil or saprolite under Garry oak tree replicate 1 | place: USA:California | collected 2016-06-15
CCGGGATCTACTACTGGCTGCCCAAGATGATGGGGATCAAGCTGAACGAACGGCTCGGCAAGATCCACTTCTGGACCATGTTCATCTTCTTCAACTCGACCTTCCTGCCGCTGTTCGCGCTCGGGTTGCTGGGCATGCCACGGCGGGTGTTCGAGTACGCGCACAACCTGCAGGCGCTCAACGACTGGGTCTCGGTCTCCGCGTTCTGCCTGGGCGGCTCTTTGCTGATCTTCCTGTTCAACTTCGTCATGTCCACGCTGGTCTGGCGGGAGAAGGAAGTCGGCAACCCGTGGCGGTCCCGCGGCCTGGAATGGCAGGTCTCCTCACCGCCGCCGCCGGAGAACTTCGAGCGCGTGCCGGTGATTCTGTCCGGTCCGTATGAGTACGGCGTCAAGGATGCGCCGCCGGTGGCCGACCTGAATCCGCCGGTCGGCATCATCAGCGCCGCGTACGCGGGCGCAGGACTGGAGGCTTAGCGATGGCCGAGTCAACCACCCCGCCCGCCGCCGGGCTGAGCCGCGAGACGGAGGAGGAAGGCTTCTACCACGAGGCCGCCCTCAACGCCGCGTGGACGGCGGCACGGCTGGCCATAGGCGGGCTGTGCTTCCTGTTCGGCGCGTTCATGTTCGCCTACTTCTACCTGCGCTCGGTCAACTCCTCCGGGCGCTGGATGGGCGCGGGCTACCACCCGCCGTCCATGATCTACGGCACCGTGATCATGCTCGCGGTCCTGGTCAGCGCGGCGATCCAGTACGCGGCGCTGCAGCAGATCAAGGCGGGCAACAAGCGGCTGTGGCAGATCGGCGCGGTGATCGCCCTGCTGCTCGGGCTCACGGCGATCGTGCTGCAGATACTGCAACTGCTCTTCCTGCCGTTCTGGCCGGGCAGCTCCGGCTTCTCCAGCGTGTTCACCGGCTTCTACCCGGTGCTCGCCGTGGTGCTGCTGTCGGCCATGATCTGGCTGGAGACGCTGCTCGCCCGGGCACGCTTCATCCCGGCTATCTCCTTCGTGGAGCAGCCGCCCACCTATAAGGAAGCGTTCGCGGTGCAGCGCTTCCAGGCGTCGCTGTCCGGGTTCACCACCGTGTGGAACTTCCTGGCAGTGGTCGCGGTACTGTTCTGGGTCCTGTTCTACGTCATCCCCTAAGGAGGCAGCGGCTCGCCCGGAGGGCCTCATCGCCGGCCGGTGGCCGTGGTCGTCATGAACGTGGTTGTCTCGCACTGGTCGGCCAATGCCGCGGTCCTGGCCGCGGCGGCCGCCGTGGCCGCGGTGCATGTGCGCGGCCTGCGCGGCGTGGTCACCGATGCGAGACGGCAGGGCGAGGACACCCCGGCCGGGCTGGGCCGGGAGGTGGCGGCCTGCTACGCCGGGCTGCTCGTGGTGGTCATCGCCCTGCTGTCCCCGCTGGCCTACTGGTCGGCGAGGTACATCTGGGTCCGGTCGCTGCAGGACGTCCTGCTGGCGAACGTGGCCCCGGCGTTCCTCGTGCTCGGGGCGCCCTGGCTGGTACTGCGCCGCGGGCTGCCGCGCCGGCGGTCGCGGGCCGGGGTGGGAGAGCCCGGCCCGTGGCGGCCGGGGATCCGGGCCCCGGCCCGGCTCGCGGTGGGCACGGTCGTCGCGTTCAACGTGGCCTGGTGCGGCTGGCATGTGCCGGTGCTGTACGACGGCGCATTGCGGTACCCGGTCGTGTACGCCGCCGAGGTGGTGTCCTACCTTGGGCTTGGCGTGGCGTTCTGGCTCGTTCTCATCGGCTCCCGGCCGCTGAGCCCGGTGCTGGCGCCGCTGCGCCGGGTGGCCCTGCTGGCCGGCTCGGTCATCGTGAGCACCCTGCTCGGTATGGTGCTCGTGTTCGGTTACGGCGTGGCCTACCCCGGCTACCTGGGGCCGGGGCACCACGTGCTAAGCGTGGTGTATGACCAGCAGGCGGGCGGTGCCGTGCTGTGGGTGCTCGTGCTCCCCGTCTACGTCACCGCCGGTGTGGCCCTCCTCATCAGGTGGCTGAACGATGAGGAGGCGCAAGCCCTGACGAGCGGCCTGGACCGGTTGCTCAAGCCAGCCAAGCCGGCCTGGCCGTCCAGGTCCGGCCTGTAGATGTCAATAAATATTCACAGCAGGAGGCTTGAGTGCCTGGAGTAATAGCAGCCGCGGGCAGCGACTGGACGTACGGCGCCTCGATTCTCACGTTCGCGTTCCCCATGCTTCTGTTCATCGCCGTGGCCGGGGCCCTGTACGTCCTTTACACCAAGCCGCACCTGGTGCCCGGCCACCGGTACCAGCTCCAACTGCGCCCGACGACGGCCACCGCCGCGCCGGAGACCGCCGCGCCGGCCCGGCCGGCCATGCCACCGGCGGTGGACACCGGCACGATCACGGGTACTGAGCCGCCCGCGCACGAGGGCTGAGGACTAGAGCGTGCCAGAAGTCTCCGCGGGCACCCTGCCCGCGATGCCCGTCACGGGCCGCCGCAGCGTGAAGGCCGTGGCGTCCTCGTTGTTCGCGCTGACCAAGCCGAGGATCATCGAGCTGCTCCTGGTCACCACGATCCCCACCATGCTGCTCGCGGACCGGGGGCTGCCGTCGGTCCGGATCCTGCTGGTGACGCTGGCCGGCGGGGCCCTGGCGGCCGGCAGCGCGAACACGATCAACTGCTACATCGACCGCGACATCGACGCCCTGATGCGGCGGACCTCCCGGCGCCCGCTGGCCAGGCCCGCGCCGATGGCCGTGGTCAAGCCGCTCGAGGCGCTGATCTTCGGCATCGTCCTGGGCGCGGCCGCGACCGTCCTGCTCGGCACCCTGGTCAACTGGCTGTCCGCGATCCTGGCCGACGCCGCCATCCTGTTCTACGTCTTCGTATACACGATCGGGCTGAAGCGCCGGACCGCTTCCAACATCGTGATCGGCGGCGCCGCGGGCTGCTTCCCGGTGCTGGTGGGCTGGTCGGCGGTCACCGGCACGGTGAGCCTCCCGGCGATCGTGCTGTTCGCGGTCATCTTCTTCTGGACGCCGCCGCACTTCTGGGCGCTGGCCATGAAGTTCCGCGACGACTACGCCGCGGCCAGCGTGCCCATGCTGCCGGTCGTCGCGCCCGCGACCGTGGTGGCCCGCAAGATCCTCATCTACTCGTACGTGATGGTCGCCTCGACGCTGGCCCTCGTCCCCTACGCCGGCTGGCTGTACGCGGTCTGCGCGGCCGGCCTGGGCGGCTGGTTCCTGGCCGAGGCGCACCGGCTGCACGCCCGGGTCTACCGGGCCGCTCAGCCGGTCCCGGCCGCCGGGCCGGTCCCGGCCGGCGCCGGGGCCACGGCGGCCGGCGCCGGGCGCGAGGTGGACGAGGGAACCTGCGCCGGGATCGCGCGCCCCAGCGCCAATCCCGCCTCCATGCGGCTGTTCCACCTGTCCATCGCCTACCTGACCCTGCTGTTCGCCGTCATCGCGGTGGTGTCCCTGCTTCCCTGGGGCCGCTGGTAGCCGCGGGCGTCGCCGGGGCAGCGGCCGGCGCCGCGGCTTCGGGGCTGGCGGGGGCCCGGGGTGCCGCCGAGGCCCGGGGCGGTGCGGGCGGCGCGGGCTGGTCCGGGGCCACGGGGAGGCGGACGACCGCGCGCAGGCCGGGCGTGGCGCCCTCCAGGTACGCCGACCCGCCGTGGGTGCGGGCGATGGCCCGGACGATGGCCAGGCCCAGGCCGGCCCCGCCGGTCCCGGTCTCGTCCCGGCTGCGGGCGTCGTCGAGCCGGACGAACCGGTCGAAGGCCCGTTCCCGGTCGGCCGCCGGGATGCCCGGACCGTCGTCCGACACGGTGAGCACGGCCTCCGCGTCCTCGCGGAGCACTGCCACATCCACCCCGGACGTTGCGTATCTCATCGCATTCTCGATCAGGTTCCGCAGCATCCGCCGCAGCCCTTCCGGCTCCCCGGTGACCGGGCACGGGCCCGCGGTCCGCGCGGTGACCGGCACCCGGCCGCCGGCGCCGCGCTCGGCCTCCTCGGTGACCAGGGCGGCGAGGTCCACCGGCTTGCCCGGTGCCGCCCGCGGCTGGTGCTCATCCAGCCTGGCCAGCACGAGCAGGTCCTCGGCGAGCCTGGCCAGCCGCAGGGTGTCGGCCAGGACGTCCCGCCCGGTCTGGTTCCAGTCCTGCTGCTCCGGATGGTCCAGCGCCACCTCGAGCTGGGCCCGGATGCTCGCGATCGGGCTGCGCAGCTCGTGCGCGGTGTCCGAGACCAGGCCCCGCTGCCGCCGTTGCGCGGCGTCGAGGCGGGCCAGCATGTCGTTCAGCGTGATCGCCAGCGTGCGCACCTCGTCGCGGGCCTCTGGCACCGGCAGTTTCCTGGCCTTGCCCGTGGCGGTGACGAGCTGCGCGCCACGGCGCAGCGCGGCGATCGGCCGCAGGGTGGAGCCGACCACCAGCCAGGTGGTCCCGGCGAGCAGCAGCAACAGTACCGGCGTGGCCACGACCAGGGCCCGGCTCAGCGCCATCGTGCTCTCCCTGACCTCCGAGTACGCGGCCGCGGAGAGCACGATCTGGCCGTTGTGGGCCGGGACCGCCACCACCCGCATCAGGTACGGGATGCCGAACGGGCGCCCGTCGAGCAGCACCGCGCGGCCGGTCCGGGCGGCGGCGGCCGCCTGGGCCGGCGGCAGCAGCGGGACCAGCCGGTCCGCGCCGGGTGAGGCGTCCACGATCCGGCCGTGCGGGCCGAGCACCTGGATGGTGAGCGTGCCCGCCACCACCGGCACCGGGCTGGGCAGCCGGTTCCCGTCGGCCAGCGCGGCCGCCACCTGGCCGCCCTGCCTGGCGGTGCTGTCCACCTGGCGGGTGAGCGAGGCCAGCAGCGCGTGCCGCAGCAGCATCGCGCCCGCCACCAGCGCCACCGCCAGGCCCACCGTGGTGGCCATGGTCACCCGGGCGCGCAGGCTGCGCCGCCGCCACCACCGGGGCACCGAGAAGGTCACGGTCCGATCATCTCCCGGCCCGTGCTACCCGCCGTCGGCGGCGAGCCGGTACCCGGCGCCGCGCACGGTCTGCAGGGCGCGGCGGCCGAACGGGTTGTCGATCTTGCGGCGCAGGTAGCCCGCGTAGACCTCGACCACGTTCGGGTCCACCGTGTCATAGGCGTCCCAGACGTGCTCGAGCAGCGAGGGCTTGGACACCACCTGCCCGGCCCTGCGCATCAGGTATTCCAGCAGGGCGAACTCGCGCGGCGTCAGCTCGATGGCCGTCTCGCCGCGGCGGACCTGCCTGGTCCCGGGGTCGAGGGTGAGGTCTCCGGCGCGCAACTGGGCCGGCCGCGGCTGTGTGCCGCGGCGGAGCAGGGCGCGCAGCCGGGCGGCGAGCACCACGTAGGAGAACGGCTTGGTGAGGTAGTCGTCCGCGCCCAGGTCCAGCCCGTCCGCCTGGTCGTACTCCCCGTCCTTGGCGGACAGGATGAGGATCGGGACCCAGTTCTCCTCGGCCCGCAACTGGCGGCAGATCCCGTACCCGGAGATCTTCGGCAGCATCAGGTCCAGGACGAGGGCGTCGTAGGCGCCCTCCCTGGCCAGGTGCAGCCCGTCCTCGCCGTCATGGGCCAGGTCCACCGCGAAGCCCTCGGCCTGCAGCCCCCGGCGCACGGCCGCGGCCAGCCGCCGTTCGTCCTCCACTACCAGCACACGCATGCTTCCGGCTCCCCGTTGCCCGCTCGTCGCCGCATGGCCTTTGCTCACAGGGATACCACAGCGGCGCCGTGCACAATGAAATGACGGGACCCCGGGCGGCAGTCCGCCCCGGGACGCCCGGCAGCGCAGCGAGGAGTGGTTTCATGGCAGCGATCCCGAAGTTCTCCCGCCGGGCCCGTTGGGTGGTGCCGACGGGCGTGGTGGCCGCGGTCGCCGCGGTCGGCATCGCCTCCGCCATCACGGTCGCGCAGGCCGCTCCCGCGCTGCCCCCGCGCACCCCGGCGCAACTGCTCGCCGCCGTGGCGGGCGACCACGCCGCCCTCCCGCCGCTGACCGGCACCGTGGTCGAGACCGCCGCGCTGGGCATCCCGGAGCTGCCGGGGAGCGCGAACCCGGACTCGATCACGTCGCTGCTGGCCGGGTCGCACACGCTGAAGATCTGGTACGCGGGGCCGCGGAAGCTGCGCCTCGCCGTCCCGGTGCTCATGGGCGAGACCGACCTGGTCCGCAACGGGACCACCGCGTGGCTGTGGCAGAGCGGCTCCGACTCGGTCACCAGGTTCCTGATCCCGGCCGGTGACCACGGCCGGGAGCCCGTCATGCCGCGGGTCCCGCTCACCCCGCAGCAGGCCGCGCAGCAGGTGCTGAAGGTCGCCAGCAAGAGCACGCGGGTGACCACGGAGGCCAACGTGACGGTGGCCGGCCAGGCCGCCTACCAGCTCGTCCTGGCGCCGAAGGCAAGCGGCTCGCAGATCGCCAGGATCACGATCGCGCTGGACGCGCAGCACCTGTCCGTGCCGCTGCGGGTGCAGGTGTTCGCCAAGGGGGCGGCCAGCCCGGTGTTCCAGGTCGGCTACACCTCGATCGCGTTCGTCACCCCGGCGGCCAGCAACTTCGCCTTCACCCCGCCGCCCGGGGCGAAGGTGCGCACGGTCGGCTCGGGCCTGCCCGGCGGCTGGTCCGGCTACGCGCCCGGCCAGCAGCCCCGGGGCATGGCCTCCGGTGCCCAGATCATCGGCAAGGACTGGACCGCGGTGGCCGTCCTGCCCGCGGCCGACGTGCTGCCCGGCGGCGCGCTGTCGCGCGTGGCCGGCGCGGGCAACGCCGCCGGGGTGGCCGGCCAGGCGGCCCGGTCGGCGTCCGGCGGCGGCGGTGCCATCAGCGGCTCCGAGATGATCGGCGCGCTGTTGCTCGCGGCGCACCCGGTGCACGGGGCCTGGGGCAGCGGCAAGCTGCTGCACACTAGCCTGGTCTCCATGCTCATCACCAACGGGCACGTGCTGATCGGCGCGGTCTCGCCGTCGGTCCTTTACGCGGACGTCGCCCTCATCAAGTGAGCGCTGGCCTGGAGATATCCGCGGATCAGCCGGCCGAGGACGCCCCCGCCGCGCCCGGCGACCCAGCTCAGGGGGCCACGGCGCGGGCCGCCGTGGTCACCCGTGGGCTGACCAAGCGGTTCCGTGGCGGCCAGCTCGCCGTGGACGGGCTGGACATGGTGGTGCCGCGCGGCTCGGTCTACGGGTTCCTCGGGCCCAACGGCTCCGGCAAGACCACCACGATCCGGATGCTGCTCGGCCTGGTCTTCCCGACCAGCGGCAGCCACGAGCTGCTGGCCACGGCCATGCCGGCCGGGTCGGCGCGGGTCCTGCCCAGGGTCGGCTCGCTGGTCGAGGGCCCGGCGTTCTACTCGCAGCTATCCGGCCGGGCGAACCTGGCCAGGATCGACGCCGTGGACGCGACCGCCGACCCGGCCACCACCGACGCCAGGGTCACGGCCGCGCTGGAGCGGGTCGGCCTGCTGGCCGCCGCGAAGAAGCACTACCGCGCCTACTCGCTCGGCATGAAGCAGCGGCTGGCCATCGCGGCGAGCCTGCTCCAGCCGCGGGAGCTGATCATCCTGGACGAGCCGACCAACGGCCTGGATCCGCAGGGCACCAGGGAGGTGCGCGCGCTCATCAGGGAGATCGCCACCGGCGGGGTCACCGTCCTGGTGTCCTCGCACCTGCTGGCCGAGGTGGAGCAGATCTGCACCCATGTCGGGGTGATGCGCACCGGCCGGCTGGTGTTCCAGGGCCCCCTGGAGCAGCTGCGGGCCCGCGGTGCCGCCCGGGTGCAGGTGCGCACCACCGAGCCGGCCCAGGCGTCCGAGGTGCTCGCCAAGCTGGGGCTTGCCGACATCCAGGCCGGCGACGGCCAGGTCAGCGCCCAGATCGGCGGCCAGGCCCCGGAGGCGGTCTGCCGGGAACTGGTGATGGCCGGGGTGCCGGTGGCCGGCTTCGACACGCCGCGGCCGAGCCTGGAGGACCTGTTCGTGGAACTCACCGGTGAGGGCTTCGATGTCGACGGCTGAGGCACCGCCCATCCCCGGGCCCGCCCCGGCCGGCGGCCCGCTCGCGGCCGGCGCCGCGCGGCGCGGCTACGTCCGGCCCTGGCTGCGGCTGCTCCGCTCCGAACTGGGGCTGATGTTCCGGCGGTGGCGCAACCGGGGCCTGCTCGCCGTGGTCGTGGCGATCCCGGTCCTGCTCGGGTCCGCGCTGCGGGTGGCCGTGCCACAGGGCGGGAACAACGGCGGTGGCAGCGGGCTGGGCGCCGCCTTCCTCACCCAGGTGGCCGGCAACGGGGTGTTCCTGTCGTTCCTGGCGCTGACCATCATGCTGACGCTGGTGCTGCCGCTGGTGGTCGCGGTGGTCTCCGGGGAGTCCCTGGCCGGGGAGGCGAACACCGGCACGCTGCGCTACCTGCTGGTGGTGCCGGCCGGCCGGGCCAGGCTGCTCAGCGTCAAGTACCTGGCCGTGGTGCTGTTCGCCCTGGTCGCCTGCCTGCTGGTGGCCGCCTCCGCGCTGATCATGGGGGTGGCGCTGTTCCCGGTCGGCCCGGTCACGCTGCTGTCCGGCACCACGGTGCCGCTGGCCGACGGGCTGCTGCGGCTGCTGTTCGTGGTGCTGTACGTGACGGCGGCCATGGCCACGCTCGGCGCGATCGGGCTGGCCATCTCCAGCCTCACCGAGCACCCGATCGCGGCGATCGCCACCATCATGATCCTCGCGGTATCCAGCGAGGTGGCCGACAACATCCCGCAGTTCGCGGCCGTCGGGCCCTACCTGCCCACGCACTGGTGGCTGGCGTTCGACTCGATCCTCCGTGCGCCGGTCGACACCACGGAACTGCTGCACGGGCTGCTGTCGTTCGGCGTGTACGTGGTGATCTTCGGCTCGATCGCCTGGGCCAGGTTCACCTCGGCCGACATCACCAGCTGACGCCGGGCCCCGGCCGCCGGTCCCCGGCGCAGGTAGCCTGCGGGCCATCACCCCGGCTACCTTCGGCGCCGCGCCGGCAGCCGGAGGCCTGCCAATCGCCCATGGCAAAATCAGCTACGTGCAGATCGGGATGCTTGGCTCATTCGAGGTTCGCACGGACGACGGCGTCCTCGCCGACGTGCCGGGCGCCCGGTTGCGCGGGCTGTTGATCGCCCTGGCGCTCGAACCAGGTCACGCAGTCCCGAAGGCGACTCTCGTCGACTGGATCTGGGGTGAGCGCCCGCCCTCCGGCGCGGCGAATGCCTTGCAGCGCTTGGTTTCCCGGCTGCGGAAGGCGCTGCCGGAAGGCTTGGTCGAGGGGCAGGCGGACGGCTACCGGTTGACGGTGGCACCCGCCGCTGTCGACGCGGTGCGGTTCGAACGCCTCGTCGGCCAGGCCCGCAATGACGAGGATCCGCGGCGGGTACGGCTGCTGCGCGAGGCCCTCGCGTTGTGGCGCGGTGCGGCCATGCAGGACGTCGGTTTGCAGGATAGCGCCGCGTTTGACGCGGCGGTCACCCGGCTCGAAGGGCTACGCCTGACCGCCATGGAGGATCGGTTCGATGCGGAGATCAGCCTCGGCCACGGTGCGGAGCTGGTCACGGAACTGACCGACTTGGTGGCCGCGCATCCGGTACGAGAACGGCTTGTCGCTGCGCTGATGCGTGCCCTCGTCGCGACCGGTCGCGACACCGAGGCGCTGTTCGTGTACCAGCGCACGAGAGAAGCCCTGGCCGGCGCGCTGGGCGTCGACCCCTCACCGGAGCTGTCCGCATTGCACGTCGCGCTGCTGCGGGGCGAGTTGGGACGGCGGGAGCAGCGCTGGCAGGAGGAGGGCCGGAAGACCAACTTGCGCGCCGAGCTGACCAGCTTCGTCGGCAGGGATGCCGATGTCGCCGCGGTCCGCGAACTCATCGCCGGACATCGGCTCACCACCGTGATCGGGCCGGGCGGCTCGGGGAAGACCAGGCTGGCCACGGAAACCGCGCGCACGCTGCTCGGCGATCTGCCGGACGGGGCCTGGCTGGTGGAACTGGCGTCGATCGGCGCGAGTGGTGACGTGGCGCAATCGACGCTCGGCGCGCTCGGGCTCCGGGATGCGCTGCTCGGCGGCGCACCGAACGCGGAACCGATGGACCGGCTCATCGCCGCGATCCGCGAGCGCGAAACGCTCTTGATTCTGGACAACTGTGAGCACGTCATCGAGTCTGCGGCGGCGTTCGCCCACCGGGTGCTCGGGGAGTGCCGGCGGCTGCGGATCCTGGCGACGAGCAGGGAACCGCTCGGCATCACCGGTGAGGCGCTGTGGCTGGTCGAGCCGCTGGCCTTGCCGGAGGGGAACGCCAGCCCCGGCGAGATCGAGTCCTCTCCCGCCGTCCAGCTGCTGCGGGACCGGGCCGGGGCGGTGCGCAGGGATCTCGCGGCCCCGTATCAGCTCGATGGCCGCACGCTGTCGACGATGGTGCGCATCTGCCGGGCGCTGGACGGGATGCCGCTGGCGATCGAGCTGGCTGCGGCCAGCTTGCGCACCATGTCCATCGATCAGCTCGCCCGCCGGCTCGACGACCGGTTCCGCCTGCTGACCAGCGGTAGCCGTACCGCGCTGCCGCGGCACAAGACGCTGCGCGCGGTGGTCGACTGGAGCTGGGAGCTGCTCACGGACGCCGAACGGATGGTCCTGCGCAGGCTCTCGGTGTTCTCGGGCGGGGCGAGCCTGGAAGCGGCCGAGCGGGTCTGCGCCGCCAGTGCAGTCGAGCAGGGGGCGGTCGAGCAGGAGCAGGTGCTCGAGTTGCTCATCGCGCTGGCCGAGAAATCGCTGCTGCTCGCTGGGGGCGACCGGGTGCCGCGCTACCGGATGCTCGGCACGATCAAGGAGTACGCGGCCCACCGGCTCGCCGAGGCGGGGGAATCGGATATCGCGCGCCATGCGCATCTCGCCTACTTCACCGAGCTCGCCGAGACCGCGGAGCCGCATCTTCGCCGCGCCGAGCAATTGGAATGGCTGGCCGCGCTTGAGGCCGAGCACGACAACATCGGTGCGGCGATGCGTGGTGCGATCGCAGTCGGCGAGGCGCACGCGGCCATGCGGCTCGCGGCGAGCGCCGGCTGGTACTGGTGGCTCAGCGGGCACAAGGCCGAAGGCAACGAGCTGATCACCGCGGCCACCACTATTCCCGGCGAGGTGGCCGATGAGATCCGGGCCATGGTGTACGCCTTTGTCGTGCTGTTCCTGAGCTCCGGGCGGCGCGACGAGCACCAAGCGGCGGAGTGGATACACGAGGCTTACCGGCTCAGCCAGCGCAGTCAGCATCGCAACCCGCTGCTGGGGTTGATAGCCCCGCTGGAACGCATGCTTCTAGCACCGGACGCGTTCTTGCCCGCGTGGGAATCAGTGCTGGACAACGAGGACCCCTGGGTCCGCGCACTGGCCCGGCTGCAGCTCGGCAAGATGCGGATCGTGCACGGCCAGGGCGGGCGGGACGCGGACGCGTATCTCGAGAAGGCGCTCGCCGAGTTCCGCGCGATCGGCGAACGGTGGGGAATTTCGTTCGCTCTTACCGAGCTGGCGGACCGCATCGCCGTGCGCGGTGAGTTCGCCGACGCGTGTGAGTACTACGAACAGGCGGTCGCGGTCGTCACCGAAATCGGTGCCATCGAGGACGTCATCCAGTTGCGGTCGCGACAGGCGCAGCTGTACTGGCTGCTAGGCGACGAGGACTCCAGCGCGGCCGCCATCGCCGAGGCGCAGCGGTGCGCGGAACGGGTCACCTGGCCGGATGCGCTGGCTGAGCTGGCCCTCTCGAAGGCGGAACTCGCGCGCTGGAACGGCGACGCCGAAGAGGCATACCAGCAACTCGGCGTCGCGACGACCATGCTGGGCGACGAAGCGGAGCAGGCGCACATCCGCGCGATAACACACGACCTGCTCGGCTACCTGGCCGACGACCTCGGTGAGGCCCGGGCGCATCGCGTGGCGGCCTACGAGGGGCGACCGAGGTGGGGCACGCACTCCAGATCGCGAAGGCACTCGTCGGGATCGCGGACCTGGCTGTGCGTCGCGGCCAGTACGAGCAGGCCGCGCGGCTGCTCGCGGCGAGCACCGCCGTGCGCGGACTCCCGGATTGCTCCCACCCGGATGTGGCCCGGATCGAGCAGGTCGCGCGGCGTCGCCTCGGCGAAGCGCGGTTCGCCGAGGCGACGCAGGAGGGCACGCAGACGAGCTGGTCTCAGCTGGCCGCCGACGCGCTCGCCTCGTGAACGATGATGTCGCCGTACCGCGTGCGGGCGTGGACCGTGAGCTGGTTGCCTGACGTGTCAGGGTTTTCCTGCGATGGAACGGAGTTGCGCACCGACCCTCGCTTGCTGTTGGCGTCCACCCTGGCCGCGGTGCCCTCGCTGATGCCGACCTCGATGTTTCCTGAGCGGTTCAACAGCTCCGCCGGACCGCGTGTCAGCCGGCCGATCCGGATGGCGCCGTCGCCTGTCTTAGCCGTGACGCTGCCGTCGGCGCGGTCGATGTCGAAGCCACCGTGGCCGCTGCTGAGATCGAGGTCGGCCGAGGCGTGGCCGATCCAGGTCTGCCCACCCGAGTTCGTGAGCTTGACGGTGTCCCTGACCTCGCTGATCCGCATCGCGAACGCTGCACCGTCGATGGTGGCGCGCTCGGCGATGTGGCCGATCGTGACTTCTCCGGCCGAGATGTTGGCCTGCAGTACGCGGATGCGATCGAGCTGGACCCGACCCGATGCCATGTGCAGTTCGCACTCGCCAAAGGAGCCGTCAGCGTGAACACTCGAGTGCGCCAGGTACGCGACCAGGCTGGAACCTGCGGGCAGGTCGATCGTGATGGCGACCGAACCATCCTTGTCCCCGGAGACGGTCGTTTTGACCGATAGCTGACCGCCGGCGAAGTCGACCATGGTCTTGCTGGCTACTTTGACGTCCGACTGGCTTGCCTGGTCGATGGGTTCGACCAGCACCACGGTGTCGGTCCGGTCGCTCGCGGTGACCCGCACCTGGGCACCGGCGACGACAACCGTGGCGGCAATGGGCCCTGGCGTGTCGAATGTAGGCATGACAGCGTTCCTCCTGTCGAACTTGATCTGCTGACGTCACGCGCGCTTCTTGAATGTGGCGAGCGCCCACAGGTACCCGACCAGGGCGATCCCGGCGCACCAGGCGAGGGCGGCGGCCGCGTAGCCGCCCGACGGGGTGCCGGCGAGCAATCCACGCAACGCTTCGATAATCGGCGTGAAGGGCTGGTACTCCGCGAATTGCCGGACACCCTGCCCCATCTTGTCGGCCGGCACGACCGCGCTGCTCAGGAACGGCAGCAGAAGCAGCGGCACGACGGCGAGGCCTGCGGATTCCGGAGTTTTCGCGGCCATTCCCAGCGCGACCGTGAGCCAGGCGGCCGCGAAAGCTGTCGCCACGATGATGCCGATCGCGCCGAGCCATTCGAGGGGGGTCGCGGACGACCGGAACCCCAGTGCGAAGGCCATTCCGATGATGACCGCAACGGCTATCGAACTGCCCAGCATGGTGGCCGCGACGTGGCCGTTCAGGACGGCGCCGCGGGAGACGTTCATCACCTTGAACCGGTTGATGATGCCCTTCGTCATGTCGGAGTTCACGGATACCGCCGTGGCCGACAACCCGTAGCAGATGGCCAGCAGGATCAGGCCGGGCGTTGCGTATTCGACGTAGTGCTCGCCGACATTGAATGCGTTGCCGAACACGTACACGAGTAGCAGCATGAGCACGACCGGCATCAGGGCCCCGTTAAATACCGTGACCGGATTCCGGACGATGTGCTTGAGGTTGCGACGCAGCATGATCCGCGAGTCGGTCAGCGGTGCTGAAGTGGCGCTCATTGTGCTATTGCCTCCGTGCTTGCGTGACCGGTCAGGGCCAGGAAAACGTCATCGAGGTCCGGCGTGTGCACGGAGAATTCCTCAACGTCGATCGAATGCTCGTCGAGCCGATTCAGCAGAGCCCGCAACGATTTCACCCCGCCATCGCTGGGAACCCGCAGGGTCAGGGCCGCCTCATCCGCGGTGGAGCCGTTCAGGATCCGCGCCGCCGCGTCCAGCGCCACCACGTCGGGAAACCGCAGCCGGACGTGGCTGCCGGGTACCTGGCGCTTGAGTTCGTCGGGAGTGCCCTCGGCGACCAGGTGGCCCTGGTCGAGGACCGCGATCCGGTCGGCGAGCTGATCGGCTTCCTCGAGATACTGAGTGGTGAGGAAGACGGTCACGCCGTCGGCCACCAGTTCGCGGACGACATCCCACAACGTACGACGGCTGCGCGGATCCAGTCCCGCCGTCGGCTCGTCCAGGAAAATGATCTGTGGCCTGGTGACCAGCGTCATCGCCAGATCCAGCTTCCGGCGCATACCGCCGGAATAGGTCGACGCCATCTTCTGCGCCGACTCCGCCAGGTCGAACCGTTCCAGCAAGGAGGTGACCACCCGCTTGCCCTCGGCGGCCCGCATATGATGCAGATCCGCCATCAGCTGCAGGTTCTCTTCCCCCGTCAGCAGATCGTCCACCGCCGCGAACTGACCGGTGACCCCGATGGCCGCACGCACCGCTTCGGCCTCGGTCGCGATGTCGCGCCCGGCCACCCGTGCCGTCCCGCTGTCGGCCTTTATCAAGGTGGTCAGCACGTTCACTGTCGTCGTCTTGCCCGCCCCATTCGGGCCGAGCAAGGAGAAGACCGTGCCCGCGCGAACATCTAGGTCGATGCCATCGAGCACGGTCTTGTCCCCGTATGCCTTCCGCAGTCCTGAGACTGCAATTACTGAACTTGTCATGCGACCACTGTCGGCGCCGTCCCTGACACGCCCCTGTCACGCCTCTGACACGACC
>WNGL01016873.1_pt1 | contig 14820 bp, 14 predicted proteins | sample 5400591 | NCBI WGS metagenome assembly WNGL01 (sample SAMN13153377, study PRJNA577476) | soil metagenome | isolation source: 80 cm soil or saprolite under Garry oak tree replicate 1 | place: USA:California | collected 2016-06-15
GGTCCGCGGCGGACGTCAGATACGCGCCCAGCGCGTGCGGCGCGGTCTCCGCGTTCCGGGGGTCGTCGCGGACCACCAGGTGACGCGGCGCGGTCCGTCCGGCCGGACGGCGCCGGCCCGCTCTCGACGGCGCGGCGCGAAGCACACGCGGCATGCGCTCTCCCCCCTTGGCGCGCTTCCTTGATCCGGATCGCACTCGCGCGACGGGGGTGTCAAACCACCTGCGCGGCGGCACGCCCCACCCCTGCCCACACGACCCGGCAGCGACGCATTGAGTGCGTCCGGGAGAGACGTCTAGCGTTGCGGCTCGAGGGGCTCGATTTCTGGCCGAGGACCGTCCCGGCGGCTAGTGTGCTCATCTCCAGGGGGTTACGAAAATGAAGAATTGGATAATGGCCTCCGCGGCGCTGCTGGCCGCGGGACAGGCGCGGGCCGACGAGGCGCCGCTCACGTTCATCACCACCGCCGACCTTCATGCGAAGACCGCCGCGGCTCCGCCGACGCGGTGGGCGTTCACCGTGGTCGATGCCCGGACGCGCGTCGAGTTCGAGGAGAACCACATCGCCGGAGCGATCAGCTGCCCGGCGACCCAGACGGCCGCGCTGCTGCCGAAGCTGGTGAAGGACAACTCGCGCCAGCTGATCTTCTACTGCAACGGCCCCAAGTGCACGAAGAGCCAGAAGGCGGCGCGCGTCGCGATCTCGCTCGGGTACCGCAAGGTGCTCGAGTACAATGAGGGACTGCCGGCCTGGGGCAAGGCGAACCTGCCGGTCGCCGGAAGCCCGTTGCCGCCCGCGGAGATGGCCTCGGTCAGCCCCGAGGATCTCCGCGCTCGCCTGGACTCGGGGAAGGGGCCCGCAGTGATCGACGTGCGCGACGCAGTCGAGTTCGCCTCCGTGCGCGTCGCCGGGACCCTCAACATCCCGCTGGACGAGCTGGAGAAGCGGGTGCGCGAGGTGCCGGCCGGCGAGGTGGTGGTGATGGACCACAGCGGTGGGCAAAGCCTGATCGCCGGCCGCGTGCTGCAGAAGGCCGGCCGCCGGGGAGCCGCGCGCCTCGAAGGCGGGCTCCTCGCCTGGCAGCAGAAGGGGTTCCCCCTCGAGGAGAAGGCCTTGGCAGCGCACCGCTGAGGCCCCTCGGGAGCTCTACGGAAATGCGCCTCAGGATCGGAACGCGGGTCCGGCTCTACTTCGGCTGCGTCATCGGCGTCGTCGTGGCGCTGGGCGCGGTCGGCTTCACGACGATGTCGAGCATCTCGCGCGAGCTGAAGGGATCCTTGAGCGACGCCTTCGGGGCCTCGGCGGAGCTGGCCGAGCTGCACCTGCTCGCGCGGCAGGTGCATTTCGCGTACGCCAGCGCCGCCGCGGCCGGCACCTCCACCGATCCCCAAGAAGCCGACGAGCTGGTGCAGCGCTTCTCGGTCCGGCTCAAGGGGTTGGCGCCGCACCTGCCTCCGTCGACCCCCGCGAAGGAGCTGTCGCACCTGATGTCGGTCGCGGTCGCGCTCGGCCGCTCGTTCACGCAGGCCAACGCCCTGCAGCAGTGGAAGCTCGCCGGCGAGTTGGGCCCGCGCTTCAGCGAGGCCGCCGCGGCCATCGAGGACCGTCTCGAGGAAGCTCAGCGGGGGGAGCGGGTGCGGGTGGAGATCCGGCTCGGTTCTCTCTCCGCCCATTTGCGGCGCCGTGGGCTCGCCTTCGCCGCGGGGATCGGCGCCTGCCTGGCGATGGCGGCCCTGCTGGGCCTGTCGCTGCAACGCAGGCTGATCGCGCCGCTCGGAACGCTGAGAAACGCCACCGCTCGCATCGTCGAGCACGGCGACCTGACGCAGACCATCGAGGTGCGCGGTGGCGACGAGATCGGCGAGCTGGCCGCCTCCTTCGCGCGGCTGGTGGAGAAGCTGCGCGAGATCCCCAACAGCCTGCACCAGGCGACCGCGGTGCTCACCGACTCGGTGGGATCGCTGAGCGTCATGGCCGGAGAGCAGAACGACTCGTTCCTGAAGCAGGCCGCCGCGGTCCAAGAGACCCAGGTGACCGCGAACGAGATTCGCCAGACCTCGGCAGCGGCCGCGCAGAAGGCCGAGCACGTGCTCAAGGTGATAGCGCGCGCCGACGATGTGAGCCAAGCGGGCGAGGAATCGGTGGAACGCAGCCTGAGCGGGCTGTCCGAGATCGGCGACAGCGTCACCTCGATGGCCGAGAAGATCGAGCTGCTCAAGGAGCGCATGCGCCAGATCGACGGGATCAACATCACCGTCAAGGACCTCGCCGACCAGTCCAACATGCTAGCCTTGAACGCGGCCATCGAGGCAGTACGCTCGGGCGAGCACGGGAAGGGCTTCGCGGTGGTGGCCCGCGAGATCCGCAGCCTGGCCGATCAGTCGATCCAGGCCACCCAGCGGGTCCGCGAGATCCTGCTCGACATCTCCCGCTCGATCGACGATGCGGTGTCGATCAGCGCCGCGGGCCGCCGGCGTGCGGAGACCGGTCTGGCCGAGGTGCGGTCCGCCGGAGAAACCATGCGCGCGCTCTCGGCGATGGTGAAAGACACCTCGGATGCCGTCCGCCAGATCACCGCCTCCGTGTCGCAGCAGAACGCCGGCATCTCGCAGATCTTCGGCGCGGTCAGCGACCTGAACGAAGGCATGCGCGATACCAACCGCCGGCTCGAGTCAACGGGCGAAGCGATCGACCGCCTCCGGAGCGTGAGCGACCGCGTCACCGGAATCGTGCGCAGCTACCAGACCTGATCGGGGCCGCCTCGCCGAAGACGGATTGCTCCTGCCGACCGTCGGTGCCTGCCGGGTCCTATTTCTTCGCGTCGGCGGGCTTGCGCTTCTCCCCGTCCCGGCGCGTCGAGTAGTAGCGGAGGAACTCGGCGATGCTCTGCGCCGCCTCGTCGTTGATACCCGAGCCGGGGCGGCGGGCCATCTTCTTGACGTAGCCCTGCCATTCATCCGGGGTGAGGCGCGCGTTGATGGGCCGCGCCAGCGAGTGGCACTTGCTGCACTTGACGGCAAAGATCTCGTACCGCTCTCGCTGGTCCGCCGGGTAGTCGGACACATCGATCCGGTCAAGGCCAAGGCGCCCGCCATGAGCAGTATCCGCCTCAGAAAACACCACCGATGCCGAGGTGCCCGGCGTGGAAGGGCTTGAAGTCGCTGAGCCACCAATACTCGTATTCGAACTTGGCGTAGAGTGCGGTGGTCAGGTTGAGCTGCAGCCCCTGCGTGTAGCGCAGGATCTTGCTGTCGGGCGAGAGCAGGGGGTCCGACCCTGGCAGCGGCACCCCCCGGCGGCGCAGTCCGTCGAACCGGTAGACAACCTGCAGGCGCGACCCCAAGGGGTGCTCCGCCTCGAGGTAGAACCCGGTCTTGTCGATGAAGGGATCGATGATCTGGAAGCGGTAACCGGGGACGGTGGGATCGATGTCGGTGCGGCGGATGGCCGCTTCGCCCCGGAAGACCACCGGCCCCAGCCGCATCGACGCGTCCACCCCAAGCACTTTGTAGCTGAGCTTCAACGCGGGGTCGTAGCGGCCGTACATGGCCGAGGCGCCCAGCGTGGCGTCTTTGAACGTCGCTCCCGGCGTGCTGGAGCTGTAGTTGAGCACCACCCGTCCGCCCGCCGAAGGTACGCGGTTGTTGTCGGTGTAGTAGATCGAGCGCAGCGCGGTGTAGTCGACGTCGTTCTGCCCCTTCAGCCCGGCCACGCCATAGACGCCGTACCAGACCTGCAGGTGTTGCCCCAGCCAGGTCTGCCCGTAGACGAGCGCGCCAGTGTCGACGTACGGCAGCGGCACCACACCCAGGTTGAAGGCGTTGCTTCCGTAGTGGACCATGCGGCCCATCTCGTACATGAGCGGCTTGGAGGCGGTGCGGTGGCCGCCCGGGTCGGTGCGCAGCGCGAACTCCCCGAAGGGCACCGGGATGCGCCCCGCCTGCAGGTTGATCCAGCTCTTCGGGGTGAAGTCCACGTAGGCGCGCTCGATCTCCAGCCCGTGGCAGCCGAAGCAGGCCTTGGCCGCGAAGGCGAGGTTCTCCTTGACGTCCACTTCCATCTTGAGCGCTACCTCCGGCGTGATGCCGGAGAGCGAGGACTGGCGCGCGGTCTTGTCGGTCATGCCGAAGTAATCGGCGTAGATGGAGCCTGAGACGTTGATGCCCTCGGCCCAGGTGGCGGTGGCCATCCCCAGCGCCGCCGCCAGTGCGAGCAGCGTGGCCTTCCTAGTCATTCTGGGCCCCTCCGGCGATCCAGCCTTCGATGTCGGCGAGCTCGGCCTCCGTCAGCGGCTCCTGGCCGAGAGGCATACGGGTGGCGAGCCCCCCCACGTTCCCGGCCGTCCCCCGCAGCTTGTAAATCAAGTAGCTCTGATCCGGTCTTCCCGGCAAGACCCGCTGCAGCGACGGCACCTCTTTGGACAGGGCACCCACCAGCGAGACATAGGCCTGGCCTTCCTCCAGCGACATCGGCGCGTAGGGTGGCGGGCTCCCCGCGTGGCAAGACGAGGTCGCGCAGCGCGGGATGAAGATCCGCTGGGAGAGCGAGTGGAAGGTCGTCTCCGCGCCCGGCGGCCCCAGGTCGATGGCCGGGCCCACCTCGGGCGGCGCACACGCGGCGAGGACCAGCAGCAAGCACCAATGGGCCCCCCTCGGCGTCATGGCTCGTACAGCGGGAATTGAGCATCCCTCGGGTCGGGCGTGATCAGCGCCCGCTCGAATTCCACCGTCCACCGTCCGTCGTGCCACCTGCCGACGGCGCGGACGTCGTCACCGCCAGGGCCCGCCGCTTGATTGAGCCAGCCCGGAATGCGGGCGCCGGGGGCCGCCCCGGCTGGATCGAAGGCCATGGTGGAGGGCGATCCAGCGCCGGCGGCGAAGATGTAGTCAGGGCTGGAGTTCACCCCGCTCTCGCCCATGAAGATCGGCTGCTGCGTCCCGCCGGTCGGGGTGATGAGGTTGACCAGCCCGTACTCGGTGATGCCGTCCGCTTCGCGCCTGATGTCGGTCCAGGCGAAGTCGTCGGCGTGCTGCATCGGGTTCGAGCGCGAGGCGCTCCAGCGCCAGACGTCGCCCAGCTCCCCGGGTGCGTTGGTATGCATGGGGAAGCGGTAGGCCTTGTCCGCCGTAGTCACCTGGCCGAGCCGCTCGGCCACGTGACAGGCGGCAGCGCAGCCCGCCACCGGGAAAGCCTTGAAGCTGCCTTCGATGTTGAAGGCCAGGGAGGCCATGTCCTCCTTCATGCCGAGCATGCGGGCGAAGCTGGTCCCGTCGAACTCCCACCGCTCCCGCGTCCGGTCCTCGGTGGGGTCCGCCCACTGCAGGAGGAAGTAGATGCGCTGGTCGTCGTAGCCGGCCTTCACCGAGACGCTGTAGATGCCGTGATCGTAGGGGCGGGTGGCGCCAAAGGCGAGGGTCCATTCCTGGTCCCAGGTCGCCTTGTCCAACCCCACGGCGGCGCCGGGCGGGATGAGGGGGATCTCGCTCGCAGCTACGCCCTGCCAGTCGGCGTCGTCCCCATCGATGTTGGGGCGCGCGGCCATGCGCACGGCCAAGACCGTGCCAGGTCCCGGCATGCCCCCGTTGAACTTGAGGTTCACCACCGACGCGGCTTGCGGCGGCCCGGTGAGGTTGTTGTTGATCCCGATGCTGAAGACGGTGTCTGCCGGCGCTGCCGTGCTCGCCGTCCTTCCCGCACAGGCGATCGACAAGGCGCAGATCACAGTTTGCACATACAGCGCACGGCGCATCTTTGCCCCTCACCTCATAAGCGTCAAATTCAGTATCGACCCCTCCCTCGATGAGGTAGAAGTGGTGGCGCCGCGCACCTTCTCGGCCGTTTCACGAGGTCCGTTCCTGCGGCGGTGTACGTGCCCGGGGCAGGAGATCCATACTGGAGCAGATTTGCTTACAAGACTGGCGGAGCGAGGCGCTGCTGCGCTCCGGGCCCGCCGCGCACGGAATGCGTCCGGTCGGGACGGCTAGCGTCCTCGGCGGTGCGATCGTTCAGTCGTCGGCTTCTTCGTCGCTGCCGGCGGAGACGGTGGACTCGAACTTCAGCTCGGTCATGCCGAGCGTGATGACGTCGCCGTTGCGCAGGAAGCGGCGCGGGGTCTTCTTGCCGTTGACCAGCACGCCGTTCTTGGAGCCCAGGTCGACGATCTCGAACTTGGTGTCGTCGATGGAGACCCCGGCGTGCTTGCCGGAGACGGCGCCGTCGAGGATGCGGATGTTGTTCTCCGGCCCGCTGCCCAGGCTGACCACCTTGCCCACCAGCGGGTACTGCTTGCCCTTGTTCATGCCCTTCTGGACGAGCAGGCGGGCCTTGGCGCTCTTCAGGCAGAACAGGCACACGTCCCAGTCGGGCATCTGGGCGCGCTTGCAGACGAAGCAGAAGCGCTGGGGAGGCGGCTTGGGCCGGGTGAGCACGTAGATCGCCGCGCCGACGATGACCAGCAGCAGGATGCCGATCACCCAGGCCGCCAGGCGCATCCAGTCGAAGTAGTCGGGCGTGCGGACCATCAGCGAGCCCTTGAGCCCGGGCCCGCTGTCGCTTTCCATGGCGACCTCGACCTTGTGCTCCTTGCCGTCGTGGTCGAGCTGCGTCTTCCAGTCGATGACGTACGCCTTGTTGATGTAGTCCTTGATGACGGTCAGGCCCTTGTTGACGTCCTCGACCGTGGGCGCGGCCTTGTAGGTGCCTCCCGTGCGCCGCGCGATCTGCTCGAGGCCGGGGAGCGAGTCCTGGTCCAGCTCGGAGTGCCCCACCGCGTGGAGGGGGATGCGCCGCTTGTTCGCCTCGGAGATCACCTTCTCCACGTCGGTGGCGGAGCCGTTGTCGCGCCCGTCGGCGATGACGATGATCGCCTTGGGGGCGGGCAGCGCGCTCGACTGCTGTCCCTTCCCGGGCGCGGCGGCGAAGAGCGAGATCGCCTGCGCCAGGCCGTCGTAGAGGAGGAAGCTCTTCCCCGTGCAGGTCATCTTGCCGATCTTGCCGGCCACGTCGCCCTTCTCGGGCGAGAAGGGCGCGATGGTCTCCGCCGACTCCGCGTAGTCCACGGCCGCGACGTGGTCCTTCTCCCCGAGGCCGTTCACGAACGCGCTGGCCGACTTCTTCAGCTCCTCGCAGATCGGCTCCATCGCGCCGGAGGCCTGGATGACGAGCACGATCGAGGCGCCCGTGCCGAGCGATTCGAGGGTCTCCACCTTGGTGATCTTCGAGCTGGAGGAACTGCCGCTCTCGTAGACCTTGAAGATGTCCGGCCCGAGGCCCTGGATGGGCGACCCGGAGGCCCCCACCACGTTGACCCAGGCCCGGGCGCGCATCCCGCGCGGCCACGCGCCCTTCTCCATCTGCACCTGCTGGATCGACAACTGCGGCCCTGCGGCCTGCGCCATGAGCGGCAGCGCCGCAATGGCCGCGGTCCAGAACGCCCTCGGATGCCTGGTCACGATGTTCCTTGTACCCCTCAACGCGGGCCTGGAGCGAGCGAGCGCTGTACCTTCTATGTGAAGCTCTCCGATCCGGCGCCTTCGGCGCCTCCACCACGGAGGAGCCGGCTTTGCCGGCGACGGGCGGAGGCCGCAGGCCGCAGCATCGATCGACGAGCACGCTCCCCCCTGGACCCCCCAATATCTCACGGTCGACACCGTTGAGCGCTGGGGCTACTCGCGTTTCTCGCGGAGCGCGCGACACTTGAACTCGAACTCGATGTCCCCCAGCTTGATGATGTCGTTGTCGATCAGGTCGTGCTTCTGCACCTTCTCGTCGTTGACGAAGGTGCCGTTCGAGCTGTCCAGGTCGGCGATCTGGAACTCGCCGCCCTCGTAACGGATGGTGGCGTGCTTGCGCGAGATCTTCTTGTCGGTCAGCACCACGTCGCAGTCCGCCGCCGTGCCGAGCACGTTCTTCCCCACCCGCAGGCGGAAGTCCTCGCCCTTGTGCTGCCCGTTGAGCGCCACCAGCCAGCCGCACACCTCGCCCTTCTTCGCGTCCTTCGCGCTCTTGCCCAGGTCGGACAGGTTGACCATCGCCGTGCCCTGGCCCGCCGAGGGCATCGGCATGGGCATCCCTCCGCCGCCCCCGCCGGCCGCCTGCATGGCCATCTGCTGCTGCATCTCCAGGCAATAGGGGCACACGTCCCAGGTGGGGTGCATGACGTGCCCGTTGGGACACACCTTCCCCTCCTTCTTGCCGCGCTTGAGGAAGGGCAGGATGCGGTCGACGATCTGTAGAAACACGCTGCACCTCGCGGAGGGGACACCATGTTCTTATGGTGTCCCCCAATGTCCTCTACACCATGTTCTCATGGTGTCCCCCAATGTCCTCTACGCCGGCTGGTAGAACCAGAGCTGGAACATGTTGATGTCGCGCTCCGCCGAGACCGCCTTGGCGGTGATCTCCGCCGTCTCGTTGGTGATGAAGGTGCCGGGCACCAGGAAGTAGTGGTTCCGCCAGCGGTGCTTGCGATCCGCCTCGGTCACCTTCCACTGCCCCACTTTCTTCCCGTCCACCAGGACGTCGCAGATCTGCTCGCCCAGGATGGCGTCGAAGCGCTTGATGATGATCAGGTCCTTGCCCGGCTTCAAGTTGTGCGTCTGCCACTTCGCCTCGCCGCCGATGTACGCGACGCCCGAGTCCGAGACGCTCTCCTTGTCCGGATAGGTAAAGGTCTGGCGCGACTTCCACATGTCCTTCTGGCCCTCGATCCGGAACTTGTGCGCCTTCTCCGAGTCGTCGTTGACCAGCTGGAGGTGGTCGACGCGGGTGAAGTTCGACCCGTCGATGTTGAGCTCCTCCGGGAAGGGCTGGCTGCGGGTGACGATGTCCTTCCAGCTGGTGGCCTCGCCCTTGACCTCCTTCTTCGCCGTCGGGGCGAGCTTCTCCTTCACCACCGGCGTGAGCGCCTGGTTCGAGGCGTTGAGGAAGCGGGCGATGCCGATGGCGCCGTCCGCGTCCCGGGCGCGGTCCCGGACCACCTTGGTGAGCGCCTCCAGCGCCTTCTTGTACTCGGCGAACCCCTTGCGGGCGGCGATCTGGGGGAAGTCCTTCTCGATCGCCTCCACCATCTCGCGCTCCAGCTCCACCGGGCCGGTGAGCACGTCGGCCAGGTTGAACGGGCCCACGTCGTTCGAGTTGTTCAGCATCTCCGCCGCCAGCACCGCTCCGCGCAGGTAGTTGGCGGGCAGGACGCCCATCTTGCAGAGCAGCGCGGCGAGGACCGCCTTTTCGGACAGGCCGTTGGCGATCTCCACCCGCAGCTGCGCCGAGGCGTGGCTGCCGGCGTACCCCGCGACGGGGACATAGCGCAGGTCGACCTCGCCCGGGCCCGGCACCCGCGGGTCGAGCGCGTCGCGGATCTCGCGCACGCCTTCCTCGAGGCGCACGCGGCCCAGCTCGATCGACTCGAGGCCGTCGGGCTCGCGCGCCATCACCTCGATCTTGACCTTCTCCTCGATGCGGCGGTGCCCCTTGAACCGCGGGTTTTCCTTGTAAGCGATGAAATCGGTGGGCTCCTCGAAATAGCGGATGGCCACGTAGATGGTCTGGGGCAGCTTGAGCTTGTCCGCCTCGACCACCTTCACCGCCGGGTCGCGCAGCACCAGCTCGTTGCCGCGGCCGTCGACCGCGTACCCCGGCGTGACCTCGAACGACAGGTCGCCGCGCCCGCGGGCCTGCACTTTCATCCCGCCGCCCGCCACGGGGACCACCCCGGGAGTGTGGAGGACGCGGTTGTGGAGCCGCCTTTTCTCCAAATGATACGCCTCGGCGGCGTTCCAGTCCTCGTCTGTGGTGAAGAACCCTTCGAAGAAGTTGATGCGCTTGAAATTGGCCTGCTCCGCCATTGCGTCCTCCGAACCTTCAGCGGCCGTCTCGAGGAACGCACCTCGGGGCCGGTTGTGTCAAACCGTCAGTTCCTGCGCGAAAGCCCGAGCCTCTGCAGCTCCTCGTCCTGGGCCTCTGGCACGTCCTCGCCGCCGCCGATGCGCGCGTCCACCCCGATGCGCCCCGTCTTGCCGACGTGCAGGAACGGCACCGTCTCGTAGGTGGGCTCGGTCTCCTCGAACACCAGCGCGTAATGCGCGTGCGCCGGCTTCTCGGTCTCCACCAGCGCCTGCACCGTGCGCAGGCGCTCGCGGGAGATCTCCGCCTTCTTGTCGGGCAGCTGCACCGTGAAGCACTGGCTGATGAAGACCGGCGGCGAGAGCACCGTGTCCTTGCCGACGGTGCTCGACCGGCCGATCACCATCCCGGGGTAGGGCCATTCGCCCTCGTGGATCTCCGCCTTCACGTCGGCGAACAGGCGCAGCGCCAGCTTGAGGCCCCGGGCGGTGCCTCGCAGCCGGTACAGCTCCGGCACCCGCTGGATGATCTCGCGGCGCTTCTCCTCGTCCCAACCCTCGAGGAGCGGCATGGCGAGCCACCCGGCCAGCCAGGGCAAGAAGCCCGCCTGGGTCAGCCGCGCGTCGAAGAACTCGTGCAGGTATTCGAGGCGCTCCTCGATCCCGCTGGTGAGATGCGCGGAGATGAGCAGGAACCGCTGGAGGAAGTCGGCGTTCTCTTCGTCGGCGTCCTGATAGATGCCGGGGAGGAACTGGATCCAGGGGCGCGTGGCGATCTCGACCTTGATCGCGCGCCGCTCGTCCAGCACGTCCCCCGATTCGGGGAGCTGGCGGACGACGTGGAGCTGCTTCTCCTCGCTGTCGACCAGCTTGATGGTCAGCTCCGCGCCGGCGCGCTTCCGGGCCACGCGGCGGGCCTCGCCGATGGGCAGGCCCAGGAGCGGCGGCGCAATCCGGGGCAGCGTGTCGACGTTTTGTTCGGCCATGTCGGGCTACCCCCGGTCGTAGATCTCGACCCCGATGAGCTGGGGCAGCTCGTCCTCGCCGAGCTTCAGCATCTCGACCCGGAGCCTGCGCCCCTCGTCGACGATGGCGAGGTCGGTGATGCGGTCGACCCCGTCCACTCCCTCCACCACCGGGTACAGGTCCGCCTTCCCCACCGCGCGGCCGAACGGCCAACCCTCGGCCTTGGGGCCGCCCTTGAGCGGGTGCAGGAGGTGCTTCACCTTCTCCTTCACGTCGCTCTTGACCCGGTCGGCGGTGGCGCCCGGCTTGAGCGAGATGGTCAGCTCCAGCGAGACGGGCACCTGGCGCGGCTTGCCGACGTTCACGCGGGCCGTGATCAGGCTTGGGCACCAGGAGCAGCGAGATGCTCCCGTCGCTCCCCTGCACGCATTTCGCGCGCGCCACCCGGCGCGAGGCGGCCAGCGCCAGCTGCTCGTAGTCCTCGGCGGTGATGGCGCGATCGCGGTTCTTGATCGCGTACGTTCCGCGGCGCTTCGCCTCCTCGACCGTCTCGGGATCGGCGCCGCCCGTGGCCGGGAACGGGTTGGTGACGCCTTGCACGAAGGCGATGCTCTGCTTGAGCACGGTGAGCGAGCTGGCTCCCACGTTCCCCTGCGCGCCGCCGCCCAGCCTGTAGCGCAGCTTGAGCGAGTCGCGTCCGGTGGGCGGCACCCCGCCCTTGCGGCCGTCGCCGAAGGCGATCTCGCCCTTGATCGGGTCGCAGGTGTAGTGGCGCGCGCCCGGCTCGGAGTCGAAGAAGCTCTCCACCTGGTGCCAGCGGACCCAGGTGCCGTTGCCGTCCTCGTCCGGCTGGACGGTCTCGGGACCTTCCTCCTGCTCGATCACCTTGCGCTGCGCGGGCGTCGGGGCGTCGGGCTCCAGCACCCACAGCTCCGGCCCGGCGAGGAAGGGCACGTTGGCGACGGTGAAGCTCTGGTCGATCGACCCGTCGGAGGAGCCCAGCACCTCCTCGAGCGTGATGCCGTTCAGGGCGGAGACCGAGTTGACCATCACCGCGCGCAGCGCCGGAGGCAGATCGTAGGCGCCCGTCTCCAAGCGCGCGCGCAGCCAGTACGCCTCGGTATCGAAGACGGCGCGCTTCTCCATCTGCTTGGGCCCGTCGAAGCTCACGTACCCCGAGCGGGTGAACCCGTAGGTCAGGTCCTCGGGGAGCAGATCCGCCCAGCGGTCCCCGTCCCAGAGCTCCCAGACCACACGGGGCCCCTTGAGGACGGTGTCCTCCTCGGCCGCGCCCGGAGGCGGGCCGCCCAGCTGGGCGCCGCCGCCCGCCGCCTCGGAATCGTCCAGCTCGAAGTAGAGGTGGATCGACCGCTCCGGGAGCTTCTGGTCGAAGCCCAGGTAGAAGGCGGGCGTCTCGTCCTGGTCGGGCAGGAAGGGCTGGAAGTAGACGTACGGGGTGTTGAGGTCGTCGGTGTGATCGCGGAACTGGAAGTCGTTGTAGCTCTGGCAGTACTGCACCGGCTTCGGCTCGCGGACGTACTTGAACACCAGCGACTTGAGGCAGGGCGGGCGCAGCGGACGGTCTTCCTTGAACACCCAGTTCTGTCCGATCAGCTCGTAGCTGCCCGGCGCGCCGTAGTTGCCGGAGTTGATGCGGGCGCGGATCCAGAGGTTCTTCTGGCCGCCCACCTCGGTCTCCAGCATGTCCTGCGGGCGGTCGAACTGCACCGCGCCGTTGCGCGTGAACGCGCCGGTCGAGTCGAGGAAGTTGAAGCTCCCCTGCGGGCCCGAGACGCCCATCCCGCCGGTGCGCCCCAGCTCGGCCCACTTGCGGCCGTTCCAGTACTCCCAGTGGACCATGAGGTCCGGGCTGGCCTCCGGGCTGACCACCACCGAGGGCTCCACCAGCGAGGCCTCGATCTTGATGCGCGCCTCGGGCGCGGCGAACAGCTCCTTGTGGCCGACGTAGAGGGCGCAGTCGAACTTCGGCTCCTCGCCGAAGGGGTGGAAGCTCTTGCCCTGGTCGACCGGGAGGAAGATGTAGCTGCCGATGTTGACGAAGGCGGACTCGGGCGCCATGCCTTCGCCGAGGATCTCGATGCGCAGCGAGATGCTGTCGAGCATCACCTGGCGCGGATCCTTGAGGGGCTCGGCCAGCTTGCCCCGGATCCAGTAGGTCTCCACGTTGTTGACGATCTGCTTCTCGATGCCGACGTGGCTGCCGAAGGCGAGGCGGCGCTGATCGCTCTCGTTGCGGTTGAGCGTCATCTCGCGCCAGCGCTTGCCGTCGAAGTACTGCCACTCGGTGATGGTCGGGATGCGCGGGCCGCTGGAGCCGGGCATCGCCTCGAAGAACAGGTCGACCGCCGTCTCCTCGTTGAAGGCGGACAGCCGGTCGTCGCCGACGTAGAGGAACCGCTCCACCTCCTGGACGCCGGTGAAGAGCGGCTCCTTCGCCTCGCCCGAGGCGAGCGCTTCCGTGTGATCGGCGACCGTACCCCGGTGGCTCGAGACGGCGCGCACCATGTGCACGGGAATCAGCGCCAGGTCGCGCAGCGTCTCGAACGTCACCGGATCCGCTCCGGCCGCCTGCAGCGTGGCGACCTGGGTCCCTTTGCGCACCACCAATTCGCCTTCGATGCCGTCGGCGGGCGTGAACTCCAGCACCACCTGGGCGGGCTCGGGCGGCTTGAGGCGCACGCCGATCAGGTCCAGGAAGGTGAGGAAGTTCTTCTCCGGGACCTTGTTGAGCCGGTAGATGACCATCTCGGTCATCCACGCGTACAGCTCGAGCATCGTGACGCCCGGGTCGGAGGCGTTGTGATTCGTCCACTCCGGGCAGTAGCGCGGGATGAGCCGCACCGCCTCGTCGACGATCTGCTTCCAGGACCGGTCGTCCAGGTTGGGAACCGGGAGGGACATGGGAGACTCGACCTCGCCGCTAGCTGCCGGTCAGGTAGAAGGGGAAGACCAGGTTGTGGATGCTGTTGGTCGCGCGGATCTCGTAGCGCACGTCCACCAGGATCCGCTCCGCGGAGTCGGGGTCGGGGAGCGCCTCGACCTGGATGCCGCGGATGCGGTGCTCGAGCTTCGCGAGCGCCTCCTCGACGTGGTGCCCGACCAGCGTCTGCGTCGAGGTGTTGTTCGGCGCGAAGACGTAGTCGTGGATGCGGCAGCCCCAGTCGGGGCGCATCTGCCGCTCGCCCAGGGCGGTGCCGATGACGATGCGCACCGATTCCTCGATGTTCTGCTCGTACTTGGAGAGCTGGATGCCCCCGTTGGGGCCGACCGAGAAGGGGAACTTGAAGCCGACGCCGAGGAAATTGCTCATGCCCGTTCCCCTCAAATCCTTCCCTGCTACGCGGTGGCGATCCCCACCTCGACGATGCGCTTGCAATTCGGGCAGCTCACGGTGGTCCGTCCGGACTGCTCCGCCACCACGAGCCCTTCGGAGAACTGGCATTCGGGGCAGACGAGCCCCTGCGTGCGGCCGGCCGTGACCGCCTCGACGACCTCGTACCAGAGCGATTCCAGCTCGCTCAGGCGGTCCTCCGGGCTCTCCGGCATGTCGGCGTACCCCCACTGTCTCAGCCTCGTGGCTGACTCTCGACGGTCACGCTCTCGGGAGAGCGGGAGCTTAGTCCGGCCCCGCCCCCCGATCAAGTGGGGCCTCCCCTGCCCGCCCCGCCAGACGGCATGCCTAGTGCGTTTCACGCGGAGAGGGCGGAGAGGAAAGGCGAGCGCGCGGAGATTCGCTTTTCAAACCAGGACTCCGCGCGCTCCGCTTTCTCGGCGCGCTCCGCGTGAAACGCAGTAGGCGACGATCGCGTCAGTTGGGGCGGTATTGGAGCTTGACGAGCATGCCGGTGTCTTCGCCGGGTTTCTTCAACTCGAGGAGGGTCTGGCGGGATTCGAGCTTCACGCCGGAGACCGGGGCGCGGCCGCGGGACGTGCCGTCCACCCAGACGATCGCCCACGGCGAGGTGCTCACCTTCACGTTGAGGGCGCTGCCG
>WNGL01005659.1_pt1 | contig 14819 bp, 15 predicted proteins | sample 5400591 | NCBI WGS metagenome assembly WNGL01 (sample SAMN13153377, study PRJNA577476) | soil metagenome | isolation source: 80 cm soil or saprolite under Garry oak tree replicate 1 | place: USA:California | collected 2016-06-15
GCCCGCTGCCGCGCCCGAGCCGCCGGCACGTGAACCCGACGAGGGCGAGGGAACGGAATCCTTCTGGTCGAAGGTGAAGCGCGGGCTCACCGGCGGCGGGTGACAGGTACCCCGCTGCCGGCCTCGTTCTACGCGCGACCTACTCGTGAGGTCGCGCGTAGGCTTTTGGGCCACATCCTGGTGCGTGAGGCGCGGGGACGGCCCACCGCCGGCCGCATCGTGGAAACCGAGGCGTACGTCGGCCCTGACGACCCAGCCTGCCACGGCTATCGCGCCCGACGCACCCGCCGCAACGCCAGCCTGTTCGGCGCGCCCGGCACGGCGTACGTGTATTTCACCTATGGCATGCACTGGTGCCTCAACGCCGTGACCGAAGCGACGGGCTTCCCCGCGGCGGTCCTGATTCGGGCGCTGGAACCGCTCGCAGGATTGGAGACGATGCGCCGCCGGCGGCGCGGGGTGCCGGACCGCGAGCTGTGCTCGGGCCCGGCGAAGCTGTGCGAGGCGCTGGGCGTGACGGGCCGCGACGACGGCGTGCCGCTCACCGGCGGGCGGCTGCGGATCGTGCACAACCGGTCGCGGCAGCGTTTCGCCATCATCGTGACACCACGCATCGGCATCACCCGCGCGGCCGATTGGCCACTGCGGTTCCTGATCAAGGACTCGCCATGGGTCTCCCGCTAGGACTGCTTCTCATGCTCCAGCAACCGATCGTCGTGGACGGCCACATCGACACGCCCCAGCGGATGCTCGACATGAAGTCCGACATCTCAGTCCGGCTCCCGGACGGCCACGTGGACGTTCCGCGGATGAAGGAGGGAGGCCTCACTGCCGCCTTCTTCTCGATCTGGGTGGACGCCCGCTACGGGACAGGCACGGCATTCCAGCGAGCGCTCGACCTGATCGCCGCGGTCCGCGCGCTCGCCGACACGGACCCCGAGGTCGAGCTCGCGACCACCGGCGACGAGGTCCGCGCCGCCGCGGCGCGAGGGCACGTGGCGACGCTGCTGGGGGTGGAGGGGGGGCACGCGATCGAGCACTCGCTCGCTAAGCTCGACTCGTTGTACCGGCTGGGCGTGCGCTACATGACTCTCACCTGGAACAACGGGAACGACTGGGCCGGTGCTTCGATGGATCCCAAACGCCACGGCGGCCTGTCCGAATTCGGGCGGCGGGTCGTGCGGCGGATGAATGAGCTGGGGATGCTGGTGGACGTGTCGCACGTCTCCGACGCGACCTTGCGGGACGTGCTGGCCACGACGACGCATCCGGTGATCGCGTCTCACTCGGCGTGCCGGGCCCTCGCGCATCACCCCCGTAATCTCACCGACGAGCAGCTGCGCGCGCTGGCGCAGCACGGCGGCGTGGTGGGGATCAACTTCTACCCGGTGTTCCTCGACGACCACTTCGCGCGGCAATACGAGGACCTGCGCCGCCGCCTCCGGCCCGAGATCGACTCGATCCGGGCGCGCTACCGCGGCCGGCCCGGCGAGTCGGCCTTCGAGGTGGACAAGTTCGTCGGCCAGCAGGCCGAGAGCCTCGACGTGCCCGGCATCGACCGCCTGGTGGACCACATCGATCACGCGGTGCAGGTGATGGGGGTGGACCATGTGGGGCTCGGCAGCGACTTCGACGGCGTGAGCGTGCTCCCGAGGCCCATGAAAGACGCGACGTCGCTCCCCCTGCTCGCCGCGGCCCTGCGGGCGCGCGGCTACGCGGACGGCGACGTCCGGAAAATCCTGGGCGAGAACTTCCTGCGGCTGCTTACTGCCGGTCGCTGACCCCTTCCTTGGCGCTGCCCAAGCTGTAGCGGATACCACCCTGCAACGTGTGGGTCGTGCCCTGGATGAGGAAGTTCGCGGCCGCCGACGTCAGGATGTAATGGCCGTACAGCGCCAACCGACCCTGCTTGATGTCGACGCCCCCCATCACCCAGAAAAACGCCTTGGTGGCGGCGTTCTCGGCCTCGTCCTGGAGCTGCGCCGCCTCGGACAAGTTGGCGCAGCTGCCGCACGTCGCGGTGGGATTGAGCAGCTCGATGATCGCGAAGCCACCACCGCCGAACGGCTCGACCCGCAGCTGCGCCGGGAAGGCGAGCACGCCCGCCATGATGCGGCGCGCATTCTTGAACGACACGTTGCCCGGGTTCACCGCCCCGCCCGGCTCCACCATGGTGGCGCGCCGCTCCGAGAGGAAAAATGACTGCTCGTACGACACGTACATCGCGGTCTTCTTGCCCGTGATCAGCCAGTGCCCGCCAAACGTCGGCTCGAAGGAGAGGCTTTCGAAGTTCGTTTTGAACACGAACAGGCCGCCCTCGGCGCCCCAGTACCACTTGTGCTGCCAATCACTGGCGCGGTTCTCGTACGTCGGCCCGCCACGAGGGCGCGGCGCTTCCGGCGGCTTGCCCCCCGCCGCGAGGATCGAGTCGCGCTTCGCTTTGGGGATCTCCGGCACAGACGGTGCCGACGGCGCCCCGCCCCCGCCGAGGAAGAAAGAAAGTCCGGCGGATCCGGTCACGTGGCCAACCCACTCGCCGGCGAAGTAGGGGTTCTTCGGCGTGTAATACGCGCGCGCCTCCAGCCGGAGCGCCAGGTGATTGCCCACGAAAAAGCGATCGCCGATGGCGCCGTGCATCGCGTGGAGCGCGAAGTTGTACGGTGGATTCACCCCCATGTCGAGCCGGGAGTAGCCCCCGAGGATGTAGAGGACGCTGCCCCCAGCCCCCGAGTTGATCACCAGGCTCGCGCTCCCAAACCGCACCTGCGTCGTCGGCTCGAGCACCGGCACCCAGGACTCCGACCCCGGACGCGTGAGCGTGCCATCGACCTCAAGCCCGATGTAGTCGTTCAAGAAGAAGCCGATGCGGCCGCCTCCGCCGAACTGGTTCTTCAGTCCGAACTGGCGGTCGTAGCGCGTGTAGGTGCCGAATCCGCCGATCTCCAGCTGGTGGGCGTGCTGCGCCGCGAGGGTGGCGACCCCGGCGGCCAGCAGAGCCCCGATCAGAGTGACTACCCGCATGGGACGACTCCCGGGAGCGCGTTCCGAGTGGAGAAAAACGACCCCCAAAATAGGGGTTTGTGTCGGAAAACGCGATAGCCCTTCGCTTTAAGCCTCTGAGCCTTGAAAGTACTTGAAGGTTGGGGAAGTGTTCGGACTCCCAATACCGAAGAAAAGCCGAATATCGCCCTACACGAGACCGAGCTTTGATCCCACCCGCTGAAAGGCTGCCAGGGCGAAGTCGAGGTCCTCCCTGGTATGGGCGGCCGACAGCTGGCATCGGATTCGGGCCTGCCCTTGGGGCACCACGGGGTAGCCGAATCCGGTGACGAATACCCCCTCGTCGAGCAGCTGCTCGCTCATGCGGATCGCCTTGGCCGTCTCTCCCAGGATGACCGGGACGATCGCCGTCTCGCCGGGGAGCGGCTTGAACCCCAGGCCCAGGAGCCGCTCGCGGAAGTAGCGCGCGTTGTCGTGCAGCTGGGTGACGAGCTCGGGGTGCCCCTCGAGGTAGCGCACCGCGGCGAGCGCGCTCCCCGCGACGGTTGGCGGGAGGGCGTTGCTGAAGAGCTGCGGCCGGGACCGCTGCGTGAGGTAGTCGGTCAGGGCTCTGGGGCCGGCCGTGAACCCGCCCGCCGCGCCGCCGAGCGCCTTGCCGAGGGTCGAGGTGATGATGTCGACGTCGCCCACCATGCCGTAGTGCTCCGCCGTGCCGCGGCCGGTTTTCCCGAGTGCGCCGGTCGCGTGCGAGTCGTCCACCGCGACCACGGCGTCGTGCTTCCGCGCGAGCGACACGATGTCCGGCAGCTTGGCGATGTCGCCCTCCATCGAGAACACGCCGTCGGTGAAGACGAGGCGCAAGCGCGCGTCCCGCGCCGCCTTGAGCTTCTCCTCCAGGTCCGCCATGTCGGCGTGGCGGTACACGGCGGACTGGCAGCGGGTGATCGTCTTCGCGAGCCGAGTCGAGTCGATGATCGAGGCATGGTTGAGCTGGTCGGAGATCACGATGTCCCGTTCGCCGAGCAGGGTGGGGCAGAGGCCTTCGTTCGCGTTCCAGCAGCTCACGTAGGTGAGCGCCGACTCGCACCCGACCAGACGCGCCAGCGCCTCCTCGAGCTCGCGGTGAATCGTGAAGGTGCCGCAGATGAACCGCACGGAGCCGGTGCCCGCCCCGAACTCGTCCAGCGCCCGCTTGCCCGCGGCGATCACCTCGGGGACGTTACAGAGGCCGAGGTAATTGTTGGACGAGAGGATGACGATCTCGCCGCGGCCTTCCATGCGCACCCGCGGGCCTTGCGGCGACGCGAGGTAGTTGAGCCGCTTGTACACGCCCTCGCGCCTGAACTGCTCGAGCTCGGCCTGGAGCCGGGCCGCGAAGCTCACGCGATCTCCAGGATGATCTTGCCCGCGTCGCCGGCGCGGATCACGGCGAGGGCCTCGTCGATCTTGGCGAGCGGGAACTGGTGTGTGATCACCGGCCGCGGGTCGAGGAGTCCGGCCGTGAGGTAGCGGCGCATCTGATGCCACGTCTCATACATCTTGCGGCCGATCACACCGTACACGGTGATCCCCTTGAAGATGATCTCCTTCGCGAAGTCGACCGGCACTTCCCCTTTCGGGATGCCGAGTAGCTGGACGCGGCCGCCCATCCGCACCGCGGCGAACGCCTGGTGCAGCGCCGACGGCACCCCCGACATCTCGCACACGACGTCCGCGCCCTCGCCGGCGGTCTCCCCCAGTACCGTGCGGACCACGTCGTCCTGGGTGGCGTCGATCGTGACGTGGGCGCCCATGCGCTGCGCCAGTGCGAGGCGCTTCCCGTTCACGTCGGACGCGATGACCTTCGCCGCCCCGGCCGCGCGGGCGATGGCCACCGCGAAGCAGCCGATCGGGCCGCATCCGACAACGAAGACGGTGCTGCCGGGAATGTCCGCGGTCAGCACCGTGTGGAAGGCGTTGCCCATCGGGTCCATGATGGCCCCGACGGTCGTCGGGATGCCGTTCAGCGGCAGCACGTTGGTCGCGGGCATGGCGATGTACTCGGCGAACGCGCCGTCCCGGTCCACGCCGATGATCCGGGTGTTGCGGCAGATGTGGCTGTTGCCGGTGCGGCACTGGAGGCAGTGCCCGCACACGATGTGCCCCTCCGCGGTCACGAGCTGGCCCGTCTTGAGCTCGGCGACCCCGTCACCGAGGGCGACGATCTCCCCCGCGAACTCGTGGCCGACGACGAGCGGCGGGGCGATCCGGCCCTGGGCCCACGCATCCCAGTCGGCGATGTGCAGGTCGGTCCCGCACACGCCCGCGTGCCGGACCGCGATCAGCACCTCGCCCGGGCCGGCCGTCGGTTTGGGGACCGTGGCGACCTTGAGGCCGGGAGCGCGGGTCGCCTTGAGAATCGCGTGCATTCGGACTTGGGAAGAGGGAAGGGGGAAGGGGGAAGCGTCAGAAGATCGAGCGCGTGAAGCCCCCGTCCACCTGCAGCACGGCGCCGGTAATATAACTGGCCCGCTCCGACGCGAGGAACGCGACCGCCGCGGCCAACTCGTCGGTGCGGCCCATTCGGCCCATCGGGATCCCCGCCACCATCTCGCGCATCACGTCCTGCGCCCCGCGCTGCTCGCGCTTGGCGCGCGTCTCCGTCAGCTCTGCGATGCGTTCCGTCGCGACGAAGCCCGGACAGACGACGTTCACCGTGATCCCCTCCGCCGCCACCTCGTCGGCGAGCGCCTTGGCGAATCCCAGCACGCCAGCGCGCGCCGTGGTCGAGAGAATCAGCCCCGGAAGCGGCTGCTTCGCCGCCACGGAGGCGAGGCAGACGATCCGCCCCCACTGCAGCTTGCGCATGATCGGCACGGCGGCGCGGGAGAGGTGAACGGTCGAGAGCAGGTTCAGCTCCACGGCGCGGTGGAACGCGTCGGCCGTCTGGTGGCTGAACGGCGCCGCGGGCGGGCCGCTCGCGTTGCAGAACAGCACGTCGAGTCGGCCGAGCTCGTGGTGCACGCGCTCCACCAGGCCTTCGGCCTGCGCCGGCACGCCCACGTCGGCCACGAAGGGCACCACGGTCTGGGCCGTCTCGGAGGTGAGCTGCTGCGCCACGCGCTCGACGGAGTCCTCGTGGCGACCATTGATCGCCACACGGGCGCCTTCCTGCGCCAGCGCCTTCGCGACCGAGCGGCCCAATCCCTTGGTGCTGCCGCACACCAACGCGACCCGGCCGGCGAGACCGAGATCCATGGGAGCGGGAATCTACGGCGGGAACGGCGGTTCGGTCAGTCGGCGAGCACAGCGGCTTGGGCGGGCTCGACGCGGACGGCACAGCACTTCAGCTCGGCCATCTTCGCGTAGGGGTCGAGCACCGGGTTGGTGAGCAGGTTCGCCGCCGCCTCGCGGAAGTGGAACGGCACGAACACCTGACCGCGGGCGACGCGCTCGGAGATGCGGCACGAGCTCACCATCGAGTTGCGGCGCGACGTGAGACGCACCGCGTCGCCGTCACCGACGCCAAGCTCCCGCGCGTCGTCGGGGTGGATCTCCACCACCGGCGTGGGCTCGCGCCGGTCGAGACCCGACGCACGCCGGGTCATGGTCCCCGTGTGCCAGTGGTACAGCTGCCGGCCCGTGTTCATCACGAACGGGTACTCCTCGTCCGGAAGCTCCACCGGCGGGGCGTACTCGACGGGGACGAACGTCGCCCTGCCGTCCGCCGTCGGGAAGTGATCGTCGAACAGGAACGACGTGCCGGGCGAATCCGCCGTCGGCACCGGGTACTGCAGCCCCGCCCCCTCGAGTCGCTCGTAGGCGACGCCGCGCCAGGACGGCGTCACCCGCGCGATCTCCGCCATCACGTCTTGTGCCGTCTCAAAGGGGGTCTCGAGGCCCAGGCGACGCGACAACTCGACGAGGATCTCGAGGTCGCCCCGCGCCTGCCCCGGGGGCGCCACGGCCTGGTGGGCGACTTGGATGCGCCGCTCCGTGTTGACGAAGGTGCCCGTCTTCTCGGCGAAGCTCGAGCCCGGAAGCACGACGTCGGCGTAGCGTGCGGTCTCGGTCAGGAACAGGTCGTGCACGGCGAGGAACTCGAGTTCCCGGAACCAGTGCTCGGCGTGCGCGATGTCCGGGTCGGAGATGATCGGGTTCTCGCCCATGATGTACATCCCCCGCACCCCGCTCTCCTGCTTCACGATTTCGGTCACCATGAGCCCCTCCTTCAGGGAGAGCGCCTCGGGTGCCACGCCCCAAACCCGCGCGTATTCTTCCCGGATCTTGGGGTCCTTGACCGAGCGGTAGTCGGTGTAGACGAACGGGATGGCGCCGACGTCGGACGCACCCTGCACGTTGTTCTGACCGCGCACCGGCATCATCGCGGCCCCCCAACGGCCGATCATACCGCAGGCGAGCATGAGGTTCAGGAGCGACGTGACGAGGTCCGTGCCGTTGGCGTGCTGGGTGAGCCCCATCGCCCACAGGGTGCTGGTGTTCGGACCTCGCGCGTAGATCTCCGCCGCTTGCCGGATCCGATCCGCCGGTACGCCCGTGATCTTCGTCGCGACCTCCGGGGTCATGGCTTGCACCGACGCCCGCACCTTGTCGAAGTCGTGCATGCGGCGGGCGATGAACGCCTCGTTCTCGAGGCCCTGGGCGAGGATGTGGCTCAACATCGCGTTGAAGAGGGCCACGTCCGTGCCGGGCTGCATCTGGAGGTGGATGTCCGCACGCCCGGCCAGCTCGGTGCGGCGCGGGTCGGCGACGATGAGCTTCGCGCCGCGCTCGTGCGCGCGCTTGATCGCCGCGCCGAACACAGGGTGCGACTCGGTGGTGTTGGCGCCCGCGATGAAGATGACGTCCGCCGCGTGCTCCACCTCTCGCATCGACCCCGACGCCGCCGAGGTATTGAGCGCCCGCTGCATCGCGGCGACCGACGTCGAGTGACAGAGGCGCGTGCAGTGGTCGATGTTGTTCGTGCCGAGCGCCCCGCGGAACATCCGCATGATGACGTAGTTCTCCTCGTTGGAGCACTTGGCCGAGGAGAAGCAGGCCAGGGCGTTGCCGCCGCGCTCGCGCTTGATGCGCAACAGCTCTTGGGCGACGAGCTCCATCGCCTCCTCCCACGTCGCTTCGCGGAACGGCTCGTACCACGCAGCCGGCGTGGCCACGCGGTCGCGTGTGTCCATGTCCAGCCGCTCGAGCAGCGGCAGCTCGCGCACCGACTTGCCGACGGAGCGCGGCGGTCCGGCGGGCTTCGCGTTCTGGCCCTCCCCCTCGATCGTCTGCCACGGGCCGCCCCGGCGCTCAGCGCCCGTGGACCCGCGCCACACCCAACGGCCCTCCTCTTTGCGCCACCCCTTGCGGAGGAGGGGTGTGGCGAGGCGGTCGCGGTGCTGGGGGAAGTCATAGCCGAAGCGGCCTTTGACGCAGGTCGAGCCCTGGTTCGGCGTGTCGAGCTCGATGTCGGGGGAAGTGACCCGGACCACCTTGTTGTCCGCGACGTGCAGGTCCACCTGGCAGCCGACGCCGCAGTACGGGCACACCGAGCGGATGACCTTGTCGGGATGGCGGACCTGCTCGGGCGCGAAGCGCTCGTGCGGCATCACCTCGAAGATCGCCCCGGTGGGACACACCCGGACGCATTCCCCGCACCAGGTGCAGCCTGCCTTGTCCGGGTCGCCGTCCGCCCCGACGATGATCTCGGTGTGCTCACCCCGCTGCGCCACGTCGAGCACGCCCACGACCTGGATGTCCTCGCACGCCCGCACGCAGCGCGTGCAGAGGATACAGGTGCTCATGTCGTGGCGGAGCATCGGGTCGCCGGGGCGCTCGTCGCCGTGGCGCAGCGTCAAGTCGCGGTGGGGGACCGGGGTGGGCACGACCCCGTACCGCACGACGTACTGCTCGAACTCGTTGCGGGGCCGGGCACGCCCGCCGTTGATGAGATGCTCGCCGGGGTAGCGCTCGAGCAGCAAGCGCAGGACTCCCTTGCGGTTGTCGACCGCGGCGGGGGATTCGGTCTGCACGACCATCCCGTCTGCCACCTTGGTCGCGCAGGCGGGCAGCAGCTTCGCTTGACCCTCTACTGACACCAGGCAGATGCGGCAGTTGCCGACGACGGACAGCTTGGGATACCAGCACAGGGTGGGGATGTCCAGCATCCCGGCGGCGCGCGCCGCCTCGAGGATGGTCTGCTCGGGGTCGGCGGTGACAGACCGGCCGTCAATGGTGAGGGAGGCCATGACGGAAAGACTAGTTGCCAGACGCCAAGACGCCAAGTGGTCTCACTTAGCGTCTTGGCGTCTTAGCGTCTGTGTTTAGTCGATGTGCTCGGGCAGGTGGCGGTGGGTGTGGTCGCCCGCTTCCGCCTCGTCGGTGAACCAGCAGTACGCCCAGATCTTTGCGGGGCGCAGCATGCGCCGGCCGGCGCGGAGAATGATGCCGATCGGCTCGTCGTCGTCGAGAACTAGCGGCAGGCTGGTCATGGTGGTCCGTTATCCGTTGTCCGTTATCCGTCGCCCCAAGCAAGTCGCTTGCCGCGGGGGGTAGTCGATTTAGTTGTTGACGGACAACGGATTACGGACGACGGACGACGATCCACGTCGCCCGAATCTTCAATCCGACACGTGCGCCGCCGTGTCCACGTGACGCTCCGGCTTCGTAGCCGTGAAGCCGGCGCCCGCTTTGGCCCGGCGCCGGCGCGTGATCTCCCAGCCGCCGTATTGCGCCTGCAGCGCTTCGGGGGCGAGGGGGATCACCTGGGCGGCGGTGGGACTCGGGAGGATGATGTGAAGGCCGCCGGGTCGGGTGCGCGTCTGCAGGTCGGTGAGGAGGGCGTTGCGGTGGCGCCCACGGGTGGGGGCGAGCGCCCCGGGATCGATCACCACGACGCTGGGCGATACGTCGGGGAACCAGCTCCCGAAGGTGATCACCAGCGCCTGAAATCGCCCGGCCAACTGCTCCGTGACGGCGCGGCTCTCGGCCGCCTCGATGGCGCGCAGATCCTGGTCGACGAGGAAGACTTCGGCGTCGTGCGCGGCGATGAAGAGCGCGGCAGGGAGCGCCGCCGCCCCGACGACCACCGCGAGATCGCCGGGCTCGAGCCGCCGCGCGCAGCTCACGAGCGGGCCGTCGGACTCCACGCCCCAGTGCGTCGGCTCGCGCTGCGCCGTGCGCAGCGCGCGGTGCTTCTCGCGCCAGCGGGGGAACGAGGGCAGCCGCAGCCGCCGTACGATGATGCGGTCCACGTGCTCCAGCAGGAGCACTTCCGTGAGCAGGTACTGCCCCTCGGCATTCGCTTCGAGCTCGCGCACCGCCTCGTCGCCGATCTCGAGCAGCTCCTCGCGCGACAGGGCGTTCTTGTACTCCTCGATCCGCTGCAGCAGGAACTCGTGGTATTCCTGCTTCAGAGAGCGGGGCGGCCGCCGCACCGCGCGGGACGGGTGCTCCCGGGAGAGGCTCAACATGGCTCGACGTGCACCGTCACCTCGTGAAGTTGGAGGTCCCGCTTGAGACGCTGCTCCACCTGGTCCGCGATCGCGTGGGCCGCGGCGACGTCAGCGTGGCGATCGACGGCGATCGTCACTTCGGCGTAGCGCAGGTCCGACGGCCCGCGCGAGCGGATGCCGTAGGCGCTCTTCACCCCGGGCACGGCTTCCGCGGTTTCCTGGATCTCGCGGGTCGGCAGGGCCCGCTCGTCGACCAGCACCGGCACCGTGCGCACCAGGATCTGGTAGGCCACGACCACGATCAACAGCGCCACGACGATGGCGACGGCCGGGTCGACCCACCACCACCCCTGCCGCGCGAACAGCACGCCGGTGAGGACGCCCACCGTGATGAGCACGTCCGCCCGCGTGTGGGCGGCGTCGGTGACCAGCAGCTCGCTCTTGAGCTCGCGCCCGCGCCGGTTCTCGTACCACGCGATCACGACGTTCACGCCCAGCGTGAGCACGAGCACGGCGAGCTGAGCATCGGTGACGCCGACCGGGTGGGCGCCCTGTAGCAGTTCGTTCACCGCGCCGCGGATCAGCTCGTAGCAGGTGATCGCGAGAAACCCCACGATGCCGAGGGCGCCCAGCGTCTCGAACTTGCCGTGGCCGTAGGGGTGGTCCTCGTCGGGCTCCTTCGCCGCCACGCGTACGACGATCAGGGCCAGGCCGTTGTTCAGCGCGTCCACGGATGAATCCAGGGCGCTACCGAGGACGGCGAGCGACCGGGACCGGAGGCCCACGAAAAACTTGGCCCCCACGACCGTCAGGTTGGCGACCAGGAGGCCGATGAAGACACGGCGGACGAGGGCGGTCTCGGGGCGCCCCTCGGGCCGGGAACGCGGCATGGGATGCAAGCTTGTAAGGCGCGTCGCTTTAGTCAATTGCCGCTTCGCCGCTTGACTGTATTTAGACGCACGTCTAAATAGCTTTCAATGCACGACCCGCTGTTCCGCGCGCTCGCGGACCCGACGCGCCGCCGGATTCTCGAGTTGCTGTCCGAGCGCGATCGGACCGCCGGCGAAATCGCCGAGCGGTTTCCCATCGCCTTCGCGTCGGTGTCGCACCACCTCGGCGTCCTCAAAGCCGCGGGGCTGGTGGCCGCGGAGCGGGAAGGTCAGCACATGCGCTATCGACTCAACACGACCGTGTTCCAGGAAGTCGTGCGCTATTTGATGACCAAGTTTTCAGGAGGGAGCGATGCGTAACCGCTGGTTTGGACTGATCGTCGCCGGGGTGGCGCTCGTCGTGTCGTTGTGGGCCTATCCCGAACTGCCGCCGCGAGTCGCCACCCACTGGGGACTGCACGGCGAGCCGAACGGCTACTCAGCACGAGGTGTGGCCGCGTTCGGAATTCCGCTCCTGATCCTGGTGGTGCACGGAGTCTTTCGGCTGGCCCCGCGGATCGATCCGCGGCGCGCGAATTACGCGAAGTTCATCGACACCTACTGGCTCATCGGGAACGCCATCCTGCTGTTCCTGGGCGGCGTTTACGCGCTGATCATCGCCAATGGGCTGGGTCATCGGGTGAATACGGCAATGGTGGTGCCACTCGGGGTCGGCGTGCTCTTCATGTTCTTCGGCAACTACCTCTCCCGCGTCGAGCCCAACTGGTTCGTCGGCATCCGCACGCCCTGGACGCTGTCGAGCGACACCGTGTGGCGGAAGACGCACCGGACGGGAGGATGGGTGTTCTTCACCTGTGGGCTCGTGGTCGCCGGCGCCGCCGCGCTCCTGCCGCCGCTGGCTGCGGTGGGGACGATCCTTGCGACGCTCGTGGCCGGGATTTCAGTCCCGGTGGTGCAATCCTACGTGCTCTGGAGGCGAGAGCAGGGCGAGCGCCACTAGTCGACGGCCGTGAGCAACGCGCCCTTGAGATAGCCGGTTTCCGGCACGTTCAGGAGCTCCGGGTGGTCCCGACCCGCCCCCGTGACGGCGACCAGCGCGAGCCGCCGCCCCGAGTCGCGCGCCGCATCCGCCAGCATCTCCCCGAAGACGGCCCGGTTCACGTGGTAGGAGCAGGAGCAGGTGAACAGCAGCCCTCCCGGCGCGAGCAGCCGCATCGCCCGCAGGTTGATCTCCTTGTAGCCGGCGCGGGCGCGCGGGACGCTCTGCTTGGTCTTGGCGAACGCGGGCGGGTCGAGCACGATCACGTCGAATGTCTCGTCCCGGCGCTCGAGGTCTCGCAGCAGATCGAAGGCGTTGGCCTCGCGCCAGGTGATGTTGCTGAGCCCGTTGAGGGCGGCGTTCTCGCGCCCGCGCGCGAGGGCCTCAGCGCTCGAGTCCACGGCGATGACCTCGCGCGCGCGGCGGGCCAGGTGCAGCGCGAACGACCCGTGGTAAGTGAAGAGGTCGAGCGCCCGGCCGCCGTCGCCCGCGTGCTCGCTCACGAGCACGCGGTTCTCGCGCTGGTCGAGGAACGCGCCCGTCTTCTGGCCGGTGTGGGGCGCGGCGACGTAGCGGACGCCGTGCTCCTCCACGACCAGCGTGTCGGGCACCGTGCCGTAGACGGGGACGACCTCGAGCGGCAGCCCCTCGTGGCGCCGGATGGGGACGTCGTTGCGGAGCAGAATCCCCTCGGGGCTGAGGGCAGCCACCAGTCCCGCGACCACGTCCGCGCGCACGCTCTCGAGTCCCGCGGAGAGCAGCTGGGCGAGCGCGTAGGGGCCGTAGCGGTCCACGACGAGGGACGGGAGCCCGTCGCCCTCGGCGTGCACCACGCGGTACGCCGTGGCCGGGACGCTGGCGCGCCGGGCCAGCGCGCTGCCGATCCGCTCGGCCCACCAGCCCGCGTCGACCGGCTCGCGGCCCCGCGTCAGCAGCCGCAGCCGGATCTCCGACTTCGGCGAGTAGAGCGCCTGCCCAAGGTGCCGCCCGCGGCGGTCGGTGACCGCGACGATTCCGGGTGTGTCGCCCGGCTCGTCGTACACGTCTGTACGATAGATCCAGGGGTGCCCCGCACCCCAGCGCGCGCCTCCTTTCGTAGACACGATGACGGGACGGGCTCGCGTTCCCTGACCGCCCTCGACCGTCGTCGACCGCCCTGGACCGCCCGTCATTGTCCCCGGTCCAGCCGCAGCTTGGCCGCCTCCCGCAGGTACATATGTTTCAGCTCGCGCTGCGGCTTCGCGGTGTAGAAGTGCAGCAGCACGCGGATGCAGCGCGGCAGCCCGTCGGGCACGGCGACCTCGGCCGCGCCGAGCAGGGGCACGTCCTTCCAGCCGAGCAGGCGGGCGGCGCGCGCCGGGTACTCGGCGGTCAAGTCCGGGGACGACGTGAAGATCGCGCTCTCCACCTCCTCGGGCCGGAACCCGTTCGCGTCTTGGAGCGCGCGCAGCAGTTCCGCCGTGGCGTCGCGGATCGCGTCGCGGGTGTTCGCCGTCGCGGTGGTCGCACCGCGCAGTCCACGCAGGATCTTGCTCATGGCTCTCGTCGATCGGTTGCGCTTGATGGTGGTCACGGACGCCGTACTCCTCAAGGGGCGGGATCCCGTAGAGGCGTGCCGCCGGGCGGTTGCGGGCGGGGCGACCATGATTCAGGTCCGGATGAAGGACGGGCCGCCCCGTGACGTGCTGGCGCTCACCCGAGCGCTGGTCGGCGCGCTCGCCGTCCCCGTGATCGTCAACGACCGGGTCGACGTGGCCCTCGGCGGCGGAGCCGCGGGCGCGCACCTCGGCCAGGACGACCCGCCGCTCGATCGGCTCCGCCCCCACGTGCCGCCCGGATTTCTGCTCGGCACCTCGGTCGGGTCACCCGCGGAAGCCGAGCGGGTGCGGGCCTGGCCGGCGGACTACTGGAGCGTGGGGCCGTGCTTCGCCACCGCCAACAAGCCGGACGCGGGCGCCCCGCTCGGTCCCGAAGGCTTCGCCGCGCTCGCGCGGCTCGCCCCGGAGGGGGTCCCCGCGATCGGGATCGGGGGTGTCACGGCGGCGAACGCCGGCGCGCTCGCGCGGGTCGGCGCCGCGGGCGTCGCCGTGATCGGGGCGGTGTGGGGGGGGAGGGAGGGCGCTAGCGACCCGACGTCCGCGGCGCGCGCGCTGCGCGCCGCATTTGCTTGACCCGCTGGATCGCCGCCAGGTGCTCGGCGTACGTGGCCGAGAAGATGTGCTTGCCGTCGGGCTGCGCCACGAAATACAGGAACGGCACCGCCGCGGTGTAGAGGGCCGCGATCAGGCTGGCGCGTCCGGGCTGGCCGATGGGGCCCGGCGGCAACCCCGCGTGGAGATACGTGTTGTAGGCCGAGCGCACCGCGAGGTTTTTCTCCCACACGCGCCGTAGCCGGCGGCCGTAGGCGTAGCTCACCGTCGGGTCCGCTTCGAGCCGCATCCCTCGCTTGAGACG
>WNGL01012909.1_pt1 | contig 14819 bp, 12 predicted proteins | sample 5400591 | NCBI WGS metagenome assembly WNGL01 (sample SAMN13153377, study PRJNA577476) | soil metagenome | isolation source: 80 cm soil or saprolite under Garry oak tree replicate 1 | place: USA:California | collected 2016-06-15
CCGTCACGGCCTCGTTCGTCGTGTTCTCGGACGGGAAGATCGTCGCGTAGTCGCGCTGCAGCGCCGCGCCGACCGCCTTCATGTCCTTGCACTGGTTGAGGACCGCGAGCGCGCCGATCGCCTCGCCCTCGCCCCGCGCGGCGTCCTTCGCGAGGACCTCGCGGTTCGCGTCGACGAAGTTCTTCGTGCCCTGCGCGAGCAGGCCCGGCTCGCAGTTCGACGTGCCGCTGGTGATGCCGAACGTCTGGTTGCCGGAGGTGCCGTTCAGCGTGGCGGCGATGATCTGGATCCCGCCGGGCTGGTTCTGGAAGGCGAGGGAGCCGAGGCCGCAGCCCGCGCTGCCGTACTTGGCGCCGCCGGACTTCGGGGCGGCGAGGGAGCCGGTCGCGGCGAGGACCGCGACGGCGACGAGGAGGGTCTTGAGCGTTCTCATGTCGTTCTCCTCGCTAGCCCTGGCCGCAGCCGAGCGACTTGTCGTCGTGGAGCGTCTTCAGGATCTCGGCGGTCACGGCCTCGGTCGAAGAGTCGGCGGCCGGGAAGATCTGCTGGAAGCGCTTCTGCAGCGCGGAGCCCACCGCGCTCGAGTCGGCGCACAGGTTGATCTGCGTGAGGGCGCCGATCGCCTCGCCCTGCCCGCGCGAGATGTCCTTCGCGACGGCCTCGCGGTTCGCGTCGACGAAGTTCTTCGTCCCGGACGCGAAGGCCGCGGCGCCGCAGTTCGACGTGCCGGACGTGATCGCCCAAGTCTGGTTCCAAGACGTGCTGCCGTTGGTCGTCGCGGCGAGGATCTGCACGCCGCCCGGCTGGTTCTCGAAGATGAGCGAGCCGAGGCCGCATCCCGCGAGCCCGTACGTGCCCGTTCCCTTCACCGACTGCTTCGCATGTTGGGACTGTGCCGCAGCCGTGGTCGCTACCAGCGCGAGCCCGAGCGCGACGAGAAACTTGCGCATGTGAACCCTCCTGTTTCGGTTCGCCGCGGGTACCCCCCGGGCGTGGCGTTCAGGAATACACCGGCGGTCATGCGTCACCCTGAGGATTGGCGACTCCCGGATGGGGCAGGTCGGGGCGGCCCCGTGCGCCGAAGCGCCGGAGGTTCCGGATGAATTGGACATTGCCTCACGTTTTCGCGCTGCGTTAGTGTTCTCCGTCCCGGAATCCACTGGGAAAAACCAGACGGCGGGTCGCGCGCATGCCCCTCAAGATCCTCGTGACGGCGAAGCGGGTCGAGGACCCTGAGTCGAAGATCAGGGTGAAGCCGGACGGCGGCGGGATCGTGACGGACGGGGTGAACTACAAGATCAACCCGTTCGACGAGATCGCGGTCGAGGGTGGTCGTCTCCGCGCTCCTCGCGAAGCTCTGCGAGGCGGAGAAGCCCGACCTCGTCATCCTCGGCAAGCAGTCGATCGACGACGACCAGAACCAGGTCGGGCAGTACCTCGCCGCTCGGCTCGGGCGCCCGCAGGCGACCTTCGCCTCGAAGAAGGAGAGCCTCGAGAGCGAGGCCGAGCAGAAGAAGGAGCCGGGCCTGAAGCTCTCCGTGGACGGCAAGGGCCTTCAGGTCACCCGCGAGGTGGACGGCGGCGTCGAGACCATCGAGGTGAAGCTCCCCGCGGTCGTCACGACCGACCTCCGGCTCAACAAGCCGCGCTTCGCCTCGCTCCCCGGGATCATGAAGGCGAAGAAGAAGCCGGTGCAGGAGCTCGCCGCCGCCTCGCTCGGGGTGGACCTCGCGCCGAAGGTGGTCGTGAAGAAGCTCGCCGAGCCGCCCGCGCGCAAGGGCGGCGTGAAGGTCGCCGACGTCGAGGAGCTCTGGAAGAAGCTCCACGACGAGGCGAAGGTCCTCTAGGGCCCGAACCGAACGGAGACGAGCCCATGTCCAACGTCCTCATCGTCGCGGAAGCCCACGCCGGCGCGCTGCGCAAGGCGACCCTCCACGCCGTCGCCGCGGGCCGCGCCCTCGCGCAGCGCACCGGGGGCAAGCTGCACGTCGCGCTCCTCGGCGCGGGCGTCGCCCCCCTCGGGCCCGAGCTCGCGAAGCACGGCGCGGAGGTGCACGTCGCCGACGCGCCCGTCCTCGAGAAGCCGCTCGCCGAGGCGCACGCGCCGGTGATCGCCGCGCTCGCGAAGGCGGTGCAGGCCACCTACCTCGGCGCGGCGGCGACCGCCTACGGGAAGGACGTCCTCCCGCGGGCGGCGGCGCTCCTCGACGCCGCGACCGCGACCGAGGTCCTCGGCTTCGGCGGCGAGGGCGCGGCCGTCACCTTCCGGCGGCCGATGTGGGCGGGCAACGTCCTCGCCGAGGTCGAGCTCGCGACCGCGGTGAAGGCGTTCACCGTGCGTCCGACCGAGTTCCCGGCCTCCGCGCCCGACGGCGCGGGCGCCGTCCACGCGGTCGCGGTGGCGATCGACGCGGGCGCGCTCCAGACCCGCCACGTCGCCTTCGAGGAGGTGAAGAGCGCGCGCCCCGAGCTGACCGAGGCGCGGGTGGTGGTCTCGGGCGGCCGCGGCACGAAGGGCGACTTCAAGCCGGTGGAGGAGCTCGCGGACGCGCTCGGCGCGGCGGTGGGCGCGACCCGGGCCGCGGTGGACGCGGGTTGGGTCCCGAACGACTGGCAGGTCGGGCAGACCGGCAAGATCGTCGCGCCGGAGCTCTACATCGCCGCCGGGATCTCGGGCGCCATCCAGCACCTCGCGGGGATGAAGGGGTCGAAGGTCATCGTGGCCGTGAACAAGGACCCGGAGGCGCCGGTGTTCCAGGTCTCCGACTACGGGATCGTGGGGGACCTCTTCAAGGTGCTCCCGGAGCTCACGGCCAAGGTGAAGGCGAGCCGCTAGAACCCCGGTATGACCGAGGCCGATCTCGCGGACCTCGGGGTCCACCGGATCCCGATCCCGATCCCGTTCCCACAGGCGGGCGGGCCGGTGAACGTCTACGCGATCGAGGAGCGGGGCGGCGGCGTGCTCCTCTGGGACGCCGGGCTCGGCGCGCCCGACGCGGAGGCGGCGCTCGAGGCGGGGCTCCGGGGGCACGGGCGGACGCTCTCCGACGTCACCCGGATCCTCGTCTCCCACGGGCACGTCGACCACTTCGGCGGCGCGCGCTTCGTGCAGGAGCGGCACGGCCGCTCCCCTCCGGTCTTCGTCCACCCCGCCGACGCCGCGAAGGTGTCGGAGGCCGCCCCGAGCTGGGCCGAGCGCGCGCCGCTCTACTCCGCCCACCTGGCGCGGCTCGGGGTCTCGCCGGACGGGATCCGGCGCGCCGAGCGCGAGGGCGAACGTTCCTTCGCGCTCGCCCGCCGGCTCCCGAGGGTCGAGCCGCTCGGGGAGGGCGCGGTGGTGGAGACGCGCCACCTCGCGCTCGCCCCGCTCCACATGCCCGGCCACACGCCGGGGCTCGTCGTCCTCCACGACGCCGCGCACCGGCTCCTCTTCGCCGCCGACCACCTCCTCGAGAAGGTCTCGCCGAACCCGCTCATCGAGCTCGGCCCGCGCGGCGAGCCCGGAACCTTCCGTCCGCTCGTCTCGTACCTCGAGTCGCTCGCGCGGACGCGCGCGCTCGAGGTGGACCTCGTCCTGCCGGGGCACGGGCCGCCGTTCTCCGGTCACCGCGCGGTGATCGACCGGCTCGTCGCGTTCTACGGCAAGCGCCAGGAGCGGATCCGGACGCTCCTCGCGGACGGCCCGCGGACCGCGTGGGAGGTGGCGCGCGAGCTCTTCCCGAAGGCGCGCGAGGCCGAGACCTTCCTCGTCGTCTCCGAGACGATCGCGAACCTCGAGGTGCTCGAGGCGCGCGGCGAGGCGCGCCGCACCGACGTGGACGGGGTCTGGCGCTTCGGCTCACGTCCTTCCACCGCGTGAAGGTCGCGCTCGAGGTCGCGTCGGCCGGCGTCGCGTCCTACGACGGGCGGAGGATCCTCGCCCAGGCGGCGGCCGCGCCGGGCGTGGGCGGCCCGACCGAGACGTAGCGCCGGCCGAGGAGCGAGAAGAGCGCGTTCTGCGCACTTCCGAACTTCGCCCCGAGCCGCGCCCGCAGCGCGGCGGCGGTCAGCCCCGCGCCGATCGTCACGAGCACGAGCTCCTCGTCGTCGGTGAGGAGCGGGTCGAACTCGGGGGGCGACGCCGGCGCGAGCGGAGCCTCCTCCGGGATCCGGTCGGGCGCCTGGCCGTAGGTGTCGATCCCCGGGTACGCCGCCGCGAGCCGCTCGAAGAAGCGATCCGCGAACGGGACGCTCCCCGGATCGAAGGCGACGCCCATCCGCCAGGGCGGCTCCTTCGCGACCCACGCGACGCGGCCCGAGAGCTCGACGGGGCCGTCGATGCGCTCGTTCCGCAGCTCGACGAAGACCCGCTGGCCCGCCGGCACCGCCTGCGGCAACACGACCTGGCAGCCGCGCGGCCCGTAGTCGCTCGTCTGAGACGGGAAGTAGCCGCCCTCGCGCAGCGCGATCCGTCCCTCGCAGCGGACGGGGGCGCGCGGCGCGCGACGCGGGTTCTCGATGAACGTCATTTGAGCTTTCCCCTCCTCGCCGGAGAATCTCCCGACGGCGTAGGTCGATCAAGGGGACACAGGAGGAGACCGGCCACCCACACCGCCGCCGGGCTTCGTCTCGGGGCTGTCGGCGTGCGGGTGTAGAACGGACGGCCGATGCACCGGTCGCCCGTCGAGCTCGCCAGGGGAGAGATCAAGGTGGCGGGTTTTCCCCTCCACCTCGACGCGCGCCGCCGCGTCGCGTGCGCGTTCGTCTCGCACGCGCACGGCGACCACATCGGCCGCCACGACCGGACCATCGCGACGGCGGCGACCATCTCCCTCATGCGCCACCGCCTCGGCGAGCCGAAGCGGCGGCCCACCGAGGCGCTCCCGGCGGCATACCGCGCGCCATTCGGGCTCGGCGAGCTCACCCTCGAGCTCTACGCGGCGGGCCACGTGCTCGGCTCGGCGCAGCTGCGCGTGCAGCGGGGCCCGCTCGCGCTCGGCTACAGCGGCGACCTCTGCACCGAGCCCACCCACGCGGCCGAGCGCGCCGAGGTGATGCCGTGCGACGTGCTCGTCCTCGAGTCGACCTTTGGCCATCCGCGCTACGTCTTCCCGCCGAAGGACGAGACGCTCGCGGCGGTGCGCCGGTTCGTGGACGACGCCTTCGCCGACGGCGTGACGCCGGTCCTCCTCGGCTACGCGCTCGGGAAGGCGCAGGAGATCCTGAAGTTCCTCTCCGGCGCGGGCTACCGCTGTGCGGTGCACCCGGTGGTGCACGCGGTGAACCGGGTCTACGAGGCGCACGGCGTCGCGCTCCCGAACGTGCGGGCGATCGGGCCGGAGGGGGCGGAACGGGACGAGGTCGTGGTCGCGCCGCCGCACCTCGCCCGGAGCCCCGCGCTCTCGGGCGTCCGTCGGCGCCGGACCGCGGTGCTCACCGGCTGGGCGGTGGACGGCGGGGGCCACTTCCGCGCGGACGCGGCGTTCCCGCTCTCCGATCACGCGGACTTCCCCTCGCTCGTCCGGTACGCGAAGGCGACCGGCGCCGGGCGCGTCTTCACCGTGCACGGCTTCGCGGACGTGCTCGCGGCGGCGCTCCGCAAGGCGGGGCGGCCGGCCAGCGTCTCGACAAGCTCGTGCGCAAGGCGCTGCGCGACGTGCCCCTCTCCCACGTCTACAAGATGTTCCGCACCCGCAAGGTGCGGGTGAACGGGAGCCGCGGGCGGCCCGAGCAGCTCGTGCAGCCGGGGGACGCGGTCGCCATCCGCGGGGACGAGGAGCGGCTCCTCGCGGAGCGGCCGGCGCGGCCCGGCGGCCCGCGCGCCAAGGTGACGTTCGGGGTCCTCTACGAGGACGCCGAGGTGCTCGCGGTGGACAAGCCCGCCGGCCTCGCCGCGCACCCGGGCACCGGGATCGTCGGGGCGACCCTCGTCGAGATGGCGCGCGAACACCTGAAGGTCCCGCACGACCTCCCGCCGACCGAGTTCCGCGCGTCCCCGGCGCACCGGCTCGACCGCGACACCTCCGGGATCGTGATCGTGGCGAAGACGCGGCGCGCGATGGTCGGGCTCGGCGCCGCGTTCGAGTCGGGCGAGGGCATGCGGAAGACCTACCTCGCGCTCGCGAAGGGGAAGATGCCCCGCGAGAGCGGGACGATCGACCTCGCGCTCTCCGAGCACGAGCAGACCTCGCGCTCGAAGGCGGTGCGCGGCGTGAACTTCCAGGAGGCGGTGACCCGCTGGAAGGTCGTCTCCTCGATGAAGGAGGCGTCGCTCCTCTCCGTCGCGATCGAGACCGGGCGCACGCACCAGATCCGCCGGCACCTCGAGGCCGCCGGCCACCCGGTCGCGGGCGACCGGCGTTACGGCGACTTCGCCTTCAACCGCGCCGCGAAGCAGCGCTGGGGGCTCGCCCGCATGTTCCTCCACGCCTGGAAGCTCGAGCTCCCGCACCCGGTGACCGGGGTGCCGCTCTCGCTCGAGGCGCCGCTCCCGCCCGCGCTCGCCGAGGTCCTCTCCCGGATGAACCTCGCGGGGCCCGCCGGGCGGTCGGGCCCGCGGAGGGACGCTCACCCGTCGGGTGAGCGTTGAACTCGGGAGGAAACCGGGCATAGATTCGCCCCCCGATGAGCGAGAACGGAGAGCGGGAGCCCGGCGCGACGGGCGGCACCGAGCCGGGCGCGGAGCCGCCGGGCCCGGAGGCGCGGCTGCCCGCGGTCCGCGTGGTCGTGGACGGCCTCCCTCCGAAGCGCTCGCTCCTCGCGCGCGCGGGGCGCTGGCTCGGGTTCCTCGCGATCGCCGCGGTGAACCTGCTCCTCGCCGCCGCCGTCGCCGCCTACATCCACTTCTCGCGCGGGCTCCCCGAGATCCCCACGGTCGACCAGTACCGGCCGCCCATCATCACGGAGGTCGTGTCGTCCGACGGGCAGATCGCGGGCGAGTTCTTCGACGAGCGGCGCAAGGTCGTCCCGTACGAGCGCATCCCGAAGCGGGTGGTCCAGGCGTTCATCTCGTCCGAGGACAAGAACTTCTTCACGCACGGGGGCATCGACGTCCTCGGCACGCTCCGCGCCGCGGTGAACACCTACCTCCTGCGGCGCAAGGTGCAGGGCGGCTCGACCATCACCCAGCAGACCGCGAAGGCGATCCTCATCTCCACCGAGGGGTTCGCGCAGGGGTCCCGCCGGAACCTCACCCGCAAGCTCCGCGAGCTCATCCTCGCGAAGCGGCTCGAGCGCCAGTTCACGAAGGAGCAGATCCTCTGGATGTACCTGAACGGCGTCTACCTCGGGCACCACAGCTACGGGGTCCAGTCCGCCGCGGAGAACTACTACCGGAAGAACGTCGAGGACCTGACGCTCGAGGAGGCGGCGCTCATCGCCGGGCTCCCCCAGGCCCCCTCGCGCTTCTCGCCCTTCTCGCGCCCCGAGGCCGCGAAGGAGCGGCGGCGCTACGTGCTCCGCCGGATGAGCGAGGAGGGCTTCATCTCCGCGGACGAGCGGACGCACGCGGCGGACGCGGAGGTGAAGGTCTTCGGCGTCGACGACGTCTTCCGCGAGACCGCGCCGTTCTACGTCGAGCACGTCCGCCGCGCCGTCGTGGACCGGTACGGCAACGACCAGCTCCTCCACGCGGGCCTGCGCGTCGAGACCGCGATGGACCTCGAGAAGCAGCGCGCCGCGCAGGGGGCGATGCTCCGCGGCCTCATGGAGGTGGACCACCGCCAGGGGTTCAACGGGCCGCTCGCGAAGGTCGCGGGCGACGAGCGGAAGGGACTTCAAGAGCGGCTCGCCCGCGCGTGGCCGAAGGGCTCGATCCCGGTCGGGAGCTACGTCGTCGGCATCGTCGCGAAGGTGGAGGAGAAGGTGGCCCTGGTGGACGTGGGCGAGAACCACGGCCTCCTCCCCATCTCCGGGATGCGCTGGGCCCGCAAGCCGAACCCCGAGGTCTTCTACCCGGACGCCCTCATCGCGCGCGTCTCGACCGCGCTCAAGGCGGGCGACGTGGTCCTCCTGCGGCGCGTGACGCGGCCGGAGCTCGTGAAGCGCGAGGGCGAGCTCGCGGTCGGAAAGGGAAAGGACGTCCCGGACGCGGACCTCCTCTTCACGCTCGAGCAGGACCCCACGCTCCAGGGCGCGCTCGTGTCGGTCGATCCCTGGACCGGCTACGTCCTCGCGATGGTGGGCGGCTACGACTTCGAGGCCTCCGAGTTCAACCGCGCCTTCCAGGCCTGCCGGCAGCCCGGCTCGGCGTTCAAGCCCGTCGTCTACTCCGCCGCGATCGAGAAGCTCGACTACACGCCGGCGACGATCCTCACCGACGCGCCGCTCGTCTTCCGCGACGACGAGAACAGCTGGAAGCCGCAGAACTACGGCGAGACGTTCAAGGGCGACGTGACGCTCCGGACCGCCCTCGTGAACTCGATGAACATCCCGGCGGTGAAGACCCTCGAGGCGCTCGCGAACAGGTACGGCATCCAGGTGATCGCCGACTGGGCGAAGGGGGTCGGGCTCACGACCCCGGTGAAGCTCGAGCTCGGCAGCGCGCTCGGGAGCTCGTGCGTGAACCTGTGGGAGCTCACGAACGTCTACGCGCTCTTCGCCCGCTACGGCGAGAAGCGCCCGTCGTGGTTCGTGAAGCGGGTGCTCGACCGCGACGGGGCGGTGCTCGAGGACCACACCGACTTCCGCGATCCCTGGGTGCCGCTCGAGTCGCGGCTCGCGGCGGGATACGTCGAGGTCGTCCGCCCGCGCGAGCGCGCGATGGACGAGAAGACCGCGTACATCCTCGTGAAGCTGCTGCGCGAGGTGGCGACGGTCGGCACCGGCGCGCGCGCGGCGGCGCTCGGCAAGCCCGCTGCCGGGAAGACCGGGACCACGAACGACTCCTTCGACACCTGGTTCATGGGGTTCACCCACGACCTCGCGACCGGCGTCTGGCTCGGCTACGACATCAACGTGACGCCCCTCGGCCGGTACGAGACCGGCGGGCACGCCGCGCTGCCGCTCTGGCTCGACTACATGAAGGTCGCGCTCGACGGGCGCGAGCAGCCCGAGTTCCAACCGCCGGAGGGGATCGTCGAGATGAAGATCGACCCCGAGACCGGCAAGGCGGTGGCGGACAACGCCCGCGGCGTCGTCGAGCCCTTCAAGCTCGGCACCGAGCCGAACCTGCCCCGCGCGGATTCCGACCGGAAGGTCGAGGTGAAGGACCTCTTCATGCAGTGAAGAGGTCCGCCCCGGCCCGGCTTGCTTCCCCCTGCCCCCGCCGGTAGCATCGAACCGCCCGGAATTCCGCGCCTTCCGCGCGCCTTCCTCGCCCTTCCATGCTCCAGAAGATCGCCGCACTCGGCGTCAAGCGAACGCTGCTGCTGTCCATCGCGCTCTCGCTCGCGCTCGCCGGAGGGCTCACCGCCTACTTCGTGACGCGCGAGGTGAAGCGGACGGTCCACGAGTCGATGCGCAAGCGCGGCGAGACGTACACGCGCGTGGTCGCTGCCGAGGTCGCGGACCCGCTCACCGCGCGCCGGGACGACAAGATCGCCGAGGCGGTCGAGGACGGCTGGGACGAGACCTCGTTCGCCTACGTGATCGTGCTGCGGGCGGACCGGACCGTGGCCGCGAAGCGGCTCGCCCGGGCGTTCCAGGGGACCGCCGAGGAGGCGATCGCGACCCACACCGCCTCGGGCATGGCCCCGACGGTCCACGCGGGCGAGGCGATCGCCTTCACCCGCCCGGTCGCCGCGGTGGGCGAGAGCACCCCGGGCGGCCGCGACGGGCGACCCGTCGGCTACGTCCTCCTCGGCCTCTCCGGCGCGGACGTGCAGCAGCAGGTGGAGGATGTCCGGAACGTCATCCTCGCGCTCCTCGCCCTGGGGGGCGCGGTCCTCGGGGTGCTCGTCTACCTCTTCGTCTCCCAGCTCCTGCTCAGGCCGCTCGACGCGATGAGCGCGGTCGCGCGGCGCGTCTCCGACTGCGACCTCACCGCGCGCGCGCAGCGGCTCGGCGACGACGAGCTCGGCACGCTCGCCGAGTCGCTGAACCGCATCGGCGAGAACCTCACCGTCACCCTCTCCCGCGTGCAGAACGTGACGGGCGGCGTCGCCGCCGTCATCGAGCGGATCGGGAAGACCGGGTCCGCGGTCTCCGCCGGCGCCGGGACCGTCACCGCCCGCGTCGTCGACACCTCGTCGTCGATGGGCCAGATGATCGCGTCGCTGAAGGGGATCGCCGACAACGTCGAGGTCCTCGCCCAGAGCGCGGAAGAGTCGTCCTCGTCGATCCTCGAGATGGCGGCGACGAACGACGAGGTCGCCGAGAACATCCAGGCGCTCGCCGCGAGCGTGGAGGAGACGACCGCCGCGATCGAGCAGATGACCTTCTCGATCAAGGAGGTCGCGAAGAACATCGAGGACCTCTCGACCACCACCGAGGAGACGAGCTCCTCGATGAACGAGATGGACATCTCGATCAGCCAGGTCGAGTCGAACGCGAACGAGACCGCGAAGCTCTCCGAGCAGGCGCAGCGGGACGCGGAGATGGGCGCCGAGGCGCTCTCCCGCACCCTCGCCGGCATCGACAAGATCAAGGAGTCGTCCCGCGAGGCCGCGGACGTGATCGAGGCGCTCGGCTCCAAGATCGGCGCCATCGGCAACATCCTGAACGTCATCGACGACGTCGCCGAGCAGACGAACCTCCTCGCCCTCAACGCCGCGATCCTCGCCGCCCAGTCGGGCGAGCACGGCAAGGGGTTCGCGGTCGTCGCCGACGAGATCAAGGACCTCGCCGAGCGGACCGGGGCGTCGACGAAGGAGATCTCCGAGCTCGTCCGCGGCGTGCAGGATCAGTCGAAGAACGCGATCTCCGCGATGGACCGCGGCGTCCGGAACGTCGAGGAGGGCGTCCGGCTCGGGCAGGAGGCCGAGACGGCGCTGAAGAAGATCCAGGAGTCGTCGCAGAAGTCGACGCAGATGGTGAAGGCGATCGCGCGCGCCACCATCGAGCAGGCGCGCGGGTCGAAGCAGGTCACCATGGCGATCAACCGGATCGCCGAGACGGTGCAGCAGATCGCGCTCGCCACCGCCGAGCAGGCCCGCGGCTCCGAGCAGATCATGAAGAGCGCGGAGAAGATGAAGTCGATCACGAAGCACGTCGAGCGCTCGGCGCAGGAGCAGGCCCGCGGCTCGAAGCAGATCACCCGCGCGATCGAGTCGATCTCAGAGATGGTCCACCACCTGAACCGCGCCCAGAAGGAGCAGACCAAGGGGTCGGAGCAGGTGATGAGCGCGGTCGTGCAGATCAAGGCGGTCGCCGAGGAGCAGGCCCACTCGGTGCGCGACCTGGAGGACGCGATCGTCGACCTCGCCTCTCAGGCCGAGGTCTTGCGCGGCGAGGTCCGCCGCTTCCGGGTGTGAGGTCGCCCCTCTCCCCCAGACCTGATCCCCGCTCACGGAGGCTGAGCTTCGCCGGCGTCCGGGAGCGCGCTCGAGGGCGGCGGGACGCAGGTCGTCCGGCGGCGTCGGCCGCGGGACGGTTCATGCTGTCTGCGCGCAATGAAGAAGGGGCGGCCTGCGGGCCGGTGGTTCAGGTGACGGCTTGGGCGGACTCGCGGTGATCGGTGACCTGGGCGGCGAGGAGCGCGTCGCGGAGGGTCTCCATGGCGCGGGACCAGGCCATGGGCTTGCGGTCCTTGCGAGGCGCCAGTTGCCGCCAGGCGCTGATGGCGTTGTAGCCGATGAGCCTGAGCCAGCTGACGGTCTCGATGGAGGCTCGGCTCGCCTGGCAGGGATGTCCCTCGTCCTCGCCGAGCATCACGTCCATGGTCCAGTGGCAGCCGTTCTCGATGGCCCAGTGCATCCGGACCAGCGTCAGCTCCTGGTCACGGGTCAGGGTCCCGGTGGGGATCGAGGTGACGAAGTAGCGCTGCTCCACGGCGACGACCTCGCCGTGCCGGTCGGTGGTGGTCTGGCAGACGTACCAGAGCTGCTGGGCGGCCTCGATGTCGGCCTCGGGGTCGCCGGCAACCTCGCGAGCGTACAGCTCCCGCACGATGGTCTGGCCGCGGTACCTCTCGGCGGTGCGCGCCAGGGGCGCCTTTCCGAGGGCGTAGTACCCGTGCTCGCGGGCGAGGCCGTGCAGGTGGGGCTGGTTGCCCTTCAGGCCAAACAGGTACCAGCGGCCGAGCGTGGTCACGAGCTCGGCGTTCTCCCTGGCGCAGAGCCCAGCGTCGCCAGTGACGATGCGGAAATGCCCGCCCAGCTCGTCACAGACCTTGGGGAGCAGCTCCCGAAACGCGGTGGACTCGCCCTCCTTGGACCCGATGTGCCTCTGCCCGACGCAGGGGCAGACCGAAGAGGAGGTGAGGGCGGCGCGGAGCGCTCCGAAGGTCTGCAGGGACGAGCCCTCGGCGTTGTAGGCCGACTGCTGGGCGCCCTTCACCTTCTCCCCGTCGGTGCGCGACCAGGTACCCTTGCCGTCGAAGCTCATGACGCCGAGATCGAGACGGTCGTTCCTCACCACCTTGCGGGCGATGAGGTCCTTCACGTGGGCGAAGGCCGTCCCCTCGAGGCCGGCCGGGGACTGCTCGGCGAGGAGGCGGTACAGCGTGGTGTCGCAGGGGCTCCTGCGGCCGAGCCCGAGTGCGCGGCGCGCCCCCAGGCCGAGGTCGGCGATGAAGTCCTCCGCGCGGCGCAGGCTCCTGCAGCCGGTGGAGAAGGCGGCGGCCAGGCCGCCCAGCAGGCCGAGGTGGTCGTGGACCACCCAGGCGTCCTCTCGGGGGTCATCGACCTCCCGGTCCCAGGGAATGTCGGCGTGCCGCAGGGCACGCCGGGCTTGTGCTTCGGTGATCGACATGATCTCCTGCTCCTCGGCCTGCCTCTTCATTGCGCGAGTAAGGCCGTCTTAGGGGTGGGGCCCGCAAGCTCCACCCCTTCTTCATGCGCGGAGCCATGATCGCCGAGGAGGATCGAGGCGTCGATCTTGCCGATCAGGAAACAGCGTCGGCGAAGCCCTCCGGGCCGATCCCACCACGAAACCGGGCCACCATCGCGTCGGCGGCGGGATCGCCAAGCGCCACAGGCTCGGGAGGCACCTCCGAGCCGTCAGCGGGAATCAGGTCTGCCCCTCTCCCCGACCCTCTCCCCCGGCTCGTGCCGGGGTCGAGGGAGCGACTTCATCCGGTCAGAAGCGCTCGACCGAGTGCAGCCCGCCCGTTCGGGCGATCACGTCGGCGATCTCCTCGAGGTCCCGCCACTCGGCGGGCGAGAGCGGCACGACCGACAGCCGCCCCTGCCGGAGCAGCGCCGAGCCCTCGAAGGTCGGCTCGGCCTTGAGCGCCTCGAGCGGCACCGGCGCGGCGAGCGGGCCGACCGCGCGCACGTCCACGCAGACCTCGCCGCCCTGGTTCGGCCGCGCGACGTAGGCGGGGCGCACCACCTCCGCGATCCCCACCGCGCGACGCTCCCCCGAGTGGTAGACGACGATCCGATCGCCCGCCTTCATCGCGCGAAGGTTGCCGACCGCCTGCGGGTTCGTGACGCCGGTCCAGGCGGTCGTGCCCTCCCGCGCGAGATCCTCCCATCCGTACTCGGACGGCTCGGTCTTGAGCAGCCAGTAGCCCACGGCGAGGAGGTTAAGGGCGCGAGGCGGGGCGGGCAACCGCACGGGCGGCCCGGCGGGCCGAGCCGTGCTATATCGTCGGCCATGTTCGGCCTGTCGTTCAGCGAGATCGTGATCATCGCGATCCTCGCGCTCCTCCTCCTCGGGCCCGATCGCCTGCCCGACGCGATGAAGACGCTCGGGAAGGGGATGCGCGACCTGCGCAAGGCCACCGAGGACCTGAAGGACCAGGTCGAGCGCGAGATCTACGTCGACGACGCGAAGAAGGGGTCGCGGCCTGCGCTCGTGCCGCCCGTGCCGGCGGGTCCCGTGCCGGGCCCGTCCGGGCCGCCCCCCACCGCGACCGCCGAGAACGTCCCCGGGCTCGAGGCCGCGCTCGCGCAGCCGCCCGCCGCGGAGCCGTCCGCCGCCGCGCCGCCGCCTGCGGCCGCCGAACCCGTCGCAGGGGAGACGAAGGCGTGAGCGAGCCCGTGCACGAGCTGCCCCCGGCGCCGAAGGAGCCGGAGCACGAGGTGAAGCTGTCGTTCCTCGATCACCTCCGCGAGCTGCGCAAGCGGCTCGGTCGCGCCCTCGTCGGCGTCGTCCTCGGGATGGTCGCGGTGGGCTGGTACGTGGAGCGGATCTTCCACTGGCTCATGGACCCGGTCCTCGCATCGCTGCCGGAGAAGCAGCGCGCGCTCTACTACACGAGCTACGTCGAGCCGCTGATGGTGTACCTGAAGGTCGCGCTCTACGGTGGGATCTTCGTGGCGGTGCCATGGGTGCTCTACCAGCTCTGGCAGTTCATCGCGCCCGGCCTCTACAAGCGCGAGAAGAAGGTGGTCGTGCCGTTCCTCGTGTCCGGCACCACCCTCTTCTACGGGGGCGCGGCGTTCTGCTACTTCATCATCATGCCGGCCGCGTTCCCGGCGATGGCGGCATTCGCGACCGACTCGTCCCTCGCCCCCGTGCTCACCATGAGCGAGCAGCTCTCGCTCGTGCTCGGGATGCTCCTCGGCTTCGGGATCGTGTTCGAGCTCCCGGTCATCATCGCGTTCCTCTCGATGGTCGGCCTCGTGAACTGGCGCACGCTCGCGAAGTACCGCCGCATCGCCATCGTCGTGAACGTGACGATCGCCGCGATCATCACGCCGACCGGAGATCCCCTGAACCTCGCGTTCATGGCGGTCCCGATGATCCTCTTCTACGAGATCGGGATCCTCGCGGCGCGGGTGCTCGGGAAGAAG